>OUNO011323069.1_pt1 | contig 18308 bp, 14 predicted proteins | sample 1779811 | NCBI WGS metagenome assembly OUNO01 (sample SAMEA3914804, study PRJEB12502) | metagenome | biome: forest; material: soil | place: Canada | collected 2010-06-25 | depth 0.3 m | reverse complement strand
AGCGGCGGGGCGCCAGCGGGCGGTAATGCAGGCGCTGGAGGCGCAACGAGCGCAATGTGGACCACCAACGGCACCAAGTATTCTCTCAGTTTCGGTAACACCTATTTCGAGGTCGACGCGGGCCTCGGTGGGCGCATCACTTCGTTCAAGACAGGCGGCAGCGAGCTCTTGGCCGACGCCGCGGCCACCGGCCTCGACGACTACTGGGGATCGACGTTTTGGCCCAGCCCTCAGAGCTTCGTTCTGCCGCCGACCGACCCGACGATCGCGAACATCGATCGCAATCCGTACACCGCGAAGCTCGAGGGCGGTGTGCTCACGTTGAGCGGTCTGCCGACGGAGGGTAAGCGCCAGCTGTCGGTGGTCAAGAAGTTCTCCGCCGACGTCGCCAAGGAAGCGATCGTGATCGAGTACACGATGACGAACGCCGGTCCCACGCCTGTCGACGCCGCGCCGTGGGAGGTCACGCGCGTCGTCGGCGGCGGGCTCACGTTCTATCCCGAGAACACCGCACCCGTGCTGCACGACCAAACCCTCGTCATGCCGCCCACCACGCTCAGCAACGGTGTGCGTTGGTTTCAACACTCCACGGACCCAAATCTCAAAGCCACCAAGTTCTTCGCCGACGGCAAAGACGGCTGGATCTCGCACCTTACCGGCCCGAACAAGGACTTGCTGCTGATCAAGACCTTCCCAGACATCACCCCGGAGCAGAGCCCACCCGGGGAATCCGAGGTCGAAATCTATGCCGTCCCGACGTACGTCGAGATCGAGCCGCAAGGTGCCGTGGAAACCCTGGCCGCCGGCCAATCCTCCGCGAGTTGGACGGTTCGTTGGTATGCGCGTAAACTCGCCGCGTCCGCGACCGTTGGTAGTGCGGATCTCGTCACCTACGTACAGAACCAGATCAAGTAGAGAGTGTCAGCGCTTGCTCCTGTCTCGGCTGCCGCCGAAGCCGTGCTCACGTTCTTGGAGAGCGTGGGCCGCCGTTCGGAGGCCGAGTTTTATCTACGCCTGTTCTTGAAGCTGCCGCCGGAGAGCTTCGGCATCATCGCGCCCGGCGCCACGGTCGTGCGCTACGCGCTCGGCTCCTTGGTCGAGCAGCTCAAGTTCCTGGCCGACCTCGGGCTGTATGCGCCCGTGGTGCTCGGCTTGTACGATCCCGAGCGCGGCCCGGCCAGCTCCGAGCGCTTGGTGAAGCGCCTGCCTGCGTCGGGCATGGAAGCCTGCCCGCACGAGATGGGCGAGCCCGGCTTGGCGGAGAAGCTGCGCGCCGAGCTACGGGCCGACCGTCTGCCGGTGGTGCACTTTCGCGCCATCGAGGGCCAGACCATCGACGATCGCTTGAACGAGCTGGGCGCTTTGACGAGCGAGCTGGATACCCGGAAATTCGTGCTGCTCCGCCGCCGCGGTGGGCTCAAGCCGCTGCGCAGCGGCAAGCTCGAGCTCGCTCCGGGCTACTACTTACCGACCGAGTCTGGGCGCATTTCGATCATCAACCTACGCACCGACCGGGAAGGCATCGTCGCCGGCAAGCTCCTGCCCAAGCGCGACGCCGAGCTGCTCGCCGCCGCCGAGCGGCTGATCGAGCTGTCGCAGCCGACCCCGGTACTGGCCAGCATCACCTCGCCGCTCAACTTGCTGAAAGAGCTGTTCACGGTGAAGGGCGCCGGCACCCTGATCAAGCTGGGCAGCGCCGTGGCGCGCCATCGCTCGTACGTGAATCTCGACGCAGATCGTCTGCGCAAGTTGCTCGAGACGAGCTTTGGCCGCGCGCTCGACGCGCAGTTCTTCGATCGCCCCCCTGCCGCCGTGTACGTGGAAGACGACTACCGCGGCGCGGCCATCGTGTGCCATGGCACGCCCGTGCCGTACCTGAGCAAATTCGCGGTCGAGCCCGAGGCGCAGGGTGAAGGCATGGGTCGCGATCTGTGGACCGCGATCGAGCGCGATTACCCGGCCCTATACTGGCGGGGTCGCGCGGACAACCCGATCGCCTCGTGGTATGCGACGGTGTGTGACGGCATGGTGCGTATGCCGGAATGGAACGTGTACTGGCGCGGCATCGAGACGCGGCTGATTCCCGATGTGATCGAGGCGGCGCGTTTGCACCCGCCTGATTTTGCGGCGCCCGCGCTCGATGCCATGCGTTGATTCGCGGCCTGAACCCAGCGAGGTAGCCCATGTTCTACGTCTTTCTCGGCATCGTCTCCATCCTCGGCATCGGGATCTACCTGGTGTTCATCTTCAAGCTGGTGCCCGGCGCCGCCGAAGAGCGACTCGGCGTGCTCGAAGCGCTGCCGGCGGACATTGGCCAATGGCGCGTGGACGAAGAGTCCGAGCTTGGTAAGGCCGCGCTCACGCGGCAACGCCGCCGTGAAGAGCGGTTGTTCTTCGAAGAGGGTCAGGGCCTCTTGGCGCAAGGGCGCCTGGTACGCCAAGTGCGCTACCGCAACCTGACCAGCAACGCGATCGAAGAGGTCGAGCCCGACCAGCCCGTGAAGCGCAAGCGCGTTCGCGTCGAGCGCGCCGGGAGCTAAGGGCTCTCAGCGGCGCCCCCGGGGCAAGTGCTCGCGCAGCACGCGGGTCGCATCACGTTCCGGGCGACGCCTTGCTATCGAGCGCTGCAGCGACGGCTTCGAGTAGCAACTCGGAAGAGAACGGCTTCTGGAGGTAACCGTCGACGATACGGAGTAGCGGCGCAGCTTCTTCGGGGGCGAACCCGCTGCACACGAGCACGCGACCGGCTGCATTGTGAGCCCGATATTCATCGACCAAGCTTCGGGCGGGCGGCCCGGGCATCGCGCAGTCCGTAACGAGTAGGTCGGTCGGTTTGCTGCTTTGACGCAGGAGCTGCAAAGCCGCGCTCACCCCGGCAGCGTCCAGCACCGAGCAGCCGCTCAGCTTCAGAACCCGCACGAGCAAAGCCCGCACGAGCGGATCGTCATCCACGATCAGGACGCGGGTGCCTGACAGCGCCTGCTCGGGCACGGGGGGGACACTCGGCTGTTCCACCTGTTCGGCTCGAGGCCAGAGCAAGCTGAAGCACGTTCCTTTGCCGAGGCGGCTGATGACCGCGACTCGGCCACCGAGCTCGGTCACCATGTCCCGCACCGACGCCAGACCCAAGCCGGTACCGGCAGCGCCCTTGGTCGTGAAAAATGGCTCGAAGACCTGGGCAAGTGTCGCCTCGTCCATCCCCGCGCCCGTGTCCTCGACCTCCAGCAGGACTAGCCCGCGGGCGCCGCGCAGCTCGGCCGGCAGGTCCTCGTCGCGGGCGGCTCGAACGCGCAGACACAGCGTGCCACCCTCGGGCATGGCATCGCGGGCGTTCATGGCGAGGTTGGTCACCACCCGCTGCACGGTGCCCTCGTCGGCCCAGATGTCCGGCGCCAGCTCGATTTCTGCTCGTACCGAGATAGCGCTGGGGAATAGGCGCTGCAGCATGCCCGCCGCGCGCTCGACCTGCTCGCCAAGCGACAGCCTCTGCGGCGAACGACGCGCTTGTTGACTGAAGGCACGCAGCTGCCGCGTGGTCGAAAGCGCGCTGGCGGCCGCCGCGTCGATCGCAGAAAGCGCTTCCTCCGCGACTCGAGCATCTCCCGGAAATGCTCGAGCGAGGCTCGCGTGGCCCGTGACGACCGTCAGCGCGTTGTTCAGATCGTGCGCGGCGCAGCCGGCCAAGCGCCCGAGCGTCTCGAGCTCGCGCGCGCGGTGCAGGGCTTCGTCGCGCAGGGCGAGCTCCCGTTGCGCGCGCTCCTTCGAGGCTCGCTCAGTTTCGGCTTGTTCCAGCGCCGCCCCCTTGTCGAGTAGGAGCCGTTCGCCACGCTGTAACAGCAAGCTCACGGCGGACACGAGCAGCAAACAGAGCATCAAAAAGATGGTCGCGATCCGCAATGCAACGAGGGGGGTCGCCATGTCGATGCTGGTCCACCACAGCGGCGCCCGCTGGATGAAGCCGCCCTGAAGGAGCCATGCCGTGACCAGCAGCGTCGCGCTTCCGAGAACGACGGCCATCACCCCCCAGTTGCGCCCGAGCAGCGCCGTCGCCAGAACGGCCAGTGCGCACAGCGCGACCAGGCCGTTCGGTGTCGCCGTCCCCGAACCGAATAGCGGCCAGGCGCAGGCAATGTACAGCGTGGACAGCAGCCACAACGCGCGCAGACGGAAAGCCACGCGGCCGGCCAGAGCGACGGCCACGAACGAGGCCATGGCGACCAGGTAGGTCTCGCGCCGGACGCCCAGTAACGAGAACCGCGCGCCGAACGCCGCGGCGAGCAGGCTGCTGCACGCGGCCAGCCCAGCGCACCACTCGAGGATGACCACGCGCCACCGCTCGAGCTCTCCATCGACGGATGACCGCCCGTGCACTGACCGAGCGGGCAGTCGACCGAAACGCGCCACGAGCGCAACCTACACCAAACACCGTGCGCGCCGAACACGAGCGCCCGGCGGCACAGCAACTCGCCGCGCCGAGGTCGACGAGCGACCACGAGCGGTTCGGCTCGAGTGGCGCATCGTGCCCGGTTGGGGCCGCGGCGGCCCGCTTGGCACGAGTCGACACGGGTCAAATTGACCACAAGAGGTCAGGACGACCTGGGTCTCGGGTTGCCCATCGGCCGCCGGTTCCAAGCGCAATCCGTTGCATTTCTAGCGATTCCGCGGCTGGCACGCGCGGTGCTTAGGGAAGGTCGCGCTCCGAAGATTCGGGAGCGCGGCGGCGCACGTGGCGTCTCGGGAGAGGAATCAGGATGTACGAGTGTATCGGCGGGCAAGAGCGGAGTTCGATCGGCGAAGGAGTCACCCACCCGCACGGGTGGGACTTCGAAGGCCGTTCAACCGGACTGCGCCCGCGCGAGCTGAGCGCTGACGCGGGCACACGACTTCGTGCGGAGGGGCGCTGATGCTCGCGACTCGGGAACCAGGTTCCGCGCAGGAGCAGGTCGGCGAACGCGGGCTCGAGTGCGTGATCGGCCAACGTCACATCGTCGTGCCGCTTCGTTTCGTCGACCAGCTGATCGAATATCCTCGTGCCGCGTTGCCGCTCGCGCGCCAGGGGGTTGCGGGGCTTGGCGTGTATCAAGGCACGCTGCTGGTCTCGTTGTCTTTGGGCGTCGTTCGTTCTGCCGCCGTCGCGACCAAATCGGTCCTTCTCCGTGGGCTTGCGCCGAGCGTGACGTTCGCTCTGGAAGTCGATCAAACGCTCTCGTTCGTCGACCTATTGCCGGCGGGCGCAGTAACGATCGGAGCCGCGCCAAGCGAACCCTGGCTGTCCGAGATGACGAGCTCGGACGGCAGGCGTCTGTCGTGCCTCGACGTCGAAGCGTTGATCTCAGCCTACATTCATCGGGGAATCGGGGCCTAGTGGTGGCGAAGACCATCCGCCCCCGAGTGGGAGTCGTAACGCAGCGGGTCTCCGAAGCAATCCTCGCCGAGGTCGCGGACGCGTGTCGGCGCATCGATGCCGAGGTGAGCTTCGCGACGCTCGAGCAACTGGAGCTGTGCGGCGCAGACATCCTCGTGGCGGGCCTCGGCGCCGCGCGGCGGCAGGTTCCAGACGAGTACTTGTCGTTCGTCTCGCGACGGTCACCCGATGCCTCTCTGCTTTTACTCTGCGAGGATCAGCTCGTTCGCCGCTTCGTTTCGCTTTCGGAAGGACGTATCACTTTGGTCGGACCGAACGCCGACGCCGACACGATTTACCACCGTTTGCGCGTGCTGCTGGCCGAGCGAAAAAACCGACACGGTGACGGTCTCGAATGCGCGGCACCAGCTTGGTGGGCGGGCCACAGTCGCGGCTTCGGACGCACGCAACCGGCTCCGGACCACGAGCAGGGCTCGCTCACATTGGCGTTCTCGCTCGGTGCTGACGTCGAGCCCGCACCCCCTGCCTCCACTCCCGCACTCGTCGATAGCGGCACGGGTGTTCTGTTCTTCTCGCCTGCCGAACAGCAATGGCTCCTTAGCTGGCCCGATATTCCCGGCACTTTGTGGCTGCTGTCCTCGCTGCGGCTGCCCCCGATGAGTGACCTCTCCGCTAGCCACGGCGGTCGCGGCAGCGCTCGCTTGCCTGCCGCGACTGGCGACATCGCAATCGCACTGTCCGCGCCGCCGCGTGATGACTCGGTGTTGGAGCTCGTTCGAGGGCTGACCCAGAAAGCCCCTTTGGGTGGTCCCGCGGTCTTCGACGCACTGAGCAGTTCTCTGGCTCAGGACGCCTGGGTCAGCGTCGTGGAGGTACGCTGATGAGCGCGGGTCGGCTCTTGGTCGTCGACGACAGCCCCACCGTGCGGAAATTGGTCGCGCTGACCTTCCCCGGAGTGGCTTGGCAGATCGACTACGCCAGCTCGGGTGGAGAAGCGTTGCAGCTCGCCAAGCAAGCCGCACCTGACGTCGTCTTGTTGGACTTCGTGTTGCCCGACATGCGCGGTACGGACGTTTGCGAGCTATTGACGAAAGAGCCGCGCACGGCGCACGTCCCGGTCGTGGTCATGAGCGGCAAGGGCCCGAGCATTAGCCCGCTTTTTCAAAGCTTCCCTGCGTTTTTTTGCTGCATCGGCAAACCGTCCAGCTCCGCGCAAATCCGGAGCACCGTGGAGGCCGCGTTCGCCAGTGGGCAAGCTTCACGGCGAGGCGACCCGGGCGGAAGCTCGTTCAAGAAGCGCGAGGCGGCCGCGAAGCTGGTGTACGCCCTATTGCGTGAAGCGCTGGGGCAGATCCCGCGCTGGATGCCCGAGCTCGGGGAAGCGGCGCCCGCGCCGTTCTTCGCGAAGAAGCTTCTGACGCCCGACCTGGTCGGCCGTTTGCTCGACGCGCTGGCGCCAGAGACCGCCCCCGTTTCGGTAGCCACGGAACCAAGCGCGCGGACGCTGTCGCTCGCCGCTGAGTCGTCGTTCCATGGCTCGGTCACGGGCTGGCCGGTTGCGAGTGTCATTGCTTGCTTCGAGTCCTCGGGGCGTACCGGTGAGCTCACGCTCGCATTCGATGGCAAAGTCACGATCGCCTACCTCCGAGCCGGTGAGGTGATTTTCGTCACCAATCGCGACCCCAAGGAATACTTGCGGGGCACCCTGCCGACGTTCGCCCGCTTGGCGGCCGTTCCCCGCGAGGCGATGCTCGCTGCGGAAAAGCAGCAGCGTGACTTGGCAACGCCGGTCTTCGTGAGCCTGGCCGCCGCCGGCTTGTTCCCGCTCACGGAGCTGACCGAATTGTTGCGCGCGCGCGGTCGAAAGCTACTCCTCGACGCGCTCGAAGCGAGCGCCGCAAGCTTTGCTTGGCGCGATCTATCCGCGCTGCCGGCTCACGTGGAGGCCCACGGTCGACACGTGTCGACCGCACGCAACACGCTGGTGTTCGGTGTCAGTGACGAGCCGCCTCCAGCCTCGTTATCGCTGAAGCAAATGGCGCTCGAGCGTTTGCGCCAAGAGACGCCGGAGTCACTCCCGTCGGCAGATTCGATCTTCAGCCGTGCGCCTGGCTTCAGCAGCCAAGTGCAACACTTCGACCTCACGAGCGCCGAGCGTCGTGTGCTCGCGTTGGTGGATGGCCAGGCAACCGGTAACGAGCTCGGATCGCGCGCCGGAAGCTCGGTCATGGAAGTCATGCCCGTCCTCGCGCGCCTCACCGATGTCGGCTTGTTGCGCCTGGCACAGCAGAGCTCGAGGCAGAGCACGCGCTCGAAGGTCCGTCCGCTCATGATCCTCGAGCCCGATATGATTGGTTTCCAGGGCCCGCTTACGACGCTGCTACAAAACCGCGCCGAGCCAGTGGAGCTAGTCGATCTGGCCGGCGAACGGGACGTGCTGGCCGCGGTGCGTCGGGAACGACCGCGCGCGGTGATCTTGAACGCGGCTTCCGGGGGCGCCGCCGAAACGGCGCGCCAGTTGCGCTCGGCCACCGGTCTTGCCGGTCTCGTCTTGGTCGCGGTGCTCGAGCCGCAGATGGCAAGCCAAGCAGCGGAGATGATCGCCGCTGGCTTCGACAAGGCCTTGGTCAAACCCGTTCCGTATTCCGAGATCGAACGCCTCGTTTCGTAACAACCGACGTGCCCGAAAGGGCACGCCACGCAGCAATCAATAGGAGAACACCATGGATACCATTCTCATCGTCGACGACGTGCAATCAGATCGCGAGCTACTCGGCAAGGTAGTGACCAGCGCAGGCCACAAGGCCATCTATGCGGCAGACGGCAACGAAGCGCTGCAAAAAGCCCGGGAAACGAAGCCGACGCTCATCTTGATGGACGTCGTGATGCAAGGCGCGGACGGTTTCAAGACCTGCCGCAGCATCAAACAAGACGCCGAGCTGAACAAGATCCCGGTCGTTCTGGTGACCTCGAAAGGCACCGACAGTGACAAGTTTTGGGCCAAAAAACAGGGTGCCGACGATCACATCACCAAGCCCTGGAATCCCGAGATGATCCTTTCGGTGCTTCGCCGCTACGCGCGCTGAAAGCAAGGGTAGCAGCGAATGGCAAGCGAACCCTCCGGGCGGTCGACGCTCGACTCTGAATCTCGAACGGGCGGCAGTGCTCGCTCGGGGGACGCAGCGGGTCCCAAGCGGGCCGGCAGCGACACGAGCTTGTGCACGTTCTGGCTGGGCGAGCGCTGCTTCGCGCTCGACACCGATTTGGTCGGCGAGGTGGTCACCGTCGAAGACGAGATCCCGGTCCCACTCTCGCCGGCAGCCGTGCGCGGCATCTTCAACCTGCGTGGCGAGCCCGTGCCATTGGTCTCGCTCGTCGAAGTCCTCGGCCTCGACCACGGCCAGCCCCGCGCTGACCGAGACCGCATCGCAATCGTGCTGCGCTCGAGCGAGCTCGTGGTCGGCTTGATCGCCGACCGCATGGAAGCCGTCATTCCCGAGGGCCGCGGCAGATTGACTCCGGCCGCGCCAACCGAAGAGGACCGAGCCATCCTCGGTTTCTTGGAACCCGAAGACGGCAAGCAGGCGGCCGTCATCAGCGTGCTCGACCCGTCGGTCGTGCTCGCGCGGCTAGGCGAGCTTCGGTATTCGAGACACGCCGGCGACTGAAGCTATCCATCACACGAGACTGTCTTTTCAACACTTCAACCAAACACGCATTCTGTATCGGAGCTCGCTATGATCACCCCGAAGTCTCTGTTGGCCAAGCTAAGTACTGGCCAACGCATGGTCCTGTCGCTGGCCACGCTCTTGGCGCTCACGGTCGCCATCAGCGCGGTGGGTTACCTGTCGATGGAAAAAATCGCGTCCGACGCGCAGCACGCGCTCGCGGTCAACGCCACGGTGGCCGAACAGGCCCTCCGCGTAGCCGACGGCGTCGCCAACCTGCGACGCTTCGAGAAGGACGTCTTCTTGAACCTCGCCGACGCGGCCAAAGTGACGGACTACGCCAGCAAATGGCAGACCGCTCGCGCGGACGTCGGGACCAACCTCACGCAATTGCAGGCCTTGGTGGAAAGCGAGCAAGACGCGGCCGACGTGAAGGACATGATCGAGCAAGTCGCGCTTTACGAAGGCGGCTTTCACAAGGTGCTGGCCGGCATTTCGAGCCACGAAATTGAGCATCCCGAGGCCGCGAACGCGAGCATTGGTCCGTTCAAGGACGGCATTCGCAAGTTGGAAAACGACGCTCAGAACCTGGCCGACTCGCACGCCAAGGACATGAGCCTCGTTCCGGATCGGCTCCGCTCTCACGCCCGCCTGGCCAAGCTGATCGTGCTCATCGCGACTGTGCTGGCGCTCGCGGTCGGCGTCGTCGTCAGCCGCATCGTTTCTCGCACGCTGAGCGACACGCGCAAGGCGCTGATCGAAACGGGGGAACTGAAAGACAGAATCGAAAAAGACAACAACGAGCTGCAGAGCAACATCATGGAGATGCTCAGCGTCGTCTCGGATGCGTCTGACGGCAACCTGACCGTGCGCGCGCCGATCACGTCGGGCGCCCTCGGCAACGTGGCCGACGCCTTCAACTCGTTGATGGAAGCCCAGCAGCAAATTCTGAGTGACGTGTACTCGCAGGTGGAGCAGACCAACGTGGCCGTCCGAGCCATCGAAAAATCCTCACGCGAAATGGCGAGCGGCGCGACCAACCAGGCAAGCGGCGTGCAGGTGGCGCAAGGCTTGGTCCAAAAGATGAGCTCCGAAATCAGCAAGGTCAGCCAGGGCGCGGCGCGCGCCGTGGAGGCCGCCAAACGCACCGAAGAGTCGGCTCTGGAAGGCACCGGCGTGGTCCAAAACGTGATCTCCGGCATGGGGACGCTGCGCGCCAACGTCCAAGCCGGCGCGAAGAAGATGAAGAACCTCGGCGACCGCAGCATGGAAATCACCGGCATCGTCGCGACCATCAACAGCATCAGCGAGCGTACCAACATGCTGGCTCTGAACGCCGCCATCGAGGCCGCGCGCGCTGGTGAGCACGGCCGCGGCTTCAGCGTCGTCGCCGAAGAAGTGCGTAAGCTCGCAGAGCGCACCGCTGCGGCGACGCAAGAGATCGGGCGCTTGGTGCAGACCATTCACACCGAGACGAACGAGACCGTATCAGCCATCGAACAACAGACGCAGGTCGTGGAACACGAGTCCGCGCTGGTCGGTCAAGCGGGTGAATCGCTGGTCAGGATTCGAAAGGTGTCGGCCGAGTCGGCCTCCGAAGTCGTCGACATCAGCAGGGTCGCCTTGGCGCAAGCGCAGGAGACGAGCTCCGTCGTGCGTACGATGGAAGAGATCTCGGCAATCGCCCGCTCCACGCAAGAGGGCGCCGAGGCCACCGTGGTCACGATTACGCATTTGACCGAGCTGTCGAACAAGCTGCGTGGCGCCATCAATCGTTTCCGTGTGGCTTGAGAGCGCGCCGCTTCGGCGAATGGAGAAGACCCTATGACGAGCTTCAGTATCGACGACGTCCGGGATACGATGCCCAGGGAAGTCACGGAATTTCTGGCGCGCATCGAGCTGTCCTCGCGCCGATTTCTGGACGAGCCCGGGTCGGCGCAACCGGCCCTCGCAGGCGGCCCCGGCTCGCTGCTCCGAACCATTCGCCGCGACGGGCACGCAATCTACGGGACGAGCTCCCTCGTTTCCGTCAACTCGCTGGCCGCCTGTGCGGATCTCGTCGAGCGACTTGCCGAGCACGGCTACGCGGAGCTCGCAGAGGCGGAGCGCCGCGCGGCTCGCGCGCGGCGCATGGTGGAGCTCTTGCCTGCCGGCGTTCAGCACATGCGCAAAATCCTCGCGCTGGAGCTGAAGCACCAAAGCGACGAAGCCGAATGGGTCGCCGTCGAGTGGCAAGCCGAAGCCGAGGCCCTACTGAGCGAGCTGGCTCCGGACTTTGCGAAGGCCTCGCTCTACCCGAGTCAAGCCCCCGAGGGCGGTGGCCTCAGCGGCTTACTGGGTTATGCGGACTTGGTCGAGAGCATCGGCACGCTCGATGAAGCGCCCGAAGCACTCAGCGAGGACGACATCGAGTACTTGGAAGAGGAGGTCCGGGTCGAGTCGATTCCTTCGCCGCCCCTCCGTCGCAGCGGAGCCGTGTCAGCGTCTGGCTCGGTGAAATGCCGCGCTGCCGCCGCTCGAGTTTTCGTTCGACGAATTCGAAGCACCCGCTTCGACATCGCCCTCCGCCGAGCAAGGCGAAGAGCAATTCTCGTTTTCCGAAATCAGCGACGACTCTTTGCTCCCGAGCTCGACTCACGCCGAGGTGCAGCGCGAGCTCTTGGCTATCTTTCAGCAAGAGGCGCGCGAGGCAGTGGTTACACTGCAGGGTTATCTCGACGCCCTGGCCAACGACCCGAGCAACGCCGCGCCCGCAGCAGCGCTCGAGCGCGTGTACCACACGCTCAAAGGCGCCGCGGCGACGGTTGGGCTCTCCGAAGTCAGCGCCCGAGCAGAGGCGCTCCAGCGCAGCGCAGAAGCCCTGATCGTCGCCACGGGCCCGGTCGACTCGGCCGCTGCGAGCGCGCTCGTCGCCGCGACCAACGAACTCTTCGAGCTTTCGGGACTCGAGGGCATCAGGCTCACGGCGAGCGCTCCTGTAAGCCCGCCACGCGGCGCTGACATGACCGCAATTCGCGCCATTTTCCACGATTTCGTGGCCGAGGCCAGGGAGATCCACGAGCAAGCAGCGCGCTTGGTCGCCGAGCTGTCGTCGCCCTCGGGCGCGAAATTCGAACGTTCGATCATTGCGACTCTGGGCCCGCTCTTTCATCGCTTGAAGGGCTCCGCGCTGGTTACCTCGGAAGCGCAGATCGCCGAGCTCGCCGCGGGCCTCGAAGCTGCGTGCGACCAGGGCTCGCCAAGCACGGCCGATCTTTCGCTGGGGCTGGCCAAGATTGCGGTGAAGCTCGGCTTGTCGCACCGCACGCCAGCTGCGCCGCCAAAGGCCCACGACCCTGCATCGACCGCCGGGGCGGCCCAAGCTGCATTTCAGCTCGAAGCCAAAGAGCTGTTGGAGGGCGCGCTGCGCCTCACCGGCGAGCTGGGCGGCACGGACGAGTCGCTGGCCGTGGGCGCACAGCAAGAGCTTGCCCGCGTTTTTCACCACCTGCGAGGCTCGGCCGGCATCGTCGGGGAAGACTCGATCGCCAATGAGGCTCATGCGCTCGAGGGACTGGTGCTCGGCGACAGCGGCGCAGAAGGCCCTGCCTTGCACGCGATCAACGAGCGGTTGTCGACGTTGCGCGCCCGCTTTGGCTCGGATTCGAGCGCGGGCAGCGTGCTCGCGACGCGACCCGTCCCTCGCACGCTGCGCGAATCGGTCGATCTCAGCGCGGCCGCCGAGCTCTGGCAGACGTTCACGGCGGAGTGTGCCGAGCTGCTGGAAAGCATCGAGCGTGGAAGTCTATCTTTGGAAGACAGCGCAGCACCCAAGGAGCACCTGAGCGGCTTGATGCGCGCTGTTCACACACTCAAGGGCGTGATCAACACGATTGGCCTTTCGCCCACCGGGCGATCCCTGCATCGAATCGAAGATTTGCTCGAGGCGCTGTTGGAAGCGCCGATTCTGCCGCCGGCTCGCAGCATCGCTTCGCTACTTTTGGAGGTGCACGCCGAAGTGCGTCGGAATCTCAAAGAGGCGCTCTCGGGCTCGGTGGAAACTTCCCCCGAGCGGCTCGAGCAGCGCATCGCCGCGCTGCTCGCGGCACGCCACGAGCGAGGCCAGGCCTCGTCGCGAGCTCGTAGCGAGGACGTGCAGAGCGCGCTCAGTAGTCGACTCAGCGAGGGGTCCGTCGACGGACCGGACCGACGCGTGATTCGCGTTTCGACCGAACGGCTCGATACGCTCATGAATTTGGCGGGAGAGCTGGTCGTGAGCCGTTCGCGGCTCAACAACCGCGTGGATCGCTTGCGACTGTTGCAGAGTGACCTCGTGCGCGGCAGTCGGCGTCTGATTCAGACGGTCGAGGCCTTTCGAGAGGAGCACGAATTCGCGAATCTCGACGGTCGGAACCGCGAGCACGTGGGTCCCCTCAATGACGGAAGCGCGGCCCTCGCCCTGCGACCGACGGACGTCGCGGTCGCGCCGCCCGCCGCGGTCGCGCCGCCCGCCGCCTGGAGCGGCTTCAGTGAGCTCGAGTTGGATCGCTACGAGGGCATTCACGTGCTCACGCGCAGCTTGGTCGAGCTGACCAGCGACTTCTCGGACATGTACGGGCAACTGTCGCGCGGGCTCAGCGCGCTGACCGACGATTCCGACGTGGTGGGCGGCATCGTCAGCGGTATACAAACGGAAGTCACTCAGGCGCGCATGGTGCCGCTGGACGCGCTCTTTCAGCGGCTGCGGCTCCCGCTGCGTGACGCCGCGATCCGCGAGAAAAAGGAGATCCGCGTGGTCGTGCGCGGCGAAGACGTGCCCGTGGACAAGACCATCGCCGATGCGCTGTTTCAGCCGCTGTTGCACCTCGTGCGGAACGCCGTGGTACACGGGCTCGAGAGCGCCGAAGCGCGCGTCCAAGCCGGCAAAGCCCGCGCCGGCACGATCGAGCTCTTGGCTCGCCAAGAGTCGGGTCAGATTGTGATCGAGGTGCGTGACGACGGCGCCGGGCTCGACTTGCAGGGCCTGCGCGCCCGGGGCCTCGAGATGGGCCTCTTGGCGAGCGACGTCACCGCAGACGACCCGAGCGTGCGGGAGCTGGTGTTCGCTCGAGGCCTGAGCACTCATCACTCCGTCGACGACGTCGCGGGCCGCGGCGTCGGCGGCGAAGTGGTCAAGCGCGCCGTCGACCGCCTGAACGGCTCGATCCGCGTCGAGTCGCACTCCGGTCGGGGGACGGCCTTCTTGATCCGGTTGCCACTCACGCTCGCCATCACACGGGCGCTCGTGGTCCGCGGCGGCCAGCAATTTTTCGCGATTCCGCTGCATTTCTCGGAGCGGATCATCGACGCGCACGAGCAGGAAATCGTCACGCAGGGGGAGCTGCGTCGCATCAAGCTCGACGAAATGTTCATGCCCATCCGCGGCCTGGGTGACTTCTTGGGTGCGGAGCAGTGGGCGAACGAAGGGCCCGTGTTGATCCTGCGCGTGGGCGACACCCGCATGGCGCTGCAGGTCGATCAGATCGTCGCGTACGAAGAGATCGTGGTCAAGGGCCTCGGTACGCTGCTCACGGGGCATCCGTCGTTCGCTGGCGTGACCATTCGCGGTACGGGTCAGCTGGTGTTGATCATCGACGTACCGAACTTGGTCGAGGCCAAGGGCAGCGCGCTGCTCAAACGACCGGAGTCATTGCGCAGGGGAGAGAAACGCACGCTCGTGGACCCCGCCAGCGCCGAACCGAAGCAGGCGTTGTCCCCCGCGCCGAACGCGAGACCGGCGCGTGTGCTGTTCGTCGACGACTCCGTTTCGGTCCGCAAAGTCGCGGAGCTGCAGCTGCGAGCGCTCGGTGCGGAGGTGACGGTCGCCGTCGACGGCATCGATGCGATGGCCAAGTTGCGTGAGCAACCAATCGACATCGTGTTCACCGACTTGGAAATGCCGCGTATGCATGGCTACGAGCTGATCCGCGAGCTCAGGTTCCTGCCCGCGTACAAGGACCTGCCCATCGTCGTCGTGACCAGCCGCTCCGGTCAGAAACACCAAGACCAGGCGCGCCAGCTCGGTGCCAGTGAGTACATCACGAAGCCCTTCACCGTGCAGGTCTTGGAAGCGGCGTTGAAGAAGTGGCAACGCGCCGAAGCCCCGGTCCCGAGCAACGGCGAGAGCCACGTGAACGAAGCCAGTCAGGAACGCTCGTGAGCCAAACGCAACCCCGGCTGCGGCGAGTCGGCGCCCGCTCCGAGCTGTGCATCGTCGTCGCGTGCCACACGTTCGTGGTCGCGATTCCGACGCGCTTCGTGAGTCGCCTCGTGCTTGACGAAGACGTGACCCCGGTCGCGGAGCGACCGGACCTCGTGCAAGCCGGAGCGGAGGCTTTCGTCGCCGCTAGCCTCGGGCCGCTCTTGGGCTTGCCCGCTTTGGCAGAGGCTTGGGTGCTCTTGCACGTGCCCCACGCGAGTCACCGCGTGGCCATCGCGCTCCGCACCGGCGCGTGCCTGATGGTGCGCGAAGTGAGCGTCGAAGCCCCATTGCCGCGCGGGATTTTCGAGGCCCGCGGCCAGGCCGTGCTCGGTGCCTTCGTCGCCGACGCTGCGCACGGCTTCGCTGGCTCGACCTTGTATGGCTTGATGCTGGATCCGGTCAGACTCTGGACGGGCGAAGAGCTCGAAGCCGCGCTGAGCGCGCTCCGCGGCCCTCGCCCACGGAAAGAACGATGACCCCGCACGCAGAACCACAGGCTTCGAGCGAGCTCGCCCAAACCGCGCCGCAGCCAACCGTGCTGGTCGTGGACGGCGACCGCGTGTCGCGCCGCTTCGTCGAGCTCGCCTTGGGCAACGATGGCTTCGCGATCGAATCCGTGAACGACGCGAGCGCGGCGTTGGAGGTGCTCGGAACTCAAACCATCGACTTGATCGTGTCGGAAACGATGCTCGCCGACATGAACGGGCTCAAGTTTTACCGGCGCTTGTCGCAGGAGACCCGGCTCCGGAACATCCCGTTCGTGTTCTTGTCTTCGGACACGCAGCCAAAAACCAAGGTGGTCGCATTGCGAGCCGGCGTCGACGACTACCTAGTCAAGCCGTGCGACCCGGGCGAATTCGCCGCGCGCGCCAGCGCCATCGTCAATCGTCAACGCCGTCGCCGCACGGAAGCTCGCAGCCGTAGCTACACCCTGGCGGGTGATTTCTCGGCCATCGACTTTTCGGATCTCGTCGCCATCATCGAGATGGGCCACCGGTCGGGCACTTTGGCCGTCCTCAATCGGGAAGCGCTCGGCCAAGTGTTCTTCGACGAAGGGCGCGTGGTCCATTCCGTGTACGGTAATTTGCAAGGCCCGGAGGCTTTCTACCGTTTCGTTTGGCACCGTGAGGGGCAGTTCGAGTTTACCCCGGGCGCCTGCGCGCTCGCCAAAGAGGAGCGCACCATCACGCAGTCGGCAACGGGGCTGATCATGGAAGGGGCTCGTCGCTTCGACACCGCGCACAATAGCGAGGGCGGCCTGGAGAGCGAAGTGAAGACCGCGCCGAGCGCGCCGCAGCGCCGAGCCTCGGTCAAGCCGGAGGGCTACCGCGCGCCCGCGCTCGCGCCCGACGCTACCATCGCCCGACACTACGAGCTGGCGCTGCGCGACAGCTTCGCGCTCGGCGACCTGAAGATGTTCGGCGAGACCGATCTCGCCCAATGGACGGCCTCGGAGCCTGGCCGCGATCGGTTCCACGTGCTTTTGATCGGGGCACTCGAGGAAGCGGTCTCGGCCGTGCTCCCGCTGGCAGGTGCGGGCACGGAACGCTGGGTCCTCGACAGTCTAGCACCGGGCAAGAAAGCGCTCGGCCTGGCGCTCTGCCTTCGCGATGAGCGCCTGCTCGATTTGGTGCTGCTCGACGCTCGCGACCCAGCCGCGTTGCGCGCGAGCATCCGGCGCGTTCCGTCGCTCGTTCTCGTTGCGCCGCCGCAAGGAGATCTCATGGCGCTCGGCACTCAGGCGCGAGTCGCGTTGCACGGCTTGCTCGACGAGCTCGGCGCTCGAGTGGTCGTCGGCATCGGTCAGCCCACGCTGCAAGACAGCCTGGCGCGGATTGGCATCACCTCGACCGATACGCGGCGCGTGGCTTGTGTGCGGGGCGGGCTCGGTGACCCGAGCTCGGACCTGCGAAGCCTGCTGATCACGGCCATGGGCCTTTGGGTCTCGAGCACTGCTCAGCTGCAACCGGTCGGGCGCGGGGCGGTGGCGTGAAGGCGATCGCCGCCGATCTTCGCGGCGCGTTTTTGGCCGACCAGAGCGGCCCTGTGCAATACAGCTCCGAACGGCGGCTCGATCCCGTTTTGCCTCAGCGCGTGTTCGCGGCCGCGCCCACGGCGTACTCACCGAGCCACACACACGGGGCGGAGCTCCAGCTCGGAGCCGGGCGCGGCGCACCGAGGGGTCACGCGCGCACGGGCAAGCTGCTTCGCCGAGGCGCGCTCATCGACAAGTATCGAATCGGGGACGTGCTCGGCATGGGCGGCTTCGCGGTGGTCTACCGCGCGACGCATTTACTCCTGGAAACCCCAGTGGCGATCAAGCTACTTCGGGCCGAGGTGCTTTCTGCTCGCCCCGGGCTCGAGGCGCAACTGATCGTCGAAGCGCGCTTTGCAGCCCGCATCAATCACCCCAACGTGGTTCGGGTTCACGACATCACGCATTCCGCCGAGCTGACTTACATCGTGATGGAGTACATCGACGGGCTGGCGCTCTCCAAGCGCCTCGCGCTCGGAGGGCGGCTTGCGCCGAGTGCCGTCGTGCAAGTCGGCCTAGACGTAGTGGCCGGTTTGCGAGCGGGGTTGGAGCAAGGCTTGATTCATCGCGACATCAAGCCTGCCAACATCTTGCTCTCGAGATCCGGCGCCGCGACGATTGTCGACTATGGCATGGCGCACGCCGCCGATCCCGAGAACTGGCTCGAGAGCGACGCGCCCCGCGCCGTGGTCGGCACCCGCGGTTACATGGCACCCGAGCAAGCCATCGATTCATCGCGCGTGGACTTTCGCGCAGACATCTACGCGCTGGGTGTGACCTTGGAGGAGGCCGCCACGGGTCACTCCCGCTCCCGCAACCCCGTGCTCTCGGATGGCAGCCAAGCGCCGCTGCCGAATCGCTTGTTTCGCCTCTTGCGCACGATGCAGAAGCAAAATCCTCGCGAGCGCCCCGCGACCTACGACGCGCTGTTCGACGAGCTGTCTGCCGTCAAGGACGAGCTCGGCTATGCGCCGAACCACAGCACGTACAAGTAAACGAGCGGCGCGACGACGATCAGCG
>OUNO010079403.1_pt1 | contig 18310 bp, 17 predicted proteins | sample 1779811 | NCBI WGS metagenome assembly OUNO01 (sample SAMEA3914804, study PRJEB12502) | metagenome | biome: forest; material: soil | place: Canada | collected 2010-06-25 | depth 0.3 m | reverse complement strand
GGCGAAGATCGCCGCGGCGCCGCCCATCGGGGTACAGCGCTCGTGGCGTCCGGCGACGAGCACACCGCGGCTGGCACCCGCCACGATCCGCCGCAGCTCGCCGGCGGCGTCGGGCGAGACGCTCGGCCGAGGGGCGCGGCGCAGCCGCGGCGAGCCGTCGGCACGGCCGCTGTCGTCGTCCGGGAGGACGTCGTCGCCGACGAGCGGCTCGCGCAGCGGGAAGTTGAGGTGGACAGCACCTGGGCGCCCGTCGAGCGTCGTCCAGTAGGCGCGACATGCGAGCGTGCGGATCCAGCGCAGCCGCTCCACGCCGGCGTCGTGTGTGCCGACCTCGAAGAACCACTTGACGGCGCCGCCGAAGAGCTTGAGCTGGTCGATCGCCTGCCCGGCGCCGTTCTCGCGCAGCTCCGGCGGCCGGTCGGCGGTCAGCAGCAGCAGCGGAACGCGCGCCTCGTGGGCCTCGACCGCGGCGGGCAGCAGCTCGGCAGCGGCCGTGCCCGAGGTGCAGGTGACGGCCACCGGTACGCCCGAGGCCTTGGCCAGGCCGAGGGCGAAGAACCCGGCGCAGCGCTCGTCGACGTGGGAGAAGCAGCGCAGACGCGGGTCGGCCGCCAGCGTCAGCGCGAGCGGTGCCGAGCGCGAGCCGGGCGAGGTGCACGCCGCGCGCATACCGCAGCGGACGAGCTCGTCGACGAAGGCACGGAGCAGCACGTAGGTGTCGGTGGTCGGGGTCATAGGATCCGCGGGTGCGTCACAGCATCGTCCTGCTTCACGGCTTCGCAGGCACCCGGCGCGCCTGGGACGCCGTGGCGGCGAGCCTCGACAGTGAACGCTACCTTCCGCTGGCGCTCGACCTGCCCGGGCACGGCGACGCAGCCGGCGCCGACGGGCCGATCACCTTCGCCGGCTGCGTCGCTGCCGTCCTCGCCGCGGCGCCCGAGCGCTTCACGCTGGGCGGCTATTCGATGGGCGCCCGCGTCGCCCTGCACGTGGCGCTGGCCGCTCCGGAGCGCGTCGAGCGCCTCGTCCTCATTGCGGCCACGCCCGGTATCGAGGACGCCGACGAGCGCGAGAGCCGGCGCCGCGGCGATCGGGCGCTGGCCGATGAGCTCGAAAACGTGCCCTTCGAGGACTTCATCGAGCGCTGGCGGACCCAGCCGCTGTTCGCCGGCGAGCCGCCGGTCGTCGCCGCGACGGCGCGCGCCGACCACCGCCGCAACCGCCCGCCTGCGCTCGCCGCCGCCCTGCGCGGCATCGGCACGGGGGAGATGGAGCCGCTGTGGGATCGCCTGGGCGACTTGACCATGCCCGTGTCCCTGCTCGTCGGAGACCGCGACGCGAAGTACCTTGCGATCGCCCGCCGCATGGCGCCGCTGCTCCCCGACGGCGAGCTCGTCGTCCTGCCCGGCGGTCACGCCCTCGCGCTCGAGAGCCCGGCGGCCGTTGCCGCGGCGCTCGAGAGTAGCGGCGGTTAGCGGGCGCGTCAGACCTCGACGGTGGGCAGCCCGTCGAGGCTGGCGGCGTTCTTCTCGCGCTGATACTCGAGCAGGGCCTCGGCGCCGCCGACGCGCACCTTCTTCTCGGCCCAGGCATCGGCGTGCGGGCGCAGGCCCTCGAAGCTCATCAGGGGAACGCCGTAGCCGCAGGAGTCGGCCACGCGGGTGACGTCGATGAGCACGATCGCCCGGCGCGCGGCTGCCACGCTCGGCTGCTCGAAGGCACAACGCTCGATCAGGTCGTCGAAGCGCTCGTCGCCCGCCGCGACGACCTCGCCGCGACCGTGGAGGCGCAGGATACGCGGCGGGCCGGAGAACGCGCACAGCATGATCACGAGGCGCCCGTTCTCGCGGACGTGGGCGATCGTCTCGGCGCCGCTGCCGACCACGTCCAGATAGGCGACGGTGCGCTCGTCGAGGACGCGCAGCGTTCCGATCGGGCCCTTCGGCGAAACGTTGACGTGCCCGTCGCCGGCGAGCGGTGCGCTCGCCACGAAGAACAGCGTCTGCGCGGCGATCCACTCACGGAGACGCTCGTCGATGCCGTCGAACACCTTGCCCATCCGGACAGGATAGGCCGACGCCTCGCTACAGGGCGGCGACGCCGAGCCCCGGTGCGGCCGGCAGGGCGATCTGCCCGCCGACCGCCGGCAGCGGGTTCTCGATGTCGGCGAACAGCGACAGCGTGGCGAGCCCGCAGTGGGGCATCGGCGCACGCGGCGCGAGCGCGGCGGCCACCTGCACCGCGGCCGCCACGCCGAGCGGTCCGTCGAGCGTCGAGGCGAGGTATACCTCGGCGCCGGCGAGGCGCACGAGCGTCGCCGCCCCGATCAGCCCCCCGATGCCGCCGCAGCGGGAGATCTTCAGGCAGACGGCATCGGCGACCCCGGCCGCCAGCGCCCCGTGCTCGGCGGCCGTCTCGTCGATCGACACGCGCACCGCCACACGCTCGCGCACCTCGCGCACGGCGGCCAGCCCGTGCGTCGGCTCCTCGACGAGCTCGAGGCCCGCGGGGGAGAGGGCCTCGATCGCCCGGACGGCCTCCTCGACGCTCCAGGCGCCGTTGGCGTCGAGGCGCAGGGCCGCCTTCGGCCCGGCAGCGGCCCGGGCGGCGGCGACCCGACCGGCGTCGTCGCCGACGCCGACCTTGAGCTTCAGGCACGTGAACCCGTCGGCAACCGCCCGCGCGGCCGCGTCGGCTACGCCCGCCCGGTCGAGCGCCGCGATCGTCGCGTTGACGGGCACGCGCGCGGCGGGGCTGTCGCTGAGCAGCTCCGCGACCGGCTTGCCCGCGAGGCGCCCGGCGCGGTCCCACAGCGCGAGGTCGACGGCAGCGAGCGCCTCGGGCAGGTCCTCGATGCGGCGGCAGGTTTCGACGAGCTGCGCGCCGCGCTGTCCGTCCGAGCGCGCGAGGGCCGGCGCGTAGCGCTCCAGCGCGCTCTCCACCCGCTCGAGGCTGATGCCGTCGTAGGCCTCGAGCGGTGCGGCCTCGCCGTAGCCGCTGACGCCGTCCTCGCCGGTCAGTGCGATCTGCACCAGCTCGCGCTCCCGCACCGTCCCGTGGGCGGTCTCGAGCGGGACGGCCAGGCGTAGCGTGTGCCGCTGGAGCTCGAGCTTCACGCGCCGACGCCGCCCCCCGCCAGGATTCCGGCCGAGAACAGCAGGCAGAAGAGCAGCTGGAGCATTCCGGTGCCGGCGAGGGCGCCGTTGAGAGCCGGTCCGTCGGTGTGTGTTCGCACGACGCCGACGAGCCGCGTGGCCGGTGGGATCGCGATCCACGCCAACAGCAGCCAGGCGCTCATCGATCCGAAGACCCATGGCAGCGGCGCCGTCAGGAAGGCCGCCGCGAGCATCGCCGCGTAGAGCCGGCGTGTGCGGCTGCGTCCGAGCCGAACTGCGAGCGTTCGCTTGCCTGCCCGGCGATCGGTCTCCAGATCGCGGACGTTGTTGACCACGAGGATCGCGCTCGCCAGCAGCCCGACGGGGACAGCGCAGACGAAGGCCTCCCACGGCAGCGCCTGGACCTGGACGAAATACGAGCCGGCCACCGCCACGATGCCGAAGAAGAGGAACACGAACACCTCGCCGAGGCCCTCGTAGCCATATGGGCGGGGGCCGCCCGTGTAGAGGACGCCGGCGAGGATCGACGCGGCGCCGACCGCGAGCAGCTCCGGGCCCGCCACCGCCACGAGGTAGGCGCCGCAGGCCACGGCCAGGCCGAAGGTCACGTACGTCGCCAGCAGCACCTGGCTCGGCGGGACCAGGCCGCCGGCCGTGACCCGGACCGGCCCTAGGCGATCCTCGGTGTCGGCGCCGCGGCGGGCGTCGGAGTAGTCGTTTGACAAGTTGGTGCCGACCTGGATGAAGACCGCGCCGAGCAGCGCCGCGATGAATGCGAGCGGATGGAAGTGGTCGGCCCCGAGCGCCAGCGAGGTGCCGACGAGCACGGGCGCGATGGCGGCGGGCAGCGTGCGCACGCGGGCCGCCATCACCCAGATGCGCACCGCGCCCACAGCTAGGCCCGCTTGGGAAAGCGCGAGAAGTCCGGCTTGCGCTTCTCGCGGTAGGCGTCGCGGCCCTCCTGGGCCTCCTCGCTGCCGTAGAACAGGAGGTTCGCATCGTGGGCGAGCTGCTGGATCCCGGAGAGTCCGTCCTCGGCGGCGTTGAAGCTGGCCTTCAGCAGGCGCAGCGAGAAGGGCGAGAGGGCGAGCATCTCCTTGCACCAGGCGACTGTCTCCGACTCGAGCCGATCCAACGGCACGACCGTGTTGACGAGCCCCATCTCGCGGGCCTCCTCGGCGGAGTACTGCCGGCACAGGAACCAGATCTCCTTGGCCTTCTTGGGACCGACGAGGTTGGCCAGCAGGCCCGCCCCGAAGCCGCCGTCGAAGGAGCCGACCTTTGGCCCCACCTGACCGAAGCGGGCGTTCTCGGCGGCGATCGTGAGGTCGCAGACGAGGTGCAGGACGTGACCGCCGCCGATCGCGTAACCGGCGACCATCGCGACGACCGGCTTGGGCAGGCGGCGGATCTGGATGTGCAGGTCGGTCACGTGGAAGCGCCCGACGCCGGCACGCCCTGCCGCGTCGTCGTCGAGGTAGCCCGAGTCCCCGCGCACGCGCTGGTCGCCGCCGGAGCAGAATGCCTCGGGTCCCTCGCCCGTCAGCACGATGACGCCGATCGCGGTGTCCTCGCGGGCATCCTCCAGCGCGCTTGAGATCTCGACGATCGTCCGCGGGCGAAAGGCGTTGCGCACCTCGGGGCGGGCGATCGTGATCTTGGCGATGCCCGCGTCGGCGCCGGCAGACTTCTCGTAGCGGATGTCGGCGTAGTCGCCGCCGGCCGGGTTCCAGGTGGTGCTCACGGCGCGAAGGCTAGCCTGTGCGCCATGGTCGTCGAGGCATGGCTCGCCCGCGCGGCGACACAGCGGCCCGAGCACACCGCTCTGCACTCCGTGGAGGGAAGCCTCAGCTACCGCCAGTTGCACGCCGCCGCGCTGGCCGGCGCGGCCGATCTCGTCGGCCTCGGCGCCGGCCCAGGCGCCCGCGTCGGCATCGCCCTGCCGGCGGGCCTCGCGTTTGCGCAGGCGCTGCACGCCTGCATGCTGCTCGGCGCGGTCGCCGTCCCGATCGACCTGCGCCTGGCCGCCCGTGAGCGGGACGTCATCGCGGCCACGTGCGCGCTCACGCTGGCCGAGCCGCTGACGGGCGGGAGGGGAGGGAGGCAGGGAACGCCCGGTGCCGCCGGCGAGCTCCTTCCGGACCGTGGGCACGAGCTCGACGCGACGGCCGTCGTCATCCACACCTCGGGGACCACGTCGGCTCCGCGGCCCGTCGAGCTGACGTACGGCAACCTGCTGTGGAGCGCCCTCGGCTCGGCGGTGGCGCTTGGTGTCGACCCGGCCGATCGTTGGCTCTGCGCGCTGCCGCTTTCGCACGTCGGCGGTCTGTCGATCCTCATCCGCTCGGCGATCTACGCGACGAGCGCCGACATCCACGAGCGCTTCGACGTCGACGACGTCCTCGACGCGCTGTGCGGCGGGGTGACGCTCGTGAGCCTCGTCGCCACGACGCTGGCGCGCCTGCTCGACGCAGGCCTGGAGCATCCGCCCGCCCTGCGCTGCGCCCTCACGGGCGGGGGTCCCGTCCCGGCTGCGCTCGTCACGCGAGCGAGGGCGGCCGGCGTTCCGGTCGGCCTGACCTACGGCCTGACCGAGGCGTCCTCCCAGGTCACCACGACACCCGCCGCGGCCGTCGGCGACGCGCAGGCCGGCGCCGGCGGACCGCTGTTCTGCACTCGCCTGCGCATCGCCGAGGACGGCGAGATCCTCGTCCAGGGCCCGACCGTCGCGCCGGCGGCGCCCGCGGACGACGGCTGGCTTCACACAGGCGACCTTGGCGGGCTCGACGAACACGGGGGCCTGCTGGTGACGGGACGCAAGGCCGACACGATCGTCAGCGGTGGCGAGAACGTCGCGCCGGCCGAGGTCGAGGCGGTGCTCGAGACTCATCCGGCAGTGCTCGAGGCGGCCGTCGTCGGACGCCCCGACGAGCGCTGGGGCGAGACGGTGACGGCGATCGTCGTGCAGCGACCCGGGCAGAGGGTCGACGACGAGCAGCTGCGCGCCCACTGCGCGTCGGCGCTCGCGGCGTTCAAGGTGCCAAAGCGCTTCACCATCTCGCCCGAGCCGCTGCCCCGGACGCGCTCGGGCAAGCTCCTGCGCCGGGAGCTCGTGTGAGCTTCGACGCCAACCGCCATCGCGACGCCAGCCTGGAGAACTGGGAAGCGGCCGCCTCCGGCTGGGTGCGCCGCCAGGCGATGATGCGCGAGCACGCCGCCCCGGTCTCGCACTGGATGCTCGACGCGATCTCCCCGCAGCCGGGCCAGCGCGTTCTAGAGCTGGCGGCCGGACTCGGCGAGACGGCGCTCCTGGCCGCCGAGCTCGTCGCGCCGATGGGCGGCGTCGTCATCTCCGACCAGGCCGAGGCGATGCTCGCCGGCGCCCGCGAGCGCGCTGCCGAGCTCGGCCTCAGCAACGTCGAGTTCCAGGTCCTCAACGCAGAATGGATCGACCTGCCGCTGGCCAGCGTCGACGCCGTGCTGTGCCGCTGGGGCTACATGCTGATGGCCGACCCGGCGACCGCCCTGAGCGAGGCCAGGCGCGTGCTGCGCCCGGGCGGCCGCGTTGCGCTGGCCGTCTGGGACGACATCGAGCGGAACCCCTGGGCCGCGCTCCCGGGCGCCGAGCTCCGGGACCGCGGGCTGGTGGCCCAGGGCGCCGGCGCCGCGTCAGAGCCCGGGCCGTTCGCGCTCGGGAGTCGCGAGCGCGTAGAGGCCCTGCTCGCCGAGGCCGGCTTCGGCGAGATCGACGTTGACGCGATCGACCTCACCCGCCGCCACTCGAGCTTCGAGGAGCTGTGGGACACGACGCTCGACCTCTCGCGCAGCTTCCACGACGCCGTTCTGGGTCGTCCCGAGGCCGAGATCGAGCAGGTCAGGAGATCGCTGGCCGAGCGCTTCGCCCCCTTCGCCGAGGACGACGGCACGCTCGCGATCCCCGCGAGGACGCTCGTCGCGGCCGCCAGCGCCTGATCGGCGCCGACTTGGGATAGCCTGCGATCAATGATCTACGACGACGATGCAGACCTCACGCTCCTCGACGGCAAGACCGTCGCAATCATCGGCTACGGCTCACAGGGCCACGCCCACGCGCTCAACCTGAAGGACTCGGGCGTCAAAGTCGTGGTCGGGCTGCGCGAGAGCTCGGCGTCGGTCGCCGCCGCGCGCGAGCAGGGACTCGAGGTCCTCTCGGTGGTCGAGGCCGCGAGCCGAGGCGAGGTCGTGATGATCCTGCTGCCCGACGAGCTCCACCGCGCCGTGTGGGAGAGCGAGATCCGCGACGGCATCGCCGAGGGCAACATGCTGCTCTTCGGCCACGGCTTCTCGATCCACTACAAAGAGGTCGATCCGCCCGCCGGCGTCGACGTCGGGATGGTCGCGCCGAAGGGCCCCGGCCACCTCGTCCGCCGCCAGTTCACCGAAGGAAGCGGCGTGCCGGGCCTGATCGCGATCGAGCAGGACGCGACGGGCAACGCCCGGGCGCTGGCCCTGGCCTACGCCAAGGGCATCGGCTGCACCCGCGGTGGCGTCATCGAGACGAGCTTCAAGGACGAGACCGAGACGGATCTCTTCGGCGAGCAGGCGGTCCTCTGCGGCGGCGCGTCCGAGCTCGTCCAAGCCGGCTTCGAGACGCTCGTCGAGGCCGGCTACGACCCCGAGATGGCCTACTTCGAGTGCCTGCACGAGCTCAAGCTGATCGTCGATCTGATGCACGAGAAGGGCCTAGCAGGCATGCGCTTCTCGATCTCCAACACGGCGGAGTACGGCGACTACACGCGGGGCAAGCGCGTCATCACCGACGAAACCCGCGCGAACATGCGCCAGATCCTCAAGGAGATCCAGAACGGCGACTTCGCGCGCGAGTGGATCGCCGAGAACCGCGCGGGCCAGGAGAACTTCAAGCGCATGCGAGCCGAACAGGCCGACAGCCAGGTCGAGCACGTCGGCGCCGATCTGCGCTCGCACATGGACTGGATCAAGCCGGCGTTCTAGGCCCGGCGCATGCTCGCCTACGTCTTCTGGCACCGGCCGAGCGCGCCCGATCAAGCGGCCGAGTACGAGGACGCGCTGATCTCATTCCACCGCTCGCTCGCCCGCTCGCTGCCGGTCGGGACGAGGGCGTCGGCGGTATTTCGCGTCGCCGAGCTCCCGTGGGCCATCACGGCGGGTGGCTCGGGCGCGCCGGAGGGCGGTTATGAGGACTGGTATCTGCTCGATGACTTCGCCTCCCTCGGCGTGCTCAACGAGGCCGCCGTCGGCATCGGGCACCGCACCACCCACGACGCGGCGGCGCGGCGCTTCGGAGCGGGGGCGGGCGGCCTCTACGGACTGATCGAGGGGGAGCCCTGCGCCGCGGCGCTCGGCGAGGCCTCGAAGGCGATCTGGATCGCACGCCCACCCGGCGCCCCCCGGCGCGACCTGGACGAGATGCTCGGCGACGGCATGGAGCCGTCGCGCGCGAGCCTGTGGCGGCGCCAGCTCGTGCTCGGCCCGGCGCCCGAGTACTGCCTGCTCGCCGACGAGATGCCACCCGGCGTGGGGGCGGACCGCCTGCCGGCCGGCTGGAGCGCGACGACTCTCGAGCGCGAGGTGCTGTGGAACGGGTGAACCCGTGCGCCTGTAAGTCGATACGATTCGTCTAGTTGGAAACAAGCGTTGTAACCCTTGGACACCCGAAGTTACGCTGATAGTTGACTTAACTGGCTATGTACGTACAAAAAGGGGGATTCAAGATGCGAGGGAACCTCAGCCGCCTGACCCACGATCGACGGCACTATGTTTTTGGAACGGCTCTCGTGACAGTGCTCGCGGCACTGCTCGGTCCGTCGTTGGCGATGGCGACACCCAAAGGCGAATTCGCCGTGTTCGCTGACTGTCCACTCACAACCGCCAGCACGTGTCTCTACGCGAAGACGGAAAGCGGCAAATTCATCGTCGGCAAAGAAACGGTCCCGATCGAAAAAGCGATCACCCTTCAAGGCGGGTTGAACGCGAACGAAAAAGGCGAACTGACATTCGTGGCCGCCGCCGACGGCAACACGCTCTCGAAAACGCCACAGAAAGTTCCTGGTGGGCTCGCAGGGCTCGTGAAGTGCAACGAAATCGGCAACTTCCTCGAGCGGCTGGCCTGTGAAGTGGTATTTGAAAACGGCGTGACGGGTGTCAACGCTACGTCCGAACTCGCGGCACCCGCGAGCTCGATTGGCGTCAATCTCGCGAACTATCTCTTCCAGTCGGGGACCGCGCTTTCGCTTCCGCTGAAGGTGCACCTGGAAAACCCGTTCCTCGGAAGCTCGTGCTACATCGGCTCGAACTCGAGCCCAATCATCGTCAACCTGACGACCGGCACCACGGCTCCACCGCCGCCGAACACTTCGATCACCGGCTCCCCCGGGACCGAAGAAGGCAAAGGCGAAAACGAAATCCTGGCGTTCTCCAAAAACTCGCTCGTCAACAACTCGTTCGCGGCTCCGGGCGCGAACGGATGTGGCGGTCTGTTCGCGTTCCTGATCGACCCGATCGTCAACTCAAAACTCGGACTGCCCTCTGCCGCCGGTAAAAACACGGCGGTGCTCAACGGCATCGAGGAGCTGGCGAGCTCCGAAGCGGTCAAAAAACACGAATAGCCGCAGAGTGGATCGCTGACGCGGTCCGGAGGGAGGGCCCGTCGCCTTGCGCGGCGGGCCCTCGTCGTTGAGGAGCAACTCGGCGGGAGCAACTCGGCGTCGCAACGAAGGGCGCCGTATGGCCGTGCCAGCGTTCCGCTAGGATCGCTGACGTCGCTGCGACTGGCGTTCGGGTGGAGATCACCACCGGGAAGCAGCGATGCCGGACCGCCGCGCGCCTGGGCACCTCAGAATGCGATATCCCCTTCGGTGCTACCGAGCGAGGAGCCCCCATGAGCACGAGCCGCCCTATAGCGCAGACGCCCCCGTTGTTGATCCCCAATGAGCTGAGACCGGCGGACGGACGCTTCGGCTGCGGCCCGTCGAAGGTCCGCCCCGAGGCGATCGCCGCTCTCGCCCGCGAGGCAAGCGCGCTGATGGGCACCTCCCACCGTCAGAAGCCGGTCAAGGCCCTCGTCGGCGAGATCCGCGCCGGGCTCGGCGAGCTCTTCTCGTTGCCCGACGGCTATGAGGTGGCGCTCGGCAACGGCGGCGCCACCGCCTTCTGGGACGCTGCGGCCTTTGGGCTCATCGAGCGCCGCTCGCTGCACCTGGCCTTCGGGGAGTTCTCCCAGAAGTTCGCCACGGTCACGGCCGGTGCGCCGTTCCTGGCCGACCCCGTGACCGTCACGGCTGACGCAGGCGATGCGCCGGACCCGGCCGGCGTGAGCGCCGCCGCGCCCGACGGCGGCGCCGACGCGGACCTCCTCGCCTGGGCCCACAACGAGACCTCGACCGGCGTCATGGCTCCGGTCCTGCGCCCCGCAGGAGCCGGAGACGCGTTGGTCGCGATCGATGCGACCTCGGGCGCCGGCGGCCTGCCCGTCGACGTGTCCCTCGTGGACGCCTACTACTTCGCTCCGCAGAAGAGCTTCGCGGCGGACGGCGGTCTCTGGGTCGCCCTGCTGAGCCCGGCCGCGCAGGAGCGCATCGCCGCTCTGCACGCGTCCGAGCGCTGGATCCCGGAGTTCCTGTCCCTGCACACCGCCCTGGAGAACTCGGTCAAGGACCAGACCTACAACACGCCCGCCGTCGCCACGCTCTACCTGCTCGCCGACCAGATCCGCTGGATGCTCGACGGCGGTGGCCTGGACTGGTGCGTGGCGCGCACGCGGGCCTCTTCGGGGCACCTGTACGAGTGGGCCGAGACCACTAGCTACACGACGCCGTTCGTCGTCGACCCGGCCAAGCGCTCACTCGTCGTCGGCACGATCGACTTCGACGAGGGCATCGACGCCGCCGCCGTCGCTCGCACGCTGCGGGCCAACGGCATCGTCGACGTCGAGCCATACCGCAAGCTCGGGCGCAACCAGCTGCGCATCGGCATGTTCCCCGCCATCGACACAGCCGACGTGCAGGCGCTGACGGCCTGCATCGACTGGGTCGTCGAGGGCCTCGGCGGATGAGCGCGGGCAAGCCGGAGCGCCCCAAGGTCCTCGTCAAGGAGAAGATCGGCGACTCGGGCGTCGACCTGCTGCGCGAGCACTTCGACGTCGAGCTCGGCGTCGACTGGGCCGACGGCGAGCTGGCCGAGCGCATCGGCGACTTCGACGGCATCCTGATCCGGTCGGCCACCAAGCTGACGGCCGAGCTGATCGATCGCGCGACCCGCCTCCAGGTGATCGGTCGGGCGGGCGTCGGCGTCGACAACGTCGACGTCGAGGCGGCCACCAGGCGCGGCATCGTCGTCGCCAACGCGCCCGAGTCGAACGTCGTGACGGCGGCCGAGCACACGATGGCGCTGCTGCTCGCTCTCGCCCGCAACATCCCCCAGGCATACGCTTCGCTCATCGCAGGCAGATGGGAGCGATCGAAGTTCTCCGGCGTCGAGCTTTACGAGAAGACCCTCGGCATCGTCGGCTTCGGGCGCATCGGGCAGCTCGTCGCCCAGCGTGCGCGCGGCTTCGGCATGCGCGTCGTGGCGTTCGACCCCTTCGTCAGCGCCGAGCGCTACCGCGACCTCGGCGTCGAGAAGGCCGACAGCCCCGAGGACATCTACGCCCAGGCCGACTTCATCACCGTCCACCTGCCCAAGACGCCCGAGACCGAAGGCTTCCTAAACGCCGACGCCTTCGCCCGCATGCGCGACGGCGCGCGCGTGCTCAACGTCGCCCGCGGCGGCCTCGTCGACGAAGCGGCTCTCAAGGACGCCCTCGACAGCGGCAAGCTCGCGGGTGCCGCCCTCGACGTCTTTCCGAGCGAGCCGATCACCGAGCACCCCCTGTTCGGCTACCCCAACGTCGTCGTCACCCCGCATCTCGGCGCCTCGACGGCGGAGGCGACCGACCGGGCCGGCTTCCAGAGCGCGGAGCAGGTCGTCGCGGCCCTCACCGGTGGCGTCGTCTCGACAGCCGTCAACATCCCCGCCATCGGCACCGAGGACATGGAGATGCTCGGCCCCTTCCTGCCCCTGGCGAGCCAGCTCGGACGCCTCGCGATGGAGCTCGCCGAGGGCAGCTCGGTCGAGCGGATCGAGGCGGCGTTCCTCGGGCGCATCGCCGACTTCGACACGCGCCTGCTCGGGCTCGCCGTCATCGTCGGCGCCCTGCAGGGCCGCACCGAGGAGGAGGTCAACCTCGTCAACGCGCCGACCATGGCCCAGCAGCGGGGCATCGTGTTCGAGGAGAAGGTCGTCTCCGAGGCGCAGGACTTCAACGAGCTGATCCGCGTCACGGTCGTCGCCGGCTCCGAGCGCGTCGCGGTCGCCGGCACCGGCATCGGGCCCAACCGCGTGCCGCATCTCGTGGAGGTCCAGGGGCGGCGCCTGACGATCGAGCTCGAGCCGTTCGTGACGGTCTTCCGCTACGAGGACCTGCCCGGCATGATCGGCCGCGTCGGCACGATCTTCGGTGCCCACGGCGTCAACATCTCATCGGCCGCCGTCGGCCACACGCCCGACGGCGTGGGGGGCGAGGACAGGCGCCTCGCGGCGATGGTCGTCACGACCGACGCCGCCGTCCCCGACAGCGTCGTCGGCGAGATCGTCGCCTCGGAGGGCTTCGTCAACGGCTGGTCGGTCGATCTCGGCTGAGGCGCCGTTCGCGCCGCGGCGACCCTCTTGGCTGCGGCGCCGTCCGCGCCGGGCGGCGCGCCCTCGGCTGATCATCTAGCCTGCTCGCGCACGGTCAACGACTGGGGAGCTGGACGAATGCGGGCAGTTGTCATCACCAAGCACGGGGGCCCTGCGGTGCTCGACGTGCAGGAGCAGCCCGACCCGGCGATCGCGCCGGGCCAGGTCAGGATCCAGGTAGCCGCCGCCGGCATCAACTTCGCCGACGTCATGGCGCGCATGGGCCTCTACGCCGACGCGCCCAAGACGCCGTGCGTGGTCGGCTACGAGGTCGCCGGCACGATTCTCGAGCTGGGGGAGGGCGTCGACGGCCTCGTCCCCGGACAGCGCGTCTTCGCCGGCACCCAGTTCGGCGGCTACGCCTCGCAGGTCGTCGTACCGGCCTGCGACGTCGTCGCGCTGCCGGCGGAGCTGAGCTTCGAGCAGGGCGCCGCCATCCCGGTCAACTACGGCACGGCCTGGGCCGCCCTGATCGGCTATGGCAACCTGCAGCCGGGCGAGCGAGTCCTCGTCCACTCGGCGGGCGGCGGCGTCGGCATCGCCGCGACGCAGATCGCCAAGCGCAGCGGCGCCGAGGTCTACGGCACGGCCTCGCCGGGCAAGCACGCCCGCATCGTCGAGCTCGGCGTCGACCACGCGCTCGACTACACCAAGAGCGGCTGGGAGCAGGGGCTGCCCAAGTTCGACGTCATCCTCGACGCCGTCGGCGGGAGGAGCTTTCGCACCAGCTACTCGCTGCTGCGAGCAGGCGGACGGCTCGTCGCCTTCGGCGCGTCGTCGGTGGTGTCGGGCGAGCGCAAAAACGTCGTCACGGCGCTTCGCGCCGTGGCCCGCATGCCGCGTTTCAACATGATCAAGCAGATGTCCGAATCGAAGGCCGTCATCGGCCTCAACATGCTCAGCCTGTGGAAGGACCGGGGGACGCTCGAGCCATGGATCGCGCCGCTGCAGGCGATGCTCGACGACGGCACCGTCAAACCGGTGATCGCCGGCGACTTCAGCTTCGAGGATGCCGGCGCGGCGCAGACGATGATCGTCGAGCGGCGCAATCTCGGCAAGGTCGTGCTGACCCCCTGAGCGGGGGGTCGCACACCGCGCGCGGCTCCGGCGGCTACGGTTAGGCGACTGTGTCGCTTCCTGTCGAGGGCTACAAGCTCGAGGGCATCTCCCCGCGGGCGTACGAGCATCCCGCCGACCGTGCGGCGACGGCTGCGCTGAAGGCGATCCCGCACCTCGACACGGTCGTGCGCAAGATCATCGAGTTCGGCTACGAGCGTGCGCTGCGCCGCGGCATCCTCGGCTCGGCCGTCCGTCTGGGCGAGGACCAGCTGGGCGACGTCTGGCGAGCTCACGCGAGCGCCTACGCGACGCTCGACCTCGACCCGGTGCCCGATCTCTACCTGATGCAGTTCCCGGTCGCCAACGCGCTCACGGTCGGCGCGGGCAAGCCCGTGGTCGTGATCAACTCCGAGCTGCTCCAGCTGCTCGACGCCCAGCAGCTGAAGGGCGTGTTGGGCCACGAGGCCGGGCACGTGCTCTCCGAGCACGTCGTGTACCGCACGGCGCTCGTGATCCTGCTGAGGCTGTCCTCGCTGCCCGGCATCCCCGTGCCGCTGTTCCCGCTGCGGGCGGCGCTGATGGAGTGGTTTCGCGCGGCCGAGCTGAGCTGCGATCGGGCGGCGGCGCTCGTGACCCGCGACCCCCTCGCGATCTGTAGGACGCTGATGGTCATCGCCGCCGGTGCCGAGGCCGCCAACCTCGATCTCGATGTGTTCATGAAGCAGGGCCAGGAGTATCGCGAGAAGGCGTCGCCGTTCGACCGCTTCTCGCGGCTGCTGAGCGATCTCAACCTGACCCACCCGATGTCCGTCCAGCGCGTCCACGAGCTGATGGACTGGGTCAAGCGCGGCGAGTACGACCGCATCGTGGGGGGTGCCTACATCAGGCGCGACGAGCCGCTGAGCCCTCGTGCCGAGGCGGGCGACGCGGTCGCCCATTACGCCGAGCGCTTCCGCGACACCTTCAAGGAGCTGGGCGACTCGATCGAGGACGCGGGCAAGCAGCTCAGCGACTGGCTGCGCACCGCGCGAGGCGGCGAGCAGGACTCCTAGCTTTCCGGCCTCGAGCGCCCGCCTGGTGCTAACCTGCGCGCAGATGTCGTTCCGGTCCTCGCTTCTCTCTCTTCTCCTGCTCCCCCCTCGGGGGGAATAGCGCGTGGCGGCCGCCAAGCCGCATACCCAGCAGAGAGGAACCGCAAGCGAGAGATAGAAGGAGCACGAACGACATGAGCCAGACAGACGCAGCGAACGGTCACAAGGCGGACGGCGCGCCCGCCCCGCGGGATCCTGCCAACCGGGTCCTGATCTTCGACACGACCCTCCGCGACGGCGAGCAGTCGCCCGGCATCTCACTGAACAAGCAGGAAAAGCTCGAGATTGCCCAGCAGCTGGCGCGGCTCGGCGTGGACATCATCGAGGCCGGCTTCCCGATCGCGTCGCCGGGCGACTTCGAGGGCGTGCGGGCGATCGCGCAAGAGGTCGAAGGTCCCGTGATCTGCGGCCTGGCCCGCACGAGCCATCAGGACATCGACGCGGCGTGGAACGCGGTCAAGGACTCCGGGCGCCCGCGCGTCCACACGTTCATCTCGACCTCGGACATCCACATCGAGCACCAGCTGCAGACGACGCGCGAGGACGTCCTCGGCCAGGCTCGCGCCGCGGTCGCACAGGCCAAGCAGTATCTGGACGACGTCGAGTTCTCGCCGATGGACGCCAGTCGCGCGGATGTCGAGTTCACCGCCGAGGTGGTGCAGGCAGCGATCGACGAGGGCGCCGTGACGATCAACATCCCCGACACGGTCGGCTACGCGATACCGCAGGAGTTCGCAGCCTTCCTTGCCCGTCTCTACGAGCTGGTCCCAGACCTGCACCGGGTCGTGCTCTCCGTCCACTGCCACGACGACCTCGGCCTGGCAGTCGCCAACTCGCTCACAGGCATCGAAGCCGGCTGCCGCCAGGTCGAGTGCTCGATCAACGGAATCGGCGAGCGCGCCGGCAACGCGTCGCTCGAGGAGATCGCGATGCTGCTGCACACGCGCGAGCCGAGCCTCGGGCTGTGGACGGCGATCGAGACGACCGAGATCGCGCGCACGAGCCGCCTGGTCTCGCGCCTGACCGGCTATCAGGTGCAGCCGAACAAGGCGATCGTCGGGCGCAACGCCTTCGCGCACGAGTCCGGCATCCACCAGGACGGCGTGCTGAAGGAGCGCACCACTTACGAGATCATGGATCCGACGACCGTCGGGCTGCGCAGTAACTCGATCGTGCTCGGCAAGCACTCGGGGCGCCACGCGCTCAGCGACGCGCTGAAGGAGATGGGGTTCGAGCTCGACGGCCAGGCGCTGAACACCGCCTTCAAGCGCTTCAAGGAGCTCGCCGACCGCAAGAAGCAGGTGACAGCGATGGATCTCGAGGCGCTCGTCACCGACGAGCTGCGCGAGGAGATCGCCGGCTACGCGCTCGAGTGGTTCGAGGTCGACGCCTCCTCGCTGCGCCCGCCGCACGCCAAGGTCTCGATCACGCTTCCCGACGGCAGCTCCTCGACCGGGTCGTTCACCGGCGATGGGCCGATCGACGCGGTCTTCGAGGCGATCAACGTCGCCAGCGGCGTGCCCGTCAAGCTCAGCGAGTTCACGATCGGCGCCGTCACCGAGGGGCAGGACGCGCTCGGCGAGGTCTCGATCGTCGTCGAGACCGGCGGCTACAGCGGCGCCGGCCAGGGCGTCTCGACCGACATCATCGACGCCGCCGCGCGGGCGTATGTGCGGGCGCTCTCGGTCGCCGTGGCGCGCTCGCAGGCGGGCGAGGCACTCGGGCTCCCGGAGACGATCTAGATGTCCGAGACGCTGAGGAGCGTGACCACTGTCAGCAGCCAGTCGGAGGCCGAGATGGTCTGCGATCGCCTGTTGGCGGACGGAATCCACGCGATCTCCCAGCGCACCATAGGCGGACCTGAATTCGGGTCCTCGGGCGCCCGCGTCGTGCTCGTCGACGCCGGCGATCTCGAGCGGGCGCAGGCCGTGCTCGCCGCGGAGGAGGGAACGTTCAGCGACGAGGAGCTCACCAGGCTGAGCGAAGAGGCCGGCCGCGCGGGGGAGAGCTAACCGGGCCTCCGCCGCGGTCGCGGTCGCGGTCGCGCGCGGCCGTCAGGTGCGTCAGGCGAAGAAGTCGGCGACGGCGACACGCCACCCTGGGACGGCATCGTCGAGGTCGATCTCGCCGTCGGTCACGGCCTGCGTGTCACCGCCGGCGCGGTACACGCGCGCCGAGCGCGAAGCCGGATCGAGAACGAGCACCGCGTTGGCGCCCGCGTCGAGCCAGCACAGCGCCTTCGAGTGCACCTCGGGGCGGCTGTCATCGGGCGAGACGACCTCGACCGCGAGATCCGGCGCGCCCCCGGGCCAGAAGCGCACTGTTCGTCCGACTGCGTCGGCGCGAGCGTTGCTGACGAAGGCGGCGTCCGGGGCGCGCACCGTGTCGGGATCGGTTGCGAGGACGAATCCCGTCTCGGCGCCTAGCGTCACACCGGTTCCCGTGGCGTGCACATGGTTCGCCAGTAGCCGGTTTGCGGTCGATGCGACACGGCCGTGCTCGAAGCCAGCGGGAGCCATCACCCGCAGCTGTCCTTCGACGAGCTCGTGGCGCATGCCGTCGTCGGGGAGGTGCCAGAGCTCCTCTGCGGTCGTTGCGAGTGCATGCGCCGTCATGCCAAAAAGGCTAGCGCCGCGAACCGCATGTGGCCAGGGCGGTTTCTGGTCGGATCGTTCATCGGCCACACGATCGCACTCGCTTGGGGCGGGATACGCGAGCAACGCCGATCAGCGCCGTCGTGGTTTGACACGACATAGGGTCTCGCCATGCGCTGGCGCTAGGCGGTGGCCCAGGCAGTTGGCCGTCCGTGATAACGTACGGGCGTATGGTGAGCGCGACCACTCGATCAGCTTCCAGCGGGGCGGCCGGCCCTGCTTCCGATGAGCCGCTTGCGCAGGTCCCGCCGGCGACCGCCGCCGACTCCCTGGACCCGCTTGTCGTCGGCGCGCGCGTGAAGGCGCTGCGCGAGGCGTCGTCCCTGTCGCTGCGCGATCTCGCGGCGCGCAGCGGCGTCAGCGCGCCGATGCTCTCGCAGGTCGAGCGCGGCGAGACGAGTCCCACGCTGACGGTCGCCGCGCGCATCGCGGCCGGCCTGGAGCTGCGCCTCTCCCAGCTGCTCCGCCTCGACGAGAGCGGCGCGGTCACGGTCGTGCGCGTCGGCGAGCGCCAGCGCGGCGGCAGCAGGCGCCGCGGCCACAGCTTCGAGGTCCTCACCTCCTCCCAGCCGGGCCAGCGCGCCGAGCTCTCGCGTCACACGCTCACGCCGGGCGGCGCCACCGGCGCCCCCGACGACCCGCCGATGCACGAGCC
>OUNO011323137.1_pt1 | contig 18326 bp, 21 predicted proteins | sample 1779811 | NCBI WGS metagenome assembly OUNO01 (sample SAMEA3914804, study PRJEB12502) | metagenome | biome: forest; material: soil | place: Canada | collected 2010-06-25 | depth 0.3 m | reverse complement strand
TCGGTCATCTTCGGTTCCTTGGTCAAGGTTGATGTTCGCAACCCGACCCTACCGAAGAATCGCGGATGACCACCCGCCGCCAGCGAGGCGGCCCGCGCAGCCGCTCGCTCGCTACGGCGCCATGGCAAAAGCGCGCTTCGCGAGCGGCTCCGCTACCAACGAGCTACACCACCACCCGGGACACGACCTCCTGACCCCGTCGACCGTCGCGCCATACCTCTCGTCTCACCTTCCTACCTCCCTGACGACCTCAGACCGCAGCGATCGTTACACCACAGCAGCCGGAGCTTTGTAGATTCCCACGTCCGTGGCTCGGCATCTGACTGAGCCTGTTGGTTCCAAGTGATTCTTGGGTATCTGTTGTTTGTCGAAGCCGTCGCTCCTTCTGTTTGCAGCCGAGTGACTCCTGAGCGCCGAAAGCCTACCTTGATCGGCCGACGAGGAGGCTCGCCGGGTGACATCGCTAGTCGCCGATGAAGCGCCGATCGCGCCCATGGTCACCGACTATGACAAGGCGCATCTGGAACTCTATTTGCGCCTCCTTGACGCTGCCGCCGAAGGCGCGGCTTGGGACGAGATTGCCCGCCTGCTGCTGGAAATTGATCCAGACGTCGAGCCCGATCGGGCCCGGCGGCGGCATCAGACGCACCTCGCTCGGGCGCGCTGGATGACCGAACGGGGCTATCTCGATCTGCTCAACGGCGGCCTCTAACTGGCCGGCCATGCGCTGAGCGCATGGCGTCCTGCGGCGCCGTAGCCTTGATCAACGCTTCATTTGCCGACGTCCTTGGGCCGTCGTTATTCGTGCGGGGCGGGCCTCTCCTGTCTGCCGCCTGCTGGTGGACGGAGCTTTGTCTGAAATGTCGTCGCGTGATTGGCGTCGGGCCGCCGACTACGACCTCGTCGATGAGCTCGACGCGTCGGGCTACGCCTGGGAATTCCTGAGGCGCAATCCTCTCTATCAATCCCACTACGAGGCCGCCCAACGGGGCGCGGGCGGCCAGGATACGCCCGGCCCGGGAGGCGGGCTTGCGCCCCATTGGGGCCTGCGGTTTTCCAGCGGATCCCGCCCTCGATGCGAGCGAGGCGCCGGTCTTCTGGCGACCCGAGATCGCCCCGGCGGTCGTCGTCAGATTGGCGCCGGCGCCAGCAGATAGTCCGCGGGCAGTCAGCCTCATCGCGGTCGCCGCGGGGCAACGGGAGGCAGAAGACGGCCTGCATCTCCGCCTGGCCCTCGGCCCCCAGCTCTTCCTCCCGGTGGGCGTTGATCTCGCCGCGCCGACTGCGGCCGTCTTGCCGCTGGATGAGCGATTTTCGGTCCGGTTAGCGGCCGCTGCCCGACTCTATCGAAGCCTCATGTCCGGCGCCCAGTCCCCTGATGGCCTGCGGGCGCAACGCCGTTTCCGGCTCAAGCGCATGCTGCGTGCGCTCGACGGGCGCGGCGCCGGCGCCAGCTATCGCGAGATCGCCCAGCACGTCGTCGGCGCGGACGTGACCGACTCTGCGGCCTGGCGCACGGCGCCGGCGCGCGATGTCGTCATCCGCCTCTGCCGCGCCGCCACGCGCCTGATGCGCGGCGGCTATCTGGCGCTTCTCCGTCGCCGGCCCTGACGTCGCCGCCCGATTGGCCCCGCCGGAGGGGTGGCGATTTTCGCGGGGGCGAAATTCGCCATCCATCCCGGGGCCCCGGCCGCGCCAGGGTGTCCGGCAAGCGCGCAGGCCCAAGGCAAGGCGCGCGATCCTCTTCCGGAGACTCTCCCATGCCCGATCCGCTCGCCGGCTTTCCGCCGCGCTATCTGCGCACGCCCGAGGCGGCGCGTTTTCTGAGCCTCTCCGGCCGCACCCTGGAGAAGCACCGCACCTACGGCACCGGTCCGGCTTACCGGAAGATCGGCGGGCGCGTCGTCTATGCGCTTGACGACCTGCAGGCCTGGGCCGCGCGCGGCGCCAAGACCTCGACCAGGGATCCGGGGCAGGGGACCGTGCTGCCCGCCAAGCGCCATCCGGCCCTGGCCTCGGCCAACGGCGGGGCAGGTGGCGTCCGTTGACCGGCGGCTGGCCATGCTCACCGAGGTCGGACTCCTTTGGTTCGAGGGCCGGATCGAGGGCTGGATTCGCTTTGGCCGGCTCGCCGCCGAGCGCATCCTCGATCGCCGCCGTGGGGTCCTTTCCTTCGCCCCGGGCGAGGCCTTCGCTCTGGTTCGCTGGCGGGCCAACGACTACGGCACGGCGGTCTCGCGCGTCGACATCCTGCGCGCCGCCCGTCTCGGCCAGGCCCTCACTCGTCCCGTTCGTGACGTCCGGCGGTGAGCTTGTGCTGCGCGTCCACGGCTGGCCCAAGGTCCAGCGCGTGCTGGAAGAGATCGACGCCATCGAGCAGCTGGGCGTCGATTCAGCCGACGCCGCCTTCGATCACTGGCGCCACATCCACAACGGCCTGGCGGTAGGCGAGCTGCCTCGTCCTTACACACGCGAGCGCCACCGGGCCTGGTCGCTGCGCCGGAGGGACGAGTCATGAGGCGCGCCCGTTGGCTCGCGACAACGCTCGTCGCCACGCTCGGCGCCGGGCTCGCGGTGTTCGTCTATCCGGCGCCCAGGTGGATCTGGAACGCCAGCGCCAGTGTCCCCATCGGGCTCTATGCCCTGCATCCCGCCGGCGATCCGCACGTCGGCGAATTGCTGGTGATCACGCCGCCAGAGCCACTCGCGGCCTTCCTCGCCGAACGCCGATATCTCCCTGAAGGCGTGCCTCTGCTGAAGCACCTGCTCGCCCTTCCAGGCCAGCAAGTTTGCCGGACCGGCCGCGCGGTCGCCGTCGACGGCGTGGCGGCCGGCGAGGCGCTCGACCGCGACCGACTAGGCCGGGTGCTCCCCGCTTGGCGGGGCTGCCGCGTCATCGCCGCGGACGAGGTGTTCCTCATGAACCGGCGCTCGGCGGATTCGTTGGATGGCCGGTATTTCGGGGCGCTGCCCAGTGCCGCCGTCGTCGGCCGGGCCGATCCGATCTGGACGAGGGCCGCGCCATGAGCGCGCCGCCTGAACGCCCTCCCGCACCCGCCGCCGTGCCGCCCGCTCGGCTCGGACTCTTCTCCTTCCCGGCCTTGCGGGGGTCCTTGGTCCGTCGTTCGCCGGCGCCCGCGCGCCGCCGTCGGCGACGGTGGCCCTGCGCAGCGATTGCCGCGGCGCTGCTGACTCATGGTGGCGTCGCGTTCGCCCAACCGGATGCCGCGCCGCCGCCAAGCGCTCCCGCGACCGATCGCGTCGCGGCCTTCGTCGCCGAGGCGGCGCGGCGGTTCGGCGTTCCGGAAGCCTGGATCCGGGCGGTGATGCGGGTCGAAAGCGGCGGTGCGGCGCGGGCGGTTTCGTCAAGAGGCGCCATGGGGCTGATGCAGCTCATGCCCAGGACCTGGTCGGATCTGCGCCTGCGCTATGGCCTGGGCGCCGATCCCTACGATCCGCGCGACAACATCACGGCGGGCGCCGCCTACCTGCGCGAACTACACGACCGCTACGGCGCGTCGGGTGTGTTCGCGGCCTACAACGCCGGTCCCGCCCGCTACGAGGAGCACCTATCGACCGGTCGGCCGCTGCCCGCCGAAACGAGGGCCTATGTCGCCGCGCTCGCGCCTTCGCTTCAGGCTGGCGCGTCGTCCTCTAGCCACGTCGTGGCGATGGTTCGGGCCTGGACAGACGCTTCGCTGTTCCCGCAGCGCGCGGCGACGGCAGGGGCTCCTCCGTCTGACGCTCGCTCGCCGCACGATTCCTCAGACACCGCGCCTGTCGCCCAGACAGTGCTTGCGCCACAGTCCGAAGGGCTGTTCGCGCGCCTGTCGAGCCTGGAGCCACGGCCATGAGCGGCTTTGGGTGCGATCGTGGTCTGGCGGTCGACGACCTGTAAGGAGAACGAGTGAAGACGCCGGCTGCCACAACGGGATGAATAAATTTCTTCGCGGGGGCTTACCCGCCGGACCTTCGCCGCCCCTCGCTTGGCAGCCCGGCGCCGTCGCTTTACTGGCAGGACGCAGTTGTCGGGGAAGGTCGCCAGCGAAACCTCGAGCCGAGCGCGCTAAGGCGCCACCACCCCAGGTGGGCGGTATCGCGGATGGCAAAGACAGCATTGGGCGCCTTGCCAACCCAGCCCTCGGGAGCTGCTGGAGGATGCCGTGGACGCCTCCCCATCGCCCGCCGCTTCTCAGCGGCGCTGTCGCCGCAGTTGAGCTCGAGCGCCGCCGCCGTGCGCCCGCCGCCCAGAAGTTCGATCCGATCGTGACGAACGGCGGCAAAGAAGGATGGAGACTTCTGTTCAAAGATACGGGCTAGATCAGGCCATCCACGATCAGTCATTGGGGTGGTGCAGCTCTAAGAGACGACGCCGGCCAACAGGGCCATACGGACCAGCTCGGACAGGCTCCTGGCCTGCATCTTGGTCATCAGGTGAGCGCGATAGATTTCGATGGTGCGGGGGCTGAGGCCGAGGTCGTCGGCGATAAGCTTGTGCGACTGGCCGGTGACAAGTCGATTCAGCACCTGCCGCTGGCGGGGCGGCGAAACGTCACTCCCAAGTCGGATCGGCGAAATCACTTAGGTTCAGCCCACCTTTTGTGTTCCTCAGCCCGTTCCCTCAGCCGGTGGGAAGAGCTGCGCATCGCCATGTGATCTGTCGTGTCGGTTGGCGTGAGACATATGGTTGTGAGAGGGTGCGGATCGTCGCCAGCCTCAGCCGAATTGCGGCAGTTGTTGCCGGCGTGTCTGAGGGACTGCACCTAAGTGATTTCGCCGATCCGATAGCGACGTGAAGAGACGAGAATTCCTTGGGCGAAAGCGGGAAGTCCTTGCGCTGCAAGGTCGCCAGATCCTCGGAGATGTTGAGCGTCGAGACGACGCCTGCGCCACCATTTGGGATTATCCGTGAGAAACCGCCCGGCGTCTTTTCGTAAGGGGTCCCGGCATTCACACAGGCTCGGGCCGTATCGATGGTGAAGGTGATCGCCGGCGTACCTGGGGGTGTATTGAAAGACTGGGCGGCGGTAAGCGAACATGAGGCCCGAGATTGCCACTTCGCCGTCGATGGGTTTGGCGCTGAAGGCCGCGCGCGATGTGGGGCGAGACCGTAGGTCGCGGCCAAGATGGCCACAACCACTACGCCCACCCCTATAGCGACCTTTGCTGGTCCGTTGAGAGATCCATCTTTCGACGCGCGAACGGCTGACGGGAGGATTCGTACAGGCGTCGGTGCTTCGCCCCCACCAGCCGTCGCCGTTGCAATTTGGTCCGCCTCTGACGCCGCTTCGTTGGGCTGGGGGTCGCGAGGGTCAGCAACGCGCAGAGTGCTTTTATTGCCATCCGCGATACCGCCCGCCTGCGGCGGCGGCTTAGCGCGCTTGGCGCGAGGCTTCGCCGGCGCCCCTCCCTGTCCTCCGGACTTACTCGAGCGCGCCATTCACTCCCCTGGTGACTCTTGTAACAGGCGGAGACACAACCGGACCGCCTGGCTACTAAAGCTGATCGGCTCCGCGGGGGGCGTCAGCCGATCACCGCGGATTCCTTGGCCTAGATGTGAGGGAGCGGCAAGTGGCCGCTTATGACGGCGCCAGCCAGTACAACGAACACGATCACGAACAAGATAAGGGCCGCGATGACCTCAGAAGGCAGCGAGTAACGCCGCCCACCCACGTTACTCATGAACCCACACCCCACTGCTCTGACTGAATCAACCCCAAGGCATGGCTAGATCGAAGCGCGGCTATTGAGCAATGCCGTGAAAATACGGAGTTGCCATGAGGTCGTGAGGCGCTAAGGCTCACCTGGGGTTGTTTAGGGTGCGCGTCGTGTGGCTTAGGCTGGTCACGCGCCACTGGCTTGGCGTGTGTGTGTTTCTGGCGGCCTTCATTGCGGGCGCCATCTTGTTCGCGATGCTTCGCTAAACCCGCAACCCGCTGAAGTGAAAAACGCCCCGGCCAGGGCGAGGCCGGGGACGTTCTGCCTCCCCCATCTGGCCGACACAGGGGGAGTGTGGGCCAGATCAGCGCCTGGAGTAAGCGCCGTTATTATTTCATTCCGATTACAAAGCTAGGCGACGAACCTGTCCCCTAAGCCTGTCCGAAACGACGGCCCGACCAAGGCCGGGCCGTCTACGCACGCTCTTACTAGCTGATCGATCGTGAAATACGGATTTGCGATCAGGCTACTCCCGCCAGTCAGCTTCATTCGCCAATTAATCCGAATACGTCCTATCGAAGCGATCGCCCCTGCGCCTTCATAAAAAGTTCGTTTGAGCTGCGGCGGTGAAGCTCGCCATAAGACCAGCCAATCCTGCCTTGGAAGTGAATCTTCAGCCTGCCCGCAACCGCGCCGCCGGCCCGATCCAAGGCGAGGTTCGGGGGAAGTTATGAGCAGAATCGGCAGATTTCTGACGGGCGGCGCATTGCTCGCGGCGACGGCGTTTGGCGACTGCGGTCGGGCGCAAACCGTAGGCGTAAAGACAGCAACCGGCACGGAGGGGACGGACGTCTCCGAGGTGGTGGTGACCGCCGAGAGCACCGAAGCCGCGCGGGCCGCGCCTTCGAAAGCGTCCCTCCTTGAGACCCAGCCGCAGTCCATCATCACTCACAAGTTCATCGAGCAATCGACGCCCGAGTCAGGCGACTATACGACCGCCGCCCTCATCGCGCCGTCGGTCTCCGGCATCTCTTCGAATGGCGGCGGCGTGGGCGACGCCAACACCAGCATCCTGCGCGGCTTCCAGGACGGCCAGTACAACGTCACCTTTGACGAAATCGCTTTTGGCGACGCCAACGACACCACTCACCACCCGATGGCGTTCTTCCCCAGCTCGACCATCGGCGCCGTGGTCGTCGATCGGGGACCCGGCGCGGCGGGCGACCTAGGCCAGGCCAACTTCGGCGGCGCGTTTCACCTGTTCTCCCCCGCAGTCACCGACAGCTTCGGCGTCAGCCAGAATGCGACCTATGGGTCGTTCAACACCCAGTCCTACGTCACCACGATCCAGACCGGCGCCATCAGCCAGCTCAACGGCGCCAAGCTCCTCCTGAGCTTCGACGAGCGGACCTCAGATGGCGAGCTGAGTTACGCCAGCGGCGAGGGCTACAACCAGATGGCCAAGTTGGTGGTCCCGATCACCGACAAGCTCATGCTGACCGCTTTCAGCTCGTTCAACTACATCAAGTACTATCAGACCGACAACGGCGCTGGCCTTGGATTTGGTGTGACGCCCCAGCAGCTGGCCCTGTACGGCAAGAACTTCGCCTTGAACAACAATCCCTACGACGAAGGGCAAGCACACGAATTTTAACTATATCGATGCGAGATAGGACGCCGGACATGGCCTGACCGTTGAGGATCAGTTCTATTACTATTTCTATTCGAACAATACGGTGTCGGCGCAGGCGGCCAACGACCTGGTCAATCCGAATTTTGCCCCGGCGGTGTCTCCGAGCTCAGCGCCGGCCCCGCCTCTGCCTCAGACGGACATCGGCGGCTACCGGAAGCTGAACCACTACTACACCTACGGCGATATTCTCCGGGTCAACCAGGACTTCGGCTTTGGGACGTTGCGTGCGGGGGGCTGGTGGAGTGGTCGCAGGCGCATCGTTTCATCAAAAACTACGATCTGACCACGGGCCTGCCGGACGACAATTATGTCGTGCCGGGCAGCGGCAATAACGCGTCTTACATAGAGCCGTCGTCATGGTTTCAGTATCAGGTGTTCGCCGATTTCGAATGGCGACCGATCGAACAGCTCACCCTCACGCCGGGCATCAAGTTCCTCGACTACACGCGTAACGCCAACGATGCGCTCGAGTCCAACGGAGCGCTCGGATACTACACCGTCAACGGCAGCAAGAATTATTCCAAGCCGCTCTACTTCTTCACCGCCAACTATCGCGTGACGCACAACTGGTCGATCTACGCCCAGGTGGCCACGGCGCTGCTAGTCCCGCCGGTAAAAACCGTAGTCACGTTCAACGGCACCACAGACAGTACAGCTCCCGAGACGACCACGACCTATCAGGTGGGCACGGTGTATACGGCCGGCCCAGTCACCTTTGACCTGGATTATTATAATATACAGGCCACCAATATTCTGAACGGAACCAACGCCAATAAAGCTCCCTGCTTCTGCTACGTGAATATCGGCTCGGGCGAATATTCCGGGGTCGAGGTGGAGGGCGCCTATAGCTTTGGCTACGGATTCACCGTGTTCGCCAACGGTTCGGTCAATGACGCCAAACTCACCCGTCCGACCCCTGGACCGATCCCGAACTCACCGAGGGGAACGGCGGCGTTCGGACTGCTCTATGACAAGGGACCTTGGGCCGCGAGCGTGTCGGATAAGTTCGTCGGGCCGCAGGTCGGCAGCGATGGGGCGACCCAGTTGCGCGGCTACAAATACAGTGGACGCTTCGCTGTCTTATGATTTCGGCAAGTTCAAGGTCAAGGTGGCGGCTTTCAACCTGGCCGATTCGCGCGCTCAGATCGACTTCGACGGAACCTACGAAGTCTTCCAGGTCGGACGCCAGATCCAGGGCACGATCGAAGCCAAGTTCCCGTAAGCAAATCCAAGCTCTGCGTCACCCGCACCGCCGACCTCGTTCGCCAAACCGGCGTCGGCTGGCGACGGCTTCTGGCGTGCCGGTCGCCTCGCCTCGCGCGACGATCGTACTCTCGCCCGAGGCGAACAACTTCTTGATTGTCCAGGTCAGATTGGGAACGACGCTCGCCAGGCCCTTGAAACGCGTGATCGCGGCCGCCTGGTCAACGCATCGACGGACATGCCGGCAAGGTCAGGTTCGGAGCGAGATCCAAGGGCAAATTTGAACGGACATCGGCCTGGTTGGCGTCGCGGTCTTCAAGGGCAGCGCTCGTTACCGGCCTCCTATGCTTTGACGGAGCCAGGCGGAGGGTCAGGGGGCATGCATGGGACGAGCGCCTGGAATCCTGCTGTCACCCGCTGAAACCCTGAGAGGCGTCACGCCACGGCAAGTTGAGCTGCACTGTGGTGCCCCGGTTGTCGCTCTTGCGCACGACCCTACCGCCGAGCTGCTGGGCGAAGCCGTCGACCAGCTTGGCGCCGAGCCCCGAGTCGGCCCGTCGCGGATCAAGCCCCTGGCCATTGTCGGCGACGGTCAGGCGAAGCTCCCCGGCCGTCCGTTTCAGTATCACCATGACCGTGCCCTTAGCCCCGCCCGGAAACGCATACTTGACCGCGTTCGTAACGAGCTCGTTCACGATGAGTCCGATCGGAATAGCCCGGTCGGTCGGCAGGGGCTCGCTGTCGATGTCGGTCTTGAGCACGATCGACTGATCGCCTTCCGTTTGTACTGATGCGATCAGATCGCGGCACAACTCATCAAGATAGGTCGCCGCGTCGACAGCCTCGACAGTGTCGGCTTTGCTCAGCCTCGAATAGAGGTGGCCGATGGCGGCGATGCGATTCGAAACTCTCTCGAGCGCCGCCTTGCCCTCCCCACTCTTGAGAATCCGCGCTTCAATCAAGACCATTGAAGCGATGACTTGCAGGCTGTTCTTGACCCGGTGTGTCAGCTCTAGCAGCAGCATGGCTATGCGCTCGTGCGCGGCCGCGTGCTCTCTCTCGAGCGTCGTGCGCTCGGTGACGTCTTCGATGGCCAGGAGGATCTGTTCAATCTTGTCGCCGGGCCGGTAAACCCTACGCGCGTTGAGCACCATCGTGCGCGGGCCGATTGACGCAACGAAATACTCGACTTCAAAGGCCTCGATGGTTCTTCTGCCGGAAATGACGGTCTCGAGCGAGGCGCGGAGCTTGGGAATGTCCCACTGTCCGTCGCCGATCTCATAGAGCTTCCGGCCGACCGTCTCCTCGCGCGCGACCTCGAATGTGTCGCAGAAGGAGCGGTTCGCAAAGCGGATGGTGAGATCGGGCTCGAGAACGAGGATGCTTTCGCGGATCGTCTCCACGAGATCCAGCGGGTCGACTTCGGTCACGGCTGAGGCTCTCGCACACCTTCCAATGACGGGGCTCGTTCTCGACGGCAGGAATACGATCTCGCTGAAGAGTGCGCGCCAGCCTACCGTCAAGGTTGATTGTGCGCGTTCCCAAGGGTTTTGTCGGTAATATATATTACCAACGCGGCCGGGACTCGGCCCTCAGGCGTATGTTCGTGGCAGGTGAAAGGCGACCCGCGTCCGGACCAACTGATAGCATTCGCAAGACACGTCCATGAGGCCCTGTCGGTCAAGTATTGTGACCTGCCGTCGGCCGCGCGTAATCAGGCCGGCGTGTTCCAACTCCTTGACCGCATTGGTGACGGTTGGCCTTTGGACGCCCAGCATATCGGCCAACAGGCTTTGGGTGATCTGCATTGTGTCACCGTCGCCTCGGTCACGCATCATGAGTAGCCAACGCGCCAGACGCTGCCTGAGGTTGTGCGCGCCGTTGCACGCTACGGAAACCAGGACCTGCTCGAGGAACGCCTGAGCGTAGGCGAACATTAGATTTCGGAAGGCCGGCATGGATCCCATTGCCCGTGCGAACGTCGCAAGCGACATCTTTGCCGCGCTCCCCGGGATCTGCACGAGGAGCCTGACGGAGGAACTGGTGGCGCCAAGGATAGCCTGGACGGCGGTGCAACCCTCCCTGCCAATCGTCGCCATCTCAATGATGCGGCCGTCCGCGTAAACCGCGACCACCGACACGACCCCGCTGTCGGGAAAATATACATGGTCGAGCGAACTATCCGCGTCCATCAGGATTTGTTCTCGGTGGCAGAGAATGAGCTCAAGTTCCGGTGAGAGTTGCTCGAGATCAGATGACGGCAGGGCGAGCAAAAGCCGATTTTTCGGCCAATTCGAGGGAGCAGGCATACGCTCTAAAGGACGCCCGGTCCGCTTGGGTTGCGTGAGCAGGCTCAGTCGCCACCACCCGCGCGGCCATGCTGTGATCGACGCCGCGGCCGAATGACTGCTTCGACCACCCCGAACCGACCTTGGCGGCGTCCCCTTAAAGGCTCGCTCGGCGCTCCTTCGCACTAAGTTCCCATCTGCCGCTGACCTGAACCTCAGCTATCCGTTAGTGGCCAACACAAGCGCGATCCGCACGACCTGCGCTTGGCGAGAGGCTACTGCGCTGGAGGAAAGGTTGGAGAGAACGGTCCCTGAAGCGCTCGCGTGACACGTCGGCGACATGAGTTCGAGCGATGGCGGCTCGCAGACGCCGTCCAGGATCGGTGGACTTTCTCCAGCACAACCCCGCGCGTTACGAGCCCGTGATGAGAGGAGCGCCTATCCAGCCCCCTAAGTCCGTCCTGAAACCCCTCGTTCCGTGCCACGCGCTGATTGCACCGTCCCCTTCTGGCTCTGTGGCGGACCACATAGCGCTTGATGGCGGTCGGCGCAGCGTCCGGGTCGATGGTGATTATGTCTGCGAAAGACATAATCCCCGGTCGAATAGCCGGATGGGCGCGGCGCGCCCCCGATGTCCACTCACCGCCCAACACGGTTATTGGGAGCTGTCCGCCATTCGATCGTTGGGCCGCCAGTCGATCGGCGCGATTCTCAGGTTGGACTCCAAGACCATTACGGTTGTATATATGCAGCGGTAACGGCGATTTAGACCATTTTACGAGACCCAATGATGAAATCAGCTGCTTTAGAGTCCCTGCCTCCGGCAGTGCGGCGGTCGCTCGCCAAGTTCGGCGCCGACATCGCCACCGCACGGCGCAAACGCAATCTGACCGCGATGATGATGGCGGAACGGGTCGGGGCGGCCAAGACCACTTACCTGAAGGTCGAGAAGGGCGACCCTTCCGTCTCAGTGGGCATCTACACCATGGCGCTGTACGTCCTCGGCTTCGGCGACGCGCTCGGCGACATCGTCGATCCCCGTCGCGACGACGTCGGCCTGTTGCTCGATGTTGACCGCCTGCCCAAGCGGGTGCGGCCGAAGAGGGCGCCGACGGCGTTATGAAGCGGACCCTTAGTATCGCCCTGGGCGACAACGGACGCAGCCTCGCAACGCTTCGTTATGATGTTCGGGGCGCGCGCGAGAACGCCGCGTTCGAATACGACGCCCAGTGGCTGGCGTCCGAGGACCGCTTTGCGGTCGAACCCGACCTGCCGCTGGTGGCGGGCCCGCAATTTCATCGCAAGGGTCGCCACGGTTCGGTCTTCCATGGCGCGATCGCCGACACCGAACCGGACGGTTGGGCGCGTCGCGTGATCCTGCGCGACCATGCCAAGCGGCGGCAAGAGGCGCGACGGGCAGGGGAGGGCGGTGAGGTGGGGTCGCTCAACGCGCTCGACTTCCTGCTGGCCGTCGATGACGTCAGTCGGGTGGGCGCGCTACGCTTTCGAGACGAACACGGGGATTTCCAGCGCGCCGCCGAAGACGGCCGGCGAACTGTTCCCCCGTTGATAGAGCTCGGAATGCTTCTGTCCGCCTCGCGCGCCGTGGAGACCAACACCGAGACGGCAGCCGATCTCCGCTTCCTCAGAGGCCGCGGCACGTCCCTTGGCGGCTTGCGGCCGAAATGCACCATCGTCGATGCTGACGGCCGGCTATCAATCGGCAAGTTCCCGAGCGTGGCCGACGATCGCGCGGTCACCAAGGGAGAGGTGTTGGCGCTCCGGCTGGCCGCGGCCGCGGGGATCGACGCCGCCCAGGGTCACTTGGTTGAGAGCGACGGAGAGACCGTGGCGGTGATCCGGCGCTTTGATCGCCCGGAGGGCGGAGGACGGCTGATGTATGTCTCCGCCGCCACCATGCTCGGTGTCGAGGCCGAAGCGGGGGAACACGCTTACACCGAGATCGTCGACGCCTTGAGGGCGCATGGCGCTGCGCCCCAGGCCGACACTGAGGAGCTGTGGCGGCGGATCGCCTTCTCCGTCCTCATCACCAACGTCGACGACCACCTTCGCAACCATGGCTTCCTGCACGTCGACCGGGGACAGTGGCGGCTCGCCCCCGCTTTTGACGTCAATCCATTCCCCGAGCGAGCCCGGGAGCTGAAGACGTGGGCGTCGGAGGACGTTGGGCCGGAAGCAACCATCGAGGCCCTGATGTCCGTTCTCCCGTACTTCCGGATCGCCGCACCCCGGGCGCGCGAGATCCTCGGAGCCGTCGAGCACGCTGTCTCCCAATGGCGCGCCATTGGACGCGGTCTCGGAATGGGCACGTCGGATCTGGATCAGTTCGCCGATGCGTTCGAGCACAGCGAGCGCGCCGCGGCGCGGCGCGTGAGCTGAGCGCGGTCATCGGCGCCGTGTGATGTTCGCCAAAACGGTGGTTTTGCGGACGCCATGCTTGCGCGCGCTCGTGTATAGTGGCTGCCGCCAACCCCTTGGCGGTCCCGCAGAAGGAAGTGGCGAGCGGCGGATTGAATGACAGGCCAGGTTATACCGATAGTGTCTCAGCTTCCCAAAATAACCGAGAGACTTCCGTTTAAATAGAGCGCACGGTTCACCTTCCCTCAATCGAGGGATCGAAGGACCATTATGGAAACGGACGAGTGGGTGGCGCGGAGCAATATTAAATCGCTCAAGCAGAGACTTGATGACGATAAGCACGAAAACAAAACCGAATTGCGACGACAACTCGCAGACCAGGAAGCGTGCCTCAGTGGCCTGGTCGATCTGATGAAGCGGCGCTCCGCAGGACGAGCCCGCTAAACCGACCCCTTGAGCCCGTCCCGGAACCCTTGGCTCCTGGCCACGCCCTGGCGCCGCTGGCGCAGTAGCGCCGCGCCAATCCTCTTGAGGGTAAGAGCGAGCGAGCTCAGTTCAAGGGTGGTGGGGGCTCGGCGCCGGCCCTGGCCTCTGGTTGGCGATCACTGTACTGAGGCAGGCCACGCAAAGGCAATCGACCCCGGTCGCGGACAATACGGTCAAACGGATCGCCGACGCAGTTGCTCGACCAGGCCGCCATGGACCAGGCGACGGCTCGGGGTAGGCGAGCCAGCGGCCCCCCGACAACATGTGCCAGCCGATCCGCGTCAGCCTCTGAAGAAATGCCAAGGCGGTCCCACGAGGGCCGCGTTCCACCCTCCCGGGAAGTCTGGGCCATTCGACAGCAGTTGAAGGCAGCCGGACGTGTTCGGGACCTGGCCCTATTCAATAGCGCCATCGACGCGAAGCTGCGGGGCTGCGACCTGGTTAAACTTCGCGTAGCGACGTCGCACCGGGCGGCGCTGTTCGTCAGCGGTCCACCGTCATCCAACAGAAGACGGGCGGCCCGTCCCCTTCGAGATAACCGACGCGACCCGCGATGCGCTCGCTGCTTGGCTCGAAGTGCGGGGTCGTAGGCCAACGTTCGACCCTTAGGGAGGGCTGAAATCGGCCGCGCGCGGAAACTGTGTGTCGTTTCCGGCGGATCTGAAACGTAGCTTGGCTGGCGCGACTCGGAACGGTAGGGTCCAATGAAACCGTGCACAGACCAAAATGTCGCCGCTGATGTTGTTTCCGTTTGGGGTGTTCTTTTGTTGCGTCTTTGCGCAGTTCCCTCTGCTTCGCGGGATTCGGGCCGCCTTGGCGGAACGCCACCCGGAAGTCTGGCGCGAGATTTCATTGAAATCCTGGTTCGCCAACAGCGTCGGCAGCCAACTGGTTTGGGGCGGACGGGCCAAAGCTCTCAACGACCCCGATCTCATGGAAGCGGTGAACCGGCTTCGCTTGGTCTATGCGGTGGGGTTCGCCGCATGGCTCGCCTTTGTGGCCCTGTTACTTACGAGCCCGGTTATCGCCAAACACTGATCAAACTGCCCCGGGCGTGGACCGGTTGCCGCGATCAGGCCGACCGCTTTCCCAAATCTGCCCTTCCGAACGTCCGCGCCGTGTGCCTGGAAGATCGTCTTCGCTAGATCCAACCCGATTGCGCTAACTTCACCCACGGACGCCGCCTTTGCAGTGGTGTTTTCAACACTTCCACTTTGGCGCTTCGATGCCGTCGGGAAACGACCCCATCGCCGTCCGGAAACCGATGTGGCTGCGGACGCGATCTGCCGTCAGCGGAGCTGTCCGGGGAGGTTGCGCTTTGGAGCCAGCTGGTCATTTGAGGCTCGCGAGAGCCGGTGGGGCCAAGTCGGCGTTGGTAACCGCCATCTGCGTCCAAGATTTCATCGCTCGATCGAACCATGGCGCGCTGCGCCCGCTTCGGTGATCGCCTCCAGCGAGATCCGGCCTGTTTCGGGCACCAGGAGCCAGGTCAAGATCGCGCCCAGCACCGCCAGGCCTGCGACCACCCAGTAGGCGCCCGCCTGGCCGATGCCGGCGAACAGTAGCGGGAAGGCAAAGCCGCTGATCGCCGCGCCGATCCGTCCGCCGGCCACGGTTATGCTCTGGGCGACGCTGCGCACGCGGGTCGGAGCCAGTTCTACGCCGAGCACGCCCGCCCCGGAGACTAGCCCGGGCCCGGTCATGGCTACGTTAAGAGCCCCGTAGACCGCGAAGGCCAGGATCGGCGTGGCGAGCAGCTGGTGCTGCATCAGAGCGAACACCCCCAACAGCACCGCGCCGCCCAGAAATCCCCAGCCCTGCAAGGGCTTTCGCCCGAACCGGTCGATCATGAAGAGCGAGCCCAAAACCGAAGCCGGCAGCACGAAGAGCACCTGTGTGTAGAAGGCGAAGGTCGTCGCCGCCATGCCGATGCTCTTGGCGATGATATTTGGGCCGAAGAGGATGAAGACGTAGACCACAAGGTCGTACATCATCCAGAGGAGCGCGGCCGCCAGGATCCCGCCGGCGTGCAGTTTGAACACCTCCCGGAAACTGCGGTCATCCGAGCTCGGCGCGGCGACGGCGACGCCACTGATGCGCTCCATCACCCGCACGGCCTCGGCGTGCTTGCCGCCTAGGCGAGCCAGGAACCGGGCAGTTTCTGGCATGGTGCGACGGAAGTAGAGCACCGCGAAGGCCGGAACCGCGCCGGCCGAAAGCACCAGGCGCCACTCGAGGTCACTGCCGACGTGCAGGAGGTCGAGCAGGACCTTCATGAGCACCGCCGCCAGGGCCCCAACCGGCCACATGGTGCCAAAGCCAAGACCGAGCGCCCGGCCGCGATCGGCCCGATTGGCGTGCTCGGCCATGATGACAGGCGAGAGCACATAGTCCGCGCCCACCCCGACGCCCAGCACGAACCGGATGGCGATGAGCCAGGTCGCGTCCGGCGCGAAGGCCTGGGCGAGGGCCGCGAAGCCGAGGATCAGTACGTCGAGGCCATAGAACGTCCGCCGGCCCCTCTGCCCCAGCACCCCGAAGATAAGGGCGCCGATGGCCGCGCCCACCAGCGCTGACGCCGCCAGCGCCGCGCTCTGCGTGCTGGTGAGGCTCGCCTGCCCAAACGAGGCCAGGACTAACGGCAGCACCAGCGCTAATGACGAGAGGTCATAGCCGTCGCAGAACACCCCAAGGCCGGTAGTCAGCGTAGTGCGCCAGTGGAAGGCTTTGAACTTCTGCTCGTCGATCGCCGCGAATTCGCCTTCAGCCACCCCAACCTCCGTTCAAGGTAGACCCCTCGGACCGAGGCTAGCTACGTTTTCCCCGTGAGGCGGACAGACAAGTTGCGTTGATTGATCTGCCCTGCGGCGTGTCGGCGGACAGCCTCCAGGCGACAGGCGTGTGGTCCTGCGGCCATGAGGGCGGCGAGGCATTATATCGCCGCGGCCAGCTTCTTTGGCCGGCCGCCCTTGCGACCATTCTCCCGCGCGGCGCCGCCCTTTGCTTCGGTACGTGCTCGGCCGGCAAGGAAGGCGTCGCCGTCAGCGCCTTTCCCTGCCCGCAACGAGGCCATGCCAGCGGCGATTTTTTTGCGGATGGCGTCCTTGTTCAGCGCCTGCACCTGATCGCGTTCCTCCATCAGGCGCAGCGCCTCGCGGACGACTTCGCTCGCGGACGTATAGCGTCCGGTTTGCACCTTGAGATGGACAAGCTGTTCAAGTTCGGGGGTCAGGCTGACGTTCATAATGGCCACTGCGAGAGGCGGGACTACAGCCTGTAATCATAGCGCGATAACGAAGTATGACAATGTTTGTTATCTGCGGTTCTTGTTTCGGGCGTCGGCCCGTCCGCGCCGGCGTCGTCTGGCGGACTTCGTGGCCGCGTCCGGCCTGGGAGCCAAGCGCAATGTTCGACCCAGACTTTACGCCCCAGCCCCGTCAGCCGGGTTTGGCCGCCGCCAGTCGCGCCTCGGCCTCGACGATCATGGCCTTGAAGCGCGGATCGTCACGGATCGGGTCGAGGTCCGGATCTATCCTGGCGTAGGCAACCGCATCCGGCACGGTGGCCTTCACGAAATAGGGAACCAGCAGATCGAGCGCGCCATCGACGTCGCCCAGATGGGCGCTCAGGGCGCAGGCGAGGTTGTAGCGCATCTGCAGGTTATCGGGATCGATCAGCAGGGCCCGGCGGGCCCAGTCTCTGGCCCGGTCAGCCTCGCCGAGAACCGCCAGGGCCCCCACCCCATAGGCCAAGGCCGAACCATTGCTGCGGTCCTGGGCCAGGGCCGCCTCCGCCCGGACTACGGTCCTCCGCGCCGCTCGGCGGGCCGCTTCGCTGTCGCCGAGCGCGGTGTAGCAAGTGATGAGCATCCCCGAGGTGGTGATTTCGGTCTCCGCCAGCGCCGCCGCCTTTTCAAAGTAAGGAACGGCATCGGCGACCCGCCCCTGGCTGAAATACACAGCGGCGGCGGCCCGGTTCGCGTCATAGGACTCGGGGTCGAGACGCAGGGCGATCTCGACCTCCGACGCCGCCTCATCGAGGCGGCCTTCGTACCGCAGATGGTCGACCTTCAGAGCATGGGCCTCGGCGAGATCGGGGTCGAGCGCCAACGCCTTTTCAACCGCCGCCCAGCTGTCGATCTCCGATCTTGCGTGGTTGAAGCGCAAAATCGTCTGCGCCCGCCCCATCAGGGCCCAGGCGCGAGCATACCCCGGATCGATGTCCACCGCCCGGCGGCTCAGGCGCTCGATCGCCTCGCTCTGCCGCGGATCGCCCTCGTTGCCGATGGCCAAATGCTGCCTCGCCATCAGGTATAGATCGTAGGCCTCGACGTTGTCCGTGCCGCGGTGCTCGATCGCCTGCTTCTCTTCTGGCAGCAGCTTCAGTTTCAGCGCCTTGACGATGGCCTCGCTGATCTCGTCCTGCAGGGCGAAGATGTCGGTGAGGTCCCGGTCGTAGCGCTCAGCCCAGAGGTGGTTGCCGGTAGCCCCGTCGATGAGCTGGGCGGTGATCCGAACCCGCCCGCCGGCCTTGCGGACGCTGCCCTCGAGGACATGGCTGACACCCAGCTCCCGAGCCACATCGGGGACCTTCACGCTCTTGCCCTTGAAGGTGAAGGC
>OUNO011322935.1_pt1 | contig 18379 bp, 18 predicted proteins | sample 1779811 | NCBI WGS metagenome assembly OUNO01 (sample SAMEA3914804, study PRJEB12502) | metagenome | biome: forest; material: soil | place: Canada | collected 2010-06-25 | depth 0.3 m | reverse complement strand
GGTATCGGGGAGTGCGCCCAAATGCCCAGCGTCTCGAGCCTCGAGCAACAGCCCAAGTGGGCTTTCGTCGCGTTTTGGCCGGACTTCTACAGCACGAACACGAACACCATTCCCGCGCTATTCAAGAGCGATCGCGTGCTCAAGCTCGCCGACATGCCGGGCTGGAAGTGACGCTCGAACCCTTGTAGCGGGCTCGCTTGCGCTATGTTGCCGCCCGATGAGAAAGCAGGTTGGCACGCAGCTGTGCATTACGGGCGTGCTGATACTGCTCACGAGCTTCGCTTGGGCGGCCTTCGATGCCGATTTGGCGCTGGCCGTGCGCGAGCTGGGCGTAGCGCTGCTCGTGAGCGGCGTGGGCGTGCGCAGCAGCGCAACCGCGGCGCTGCGGGTTTGGCTGGGTTGGCTCGGCCTGTTGCTGCTCGTGCCCGGGTTGTTCTCGTTGCCGCTGCTCACGTACCTACGTTTTGGGTCGAGCTTTACGGTCTCTTTTTCGTGGCTGGTCTATTGGAGCCTCGGGTTGCTCGCGTCGTGCGGCGCCGTGTTGATGATTTCGGCCACCGAGCGCAGGGTGGGTATTTCGGAACGGCAGGAGAAGCTACACGCAGACTTGGCGTTGCTGATGGGCCGCGCTTACCAAGCCGAAGCCGATCCGTTGCGCGTTCGTTCAGGCGGCGCTTTTTGGATCGCGCTGCTGATCGCGGAAGCCGTGCTCGCAGTGCGCTGGTCGGGCTTGCCGCTTGCGAAGCTGCCGGCGCTACTGATTGCGTGCTGGTTCGTCGCTGAAGCGACCACGGTGTTGCACGAGCTCGCGCACACGCTGTGGGGCATGGTCCTGGGTTACGACGTGGCAGACATCCGCGTCGGAGGTGGGCCATCGGTCGCGCGCTTTGCGCTCGGATCCGTGCCGGTAGAGCTCGGCCTGTTCCCGAGCCACGGCCGAGTGCACTTTCGATTTGGCGAGACGCCCGCTTGGCAGGGCATGCGGCGCGTCGCCTGGGCCGGGCCAGTCTCCGGCATTTTGCCGCTGTTTCTCGGCGTGTTGGGGTTATTTTTCTTCGAGCGCGGCGAGACACTCTTTTGGATTTCACTGAGCGCACTGCTCGCGGGTCTGCTCTCGCTCGGACAACTGAGCCCCGAGCTCGCGCGCGTCGATGACCGGCTCGGATACACGGACGGCATGTGGCTGTTTTTGAACGAGGCGGTGCGCCGTCAGACCTTCGTCCTGCTCGAGCTGGCCAATCGGTGCGCGGGGTTGCCGGCGTCGGACGAGGCGCACGCGCTGCTGCCGCGCTTCATCGACTTCTGGGACCACTTACAACGCGAAGCCAACGAACCGCAGAGCGCTCAGCTGCTCGCTGCACTCACGCCCGTCGCAGCGGCTGCCGATTCGCCGCTCGGCGAGTCCCCGCTGTGTGAGCTGTTTGCCTTGGGCATGCTCACCCAGCGAGCGCTGAAAGACGATGACCTCGACCGTCTCGAGCTCGCGGTGGATGCCTACGACGCGGGCAGCGCGCCGTTGCTGCTCAAAACACGAGCGCTCGCCGTGACCGCGCGCGCGCTCGCCGTGCCGGTGACACCACAGGCCTCGTTGCTTGCAGAGCGCTGGTCGCGCCGTGCCGTCGAGCTGGCCGCGCTCAAGTAATGACGCGCAAAAAGGGCCTCGCAGCTCGTCAGCGCCATGAGGTAACCTGACCCCATGCAACCCGCGCCGATGTATCCCGTTCCCGCGCACGCGGTCGATGCGCAATTGGGTCCTGTCGTGTCCGAGCACCACGTGGGCGGCAAACGCTACTGGACGCTGTTCGTGTTGCTCGGGGTCATCGGAGTCGCGCTGTTGGCGGGTTTCATCGCCGCGCTGGCGGCGGGCTCGGTCATTGGCGCGCTGTCGCTCGGCTTGGGGATGGCGCTCCTGGTGCTCGTGCTGGTCGTGTTGTCCGGCGTGCGCATCATCGTCTACACGCACGGCATCGAGCGGCGCGGTCGCTTCGGGAGCAAGCGTCTCGCTTGGGAACAGCTCGAGTCGTACACGCTGAGCGTCGTCGACCCGTCGCAGGCCGCGGCAGGCGTGGGCGGCGTCATCGGGATGCTGATCATTCGCCTCGTGACATCGAACGACATCAAGCCGCAAGCGGTCGTGCTGCGCGGCACGAACGGCGAGAAGGTCACCGTCCCCAACCAGCTCAAAGACTATGACCCGCTCTTGCTCTCGCTGGTTCCATACCTCACCGAGCGGCTCACAGCTCGGGTGCATCAGCAGCTGAGTAGCGGCGTTGCGGTCGGCTTCGGTAAACGGCTCACGCTCGATCCCCAGGCGGGCGTCGTGTACACCGGGTTACTGGGCGGCAAGCAAAACCTGCCGTTCCACGAAGTGGAATCGACCGGCTTCGAGCGCGCGCTGCTCGCCATCCGTCGCCGCGGCGAGCCCAAACCCTGGCAGACCGTGCAGATTGCGGCGGTCCCCAACGTCGGCGTGCTGCAAAAAATCATCGCGCAAGCAAGCCCTCCACGACACGCGCCGCCGCCTGGGGATCAGTACGGCTGGGCCCGCTGAGAGCTGCTCGAGCGCCGCTTTCGGCATGAGCCGGTGGACCTCCGGAAACAGAGCGCGCTCTTCCTCGTGGTGAAGATCGGTCATCAGCTCTGCGAGGGAATTCGTCGAACGCTGCGGCTTTTTTTGAGGCGGGAGCTCGCTGCTTGGCCCCATTTGCACGCTGCGGCGGATGTCGTAGTTTTGCGGCATGGCAGGCTCGACTCCGCGTGTCGATACCGGATCCATCGTCGTGGAGGCCACGGCCCACGACGTGTACCGCGCGTTCTCGGATGCTCGCGCGTTGATCGCGTGGTTGCCGCCAGGCGATATGACGGGGCGCATTTTGGAGTACGATTTCCGTGAGGGCGGGCGGTACCGCATCGAGCTGACCTACGCGGAACACGCGCCGAACAACGTGGGCAAAACCAGCGGGCGCACGGACATCAGCACGGGGCGCTTCGTCACGCTCGAGCCGAGCAAGCGCATCGTGCAGACCGTGGAGTTCGAGTCGGCAGACGTGTCGTTCAGCGGCGAGATGACGATGACCTGGTCGTTCGAGCCGCTCGCTACGGGAACGCGCGTGACAATCAGCGCCGAGAACGTGCCACCGGGGATCAGCAAGCAAGACCATGACGCTGGCCTGCACTCGTCGCTGCAGAATCTAAAGCGATTTTTGGCCTCGAATCACGGCCATTGAGTCCACGCTGACGACAAAGTTGCCACGCCGGCGCGCGCCCGCCTCGTGCGCTTTTCGAAGCTGCTGCTGCCGCTTTCTGGCGTTACCTTTGACGTGCGGCGAGTGCTCGCTGCTCGAGGTGAACATGCACGCCAAACATCAGGTGCTCTTCATTCAGGGAGGCGGCAAGGGCGTCCACAGTGACTGGGATAGCAAGCTCGTCCACAGCCTGCGCCAGGAGCTCGGTGATGGCTACCAGGTCCACTATCCGCGCATGCCGCACGAAGACGAACCGAAGTACACGTCGTGGCAGAAGGCACTCGAGAAGGAGATCGAGAAGCTGCCCGACGGCGTCATTCTCGTCGCCCATTCCGTGGGCGGAACGATTCTGCTGAAGGCGCTGACGGAGCACGCAGCGCCCCGCAAGCTCGCCGGCATCTTCTTACTCTCGGTCCCATTCGTCGGCGACGGCGGCTGGTCCGCGGACGAGCTGAAATTTCCGACCCATTTCGCTGCACGGCTGCCGCGCGGCGTGCCCATCCACTTCTATCAGGGGCTCACCGACGAAACCACACCCCCCTCGCATGTCGACCTGTATGCGCGTGCGCTGCCGCAAGCGCACGTCCATCGCCTGAAGGGACGCGATCACCAACTGAACAATGACCTGAGCGAGACCGCTGCGGCCATTTCGGCGCTGCCAACGGTCACAGTCACACCATGACCTCGGCCATGGCTGGTGGGCGGCCCAAGCTTTGTCAGAGGCTCTGTGTGCATTGCTGGCGGCCCTCCACCCAGCACGGGCCGCCAAACACCGAGGTCGATCTGCTGCCAGGAGCCGCGCCGCGCGCGCTCACGCAGCGCCGTGTAAGTCGACCGTGCCGCCGAAGGCTGAGTGCTCTCGGGCGCGATTCGTGACCATCAACTCAACCTCGTAATGTGAGTCGCCACTGCCGTTTCGATTGCTTCGAAATCAGCGCTTTGCTGGCGTGGCGCGTGACCATCAACCAATCCTCGAGCGCAACTGACCAGCGAGCGCACTGCGAGTCGCGAAGCGCTCTTGATTGAGCAGTGATGAGTCGAGACCCTGAATTGACTGGCATGTTCAGACTCATTTGCTAGAATCAATGCATGTTGGGGAGCAAGCGGCGCCGTCCAAAGCGCCCAGTGCAGCTCGAATTGCCGTTGCCGAATACGTGGGGTGGGCGGCGCGCGGGCGCGGGGCGGAAGCCGAAGGTCGGGCGCAGGAATGTGCCGCATCGCGCGCGAGAGCGGCATCGGCGCGCGCATCCAGTGCACATCGTGTTGCGGTCGCGGGTGCGTTCGCTACGCAGTCAGTTCTTGTTTCCGGCGCTGCGTCGCGCGTTGGCGGCGGCCACACGCGCGCGGGCAGAGTTTCGGATTCTGCAGTTCTCGGTGCAGTCCGATCATGTGCATCTGATTGTCGAGGCGGACGCGCAGCGTGAGCTCTCGTGCGGCATGCAAGGGCTCGCAGTGCGCGTGGCGCGCTCGCTGAATCAGCTGCTTTTCCGCCGCGGCGCGCTGTGGAGCGATCGATTCTATGCGCGCGATCTCACATCGCCGCGCGCGGTCAAGCATGCCTTCAAATACGTGCTGAACAACTTCCGCAAGCACGGCGAGCCCGTCCGCGGCAATCGCGATCCCTACTCGTCTGCGGTGTATGAGGTGCGTCGTTCCGCGCCCGAGCACGTGCCGATCAGCGCGCCGCAAACCTGGCTTGCCCGCTTCGGGTGATTCGTCAGGGATTTATTGATGGTCACGGAGCGCGTCGCAGCGCACCTTGCCTTCGGCGTCACTGACGCTCGCCCGCGCGCTGCGGGCGAGATGTTGAAGATCGCTTTTCCAGCGCTTCTCGTGCTGGCCACGTCGGCTTCGGTCGGGTTTCATGGCATATTGAGCATCGAAATCATGCCGGATAGCAGCGGCCCCAACGTGCGATCAGCCACCATTCGCGACGCGCTGCCCGGCGACCTCGGCGCCATGTTCGACATTCGCGGGTTGGTGGACGAGAACCGAATGAGTCGCGGGGAGCTCGCGGCGCTCGGCCTCACCGAAGAGACGGTGGGTGCCCGCTTGGGTTCTGCGCTGGCCGGATGGGTCGCCGAGGTCGACGGCGCGGTCGTTGGCTACTCGATGTCCGATCGCCCGCGCGGCTGCGTCTACGCGGTCTTCGTGTTGCCGGCGTTTCAGGGTCGGGGGCTCGGCAGCGCACTGCTCGGTCGCGCCAGCGCTTGGCTCTTCGAGTCTGGCTTGGCTCGAATCTGGCTGCATACCGACCCTGCGACCCGCGCGTATCGCTTCTACCTAAGCCGTGGCTGGAGCGACGCGGGGGCTTCGCAGCCGTCAGAACGACGACTCGAGCTGAGCGTGCGCACGCCACTCGCCGCCACGCGCCTCTAGTCGACTGGGGCGAAGCGAAACGGGTAGACGACCGTCGCTGTGCCGCCCTCGGGCGCGTCGAAGTGCAAGCCGCGGACGACGTCGCTCATGCAGCCGACGGCCTGGCAGTCGGGCAAGCTGTTCGATTTGAGCTCCACGTTCTCCACCGAGCCATCGATCGCGACGGTGAAGCGAAACACCGTGCTACCGGCGAGCTCGGGATCGCGGACCAAGCCCAGATTGTAGCAATCGCGCAGTTTGGGAGCGGCCGCTCGAACGCGCTCGCGAATCATCGATGGGCTGAGTCGGCCGTTGCCCTTGGGCAAGCGGCTTTGATCCACGCACGCGCTGCTCAGCGATACGTTGGGCGTGGCGCTGAGCTGAAGCGGCGGCACGCGAGCCGCATCGAAGCCGAGAATCACCTGCGTCATCCGCATGGACGTCGCGGGTAGCACCGCTGGCGGCTCGGGCAGCGCGGTGCTCCGCAACTGGGCGGCGACGCACTCGCTGACGGTGCAATCATTCAGTGAGCTGCCCACGATCCAGACCTCGCTCGCGGTCGATGTTCGGCGCTCGAGATCGACTTGCAGGTACGCGGCCTCGGTCTGATTTCGAAAGCACCCCGCTGCCGCGGCGAGGTTGGCCGCGACTGCCGCTTCTTGTCGCGCGTGCCACGTCGTCACCTCCGCCGAGTCGGGAGGTTGAGTCATGCACCTGGCAGCGCGGGCGAGCCTTTCCGCTCGAGCCGCAGCCTTTGCCTTCGCGTCATTCGGCGTTGCAGGAGTAGACGCCACGTTGGGCTGCGAACCGTGCCCGATGCAGGCGGACAACAGCGCTGCGAATACCCCAACCAAACCAAGCGCGCTCGCTCCGCGCGCCTCCCGTGTTCGAACGTAAACCAGCACCGGGAGCGGAGCTTAGCGCGCCGGCACTCCCTGCGTGAAGTAGCTACCGCTCTCGCCGCGCTCGACGCCTCGTGCCCGTGCCTGTTACGTTTCCAAGACACGGGAAAGGGAGCAGCAATGGCTCGACGAGTGACCCCCATGATTCACGTGCCGGACGTTCGCGCGACGGTAACCTGGTACGAGTCCGTCGGCTTCAAGCTCGAAGGCACGAACGCAAGTGACGGCGAGCTCGACTGGGCGGCGCTCTCCTTCGGCGAGGGACAAGTGATGTTCAACGCCGGTGGCAAGCCGAGCCAGGACGAACGGCGCGAGGTCGACCTGTACGTGAACGTCGAAGGTGTCGACGCCTTGTACGCGCGCTTGAAACCGTTCGTCGAGCTGAAGCAGGAGCTGCACGACGCCTTTCACGGCATGCGTGAGTTCACGGTCCGCGACCCGAACGGCTTCTGGGTCACCTTCGGGGAGCGACCGCGCTAGCGCTAGCGCTAGTGGTAGTGATGACAGATCGGGTCGCGCACGCCATCTCGGAGACCATCACGACGCTCCGCTCAGCAGGGCTCAAGCTCGAGAGCTGGGTCATTCTCAGCCAATCCAATCGCGTCGTGCTCGAGCTGAGGCCCTGCGGATGGATCGCCAAGGTGGTTCACAGAGAAGCAAGCGAGCGCTTGAATCGCGAAGTCGCCCTCTCGCAGCACATCGCCGCGTGCGCCGGCCCCTGCGCACGCCCCGCAACGCCCTCCGGGCCATTCCTAGCGAGAACGGTCGCCGTTTCTCTGTGGCAACCCATTGCCTCCACAGGGCTCCTCTCCGAGTCAGACATCGGCCGCGCCTACGCAGAGCTGCGACCTTGCCTCGACTCATTCACCGAACCGCTGCCCGACTTTCACGTCGCGATCCGCGACGCGAACGAGTTGCTGCAAGCGGAGGATCTCCCCGGCATGACCGCGCAGGACAACGCGTTCGTGCGCGCAGTGTTCGACCACGCGCTCAGTGAGCTCGCGGCATTCCATTGGACCACGCGCGTGCTCCACGGCGACCCGCATTCGGGCAACATCACGCTCACTCCACAGGGCGCACGCTGGTTCGATCTGGAATCGGCCTGCAACGGGCCGCTGGAATGGGATCTGACGGCATTGCCGAGTGGCGCCCTCGCGGTCGACCACGATCCAGCGTTGCTCGCCGTGCTGCTGACACTCCGCCGCGCATGCGTGGTGACTTGGTGTGCGGCAAAAGCGGTGCCCTCGCCGGTAGAGCGCGAAGCGATCGCGCATCATCTGGCTCAGTTGTCGAGCAGGGCGTCGGGCGCATTGGCCGGACCGGGATGGTGACGGAATGGCGCAAAAAGCGGCCTTCCTCAGCCGAGACGCGACGGCCCAAGACGTGTGGCTCAATACTACTTGGTCGCTTCCGCTCGAGATTGTAAGGCAATGACAGCAGCGAGCCGGGCGGGGCTTCGAGTCCAATCTTGATTGAGCACTGATGATTCAGCGCAGGAATTGACGGGCACACTCCAACACAGTTGCTAGAATGAGTGCATGTTGGGGAGTGCGCGGCGCCGTGTGAAGCGCCCTATCCAGCTCGATTTGCCACTACCGAATACGTGGGGTGGGCGGCGCGCGGGTGCGGGGCGGAAGCAGAAGGCGATGGGTCGGAGGAACGTGCCGCATCGCGCGCGTGAAGAGCATCGCCGCGCGCATCCGGTGCACGTCGTGTTGCGCTCGCGGGTGCGTTCGTTGCGCAGTCAATTCTTGTTTCCGGCGGTGCGCAGCGCGTTGGTGGGGGCTACCCGAGCGCGGGCTGATTTTCGAATCTTGCAGTTCTCGGTGCAGGCCGATCACTTGCATTTGATTGTCGAGGCGGACGCGCAAGGCGGGCTTTCGCGCGGCATGCAGGGGCTCGCGGTACGCGTGGCGCGCTCGCTGAATCAGCTGCTTTTTCGGCGCGGCGCGTTTTGGGACGATCGCTACTACGCGCGCGACCTCACTTCGCCGCGCGCCATCAAGAGCGCCTTCAAATACGTGCTGAACAACTTTCGCAAGCACGGCGAGCCGGTGCGCGGCGACCGCGATCCTTGCTCATCCGCGATCTATGACGTGCGTCGTTCGGCGCCCGAGCACGTGCCGATCAGCGCGCCTCGGACGTGGCTTGCCCGCTTCGGGTGATGCTTCAGGCATTTTATTGATGGTCACCCAGCGCGTCGCAGCGCACTCTGCCTTCGGGACCCTGACGGCCGTCCGTGATGTTCAAAGCTTCCGAGTCGGAGATCGCGCTGGGGCCGGCGCCGTGCTCGATCGCGCCATCGCCTCGCTGTTTCCGCACCCACCGAGCGAACAGCTAACGGCACTTGCCCTGTCGTCTTTCGACACCAACAAGCGAGTAACCGCGATAACCCTCGATGGTGATAAGCGCCACACAGAGTGAGCGTCATCGTAAACAGTGACGAGCAGGTAGCGCTGTCGCGTCGCTCGCATCGAGTACGTGCAGCGTGAGCGCGACTCAGTCATCCACAGCGGCTTGCCGGCGACTGCCCGTCTCGGTATGTTGCACGCCGCAGGGGCGTACGGGTTCTTCGGAAGAGCGATTCTCTAGGAGGCGGTCGATGAATACGAAAGCGGGATGGCTTCGCGCGTTGTGTGTGCTTGCTCTGTCGGCGTTCGCGCTCTCGTGCTCACCAGGCCAAGTCGAGCAACGCGCGGGAATCGCGGCTCAGCCGCTGCTTCCCGCAGGGTGGCAATGCACCGATATCGGCGGGTCAGGGTCGACCTGCACGGATAGTTACTCCGGCACCACGTACACGATTAGCGGCCCTGGCACTGGCATCGGCGGGACGGACTACCTTCATCTCGCTTACCAGACGGTCACGGGTGACTTCACGCTAGTCGCTGAAGTGCTGTCCTGTAGCAGCACACCCGGAACGGCTGTCGGTCTCATGGCTCGCCAGAGCTTGAGCAACACGAGCCCCGAGGCCAGCGTGTTCTTTCGACCCAACTTCACCGGTGGCAGCGCGCCCAACAGTAACAACCTGCTGTTCCATGCGCCGGCAGGGCGCTACCCCGCCAGGGACTACTCCTCGTTCACCTCCATGAGCGCGCCGCTGTACTTGAAAATGGTTCGCTCCGGCTCCGACTTCGCCGTTTACAAGTCTTCGAACGGCACGATCTGGTCGCAGCTCTCGGCTTGGAGCGGCGGCGAGTTTTCGGCAACCGGCCCGGTTTACGTCGGGCTCGCCGTGGCGAGCGGTTCATCTGCCACCACGACCGCGCAGTTTGACCACGTGACGCTCACGAAGTCGGTCGCGCACAACTACACCTCGAGCTGGGTCGGCAACAGCCTGTCGAAAGATTCAACCGAGTACGTTTCCGGAATCGCAACGGCAATGGCCGTCACTCCAGACGGCACCGTCATCACCAACGGCACGAGCGGCGGGGAGGAGGCCGGGGAGAAAGCAAAGATCTACAAGAACGGCGGCGTCATCGGCACGTTCGAAGATCCACCCCACGGAGGCGCCGCATATGAAGGCTCGGTTACATCCGACGGAGCGAACATCTACCTGTTCGGCAGGTCGGGGCCACAAGCTGGCATCTTCCGCACCGGCATGACCGGAGCGGCCAGCTCGGCGAACATGATCAACTTCGCCAACGCGGTGACGACCACGACGCCGAGCGGTGAATGCCAAGTGAGCGGCATGGCGCTGGGCAACGGCGAGCTTTACGTCAGCAACGCGACGACCGGTAAAGTCCTGGTCGCGAACCCGCTTCAGCCCGTGTACTTCACGTCTCCAGCGAACAATTCGTACAATACGGTCGTCAGCTCAGCGATTGACGTGAGCGGCCTCTCGAATCCTGCACCGCAGGACGTTTACCAGACATCTCGCGAATCCGACGCGCTGTCTTATGTCTTGCCGGGGTTTGCACCAGGCGCGACGTACACCGTCCGTTTGCACTTTGCCGCACTCAACCCGCTGACGGGCGCCGGTAGTTACGTCGGGCAAATCGCGGTTGGCGGACAGATCGTCGCACCGAGCTTCGATCCGTACGTCGCAGCCGGCAACAGCGTGAACAAGGCCGTCATCCTGAGCTCGTCTGGGGTTCATCCCGACAGCTCGGGGAATATATCCGTGGTCCTCCAGCGCACGACATCGATCAGGATCTTCGTCAACGGGATCGAAGTGCTCGATGGCACCGGTGCCTCGGTCTTTCAGCTCAACGTCGGCGGCGGCAAGAGCGGAACCTGGAAGAGCGACGTGCACGAGCTCGTCGATCGGGCCATCACCGGTCTAACGCGCCCCGGGCCAATTGCCGTCGATAAGCGCGGCGATCTCTGGATCGTTCAGGAAGGGACGACTTTCCCCGCTACCGGCAAGTTCATCTCGGCCCCCCGATGCCCCGGGTGGCGCCGCGATTGTGCTCTACGACAAGAACGGGAACTACCTCAACAAGCGCGTGGCCGATTTGGTCAATCCGACCGCTATCGCCTACGACTCGAACAACGATCGGTTGCTCGTTGCCGAAGCAGGGCCAGCGCAGAACATCCGGATCTACACCGGGCTCACGACCACGCCGACGTGCACCGGCACGTTCGGGCAAAGCGTCTTCTCTGCGCCTGCCGGCTTGTCCTACGCCCCAGGCGCCGGCGACTACGCTCGATTTTATAGCCCGACCGGCATCGGCGTCGATCTGAACGACAACATCTATGTGCTCGGAAATGTGAATTTCATGGGGACGGATCTGCGCGTCTTCAATCCGAGCGGGGGGCTGCTGTGGTCTCTGTCTGCCCTCGACTACCTTGGCGTCGGTGACTTCCTCCCTTCCTCCACCAACGGAGCAGAGCCCGAAATTTTCACGACCACTAAGCACTACAAGCTGAACCTGGGTAGCGCTGGCAACGAGTGGTCGCTGTACAGCTATCTCTATAACCCATTCCTCTATGGCCCTCAGTCCCGCCCCAATAATAGCAGCGCTATCGTACGCAAGCTGGGGTCGCCACCAACGACGGTTGTCTTCACGAGCGGGCAGGGCTCGGTCGACGCCGTCGAGATGTTTCGGCTTTCGACGGTGTCGGGCGAGCAGCTGATTCCGGCTGGGCGCTACGACGGCGTGACGTTGTGGACGGACAACGGCGACGGCATCCATCAATCCACCGAGAACACGACCGGCACGCCCTTTGGATTTCAGTCGTTCGATGTCGATTCGAACGGGAACATCCACCTCATCGGCACGACTTCAGTACGTGAGCTCAAGTTCATGGGGATAGACCCGACGAGCAAGGTACCGCTCTACTCGGTCGCGAGCGGAAACGTGATCGATCGCGATCTACCGGCACCATTCAGGGATCCGAACGAGATCACGTTGACCCGCGTGAAGTACGACGCCCAGAGCGATTCCTTGTACGTGCTCGGAGCAACGAACCACAGCGCGCCCAACGATGGCTATCATGAGTACACGTCTGTCTTGGCCCGTTACGACGGCTGGATTTCTGGGCCACACGAAACTGTGTTCACCAATTCGCTGCCAACGCCCGCAGCGGATCCAAACTTCACCTACGTCACCAAGCCCTATTCGCAAAACCTAAACTTCCAATACGAGGCAATGGACGTCGTGCGTTCACGGATTTTCGTGGCGGAGGTTTGGGGACCGGTTCACGTCTTCGACGGGTTTACCGGAAACCAACTGATGGAGATGTCCGCCGGCCCAGAGGTAGACGGGCTCAATGGTTGGGAAGACGCAGCGATGGGTCTGCGCGCTGGATACAACGAGCAATACGCCGAGTATGAAGTACTCAGCGAAAACAGCGGCTTTCGCGCGAAACAGAACTTCTTTCGCTGGGGCGGCGAGACCGATCCTAAACAATGCAACGCGCTCGGCAATGCCGCCTTCACGGAGATTGTCGACTCCCAACCAGGGGTCACCCCGACAGGAACGGGTGGCACCATCGCGGACGGTCTTTACCGCTCGCTCGGAGCCACCGCGTACGACTTCTCGACCGTACCTGCAGGTTCGATGCTACGCGACACCCTGCGCGTCTCCGGCAACACGGTACAGACAGCCGTCATCGACTGGGCCGCATATGGCAGCCAAAACTTCACGATTCAAACGAGCGGCTCGTCAATCACCGGCACCGAGACCTGCTCGAACGCCTATGACTCGGGAACCTGGCCGTTCTCATCCTACACGGCAACCCCGACGCAGCTGACGCTGTTTAGCGCGAGCGGCAGGTACTCGGTGACGTACATACGAATCCCGTAAGGCGGGGCGACCTCCTCTGCGCCGAGCTTGATTTTTGGGTCAGCGGGCGTGGCCGGCGGAGCGCGGCGCGTAGCTCGTACTACGGCTCGCTGAGCGAGGCCGCTCTCCGCTGATTTTTCAATCAGCCGTCGACTGACGCTCGCGTGCCCCCGCTCTCCCCCATCGAGAGGCAACCGCGTTTCGCCGTGTGCTCGAGTCGAAACAATCAGTCTGCGATTGAGCGAGCGTCACTCGAGCGCCGCGCCCGTGGTGCGAGAGAAATGACTACGAGCCGCTTTCCGCGGGTTTGAAACTGCGAGGCGGCCTGTGCGTAAACAGCAGCTTGTACTTCGCTGTCGCCGTGCGCATGAGTCGCTCTGTGGGTGCCTCTCCCAAGCAAGCCCTGGGCGTGAGTTCGATCAATTCGATCTTGGTGGGCGGCAATGCGACCGAGCGTGCGCTGCAAGCCGATTCGGTCGCTCGGAGTGCGAACGCTGCAATGCAACGCTACGCGGCCGGGGACGAGCCAGCCTTCGCCGAGGTCTATGATTGCGTGGCACCGCGCGTACACGCCTTTTTGGCCCGGCGGCTCAGGGATCGCTCGGTCGTCGACGACATCTTGCAGCAAACCTTTTTGCGCATGCATAGTGCTCGCGGCCGCTTTGCGCAGGGCGCGGCGGTGATGCCCTGGGCATTCGCCATCGCGCGGCGGCTGTTGATCGACCGCAGCCGGCGCTACCGCGGCGAGGATTGGCTCTCCGAAGCCGATGACCCCGCGTTGCTCGCGCACCTCGTCTCGCACGAGTCTGCCGACGAGCTCGTGCATTCCAAGCGGCTCGCGGCGGACTTTTCGGCCGCGTTTGCCCGACTGCCGACTCGTGTTCGGCAAGCCTTCGAGCTCGTGAACGGCGACGGGCTATCGATCGCCGAGGCAGCCGAAGTCCTGGGCACGACGCCAAGCGCCGTGCGGCTCCGCATTCACCGGACTTACGAAGCCCTGCGCGCGGTCCACGCCCTGACGATGGCCGAGGAAAAGCCGTGAATCAGCAGCCCCTGAACCCCGAGCTCCGAGTCCGCGTCCTCGACGAGGCGCGCCGCACGCGCTCACCCACTCGCTTCGCAGCGACGACCCGCGCTGGAGTCGCTCTCTTCACAGCGCTCATCGTGAGCATCGGCCTGTTCGTGCAAGTGGGGGGCGTGCGCGTCGGGCCGCGCCCGTTGGCGCTGATCGTCGGCACAGCGCTCGGCTCGAGCTTGATTGCGCTGTGCGCAACTTGGACGGCGATCAGCCGCGCGGGCTCGATGCTCGGCCGACCGCGGTTATTCCTACTCTTGGCGGCGATTGCGACGCCGGTCGTGCTTTTCGTGTGGAAGATTTACTACTCGGCGCTCTTCCTCGGCATGAGCGAGCGCTGGCCGACTCGCCCGGGCCTCAAGTGCTTCGGCCTCACCCTCGGTACCGCGTTGTTGCCGCTGATTGCGCTCGCCTTCGAGCGCCGCCGCACGGACCCGACTCACCCCAAAGCGCTCGGCGCCGCGCTCGGCGGAGCCGTGGGCACGTGGGCCGCGGTGATGGTGGACCTGTGGTGCCCCGTCGCCTACCCGCCGCACGTGGTCTTGGGTCACGTGCTGCCGATCCTGATCTTGGTTCTGATCGGCGCGTGGCTCGGGAAAGTCGTGATCGCGATTCGCGGTTGAGCCTCGAACAGTTTTTTTGAAACTCGTTCGGGGTGCTTGCGTAAGCCTGTACAGGGCGAGCCGGTTGGTGAATATCGACCTGGCTCGTTGAGCACGTCTACGACGAGCAGCGGTTTGCGAGTGGGATCACGAGCAAACTTACTATATCGCAACACGCGACTGGCGGAGTACGCACTCGACTGGGCTGATCTCGGTCGCGGCTCGAAGTCAGTCGCATTGGTGGGAGAGGTACGCGATGAGTCTCGATAAGTACGATCAAGAAGTCATTGGCGCGCACATGGAAATCCGCGCAGCCGCGCAGGATCTCGACCGCGAACTCCGGGCCTGTTTGGCCGAGCTCGCTGACAAGCAGCCCGCGATGCAAGCGGTGCTGCTCGCCGGTCGGCGCCTGGCGCTCGATGCGCTGTTTTCAAGCGTCAAAAAGCAGGCAACCGGAAGCCTCGCGCGCATCGACTCCGTTTCGGCTGCAGATCCGAAACAGCGCGCTTGGGCGGGCGATCAGCCCGTGTACATTCGAGACCAGCTCGTCTTGATCGACACGGCGTGGCCCGCAGCTGGGGCCACGGTGGACGTGGCGCTCGACGGCTTTCGCAAGATTTCGGATTCGCTCGATCGAGTCGTGTACCTGTGCGAGTCGCTGACGTTGACCCCGCGCCTTGCCAGCGTGCTCGAGAACGCGCGCGTCGGCCAAGCGCTCGGCGTGGAGATGCTCCTGGCCGATGAATTGCCGCGCGCTCCGGAGCTGCGAGCCAAGCTGTTCAGCGAGCTCACCGATCAAAATGGCGTGCTCGAGCTGGGCTACTACGACGCGCCCTCGATGACCGTCTATCGCGTGGCGGCGACGCGCGCGGCACAAAGAGCGAGCGTTTGGCGAGTCTTGCTCGCAATCGTCAGTGTGCATGCCGCGGTGACCTTGTCCTGCTTTTTGCCGAAATCGGTAGGCTTGCCACTCCATCCAGAAGATTGGAGGAAAGTTCTCGGTAGTTGCGCGCTGCTCTACTTGGGAGTCGCGGCTCACGGCCTCATTCAAGGCATCACGGTTGCGCGGCGCTCTCCAGGCGCGCTGAGCCACCCCTGGAATGATTGGGTGATGTGGATCAACGCGCACGAAACGCCGTTGCTGATGAGCGTCGCGACGCCAATCGTCGTGCTCCTGTTTTTGAATTGGGTGATGCCCGGCCTCAGCTACCAAACCGCTTTTTTCGCCGGCTACAGCATCGACAGCCTAATCGACGTCGCTCTAGATCGCTTCTCTCAGATCGCTACAGGGCGCGGCGCCGCGTTGCTCGACGCACTCAAACCCAAGCCCCCGACCCCGCCAGCAGTGCTGAGCACCCCGTAGTTTCGCTATCGAACCAGAAAACCAGGAACCGAATCATGACCACAACCCTGAGCTTCACGTTCTCATTCGATCGCCACGATGGTTTTCCACCCCCAGCCGTCCGCATCTGGGTCGACACCGACAACGACTTCAAGCCAGAGGCCAATGAAGAAGTGACGTTGACCCAGGCCGGGCTGCAATGGACGGGCCAATTCACGATTCACAACGCAACCTCCTCCGCGAACGTTTGGTACCTCGTGGGCTACGTCGGCTCCGTCGGCGCGAAATGGAGTCTCGAGGTCAAGAGCGATACCCCGCAGGACCATGCAGTGGCCATTGGCGGCGGCACGGTCAAACAATTGCGCGCGGCCTTCTGGGGGATGTGCTCAGCATGAAGGCGCGCATCCTCGGCTTCGGCAGCGCGGCGCTCACTCTCGTGCTGGCTTCGGCAACGCCCGCGTTCGCCGACGGCGACGCCACGAACACCCTCTCGGTATTGCCGATGAACGGCGTATTCTTGAAAATCTCGGATGCCGACAAGCGAGGCACGGTCGAGTTCGGCAGCAATATCTCGGCATTCCGGTATCACCTCTCGCTCTCTGCCCCCATCGATGGCACCTCGCGCCGAGCAGCATTCACGGACAACAGCGGTCTCGCCTCTGGCACCGCGTTGAGCCTCTCATTGAGCTACAGCAGCATCCTGGCGGACGCGGGAGCGGCAGCTCGAGAGGTGGGCGCACCCGATCGCTGGTGTCGCGAATTCGCGACAGAGATGGCAAAGACCGGAAAGCCCATCCCCCCGTGCAGTGAAGAGGACGAGACGTACAGCGCTTGGCTCGCCGCCCATCATCCGGGGCCCTCGGGCATGGCTGCCGAGCTCGGCAGGCGACCCATTCCCACGCGCCGGGACAATCCCTTTTTCTGGGAAGCCGGCGTGGATTTCGGCGGCTCCTACGACCGCCTGAGTGTTTACCCGGCGGACGCCGCAGCCGACCCCCAAGACATTAAAAAGTGGACGACCAAAGTCGGCTTGAACCTCAAGGCTTATTGGGCGCCTTGGTTTGCGCTGACGGTCAAGCCCGGGATCCAATGGAGCAAGAGCCCAAGCGTCGCGACCTTCACGCGCTGCGAATCGGTGCCCAGCAGCAGCACGGACGTTACCGGTCAGAGCTGTGCGGACGACGCGCTGCTGCTCTTCGGCGAGCACAAGGTCTCGACGAACCCGTACTTCCAATGGGCGTTCACCGGTGTGCTCCCGACCAAAACCGCCAAGGTCAACCCAGGCGCCGAGGTCGGGATGCTGTGGGAGACCGTGGGCGGCGTGGGCCGCCGGCACTTCACGGGCACCGCCTTCTTGGCACCCACGAGCGAGCCCGTAGTGACCCGCTTCGGCGTCGGCCTCGACATCTCGCAAGCGCTATCGGACGACCCCAACGGCGCCTTCAAGTCGGGCGAACAGTGGTGGACCCCATTCATCATCGTGAGCGGGACGCTGTGATCGCCGCCTTCCCCCACGCCGCCCGCGGGCCACGTGCCGATCAGTTCGTGGCGCATGCGATTGCGACCGGGTTCTTGCCTTGAAGCAGCACGCAGCCGCAAGAGCTCGCGGGTCTGCCTTGTCCGCTGCCGTTTCGAGGCACCTCCAAACGTACGGCGGGTCCCTGTGGCAGCCCACGCCCAACAGCAACAGCGCGCACGCCTGCAACGCCAACCGCTCACCCACCGGCTTCCCCATGGCGCATCGTAGCAGTCCTGGAGGCGCCCCTCACGGCATATGCCCAGCTCGCTCGTTTACTACGCGCTCTAGCTCGCTGATTTCATCGCGCTCGAGTGCTGCGATTTCGGCCCCACGCTCTGGCTCAGTGCGCCTGGCCCCACCGCGTCTCGATCGCAGGCGCCACCATCGTCGGCATCGCCAGCTGCGTCTGGGTCCTCCTGCTATTCAGCGCCATCCACCGCCGCATCGCCTCCCGCGCGCGGCGCGTGGGGATCTAGTGGTGTTCTTTCCCCGACGGGGGCCGTCCGCGCCGCCGAAGGCTATGCCGGTTGTGACCTGTTCGGTGACCATCAACCAGGAGTGGCGCTTCTTGGCTCCGAGCAGGAACCCCGACGACCACCCTCTGGGGTGAATCGAGGCCCAATCAGCGCGCGCCCTCAGCCCTTGGATTTACCAGCGCGGGCAACCGTACATTCCATCGAGAAAAACCGAACAGCGTCGCGCAGATCGGCGTTAAATCTCAGCGTATTACCCGAGTCACCGGCTCGAGCTTTGGTGTCTGCGGATGGGCTCCAGACTAGTAGTTTACTGAACGAGCTACGGAATTCATCGGGGGCCGAGCCGGAAGCGAGGTATCCTATTTGCGATGGATTTGGCGGCGGCAGTTCGGGTGGAGCAGATTCGCGCGCTCTACCGTCAGAGTCCGCTTTTGCTATGGACCAATGTCCTCGTCGCGGGGCTGGCAGCGGCGGCGCTTTGGGGCTCGGCGTCGCGGCGCGCGTTGCTCGGTTGGGTGCTGCTGACCGCGCTGATCGCGCTCGGTCGCGGTGCGTTGATGCGTCACGTGCGGTCGGCGGCCGCGCAGGCTCGGCCGTTGGATGCGTCCGGCGCGCTGTTCGTGGCGGGCGCCG
>OUNO010000276.1_pt4 | contig 18380 bp, 17 predicted proteins | sample 1779811 | NCBI WGS metagenome assembly OUNO01 (sample SAMEA3914804, study PRJEB12502) | metagenome | biome: forest; material: soil | place: Canada | collected 2010-06-25 | depth 0.3 m | reverse complement strand
TCGGCATCTTCAAGATCGCCGCCGAGGGCTCCAGCGCCGCCAACGTGCGCCGGGTCGAGGCGATCACCGGCCCCGCCGCGATCGACTGGTTCCGCTCCCAGGAATCCGATCTGCGCGAGGCGGGCGAGCTGCTCGGCAACGCCCAGGACCCGCTCGCCGGCGCCCGCCGCGCGGCGGAGAAGCTGAAGGAGGCTGGGGCCGGCGCTGAGCAGGCCGCGAAGCAGTTGCTCGGCGAGGAGGCCAAGCGCCTGGTCGCCGCGGCGACGGAGATCGGCGGGATCAACGTCGTCGTCTCGATGACCGAGCTGGCCGACCAGAAGCAGCTGCTCGACGTCGCCAACCGGGTTCAGTCCTCGCTTGGCGGCGCCTCGGCGCTGGTCCTCGGCGGCGGCGACGGCGACAAGGTGGCGCTCGTCTCGCTCGCCGGCGAGGAGGCGGTCGGGCGCGGCCTCTCCGCCGCCAAGCTGGTCCGCGAGGCCGCCGCGGTGGTCGGCGGCGGTGGTGGCGGTCGCGACGACATGGCCCAGGCCGGCGGCAAGGACCCGTCGAAGCTGGGCGATGCCCTGGCCGCCGCCCGCGCCATGGTCGAGCGGGAGCTCGGCTGACGATGCGGATCCTCGCCCTCGACCACGGCACGGTGCGGATGGGGGCGGCGATGTCGGACCCCAGCGGCACCCTGGCGACGCCGTTGCCGGTGATCGAACCGCCGGAGCCGCGCGCGGTCTCCGAGCTGGTCGCCGAGCACGGCGTCGAGCGGGTCGTCGTCGGTTTGCCATTGCACCTGAGCGGGGAGGAAGGCAGCCAGGCCGCGCTGGCGCGCAGTTTTTGCGCCGAACTGGAAGCCATGCTCTCGATTCCCGTGGAGACTTACGACGAGCGCCTCACGACCCGCATGGCCGACGCCACCCGCCGCGCCGGCGCCGGTGCGGCCCGTGACTCGATCGCCGCGGCCCATCTGCTGCAGGACTACCTGGCCGGCCTGGCCGCCACCGAAGAGAGGGAGTCATGAGCGAGGACTGGACCAACGACCCGTTCGCCGACCCCGACGACCCGGCCGCCCGCGAGCGCGAGCAGCGGCGCCTCGAGCGCGAAGAGAAGCGGCGCAAGCGCGAAGCGAAGAAGGGCGGCAAGGAGGCGGCCGCGCCGCCACCGGAGCCACAGGCGCCGCCAGAGCCGCCGAAATTGCCACGCACCCCCGAGGAGGAGTTCTGGGACGAGGACCCGCCGGTCGAGGAGCCGGCGCCGGGGGAGAAAGCCGCCGCCGAGAAGGCTGCTGGCGAGAAAACCGCTGCCGAGAAAGCACCGGACGAGCCCGCGGCTGAGGAGACCGAGCCGAAGGACGCGGCACCGGCCGCAGCAGGCGCGGCCGCGGCCGCGGCGGCGACGCCCGCCCCCGAGTCGCCTGAGCCGCCCGAGGCCCCGGCGCCGACTCCGCCCGAGCCGGTCCTGCCCGAACCGGCCGCCGAGCAGAGCTGGGAAACCGAGTCGCACGAGACGATCCCGCCGGAAGAGGACTGGGGCTTCGAGCACGAGGACGAGGGCGACCCTGAGATGGCAGCCGCGGCGCGTCGCGGCGGCCGGGGCGATGGCGGCTCCCGCAAGGGCGGCAACGGCATCCTCGGCTCGCTGCGGCGGCACCCGTTCCGGATCGCCGGAATGGTCCTGCTGGTGATCGTCCTCTGGTTCCTCTTCTCGCTCTTCCAGCCGTTCAAGGGCGACGGCGGCGGCAAGGTCCAGGTGATGATCCCGAAGGGCTCCAGCGTCAGCGAAGTCGGCGACCTGCTGAGCAAGAAGGGCGTGATCGACGACTCGACCTTCTTCCAGATCCGCGTCACCGTCGAGGGCAAGCGCTCCGACCTCTACGCCGGCCACTTCACCCTCGCCCACGACATGAGCTACGGCGCCGCGATCGACGCGCTCTCGGTGGCGCCGGTCAAACGCGTCACGACGGTGACGATCCCCGAGGGCTACAGCCGCCCGCAGGCCGCCGAACTGGTCGAGGAAGACGGGATCCCCGGCAGCTACATCAAGAAGACGGTCAAGTCGAAGTACCTCGACCCGGCCGACTACGGCGGCAAGAACGCCAAGAACCTCGAGGGATTCCTCTTCCCCGACACCTTCGAACTGAAGCCGAAGGCGCCGGTCGGCGACCTCGTCGAGCTGCAGCTGAAGGACTTCAAGAAGCGGATCAAGAGCGTCGACATGAAGTACGCGAAGTCGAAAAACCTGACGGTCTACGACGTCCTCACGATCGCCTCGATGGTCGAGCGCGAGGCCGGGGTCGCGAAGCAGCGCGGCGACGTCGCCTCGGTGATCTACAACCGCCTGCACGAAGGGATGCCGCTGGGGATCGACGCGACGACCCGCTTCGCCACCGGCAATTACTCGCAGCCGCTGACCGAATCCCAGCTGGCGGTCGACTCGCCCTACAACACCCGCACCAACGTCGGCCTGCCGCCGGGGCCGATCAACAGCCCCGGCCTGGCGGCGATCAAGGCGGCGGCGCACCCGCCGAAGACCAAGTTCCTCTTCTACGTCAACAAGCCGAACACTTGCGGCGAGCTCGCCTTCTCCAAGGACGAAGCCGAATGGGAGCAGGACGTGGCCGCCTACAACAAGGCGCGCGAAGAAAACGGCGGCAACGAGCCGAGCAGCTGCTGATGGGCCACTGACTGATGCCGCGACTGGCCGTGATCGGCTTCCCGGTCGGCCACTCGCGCTCGCCGGCGATGCAGAACGCGGCGCTGGCCGAGCTCGGGCTGGGGGAGGGGTGGAGCTACGGGGCGGTCGAGGTTCCCCCGGAGGGGTTCGAGGCGACTGTCCGTGAGATCGCCGCCTCGGGTGAGTATGCCGGCGCCAACGTCACCGTCCCGCACAAGCTGGCCGCCCTCGCCCTCGCCGACACGGCAAGCAAGACCGCGCGCGAGATCGGCGCCGCCAACACGCTGACTTTCGGTCGGGACGGCATCCAGGCCGACAACACCGACGCCGGGGGCTTGCTCGCGGCGCTTCCCGGCACACCGAGTGGTCTCCGGGCTCTGGTCCTCGGCGCCGGCGGCGCTGGGCTGGCGGCGGTCTGGGCGCTGGGCGAGGCGGGTGCGAGTGTCGAGATCTGGAATCGCACGCCCGCACGGGCGCAGACGGTCCAGGTTGAGGTGACCGCCCGGGCGGAGGAGTTCCAGGTAGAGATCGAGGTGAGGACGATCGAGGTCGAGCCGCAGGAGGGCGCCGCCGGGAGGCTGGACCAGCGCGGCTACGAGCTGATCGTCAACACCACCGCGGTCGGCCTGCGCGGTGAGGACCCCTTTGCTCATCTGCCCTTGGACCGGCACGGGTTCCGGCCGGGGCAGGTGGTGGTCGACATGGTCTACGGCGAAGAGCCCTCGCCCCTGCTTGGCGCCGCAGCCGAAGCCGGCGCGAGGACGATCGACGGCCTCGAGGTGCTCGTCCAGCAGGGAGCCCTCTCGCTGGAAATCTGGACCGGCCGCGAAGCGCCAATCGCGACGATGCGCGCCGCCGCCCGCGGCTGAGCCTCGCGCCTATAGCCTTGGCGCATGAGGAAACCCCTGCGGTTGACGCTGATCTGTGCGAGTTTTGTCGCCACGTTTGCGCTTTTCGCGTCGTCGGCATACGCCGGGGCGTTCACCTATTACGCATCGCCAAACGGCAGCGGCAACTGCGAAGCCGCGGCCACGCCCTGCAAAATCGAAAAAGCGGTAGCGGGAGCGGTCAACGAAGACACTGTCGTCGTCGAGCCGGGTACCTACACGCTGGCCAGCTCCCTTGCGATCGGTGATGCGATCGACATCGGCGGCGCGAGCCCCGCCGACAGGCCGGTGATCAAAACCACCCCGTCGAAAAACGTCTCCTTCGACCCGGGAGTGGCGGCCAGCTTCCACGACCTCCGGATCGAAGGTGGCGGCGGTGTGGTTTTCGGCTCTTCGACGGCTGAACGGATCTTTGTCTCCTACACCGGGACCAGCACTTCTGGTTGCTCGCTCAATGTTGGCGCGACCCTGCGCGACAGTGTCTGCTGGTCGCACGACGGGGGCGCCGGCACTTCGGCGATGCACACCACCGGCAGCACGACCGGGACGATCACCCTGCGGAACGTCACCGCGGTCACGGCGGCTCTTTCGGCAACGGCGATCTATGGCGGCGCTTCGAGTGGGGGACATTTCACGCTGAACGGGACCAACGTGATCGCCATCGGCTCTAACCACCCCGACGTGGAGGCGATCCCGAGCTCCGGTGGAACGGTGGTGATCAACCTCACCCACTCCGATTACCGGACGATCGAAGAGAGCAAAACCCCCCTCGGCACGGTCACCGCGCCTGGCACCAACGGCAACATCACGGCCCTGCCGGTATTCACCAATTCGGTCGCGGGCGACTTCACCCAGGTGGCGAGTTCGCCGACCATCGACGCCGGGCTCAACGACCCGCTCAACGGCGCCGCGGACCTGGCCGGCAATCTGCGCTCGCTTGGCACCTGCATCGGCGGCCCCGGGATCACCGACATCGGCGCCTACGAGTTCGTGCCCATCGCGCCGTGTTCGGGCTCGGCACCTCCATCGCCCTCCAGCAAGTTCAAGCTCGGAAAGCTGAAGCTGAACAAGAAGAAGGGGACGGCGACGCTTTCGGTCACGGTTCCGGACGCCGGCCAGTTCACCCTCTCCGGCAAGGGCGTCAAGAAAGCCACCCGCGGCGCCAAGGGCGCAGTCACCCTGAAGCTGCCGGTCAAGGCCGTCGGTAAAGCGAAGAAAGCCCTGTTGGCCAATGGCAAGCTGAAGGTCAATCTGAAACTGAAGTTCGTCCCCACCGGGGGAACGGCCGCGCAGAAGTCGAAGAAGGCGACCTTGAAGGAGAACCTCAACTAGTCCCATGACCGCTTTCCGCTTCACCACCGCAGGGGAGTCGCACGGGCCTGGCCTGGTCGCGATCGTCGAGGGCATGCCGGCCGGCTTGGAGCTCGACCGCGAGGCGCTCGACCGCGACATGGCGCGGCGCCAGCTCGGCCACGGCCGCGGCGGGCGGATGCGGATCGAGACCGACACGGTCGAGGTCCGCTCCGGGGTCCGCCACGGCCGCACGCTCGGCAGCCCGATCGCGGTCCTCGTCGCCAATCGCGACTACGCCAACTGGGAGGAGCGGATGAACCCCTGGCCGGTCGAGGGGTTCGAGCCCGACGAGGTCCACCTGCCTCGGCCCGGTCACGCCGACCTCGTCGGCGCCCAGAAATACGGCCACTCCGACATCCGCAACGTGCTCGAGCGGGCCAGCGCCCGGGAGACCGCGGCCCGGGTCGCCGCCGGCACGATCGCCCGCGGCTTCCTCAGCGCCCTCGGCGTCGAGGTCCACAGTCACGTGCTGCAGATCGCCTCGGTCCGCGCCACCGAGCGCCCGGATCTGACGGCCGCCGACTTCGCCACCGTCGACGACAACCCCGTCCGCTGTCTCGACGCCGAGGCGAGCGAAGAAATGGTTGCCGAGATCAACCGCCTGCGAAAGGCGAACGAGAGCCTCGGCGGCAGCTTCGAGGTCCTGACCTTCGGGCTCGTCCCCGGCCTCGGCTCCCACATCTCCTGGGAAGATCGGCTCGACGGCCGCCTCGCCGGCGCCGTCGCCTCGATCCAGTCGGTCAAGGGCGTCGCGATCGGCGAAGCCTGGGACGTTGCCGGCCGCCCCGGCTCCGAAGCCCATGACGAGATCTTCTGGAGCGAGGAGCACGGCTACCAGCGCGAAACGAACCACGCCGGCGGCCTCGAGGGCGGGATGACCAACGGCCTGCCGCTCTCGGTCCGGGCGGCGATCAAGCCGATCTCGACCCTGACCAAGCCGCTGCGCTCGGTCGATACCGAGACCAAGCAGCCGGCCCAGGCGCTGCGCGAGCGCACCGACTCGACCGTCGTCCCCGCCGCCGCCGTGGTCGCCGAGGCGATGGTCTGCCTGACCCTGGCGCGCGCCTACCGCGAGAAGTTCGGCGGCGACCACATCGACGACGTCCTCGGCGCCGTCGCGGCTTACAAGAAGCGCATCGACTTCCGGGGCTGAGGCCGATGAAGCCGGCGATCGTCTTCATCGGTTTCATGGGGGCGGGGAAGAGCACCGCGCTCGATGCCGCCGCCCGCGCCGGGCTGGAAGCGACCGAGACCGACGCGCTGCTGGAGGCCGAGCTCGGCCTGCCGATCGAGGCGGCCTTCGAGCGTGACGGCGAGGAGGCCTTCCGCGCTCGCGAGGCGGAGATCGTCGGCTCGCTGCTGGAGGGCGCCGACGGCGGCGCGATCGCGCTCGGCGGCGGCAGCATCCTCTCCGAGCGGGTCCGCGAAGCGCTCGGCCGCCACACCGTCGTCTGGCTGCAGGTCGACGGCGTCGAGGCCTGGCGGCGGATCGCCCACAGCAAGCGGCCGCTGGCGACGAGCGAGGAGGACGTTGGGGCGCTGCTGGCCGAGCGCCTGCCGCTTTATGAGGACTTGGCCGACGTGGTGGTGCCTAGTGCCGACCGCGACGTCGTCTCCCGGGTCCTGATCTACATCGCTGCCCTGGCCGGCAGGCCGGCTGGGACGAAGCTGCTCTGGGCCGCAAGCAAAGGCGGCGAATACCCGATCTACGTCGGTCGCGGACTGCTCGGTGGGCTCGAAGCCGGCGCCTGGTGGCCCTTGGTCGGCGACCGCTACTGCGTCACGGATCGCTCGGTCGGGCCGCTCTACGCCGAGTACCTGGCGCCGCTCACGGCGACGGTCGAGGTCCCGCCCGGCGAGGAGGCGAAGACGATGGCCGAGGCCGAGCGGGTCCTGCGTGAGCTGGCCGAGGCCGGGATGACCCGTGAGGACCACCTGATCGCCCTCGGTGGCGGCGTCGTCGGCGACCTCGGCGGCTTCTGCGCCCATCTCTACCAGCGCGGCGTCCCGGTCGTCCAGGTGCCGACCACCCTTGTCGCCCAGGTCGACTCCGCCTACGGCGGCAAGACCGGAGTCGACCTGCCCGAGGGCAAGAACTACGCCGGCGCCTACCACCTGCCCGCGGCGGTGATCGCCGACACCGCGACCCTGGCCAGCCTGCCGCCGGCGGACGTCGCGGCCGGCTTCGTCGAGGCGCTGAAGACCGGTCTGCTGGCCGGCGGACGGCTCTGGGAGCGGGTGCGAGCGATCGAGTCCCTCGACCCCGGCGAGCTCGACGACGTCGTCTTCGCCTGCGCCCGTTACAAGTGCGAGATCGTCGCCGCCGACGAGCGCGACGGCGGCGTCCGCCAGTTCCTCAACCTCGGTCACACCGTGGGCCACGCGATCGAGGCCGCCGGCGGCTACGGCCGTTACCGCCACGGCGAGGCGATCGGTCTCGGCCTGCTGGCGGCGCTGCGGCTCTCCGAGGCGCCGGACCTGCGCGAGGAGGTCACCGCGATCCTGCGCCGCCACCGGCTGCCGGTCGAGGTCGACCCGGCGATCGACGTCGACTCGGTCCTCACCCTGCTGCAGCGCGACAAGAAGCGCACCGCGGCGGGCGTCGGCTTCGTCCTGCTCTCCGAGCCCGGCGAGCCCCGGATCGGCCAGCTGGTCGACCCCGCTAGGGTCAGAGCGGCTGTGGAGGAGCTCTACCCATGACCGCCACCACCAACCGCGTCGCCGTCCTGCACGGGGTCAACTTCGACATCCTCGAGCGCCGCGACGCCTCGATCTACGGCGGCCTCTCGCTGCGCGAGCTGGAGCAGAAGATCAGTGACTGGGCGGTGCTCGAGCGGCTCGAACCGATCTTCTTCCAGACCAACCACGAGGGCGAGTTCGTCGAGTACCTGCACCGGCTGCCCGACGTCGCCGACGCGGCGCTGATCAACGCCGGCGCCTGGACCCACTACAGCCGGGCGATCGCCGATGCGCTCGACGTCTCCCGCCTGCCGGCGGTCGAGGTCCACCTCTCCGACGTCGAGTCCCGCGACGACTGGCGCAAGGACTCGGTCTTCGACGGCCTCGTCCTGGCGAAGATCTGTGGCAAGGGCCCCGATGGCTACCGCGAGGCGCTGGCGCTGCTGGCGGACAAGCTCGGCGTGGCCGGCTGATGCGCGGCCGCCGCGACCGGCTCGAGGCGGCGCTGACCGCGGGTGAGCTGGAGCGGATGCTGGTCACCGACCTGACCAACGTCCGTTACCTGACCGGCTTCACCGGCACCAACGGGGCCTGCGTCTGCGGCCCCGGCCTGCGCCTCTTCTTCACCGACTTCCGCTACACCGAGCGGGCCGCGGCCGAGGTCGAGGGCTGGGAGCCGATCACGGTCGAGGGCGACTGGCTGGGGGCGATCGCCGAGCGGCTCGAGGGCCGGGTCGGCTTCGAGGACGACCAGATGGCGGTCCGCACGCTGGAGAAACTGAAGGAGAAACTCGGCGAGGGGGTCGAGGCGGTGCCGGCCGGGGGCACGGTCGAGCGCCTGCGCCGGGTCAAGGACGCCGAGGAGCTGGCGGCGATCGAGGCGGCCTCGAAGATCGCCGACGAGGTCTGGGAGTGGTCCGTCGAGCGGGGTTTCGCCGGTCGCACCGAGCGCGAGGTCGCCCGTGCCGCCGAAGCCCGGATCCGCGAGCTCGGTGGCGACCCCTCCTTCCCGGCGATCGTCGCCGCCGGCCCCAACGGGGCGCTGCCGCACGCCGAGCCGGGCGAGCGCGAGATCGGCCGCGGCGAGCTGATCGTCTTCGACATGGGGGCGAAGCTCGACGGCTACTGCTCCGACGGCACCCGCACCTACGCGACCGGCGATCCCGGCGAGGGGGCGCGCGAGGTCTACGCGGTCGTGCTGGCGGCGCAGCTGGCCTCGCTGGCGGCGGTCAAGGCCGGCGCCAAGGGCGAGGATGTCGACGCCGTCGCCCGCAAGCTGATCGACGAGGCCGGCTACGGCAAGCACTTCGGCCACGGCCTCGGCCACGGCGTCGGCCTCGAGGTGCACGAGGGGCCGCGGCTCTCGCCACGCTCCGACGACCTGCTGGAGCCGAGCGAAGTCGTCACGGTCGAGCCCGGGATCTACCTGCCGGGGCAGCTCGGGGTGCGGATCGAGGACTTCGTCGTCGTCGCCGAGAACGGCTATCGCAACCTCAGCAGCCTGCCCAAGGAGCTGCAGCTCGTCGAGTAGCCGGCGTCCCGGATCGGGATCGCTGACCATCTTTCTGCATTCCTAAAGCCACGTCCGTCCCGGCGCCGATGAGGCCGGGTGAACTGGACGGCGCAGACGATCAACCACCAGGCGGCCCGCGGCCATGGCGCCGAGCGCGCCGAGACCCTGGTCTCGATCCACGACGAGGCCCGCCGTGAGCGCCTGCTCGACATGGAGCTGCGGGTCCGTCCCTACCGCGCCGCCTGCTTCGCGATCCTCGCCGTCGCCCTCGCCTTCGGCGGCTCGCAGATCGGCTGGTGGTGGGTCGTTCCGCTCGGCCTCGGCTTCGCCGGCTTCCTCGTCGCCGACCGCTTCATGCGTAACAGCCCCCATCCGGCGGTCTGGGTCGCCGGCGCCTGGGCGGCGCTGCCGGTCCTGCTCGCCGCCGCCGTGCTCGTCACCGGCAAGTCGACCAGCCCCGTCCTGGTCTGGTTCGCGCTGCCAGCGGTCACCCTCGGCTTCCGCTTCGAGCCCCGCGGCATGGTCCTCGGCACCCTCTTCATCGCCGCGCTGTTCATCGCCAGCGCGATCCTGCCCGATCCGGGCGCCGCGCTCGAACACCGCCAGACCCTGATCGCCGCCGCGGCGCTGATCGCCAGCACCGTGATCCTCTCCGGGGCGCTGGTCGAGTCCGATCGCGCCCACCGGCGTCGCTCGACCCTCGACCCGCTGACCGGCCTCTTCAACCGCAACGCGCTCGAGCAGCGCCTGACCGAGCTGCACGGGCAGCCCTGCAGCCTCGAGGAGGGCCTCTCGCACGCGCTGCTGCTCTGCGATCTCGACCACTTCAAGCGGGTCAACGACCAGCTCGGCCACGCCGCCGGGGACGCCGTCCTCCAGGACGTCGCCTACACGATGCGGGCGGCGCTGCGGGCGGGCGACTCGATCTACCGGATCGGTGGCGAGGAGATCCTCATCATCCTTCCCGGCGCCGGCCGCGAGGACGCCCTGGAGATCTCCGAGCGGCTGCGCTCCGAGGTCCGCGAGCGCCGCCCGGTCGGGGTTCAGATCACGGTCAGCATCGGCGTCGCCGTCGCCGAGGACGAGATGGTCGACACCGAAGACCTGATGGCCCGCGCCGACGCAGCTCTCTACGCGGCGAAGGCCGGCGGCCGCAACCAGGTCTTCATCGATAACTGACCGACGCGGTCAGCGAGACAAATCGACGTCCGCCGTCAGGCGGGCGGCGAAGGCGGCGAGCAGTTCGACCGTCGCCTCGACGTCGGCGAGGTCGACCATCTCGACCGGGGAGTGCATGTAGCGCAGGGGGATCGAGACGAGGCCGGTGGGGATCCCGGCGCGGGAGATCTGCAGGACGTCGGCGTCGGTGCTGGTGCCGCGGCCGCTGGCGCTGATCGAGTGCTCGATGCCCTCCGCCTCGGCGGTCTCGGCGAGCAGCTCGAAGACCTTGGGGGAGAGGGTGGAGCCGCGGCCGATCACCGGGCCGGAGCCGAGCGGGCTGGCGCCGAGCTCCTTCTCGTCGACCCCGGGGGCGTCGGTGGCGTGGGTGACGTCGACGGCGATCGCGATGTCGGGCCGGACCTCGAAGGCGGCGGTGCGGGCGCCGAAGAGGCCGATCTCCTCCTGCACGGCGGCGACGGCGGCGAAGGAGCCGACCATCTGCCCGCGCTCGTGGGCGCGGCGCAGGCTCTCGAGCGCGACGTAGGCGCCGAGGCGGTTGTCCATCGCCTTGGAGACGAGCCGTTCGCCCAGCATCGGCACCGGCTCGGCGGCGATCACGACCGGGTCGCCGACGCGGATCAGCTCGGAGGCCTCCTCGCCGTCCTTGGCGCCGATGTCGATGTGCATCCCCTTCAACTCGACGACCTTCTTGCGCTGGTCGGCTTCGAGCAGGTGGATCGGCTTGCGGCCGACGACGCCGAGCACGGGGCCGTCCTTGCCGCGGATCTCGACCCGCTGGCCGACGAGGATCTGCGGGTCCCAGCCACCGATCGAGGTGAACCAGAGGAAGCCCTTCTCGTCGACGTGGGTGACGATCAGCCCGATCTCGTCGATGTGGCCGACGACCGCGAGCAGCGGCGCCGCGTCGCCGACGCGGGCGATCGAGGAGCCGAGCCCGTCGCTGCTGAGCTCGGCGAAGGTTGCTGCCTTGCGCCAGACGTCCGCCGCCGGTCCCTCGTATCCGGAGGGCGCGCCGGGGCGTAGGAGTTCGTCGAGGAGTTCAGGCGTGGGGGTCAAGGTCGCCCAGTATGTCGAAGATCGAACATCTGTCCGTGTCAGGCCGAGGCCGCGGAGTGGTGGGAGACCGAGGTTTCGCGGCGCAGCTGGTCGCGGCGCTCGTCGTATCCGCGGTTCTCGTAAGCAACCATCGCCCATACCAATACGACGACGATCGCCAAAGAGATCAACGCCGGAATCGCCATTGCGACTGGGATCAGGATCAGCAGCACGATCGCCAGCCCGAGTCGCTGGCGGTTGAGCGTCTGGACGTGACGCAGCCGGAAGGCGACCAGACCGAGCAGGAAGGTGGCGACGCCGCCGAGCAGGGCGAAAGCGGGGACGGCGTGGAGGTGCTCGCCGGTGTGGGCGATCGTCGTTTTCAGCCCGAAGGCGGTCATCACGATCCCGGCGACGAGCAGCAGGTGGATGTAGGAGTAGGAGTCGCGGGCGAGGGCGTTCTGGGCGCGGCCCGGCTCGGCTTCGCCCAGGCGCCGGGCCGAGATCAGGGCGACGATGTCGAAGTAGATCCACCACTGCGCCGCCGCCAGGGCGACGCCCAGCACCGCCGTGGTGCCGATCGCGAGGTCGAGGTGACCGGACGCGCCGACCCCGATCGCGACGATCGACTCGCCGAGGGCGATGATCACGATCAGGCCGTGGCGCTCGGCGAAGTGGCCCGGCACCAGTTTCCAGCCCTCGGTGCCGAAGAAGTAGGGCAGCCCCATGTCGAGGAAGAGGGCTAGCGCCCAGAGCGCACCCTGGGCGAGGCCGTCGAAGAAGGAAGCGGCGACCAGCAGCGCGACGGCAAGCAGGGTGCTGCCGGCGAGGCCGAGGACCGAGTGGCGCAGGGCGTCGTCGTCGGGGCTGGCGAGCATGAAGAGCCCGATCTGAGAGACCCGGAAGGCTCCGTAGGCGATTGCCAGGGTCAGCGCCAGGCCGCCGAAGGCCTCGGGGATGCAGAGCGAGCAGATCAGCAGCGCCGCCATCGCCCCGAAGATGACCAGCCGCACCGCGCCCTCCTCGGGGTCGATGACGCTGGTCAGCCAGGCGTAGCCGACCCAGGCCCACCAGAACACGCCCAGCACCAGCAGGCCCTGGCCGAGCCCCGACCAGGTCGGGTGGTGCGCCATCAGCGCCGTGCACTGGGTGATCGCGAGGACGAAGACGAGGTCGAAGAAGAGCTCCAGGGGGGTGACCCGCTCGCCCTCGCGGCGGGCGGTGCTCAGTCGTGGAGCGTGGGGCTGGGACTGGGACGAGGCGGGCAAGTCGCCCATCCTTGCAAGTCGCCGAGCTGGGCCGGAGGCTTTTCGCCGAGGCCGTTGTCGCCCTCACCGCCGCGTTCGCGGCCGGGCCCGAAGATCCAGAGCCGCAGCAGCAGGTAGCGCAGCAGCGTCGCCAACCCGTTGGCGGTCAGCAGGACCGCCAGCTCGACCCCGCCCGGCGCCCCCGGCGCCAGCGCTTCCAGCGCCAGCAGGCTGCCGCTGGTGAGGACGAGGCAGATGCCGAAGACGAGCAGGCCCTGGGCGTGGTGGCGCAGTAGGCCCTCGCCACCACGTCGGCCGAAGGTGAAGCGCCGGTTGGCCGCCGTGTTGGCGACCGCCGAGAGCCCCAGCGCCAGGGCGTTGGCGGCCAGCGCTCCGAGCAGCGAGCGCAGCCCGAGGAAGAGCGCGAAGTAGAGGATCGTGCTGGCGACGCCGACCAGGGCGAAGCGCATCAGCTCGCCGTAGAGCCTGGCGATGCCGCGCAGGTCGGCGACCGCGGTGGGGACGATCGCGACGCTCGAGTCGGGGTCGTCGACCCAGTCGACCGGGACCTCGTGGATCCGCAGGCCGCCGCGCTCGGCCAGGGTCAGTAGCTCGGTGTCGAAGAACCACGCCTCGTCCTCGACCGCCGGCAGCAGCGCCTGGATCGCCTCGGCGCGGCCGGCCTTGAAGCCGCACTGGGCGTCGCTGAAGCGGGTCCGCAGGGTTAGGTGGAGGATGCGGTTGTAGGCGCGGGAGATGAGCTCGCGCTTGGGGCCGCGGACGACCCGCGCGCCGCGCGCCAGCCGGGTCCCGATCGCCAAGTCGCTGTGGCCGGAGATCAGCGGTGCGACCAGCGGCAGCAGCGCCTCCAACCCGGTCGAGAGGTCGGCATCCATGTAGCAGAGGACGTCGGCATCGCTCTCCGCCCAGACCCGCCGCAGCGCCCGGCCGCGGCCCTTGCGCTCGAGCCGGCGATAGGCGACCGCGGGGATTTCCTCCCCGAGGCGCCGCCCGATCGCCGGCGTCGCGTCATCGCTGGCGTTGTCGGCGACGACGATGCGGAACTCATACGGGAAGCCGGAGCTGGTGAGGAAGCCGTGCAGGCGCCGGACGCCGGCCTCCAGGGAGGCCTGCTCGTTGTAGACGGGGATCGTGATCTCGACCAGCGGCTCGCTCATGGCAGCGACGATCGAGGAGCGGCGTGGGAGCGGCCTGGGCCGAGCCTCAGAGTCTGCTGAGAGCCGTTTCTCAGGAATCTCCCAGGAAGCGCGACGATGATGGCGAGATGAAGGTCAGCCCGGACAGCAGGCCCGCCACCCGCGTCCTCGTCGTCGACGACGAGCCGAACATCGCCGACGTGATCTCGATCGCCCTGCGTTACAACGACTACGAGGTCGAGACGGCGGCCAGCGGCGGCGAGGCCCTGCAGGCGGTCGCGGCGGCGCGGCCGGACCTGATCGTGCTCGACGTGATGCTCCCCGACTTCGACGGCTTCGAGGTCGCGCGACGGCTGCGCGAGCGCGCCGACGAGACGCCGATCCTCTTCCTCACCGCCAAGGACACGACCGAGGACAAGGTCCGCGGCCTGACGATCGGCGGCGACGACTACGTCACCAAGCCCTTCTCGGTCGAGGAGCTGCTGGCCCGGATCGCGACGATTCTGCGCCGCTTCGGACGCGCCGGCGGCGACGAGGGAATGCTGCGCTTCGGCGATCTCGAGCTCGACGACGAGACCCGCGAGGTATTCCGCGACGGCAACCTGCTCGACCTGACCGACACCGAATACCGGCTGCTGCGCTTCCTCATGACCCACCCGCGCCGGGTCCTGACCCGGGCCCAGATCCTCGACCAGGTCTGGGAGTACGACTTCGCCGGCGACGCGCGGGTCCTGGAGACCTACGTCAGCTACCTGCGCAAGAAGCTCGAGGCGCACGGGCCGCGCCTGATCCAGACCGTGCGGGGGGTGGGATATGCGCTCCGGCTTCCGCCTGCCTGACCTCTCGCTGCGGGTCCGGCTCGTCGTCCTCCTCGTCGCCCTGGCCGCGGTCGGCCTGGCGACCCTCGACTTCGTCTCCTACCGGGCCCTGCACTCCTACCTGTTCGATCGCGTCGACCAGCAGCTGGAGTCGGCGTTGCCGCCGGTCTCGGTCTCGCTGATCCGCAAGGTCGATCCGGAAGATCTGCCTGGCGGGTTGCCGCGGGCGGCGGTGCTCCCCGGTCGGAATGGTGCCGCGGTCGGGCCCGGCGGTTTCGGGCCCGCTGCCGGCGGTGAGGGCGGCGGCCCGGGCGGTCCGCCGGCCCAGTTGCCTCCCGGCACCTATGGCCAGCTGCGCGGCCCGGGCGGCGTCGTCCTGGCCGAATCGTTGATCTCTCTCGGCGAGAGCAACCTGGCCGAGCCGGCGCTGCCGGCGACGCTCAATGCCACCCGGGTCGGTGCCCCGCCCGAGCCCTTCACCGTCGGCCAGCGGGGCGGCGGCTCGGCCCGCTTCCGCGTCGTCGCCGTGCGCGATCCGCTGACGAGATTGACCACGGTCGTCGCGGTCCCGCTCAGCGACACCCAGGCCACCCTCGATCGCCTGGCGCTGATCGAGCTGATCGTCAGCGCCGCGATCCTGCTCGCCCTGGCGCTGATCGCCTGGTGGCTGGTCCGGGTCGGCCTGGCGCCCCTGCGGCGGATGGAGGAGGTGGCGGGGGACATCGCCGCGGGCGACCTCTCACGCCGGGTCGAGCCCGCCGACGAGCGCACCGAGGTCGGCCGCCTCGGCCTCGCCCTCAACGCGATGCTGGCCCAGATCGAGGGGGCTTTCGCCGAGCGCGAGGCGAGCGAGCGGCGGCTGCGTCAGTTCCTCGCCGACGCCTCGCACGAGCTGCGCACGCCGCTGGCGGGGATCCGCGGTTACGCCGAGCTATACCGGCTGGGCGCCAGCCGCGAGCCGGAGCAGATCGAGCGGGCGATGGGCCGGATCGAGGCCGAGTCGACGCGGATGGCCGGGCTGGTCGACGACCTCCTGACCCTGGCCCGGGTCGACGAGGTGCGTGAGCCGGTGCGTGAGCCGGTTGACCTCGACGCTCTCCTGGTCGAGGTCTGCGAAGACACCCGCGCGGCGGCGCCCGAGCGGCGGATCCTGCTCGACGTGCCGAGGCCGGCCGTGGTCGACGCCGACGCCGACCAGTTGCGCCGCGTCTTCGCCAACCTGCTGCGCAACGCCGTCATCCACACCCCGCCGGAGGCGGCGATCGAAGCACGGCTTGCGCCGGACGGGGAGGAGGCGGTGGTGCGGGTCCGCGACCACGGCCCGGGCCTGCCCGACGGTGACCCGGGGGCGGTCTTCGAGCGCTTCTGGCGCAGCAGCGCTTCGCGCGGGCGCGGGGACGGCGGCGCCGGACTCGGCCTGGCGATCGTCGCCGCGATCGTCCGCGCCCACGGCGGCAGCGTCGAGGCGGCCAACGCCGCGGGTGGCGGCGCCGAGTTCACGGTGCGTCTCCCGTTAATGCGCCAAAGCTGAAAGCGATTGCCCGGTTTCTGACGTCGGCAGTGGTTACACTGCCCGGAGTTCAAGACCGGTATGCCGAATCCGGGGGCCTGAAAACCTCGGAGCGGGGGAACCGATATTGGGGCGAATCCACTCGACCAGAGTGGGAGCGCAAGCTCCTTCAGCGCCAGCCCGACAGCTAACCCCGCAGGCCAACAGAGGAGACTGGTTTGCGGTTGCTTGGGGCAAAGGCCCGTTTGACGTTCATAGCTTTGGTTGTTGCGGCGGTGGCGCTTCCCGCGGCGGCGTTCGGCGCCGGCGGTGGCCTGACCCCGACGACGAGCAGCGAAACCGGCACTCCGGCGACCCCGACGACGCCGACCCCGGGCTCGACCGAATGCACGACCGACCCGGCGACCGGCGCCCGGACCTGCGCCCCGGTTCCGAAGGCGAAGCTGGTCCTCGACGCCGCGGTCTTCCCGTCGACCGCGCCCGGCGCGGTCAAGGCGGCGATCTACTCGGCGAATCAGATCCGCACCAAACCGTACGTCTGGGGCGGCGGCCACGCCCGCTGGAACATGGAAGGCTATGACTGCTCCGGCGCGGTCAGCTTCGCCCTCCACGGCGCTGGCCTGCAGACCACGCCGATGGACTCGGGCGAAATGATGAACGCCTGGGTCCCCGGCAAAGGCCGCTGGATCACCGTCTACGCCAATGCCGGCCACGCCTTCGCGGTGATCGACGGCCTGCGCTGGGATACCGCCGGCGACACCAGCGGGACCGGCCCGCGCTGGCACCGCAACATGGTCTCCACCGCGGGCTTCGTCGCCCGGCACCCCGCCGGCTACTAGTCCCAGTCCGCTCCCAGCTTCCTCCCAGCCTCGGCCTTCAGCCTTGGCGCCATGGAGAGCGCGACGCAGCACCCACATAGCCCGACCTGGAGCCGCCCGCGGCTGCAGGACCGTCTTCGATCCCTGCCGCTGCCGCGGCCGGAGCTGGCGGCGCTGCTGGTCCTCGCCGGCCTGCTGAACCTCTGGGCCCTGGGCCAGAACGGCTGGGCCAACGAGTACTACAGCGCCGCGGTCCGCTCGATGAGCGGCAGCTGGCACAGCTTCCTCTTCGGCTCCTTTGACGCCAACGGCCTGATGACCGTCGACAAGCCGCCGATGGCGCTCTGGGTCCAGGCCCTCTCGGTCAAAGCCTTCGGCTTCAACTCGTGGGCGATCCTCGTCCCGCAGGCGCTGATGGGCGTTGCCGCCGTCGGCCTGCTCTATGACCTGACCCGGCGGCGCTGGGGGCGGCAGGCCGGATTCGTCGCCGGCCTCGTCCTGGCGCTGACCCCGATCGCGGTTGGCGTCTCCCGACATAACAACCCCGACGCGCTGCTGGTCCTACTCTGCGTCGCGGCGGTCTGGGCCTTCGTCCGGGCGCTCGAAGACGGCCGTGGCCGCTGGCTGGTCCTCGCCGGCGCCCTGGTCGGGCTCGGCTTCGAGACGAAGATGGGCGTGGCCCTGATGGTCGTCCCCGGGATGGCGGCGGCCTGGCTCTGGGTCGCACCGCGGGGGCGCCTGGTCGCGGCCCGGCAGCTGCTCGTGGCGGGTGCCGTGATGGCCGCGGTCGCCCTCGCCTGGCCGCTGATGGTCGAACTGACCCCGGCTTCGAGCCGCCCCTGGGTCGCCGGCACCAGCGACAACAGCGTCTTCTCGCTGATCCTCGAATACAACGGCTTCGGCCGCCTCGACGGGCAGGCCGGTGGCCCCGCCGCGCTCGGCGGCGGTGGGCTGTTCGGCGGCGCCACCGGGCCGCTGCGGCTGCTGAACGAAAGCCTTGGCGGCCAGGCTGGCTGGCTGCTCGGGCTGGCGCTGGCCGGGGGCCTTGGCATCGCTTTCCTCAGCCGCCTGCGGCGCGACGATCCGCGGACCGGCTGGATTGTTGCCATAGGTGGCGCCTTCGCGACGATCGCGGTCGCCTTCAGCTTCGCCAGCGGGATCTTCCATCCCTACTACGTCTCGCTGCTGGCGCCGTTCGCGGCGGCGCTGGCCGGCGCCACCTTCGCCCAGGCGCGCTCGGCGGCCCGGCCGGGGCGGATCCTCGGCGCCGGCGCGATCGGCGCCGGCGCGATCACCGAGCTGGTCGTGATCTCCAACAGCGCGACCGAGCTCGGCTGGCTGGTGCCGCTGATCGTGATCGGCTCTGCCGGCGCAGCGATCGCGCTCTGCGCCGAGGCGCCGGAGCGCTGGCGGGCGATCGCCCTGGCGGCGGGTTTCGGAGTCCTCCTGCTCGCCCCGGCGATCTGGTCGGCCCAGACGCTCGGCCACGCCACCAGCGGCACCTTCCCCGCCGGCGGCCC
>OUNO010138876.1_pt1 | contig 18393 bp, 16 predicted proteins | sample 1779811 | NCBI WGS metagenome assembly OUNO01 (sample SAMEA3914804, study PRJEB12502) | metagenome | biome: forest; material: soil | place: Canada | collected 2010-06-25 | depth 0.3 m | reverse complement strand
AACCACTTCGGCGACAGGCGCTTGCGCGGCGCCGACAGGCCTTCCGCCACTTCGGCGCGGAATTCCTCGCTGGCCGTCAGGGCCGGGGCGTCCTCGGCCAGACGAACGCCGGAGAACATCCAGCGCTGATGCGGGTAGAAGAAATTCCGGTATGACGGCCGCGAATGGCCGCTCGGCGTCACGCACGCGCCGCCCCTCAGCACCATCTGCCCGACCATGAACTTGGCGTTATACTCGCCGACCGCCCCTGCCGCCGGGGCGAAACCCGGATAGGGAGAATAGGCGCTCGAGGTCCATTGCCACGCATCGCCATCCATCTGGCTGAGGCTTGCGCCCGCGGTCGAGGCGGCATGCTCCCATTCCGCCTCTGTGGGCAGTCGCTTGCCCGACCAGGCCGCAAAGGCCGCGGCTTCATAGAAGCTGACGTGAACCACCGGGGCGTCGCGATCCACGTCGCCCGACCCGCGAAGACTCACAGTGCGCCAGGTGTCGCCGCCGTCCTCCCAATAGAGCGGTGCGTTCCAACCCTCCGCCTGGACGCGCGCCCAGCCGTCGGCAAGCCAGAATTCCGGGCGGCGATAGCCGCCGTCGGCCATGAACTCCAGCCACTCGCCATTGGTCACCAGTCGCGAAGCGATCCGATAGGGAGCGAGCAACGCCGCGTGGGCCGGCGTTTCGTTGTCGAAGGCGAAAATCTGGCGTGACGCGCCGATCTCGACCACGCCCTCCTTGAATCCCAACCAGCGCAGGGGGGCCGCACAGGCTCGTGGGACGGGCCCGTCAGATGCGTAGCTTGGCTTGAGTGGCGAGAGCGAGAACAGATGGAGTATGTCCATCAGGATCAGCTCCTGATGCTGTTCCTCGTGGGCGAGGCCCAGGATGGTGAGCTCGCCCGCCGTGCGAGGCATGGGACCGGCCATGAGGCGCTCCATGGCCAGGTCAACGTGCGCGCGATAGCGCAGGACTTCTGCAGACCCGGGTCGGGTCAGCATCCCCCGCGCCGGACGCGGATGCCGCTCCCCCATGGCTTCGTAATAGGAGTTGAACAGATAGCCATAGCTGGCGTCGAACGCCTTGTAGCCGACGAGGTACGGGACGAGCACAAAGGTCTCGAAGAACCAGCTGGTGTGGGCCAGATGCCATTTGGCAGGGCTCGCGTCGGGCATGGATTGGGCCTGCTGATCTTCCGCCGACAAGGGCGCGACCAACATCTCGCTAGCCCGACGGACGGCCAAGTAGCGATCGATCAGACGATCTTCCCCTCCCGCGACGCGATCCTCTGTTTGGACGGCCGGGGCGTCGTCGGATGGCGCCATGGCCTGGTCCCTCATCTTAGCCGCAGTTTGGGTGAGGTAATGTCGCAAGGTCCGACGCGCTAGACCCGATCCCAGAACGCGGCCCGTCTCTAGCGGTTGCAGAATAGGCCCAACCCAAGTGGGTTAAGGAACCAGGAGCACCCGTCCGACCGCTTGGCGGCTCTCGATATAGGCGTGGGCGTCGGCCGCCTTAGCCAGCGGGAAGACTCGGTCGATGACGACTTCCAGTTCGCCCTTGGCAGCTTCGTCGATCAGTCTCTGAATATTGGCTCGCACGCGGCCAGTGGATATTTCGGCGCCCAGAAACACGCCGGTGAGCGAGCGATTGCCAGCCATCATTGACGAGACGTCCACCTGCATGGCTTCGCGCCCGGCGGCCCCGACCATGGACACGCGTCCCCGGTAACCGAGGGACAGGAGGCTGGCTTGCAGAGTCTGGCCGCCCACAGGATCGACCACAAGATCGACGCCTTTGTTGTTGGTAAGGCGCATGACCTCGCTCACCACGTCCCGGCGGCGATAATTGATTCCATGGTCCATGCCGAGGCGCGTCAGGCGTTCAAGCCGCTCGTCGCTCGAGGCGGTGGCCAGCACGGTGGCGCCCGCGCGCTTGGCCAGCTGGATCGCGGCCACGCCCACGCCGCTGGCGCCGGCTTGCACGAGCACGGTCTCGCCGCGCTTCAGTCGGCCAAATTCGAACAGGCATTCGTCGGCTGTACCGAATGTTACCGGAATGACCGAAGCCAAATTCGGATCGAAACCGTCCGGAATCGGCCAAGCGCTAAGCGCCGCCACGGCCCGAAGCGCGGCGTGTGACCCGTTGGCGCCAACGGTGGCCACCTTCTGTCCTACGTGAAGATTGTCCACCTCTGCGCCGATCTCGATGATCTCACCGGCGGCTTGATATCCCACAATGTGTGGCCGGTTGGCCAACGCACCGCGCCAGCGGTTGAGGATGTCTCCGCCCTCGATGCTCACCGCCTCGACCCGAATGACGACGCCCTTGGGGTGGCATTCCGGATCGGCTACGTCCTCGTAGCGGAGCACGCTCGGTTGGCCGTTTTCGTAATAAACCGCTGCTTTCATGGCCGCCGTGCGCACCTGTTCTGGGTTTGGCGGTGACGGAGGGATTCGAACCCTCGGTACGGCTTTACACCGTACAACGGTTTAGCAAACCGCCGCCTTCAGCCGCTCGGCCACGTCACCTGTGGGCGGGGCCATACCTTGTCGGCCAGGGACTGGCAATCATCGCGCGGCCTCGGCGAGCCATGCCCGCGCCGCGCTCTGAGCCTCGGCCACGTCAGAGGGATCCATCTCCGCGCCCAGCTCTTTTCGATAGATCATTGCCTCGACGGAGCCATGCAACGCGGCCAGGTTGAACAGGGTGTGGGCGAGGACGAAATCGACGCCTTCGCCGTCCAAGCCCGTGGAGTAGCGCAGACCTAGCCGGACCAGCTCATCGTTGCTCGGATGCACGCAGGGCGGCGGCAGCCGCGAGCGCGGCATGGATTGAGGCCATCGCTACCTTCCTCAGGTCTCGAGCCAGCATTCTTAGCCGACCCCTGTGAACCTGGAATTAACGTTGTCGCCTATGGCGCACGGCCCGTCAGCGCGCCCGCTGGCCGAACAGCATTTTGCGCGCAGCTTCGGCTTCCTTGCTGGACTGGTTGAGCGCGACGCCCGACTGGATGGTCTTGGCCATGGCAAGGGCGCGCTGCACCGGTTCCCGGACCCCCACCCGCGCCTTCCAGGCGGTCAGATCGGGAAACGCCTCCAGCTGGATGGCGGCGCTGGACTGACCGGCCACCCAGGGCCAGGTGATCATGTCGGCGATGCTATATTCGCCGGCGATGAACTCACGCCCGGCCAGCCGTTTGTCGAGCACGCCATACAGGCGATCGACCTCATTGGTATAGCGATTGGCGCCGTAAGCCGAATGGCGCTGATCGAGCAGAAAACTCGGAGAATAGTTGCGGAAGTGGTTGCTCTGGCCGGCCATCGGCCCCAGCCCACCCATCTGCCAGAACACCCACTCATCGACCTGGACGCGCGCGCGTTCGTCCGCCGGATAGAAGCGGCCCGTCTTACGCCCGAGGTATTGCAGGATGGCCCCGGATTCGAACACCGAGATCGGCCGTCCGTCCGGCCCGTCAGGGTCGACAATCGCCGGCATTCGGTTGTTGGGCGAGATAGCCAGGAACTCCGGCGTGAACTGCTCGCCGCGGCCGATGTTGACCGGCTTGATCACATAGGGGAGGGCCATTTCCTCGCAGGCGATGGTCACCTTGTGGCCGTTGGGCGTCGGCCAATAGTAGACTTCGATCGCGCCGGTCATGCGGGCTCCTCATCCATTGCCAATTTGGCGCGCAGGATGGCGTTGACCGAAGCCGGATTCGCTTTTCCCTGGGTCTCACGCATGACCTGGCCCACGAACCAGCCGACAGCCTGAGGCTTGGCCTTCACGGCTTGCGCCTGGCCAGGGTTGTCGTCGATGAGGCGGTCGATCAGGCTCTCGAGCGCCCCCCGATCGCTCACCTGGGTCAGGCCCCTGGCCTCGACGATATCGGTGGGGGTCCCCTCCCCGCTCCACATGTGCTCGAACACCTCCCTGGCGATTTTAGAAGAGATCACGCCCTCTTCCTGGAGCCTCACCAGATCAGAGATGTGTTCGGGTCGCACCGGACAGTCCTCGATCTCCAGCCCGTCCTTGGTCAGGTGGGAAAGCACGGCGTTGGTGACCGTGTTCGCCGTCAGCTTGGCGTCGCGCCCTCTGGCGGCCTGTTCGAAATAGTCAGCCCTGGCCGTCTCGGCGGCCAGCACGCCGGCGTCGTAATAGGAGAGGCCGTACTGGGTCTCGAGCCTGGCGCGCTTGGCGTCGGGCAGTTCCGGCAGGCCGGCCCTGATCGCCTCCACCCACTCGGGATCAATGACGAGCGGCAAGAGGTCCGGATCGGGGAAGTAGCGATAGTCGTGCGCCTCTTCCTTGGAGCGCATGGTGCGCGTCTCGCCACGCACCGGATCGAACAGCCGGGTCTCCTGGCGGATCGTTCCGCCGTCCTCAAGGATCTCCACCTGCCGCTGGGCTTCGTAGACGATAGCCTGCTGAATGAACCGGTAAGAGTTGACGTTTTTGATCTCGCATCGAGTGCCCAGCTCGCCGCCCGGCCGGCGCACGGACACGTTCACGTCGGCGCGCAAGTTGCCTTTCTCCATGTCGCCATCGCAGGTGCCCAGGGCCCTCAGGATGGCGCGCAGTTTCTTCACATAGGCGGCGGCGTCCTCAGGCGAGCGCATGTCGGGGTGAGAGACGATCTCCATCAGCGCCGTACCCGCCCTGTTGAGATCCACCAGGGTGGCGTTAGGATCGAGATCGTGGATCGACTTTCCGGCGTCTTGCTCCAGATGAAGACGCTCGATGCGCACCGAGAAGCTGGAGCCATCGTCCCGCTCGACCTCGATTTCGCCCGCGCCGACGATCGGATCCTTGTACTGGCTGATCTGATAGCCCTGCGGCAGGTCGGGATAGAAATAGTTCTTTCGGTCGAACCGCGACCACAGATTGACGTGCGCCTTAAGGCCAAGCCCAGTGCGGATCGCCTGCTCCACGCAGTGACGGTTGATGACGGGCAACATGCCCGGCATCGCCGCATCTACGGTGCTCACCTGCTCATTCGGCCCGGCGCCGAAGCCCACGGCCGCTCCCGAGAACAGCTTGGCCTTGGACGCGACCTGGGCGTGGACTTCGAGACCCAGCACGATTTCCCAAGGCCCGGTCCGGCCCTCGATCAAGGGTTGAGAGGGGCTCATCGCGAATTTCCCGGGTGCGAGCGGCTGGCGGCGCTGGACAAGATCATAATTTTCGGGTCCCCCTCTGCGCGCCAATTCAAGTCACAAGGAATATAGGAATGCGTTCTACTGTCGCCGGCTTGGCCGGAATTTTCGTACTGTTGGCCGCGGCCGGCGCTTCGACCCAGTCGGGCGCCGCCGACACGCCCGCACCTGCCGCGACCGCACCTGCCGCGACTGCATCCATACCGGCCGCGAGCCCGAAAGCCTCGGTGGAGGCGACGACCATCGGCGACTTGGTGACCAACGACAAGACCAAGGCGGTGCTGCAGCAGGACATGCCGGCCTTGCTCACCTATGACGGTCTGGATCAGATCAAGGGCATGACCCTGCGCGATATCTCCAAATACCCGCAGGCCGATCTTGACCAGACCAAGCTCGCCAAGATCCAGAAAGACTTCGACGCCATCCCCACTCCTTGATCGGTTCACCACCATCGTTCGGGCTTTGAGCTGAAGCCGGCGGCCTTTTCCAGGGCGCCGGCCAGCGAGAACAGTGCGCCTTCGTCAAGCGCCCGGCCGATCAGTTGCAGGCCCAGAGGCAATCCCTGAGAATCGAGTCCTCCGGGCACGCTGATGGCCGGCAGGCCGGCGAGATTCACCGTGACGGTGAAAATATCGTTCAGGTACATCGCGATCGGGTCGGCGCTGTTCTCGCCCAGGCCGAATGCGGCGGAGGGAGCGGTGGGCGTGAGTAGCGCGTCGACGGTCTCGAACACCTGATCAAAGTCGTCGGCGATCCGACGTCTGACTCTCAGCGCCTTCAGATAATAGGCGTCGTAGTATCCGGCCGACAGGACATAGGTCCCGATCAGGATGCGACGCTTCACCTCGTCCCCGAAGCCCGCCGACCTCGTCTGCTGGTACACGTCGGCCAGTGTGTCGGCCTCGACGCGCGCGCCATAGCGCATGCCGTCATAGCGGGCGAGGTTCGAGGACGCTTCGGCCGGGGCGATGATATAATAGGCCGGCAGGGCGTATTTGGTGTGCGGCAGGGAAACTTCGCAGATCTCGCAGCCGGCTTCGCGCAGCCAGTCGATCCCCTGGGACCACAGGGCTTCGATCTCCTGCGGCATTCCCTCCATGCGATATTCCCTGGGCACGCCGATGCGTAGGCCCTTGACCGATTTTCCCACGAAAGCTGGGAAGTCCGGTGTTTCCACCGGCAGGCTGGTCGAGTCTTTCGGGTCGTGTCCGCTCATTGACTTCAGCAACAGCGCGGCGTCGCCGACGGTCTTGGCCAGAGGGCCGGCCTGGTCCAGGGAGGAGGCGAAGGCGACGATTCCCCACCGGGAACAGCGGCCATAGGTCGGCTTGACGCCGACCGACCCCGTCAGAGACGCAGGCTGGCGGATCGACCCTCCGGTGTCGGTGGCGGTCGCGGCCAGGACGAGATCGGCGGCCACGGCGGCCGCCGAGCCGCCGGACGAGCCCCCCGGCGACAGAGGTCGGTTGGAGGCCGTCGAGCGCCATGGATTAATCACAGGGCCGAAGGCGCTGGTCTCGTTGGACGAGCCCATGGCGAATTCGTCCATGTTGAGCTTGCCGAGCATGACCGCCCCGTCGCGCCACAGGTTGGCCGTGACCGTCGATTCGTAGGTCGGGGTGAAGTCGCCGAGGATGCGCGAGCCGGCCGTCGATCTCACGCCCCGGGTGCAGAACAGGTCCTTGATCCCGAGCGGCGCGCCCTCCAGAGGGCCCCCTTCCCCACGCGCCAGACGCTCGTCAGAGGCCTCCGCCATGGCGAGCGCCCGTTCCGGCGTTTCGAGCACGAACGCATTCAGGCCCCGCGCACCCTCGATCGCCTCCAGGTGCGCGCTGGTGATTTCCCGAGATGTGAAGTCCCTGGCTCGCAAACCATCGACTGCTGCCCGCAGGGTAAGGGCCGTCAACGCGCTCATTCGACCACCTTGGGGACCACGAAAAACCCGTTCTTTGAGGCGGGAGCATTGGCGAGAATGGCGGCCGCGTCGCCGCCGTCGGTGACGATGTCCTCGCGCATCGGCATGGGCACCGCCACCGCGGAGGTCATCGGCTCGACCCCATCGGTATCGACCTCGTTCAGCTGTTCGATCCACCCGAGGATGGCCGAAAGCTCGCCGGCCAAGGCTGTTAGGCGCGCCTCAGGCTCCCTGATCTGGGCGAGACTCGCCACCTTGCGGACCGTATCGACGTCGATCGCCATGACGGCTCCTCGGACGAAAGGGCCTGCCGTTACGCGCCCGATCGCCCACTTGACAAGAGCGGCCCGACAACGGCGAGGGCGCTGCATGGCCGTGGTCGACCTCCTGGAACTGCCCAGCCTGCTTGCCCGGGACGCGGCGCTCGCCGGAATTGATCAGGGCGAAAAGACGTTGGGCGTGGCGATTTCGGACACCTCTCTGACCATCGCTTCGCCTGCCGCCGTGATCCGGAGGACTAAGTTCACGCTGGACGCCGAGGACTTGTTCGCCCTGATGGCTGAGCGCGGCGCGGCCGGGTTGGTGATCGGACTGCCGGTCAATATGGACGGGTCGGAAGGGCCCAGATGCCAGTCGGCGCGGGCATTCGCCCGGAACCTGTTGCGCCTGCGCGATCTCCCGATCGCCTTCTGGGACGAACGGCTCTCCACCGCGGCGGTGAACCGCCTGTTGATCGACGAAGCCGACGCCAGCCGGGCGCGCCGGGCGCGCAGCGTGGACAAGATGGCGGCCGCCTGGATATTGCAGGGTGCGCTCGATCGGTTGCGCGCCGGGCGAGGCGACCCTACAACACCCCTTTAATGACCTTGCTCGCGCCCGGCGTCGACGAAGTCCGCTCGCGGACTTTCCCGTTCCCGGCGAAGCATTTCCTCTCAGTCAATGATCTCGACCCGCCGCAGGTGGCCGACCTGCTCGAGCTCGCCGACGGATTCGTGGCGTTCAATCGGCAGAAAAACAAGAAGCTCGATCTGCTCAAGGGTCGCACACTGATCAACCTGTTCTTCGAAGCGTCCACTCGAACTCAGAGTTCGTTTGAACTGGCCGGCAAACGGCTGGGCGCTGACGTGGTCAACATGAGTCCGCGCGCCTCCTCGATCGTAAAGGGTGAGACCCTTGTAGACACCGCGGTCACGCTCAACGCCATGCAGCCGGACATCCTGGTGATCCGCCACGGCTCATCGGGCGCCGCCTCCCTGCTCTCGCAAAAGGTCAGCTGCTCGGTGATCAACGCCGGCGACGGGCAGCATGAACACCCCTCACAGGCTCTACTCGACGTCCTCTCGATGCGTCGCGCCTTCGGGCGGGTCGACGGACTGACGGTCGCCATTTGCGGCGACGTGCTGCACAGCCGGGTGGCTCGGTCAAACGTCGCCCTGCTCACCATGCTGGGGGCCAGGGTCCGCCTCGTCGGTCCGCCGACCCTGATGCCCGCCGACGTCGCCCGCTGGGGGGTGGAATGGCGCGCCGATATGAAATCCGGCATCGCTGGCGCCGATGTGGTCATGATGCTGCGCCTGCAGCTCGAGCGGATGCAGGGCGATCTTGTGCCCTCCATGCGCGAGTACTTCCGCCTGTGGGGCCTGGATCGGGAGAAGCTCGCCAGAGCCGCGCCAGGCGCAAAGGTGATGCATCCTGGCCCGATGAACCGCGGCGTCGAGATCGATTCGGACGTGGCTGACGATCTCGATGTCAGCCTGATCCAGGATCAGGTGGAGATGGGGGTCGCGGTGCGGATGGCCGTCCTGGCCTCCCTGGCGGCGAGACTCGACAACCGATGAGCCCGCCGCCGGTCCTCATTTCCAACGCCCGGCTGGTCGACCCGGAGAGCGAATACGACGGCCCGGGGTCTTTGCTGATCAAGGACGGCCTGATCGGCGAGGCGCGCAGAGGCGAAACGCCGATCGAAGTGTCCGGTGACGTCTGGAGCATCGACGTCGGCGGCGCCCTGCTCTGCCCTGGCCTCATCGACCTTCGCGTGAAAACCGGCGAACCTGGAGCGGAACCGAAGGAGACCCTCAAATCGGCGGCCCTGGCCGCCGCCGCGGGCGGGGTCACCACTATGGTTGTCCAGCCGGACACCGACCCGGTGATCGACGATCCGGCGGTCGTGGATTTCATTTTGCGCCGCGCGCGCGATATCGGCCTCGTCCACGTCTACCCAGCCGGCGCAGCCACCAAAGGCCTCCAGGGCGGCGCCATGGCCGAGATCGGTCTGATGCGCGAGGCGGGTTGCGTCTACGTCACAAACGCTGACCGGCCGATCGTCGACTCCCGGGTGATGAGGCGACTGCTTGCCTACGCAGGCAGCCTGGGCGTGCTTGTGGCCCACCGGCCGGCCGACCCATGGCTTACCTGCGGGGCGGCGGCCACCGAGGGGGAGTTCGCAGGCCGGTTGGGCCTGCCGTCCGAGCCAGTCACCGCCGAAACTATCATGCTCGAGCGCGACCTGGCGCTGGTGGAGCTCACCGGCGCTAGATTCATGGTCGATCAGGTGAGCGCGGCGGCTCCGATCGAGGCGCTGGTCCGCGCCCGGGCCAAAGGCTTGCCGGTCGTCGCCACCGCGTCGATCAACCATCTCACCTTCAACGAACTGGACATCGGCGACTACCGGACATTCTGCAAACTGACCCCGCCGCTGCGCGCGGAGCACGATAGGCTGGCGCTTGTGGAGGCGCTGGCCAACGGCGACGTCGACATCGTGGTCTCGGCTCACGCCCCGGCCCCGCCGGAGGACAAGCGACTTCCCTTCGACGAGGCCGCGCCGGGGTCCGTGGGATTGCAGACCCTGCTGCCAGCGCTGCTCACCCTGCATCACGAAGGGCGGGCGCCGCTGATCAAACTCATTCGCAGCGTGACCTTGGCGCCCGCGATGGCCATCGGCCTCTCGGCCGGCCGACTGAAGGCCGGCGCACCGGCGGATATCGTTGTCTGTGACGTCGACAGGCCGATATTGGTTGACGCCGCCCACCTGATCTCCAAATCAAAGAATTCCGCTTTCGACGGGCGACGACTGCAGGGGGAAGTCAGCATGACCTTCGTGGACGGCCGTCTGGTCTATCAGTCCAGCGCTGCCGAAACGGCGCCGGCATGATAGCGCCCCCTCTCGCCCTGGGCCTGTGCGGCGCCGGCGGCTATCTGCTGGGCTCGATCCCGTTCGGCGTCATCGCCACTCGCCTGGGCGGCGTGGGTGATATCCGACAGGTTGGTTCCGGCAATATCGGCGCGACCAACGTGCTGCGGACAGGCCGGCGGGACCTGGCTGCGATCACTCTGCTCGGCGATGCCGCCAAGGGCGCCGCGGCCGTACTCCTGGCGACAAGCCTCGTCTCTCCCACCGCAGGCGCCGCGGCCGGAGCGGCGGCCTTCCTCGGCCACCTGTTCCCAGTCTGGCTTGGCTTTCGCGGCGGCAAGGGCCTGGCGACGTTCTTTGGCATTCTGTTCGCCGCGGCGTGGCCGGTCGGCCTAGCGGCCGGCGCCACCTGGATCGCGGTCGCCGCCGTGTCACGCTACTCCTCGCTGGCCGCCCTCGTCACCGCGGCGCTGACCCCGGCGTATTTCCTTATCGGCTACGGCTGGAAAGCACCGGCGTTTTGGCTCGTCCTGGCCATGGCCCCGCTGATTTTCATTCGACATCGGGCCAACATTGAACGTTTGGTCAGCAGGACCGAGCCGCGCATCGGCGGCGTCAGGCCGCAAACGGACTCGTGATACCGTTCGAGCGCGCGCGCCTCGATTGGCTGCGCCAGGCACGATCTGAATCGATCGGCTCGACCACCTTCGCCTATCTCATCGCCACCTATGGATCCGCGTCATCGGCGATCGAACATCTGCCCGAGCTTGCCCGCCGCGGCGGGCGCGCCCAATCCCTGCGCATTCCGACGGCGCAGGAAGCGGAGGACGTCCTGCGCGTGTTGGACGCCCAGCCCGGCGTATCCGTGCCCGAGACGCCCTCTCCCGGTCCGATCGATGGCGCCGCCGATGTCCTCGATGATGCCGACCTCCAGCGACTGGAGTCGTTGCATTCGCTCACGTCGACGCGGTTAGACGATCTGGCTCACGACGCCGCCGGGGCGCCGTCGTCGGCGGTCGCCGCCGCTCTGGTTGAGCTGTCCCTGGCCGGTAGGGCCGAACGCCTGCCCGGCGGGTTCGCCGTTCGGCGCTAGGGTGGCGGTCCAACGGACGAACTTCAGATCCAGCACACCAAGGCTCAGAGGTCGTTTCGCTCCCCGCGTTGACAGAGCCGGGCCCGGTCCCCCACCTTTCACGCGCGAAGCCGACTCCTATCGGCCGCAGTCCCTCGAACAGGTCGCAAGATTCCGCGCATGAATGTCGTCGTCGTTGAAAGTCCGGCCAAGGCTAAGACCATCAATCGCTATCTTGGCTCGGACTACACCGTGTTGGCTTCGTTCGGTCACGTCCGCGACCTGCCGGCCAAGGACGGATCGGTGCGGCCGGACGACGACTTCGCCATGAGCTGGGAGGTGGACGGCAAGTCCGCCAAGCGCCTGGCCGACGTCGCCAAGTCTCTCAAAGGCGCGGATCGGCTGATTCTAGCCACCGACCCCGATCGCGAAGGCGAGGCCATCAGCTGGCACATTCTGGAGGATCTGCGCCGCCGTCGAGCGCTGGGCGATGCGAAAGTGGAGCGCGTGGTGTTCAACGCCATCACCCGCGCCTCGGTGACGGAGGCCATGAAGCATCCCAGGTCCATCGACATGGAACTGGTCAACGCGTACCTCGCCCGGCGCGCTCTCGACTACCTGGTCGGCTTCACGCTCTCGCCGGTTCTGTGGCGCAAGTTGCCCGGAGCACGCTCCGCGGGGCGGGTGCAGTCGGTCGCCCTACGTCTGATCGTCGATCGTGAAATCGAAATCGAGGCCTTCAAAACCCAGGAATACTGGACAGTCGAGGCCAACGTCAGCGCTGACAGCGATCCGTTCACGGCGCGGCTGGCAAAACATCAGGGCCGGCGCCTGGGGCGTCTCGATCTGGCGGATGAGGTCAGCGCGCGCGCGGCCAAGGCCGCTGTCGAGCAGGCAAATTTCACCGTCGCCGCCGTGGAAACCAAGCCGGCCCGACGCAGCCCGCCTCCGCCGTTCACGACCTCCACCCTGCAACAAGAGGCCTCCCGAAAACTCGGGTTCTCCGCTCAGCGCACCATGCAGGCGGCGCAGAGGCTCTACGAAGGCATTGATATCGGCGGCGAGACGGTGGGTCTCATCACTTATATGCGCACCGACGGCGTGCAGTCCGCTCCCGAGGCTCTGGAAGAGGCGCGCAGCGTCATCAGCAATCTATACGGCGCCGACTACGTTCCGGACAAAGCCCGCTATTACAAGGTGAAAGCGAAGAATGCTCAGGAGGCGCACGAGGCGATACGGCCCACGAGCCTTGAGCGCAATCCGGGGCGATTGCGCCTGGATGGTGATCTTGGCCGGCTCTATGAGCTGATCTGGAAACGTATGATCGCCTCGCAGATGGAGGCGGCCAGGATCGAGCGCACCAGCGTCGAACTGGAGAGCGCAGATAGCCAGACCGCGCTCAGGGCCAGCGGTCAGGTGGTGCTCTTCCCCGGCTATCTGGCCGTCTATGAGGAAGGCCAGGACGCTCCCGAACGGGCGCCCACCGAGGGAGCCCCGGCCGAGGACGACGGCGGACGCCTCCCCTTGATCCGGCAAGGCGCCTCGGCGCGCATTATCGAGGCGCGCGCCGATCAACACTTCACCGAGCCGCCGCCGCGTTACTCCGAGGCCAGCCTGGTCAAGAAACTTGAAGAACTCGGCATCGGCCGACCGTCGACCTACGCCTCGATCTTGTCGGTCCTGCGCGACCGCGGATATGTGCGCATGGACAAGAACCGTTTCGTCGCCGAAGCCGCCGGCCTCCTAGTCACGGCCTTCCTGGAGCGTTTCTTCTCCCGCTACGTCGAATACGGGTTCACTGCGGATCTGGAAGAGAAGCTCGACCTGGTGTCGGCGGGCGACCTCGACTGGAAGGCGGTGCTGAGGGAGTTTTGGACCGGGTTCGAAGCCGCAGTCGGCGATATCGGCGAGCTCAGGATGGGTCAGGTGCTGGAGGCGCTGAACGAAGTGCTGGGGCCGCATCTGTTTCCCGCCAAGGCGGACGGCGCCGATCCCCGCGCATGCCCGACCTGCGGAACGGGGAGGTTGTCACTCAAGGCCGGCAAGTATGGCGCGTTCATCGGGTGCTCCAACTATCCCGAATGCCGCTTCACTCGCCCAATTGGCGGGGCGACCGACGAGGAGGCCGAATCCTCCGCGGATCGGCAGCTGGGGGTGGACCCCGCAACCGGTCACGCGATCTGGCTGAAGGCGGGCCGGTTCGGTCCTTACGTTGAAGAGATCGCCGATCCCCCGAAGCGGGCGAGCCTGCCCAAGGATTGGCCGCCATCCGGCGTTGATCTCGACCGCGCCCTGCGCCTCCTTCGGTTGCCCAGGGAGGTGGGACCGCACCCCGACGATGGTGGCATGATCCTGGCCGGCGTTGGGCGCTATGGCCCCTATGTCCTTCATAACGGGGTCTACGCCAATCTGGCCAACGCGGACGAAGTGTTCGATCTCGGCCTCAATCGAGCGGTCACGGTCCTCGCAGAGCGGGCCGAGGGCCGTGGCCGGTCGTCCCGCGCCGGCGGATCGCTTCGCGAGTTGGGCGCTCATCCGGTCTCTGGTGAACCGGTCAAGGTCATGGCGGGACGCTACGGACCGTATGTGAGACACGGCGCCACCAACGCCAATCTTCCCCGCGGCGCCGATCCGCAGACCATCACGCTCGACGAAGCTGTCGCTCTGATCTCGGCGCGCGAGGGCGCAGAAACCAAGCCCAAGCGCAAATCGGCCGCCAGGGGCGCCCCACGGGCCAAAGCCCAGACCAAGGCCCGGCCCCGGAAGACGCGCGCCAAAGCCGGCCCGTGAGACGCTCCGGACCGCGCCGCGGTGGTCAAAGACGGCCGCCGCATACCGCTGATGAGGGACCGGTGGCGGTCGTGGATGTCGTAGACCGCGATGCGGACGGCGATCTATTCGTTCGTCCCACGAGAGCTGACTCGGAGGGGCCGACTATTCGGCTCGCGCCGGCGTCGGGCGAAGCCATAGCCGGCGCGCCCGGCCTGGGCGATCGCCTGCTGGTTCGCATCGACGTCGCGGAAAATGGAGAGCGAGAGGCCAGGCTCATCAAGCGCCTGGGGCAAAGCGCGCATCGGGTGTTGGGGGTGGCGCGCGGAACAGGCAGGCAAGCGCGCCTCGAACCGGTCGATCGCAAGTCACGCGGGGTCCTGGTTCTGCCCGCCCACGAAATGCGCGAGCTCACCGATGGGGATCTGGTGCTCGCTCAAATCGATACGGCCTCGACGCGTCCCCACGGCCCAAAGTCCGCGCGCCTGATCTCGAAGCTGGGGCGCGCCGACGATCCCCGGGCCGCCTCCCTGATCGCCGCTCATGTCAACGGGACGCCCATGGGCTTCTCGCCGGAGGCGCTTGCCGAGGCGGAAAAGGCGCGAGAGCCCGGTCTTGATGGCCGAAGCGATCTCCGTGTGCTGCCGCTGGTCACCATCGATCCGGCGGACGCGCGCGACCATGACGACGCCGTGTTCGCCGAGCCGGATGGCGATCCGAAGAACCCGCACGGCTGGGTCGTATGGGTGGCGATCGCCGACGTCGCGGCGTTCGTTCGTCCCGGGTCGGCCCTCGACCGTGAGGCTCGTGAGAAGGGCAACAGCGTCTATTTCCCGGACCGGGTGGAATCCATGCTGCCGGAGGTGCTGTCCGCGGGACTGTGCTCCCTCAGTGAAGGCGAGCCTCGAGCCTGCATCGCCGTCAGGATGGTGTTCGACGCTGCTGGCCGAAAGCGCACTCATCGTTTTCAGCGGGGGCTCATGCAATCCCGCGCCAGCCTGACCTATGAACAGGCCCAGGCCGCGATCGACGGGGTCGAGGGCGCTGTCGACGACGAATTGTTGAGAGAGGTGCTGCGGCCGCTCTGGGGGGCGTACGGCGCCTTGAGCCACGCCAGAAATGCGCGCTCGCCCCTGGCGATAAACTCGATCGAGCGTCGGATTGTGCTCGACGCCAGCGGCAGGGTCGCCGCGATCGAACCCAGAGCTTCGCTCGAGGCGCACAAGCTTATCGAGGAGTTCATGATCCAGGCCAATGTGTGCGCGGCCGAGACCCTCGAGCGCCACCGCTCGCCGATCATCTACCGGGTCCATGACGCGCCGACCGCAGACAAACTCGAGTCGTTAAAAGATTTCCTGGCCACGCTCGATATTCCCTGGACGAGCGGCGAGGCGGCCAGGACCAGCCGCTTCAATCGACTTCTGGAATCAACCAAGGCCGGTCCGCACGCTGAAATCGTCAACGAGGTTGTGCTCCGGACCCAGATGCAGGCGATTTATTCCACCGACAATGTCGGGCACTTCGGTCTCAATCTAGACCGATACGCACACTTCACGTCCCCGATCCGGCGCTATGCGGATTTGATCGTCCACCGCGCCCTGATCGCAGCCCTTGGTTTGGGCGATGACGGTCTATCGGCGGCGGATGTAGGGCGCCTCAGCGACACCGCAGAACACATCACCGCGACCGAGCGGCGCGCCATGGCCGCCGAGCGCGAAGCCGGGGAGCGCTATGTCGCCGCCTTCCTGGCCGAGCGCGTGGGCGCCACTTTCGCCGGCGCCATCACCGGGGTGACGCGCTTTGGCTTGTTCATTCGCCTGGCTGAGACCGGTGCGGACGGTCTGGCCCCAGTATCGACCCTGGGCGAGGAGTATTTTATTCATGACGAGCGCAGCCATAGCTTGGTTGGCGAGCGGACGGGCGCCCGGTGGCGTCTTGGGGCCAAGGTCGAGGTTCGGCTTCGCGAGGCTAATCCCCTGACCGGCGGATTGCTGTTGGAAGTCGTCAGCGACCCAGAATCTGCGGATCCGGCTTTCCGGGCCCGATCGGCGGGGCGGGGGCGCCGCGGGCGACCGAGGCGCGGCTAGCCTATGCTAAAGCTCTGGGGTCGCCGCAGTTCGATCAATGTGCAGAAGGTTCTATGGACCTTGGCCGAACTTGGCCTGCCGTTCGAACAGATAGACGCCGGCGGCCGGTTCGGTAGTCTGGACACGGCGGAGTTCAGGGCCAGAAACCCGCACGGACGCATACCGGTCATCGACGACGACGGCGCTATCATCTGGGAATCCAACGCTATCGTCCGCTATCTCGCCGCTCGCTATTCGGTCGGCGCTTTGTGGCCCCAGTCCCCAGCCAAGCGCGGCGTGGCCGACCAATGGATGGACTGGTGCGCCACTGGCTTGCCGTTCATGGACTTCTTCTGGAACTGGTACCGGACGCCCGAGAGCCAGAGGGACGCGGTTCGCAACGCCGTCTTGCTGGCCGCAACGCACCAAGCCTTCGCGACCTTGGATGCGGCGCTCGGCGGCCAGCCATTTCTCGCCGGTGACCATCTGACCATGGGCGACATACCCGCGGGGACGATGCTCTATCGCTATTTTACGCTGGAGATCACGCGACCGCATCACCCTCGGCTCAAGGCCTGGTACCGGACCCTATGCGAGCGGCCAGCCTATCGCGACGGTGTCATGCTGCCCTACGACGAGTTGAGAGGTCGGCTGGCCTTCTGAGCCTTAGACGATGTGGGCGCCGTTCAGGCCGCCGAACACGCCAAGCAGGCACGTGCCGGTCGCGACCGCGATCACAAACCACATGTATGGCCCTCGGAGACGATGCTCTTTCGGCAAGGCCCTGATGGCCAATGCGATGAGGAAACCGAGGACCAGTGGCAGGAGGAAGGCATTCATCACCTGCACGCCGATGTTGAGCGACACCAGGTTGGGGGCCACACCGATGAGGATGGCGCTGGCGATCACCGTCACAGCGTAGACCGCATAGAACCAGCGCGCCTCTAAGGGATGGTGTTCGAGTGAGTGCTTATAGCCGGTGACCTCGCCCAATCCCCAGGCCAGGGCCAGTGAGGACACGATGGCGGCCACCATGCCGGCGCCGATTATGCCCAGGCCGAACACGAGACGCCCGACGCCGGGGCCCAGGTAGGGTGTGAGCGCGGCGCTCAGATCGCCCACGGTGTTCAGGGTAGCCGTCTTATGCTGCGCTCCGATCGTCGCCGCGGCAGCCACCAGGACGGCGGCCATGACCAATTGCGTGACCACCGCGCCGATGGCTGTATCCAGCCGCGCGGCTCCGATGTGCTCGGGGCGCAGTCTTTTGTCGGCCACCGCCGACTGTTGATAGAACACCATCCACGGCATGATCACCGCGCCGATATTGGCGGCCACGAGGTAGAGATAGCCTTTGCTGGCCAGGGGGATCTCCAACGACTCCTTCACCACGGTCGAGATGTTTGGGTGCGCGAACCAGGCCACCCCGAAAAACGCGAATTCAAACAGGCCGATGGCGATGGCGGCCCGCTCCACCCGTCGATAAGAACCGGTGATCACGATCAACAGAAGCGCGCCAGCGGCCAGGGTCAGGCTGATCCAGCGCGGCGCCCCGTAGAGTTCCCCGACGCCGGCGACACCTGACAATTCGGTGAGCAAGGCGCCTGTCGTCGCCACGGCCAAGCCAGCGACCGAAACCCAAGCCCAAAAGGGTCCGAAAGTCTCTTTGATCAACTCTCCATGACCTCGTCCGGTGAACACCCCTAGGCGCACCGTGAGTTCCTGCACCATGAACAGGATGGGGATGAGCACCGCCTGCAGCACCAGCAGCCGGTAGCCCCATTGGACCCCACTCTGGCCGGCTGTAATGATGCTGCCGACGTCGGTGTCGGCCAGCATGACGACGATGCCAGGGCCTAGGACGGCCAGAAATCGGACCAGGCGCTGCGAACGTCGCCATCCGAACCGGTTGTTGCGAAGACGGGTTGTCGAGGCGCGCACCGGGGGCGGAGACTTCCTGTCCAGAGTCTTGCGAATGGTTCTCAGTTCGTGTTGTTCACCTAAGCCTTCCGACCGCCTTGTCAACAGTCGCCAGCCCACCTGACCCCACGGCATGCTTCCGCGGCATGGGCGCCGCGGCCTAAGGTTGTCGGATGGACGAACAAGCGTTTGACGCTCTCGGGGCTGGCGAGACGGCGCCACGGGCGGCGGCAACGCCTGCCGTGCGGCCCCGGCACGCCGCGACCTTGATTCTCGTTCGTCGCGATGGGGCCCAGCCAAGCGTGCTGATGGGCCGGCGGCACGGCGGACATGACTTCATGCCCGACAAGTGGGTGTTCCCGGGCGGACGGGTCGAT
>OUNO010000375.1_pt2 | contig 18397 bp, 19 predicted proteins | sample 1779811 | NCBI WGS metagenome assembly OUNO01 (sample SAMEA3914804, study PRJEB12502) | metagenome | biome: forest; material: soil | place: Canada | collected 2010-06-25 | depth 0.3 m | reverse complement strand
GCGCCCGCCGACATCGACTTCGATGCACTCGGAAACTTAATGGGTCCTGGCTCAGGTCAGGGAAGCCTTGGCCTCCGCGCAAGCCTTCAATTCTAAGGACGGACTTCTTATGAAATTCAATTCAATGAAACTCAATCACGTGAAACTCTATTCCATCCTTGTCGCTCTAGGCGCACTCAGCATGATGTCAGCACTGAGCGGATGCGAATACGAAACGGTGGTCGAAGACCAATCACAGCTCAGAACTCTCGACGGGGTGAAACTGATCACCTCAGACATTACTGACGGTGAAGATACCCGGACTTTCAGCCAGTACAGTTATGACCTGGGACCGCAACGCCGACTCTTGCTGCGATTCGAATCCTTGCTCGCCGAGAGCGATCAAGTTCGCACGGATGATGGCAGAAAAGTTGAACTTGGAATCGGAATTCCTGATGCGACTCAGGCTGCCCTTGCTCAGCAGAAAATCAAAGTCTGCCCGATTCTCAATGAGTGGAGCATGTTCTGCACGTGGAGCCGCGCGCATGAAGAAGGCCACGGAAAGTGGCAGAACGAAGGCGGCGACTATGATCACGCTGCCTGCCTCACCGGAACGACCCAAGGTGACTTTCTGGTATTTGACGTAACCACCTGGTTCATTCGCGATGTTCGCGGCCGCGGTCGCAACCTGGGTCTGATCGTTCTATCCGATGCCGATATTACTGTCGCAGGTGATGTCGACCAGACACTCGCGCCTCAGCTGCGCTGGACGACGACTACTCAGAGTCAGATTCCCGCTTGGCCTTCCAGACACTGATACGGTCAGAGAACCCTGGCCAGTTTGGAATCGCGGTTTCGTTCTCACGGGTGAAACGCTTTTCCAGCTCGTCGTGGAAGGAAGCATCCGCCGTGCGACCTCTCCATTCGCCCACGTAGATCACAGTGTTTCCGCGGTAGGCTTGTAAAGTTTCGAACGCCATCGACTCATTGAGCGGAGGCCAACAAAGAAAGAGCGCTCGGTCCTGATGCTGACTGAGGCAGTCAGTGCGCTGTTGGTAATCGGCGGGCCATTCTTGGATTTCGAACCACCTCGGGGCCTGGTGTGGTTCGCGATCATAGGCGACGACACTTCCGCCTGCCTGGGCAATCAGCCATGCCCAATAGCCGGTGCCACATCCGACTTCGATGACCCGTTTTTCTCGAGCAATCAGCGCGATCGCTTCCGGGCTCGGAACGGCCCAGGAATAGGACCAAATCAACTTTTTTCGAATCGCCGAAAGCCGCTCGGGATCGAGCGCCGGGGATGCAAGCACGAGTCGTTCGTAAAGATCGTGATACGGATTTGGATACGACACCATGAACCGATACCATAAGCCGCGTTCTTCCGGTAAAGTGCAGGTACGTTATGTTTTCATTCTTCAAGAAAAAATCCGAACTGACAGCTGTAGAGGGTGCGGGCGCAAGCGCGGTAGCCCCGGACCCGGGAAAATACATCACTGAATCAGGGAATAGTCCCGCCACACCCGCGTCGAACGTTCTCGTACCTGGGAAAGCTCTCGTTCCTGCGGGCGAAGCGCCCTTCGCAAAAGCTGGCCTATGGATTTGCGAGAAATGTGGAAAGAAACTCGGTGGAGATGAAAACATCGCCGTCGGATTTCAGAAGCGAATGAAAAAGGAAACTTCCCTGGAGATGGGCAAGCAAGTGCGCGTAATGATCAGCAGCTGCCTGAACGTCTGTCCTGAAGGCAAAATCGCGATGGCGATAGTGCCTGTAAACGGAAGTGGCCCAGCCGAGTTTTTCGTAGCCGATCCAGCTGCGCTCGACACGGTTCGCGGCGAGCTTCTCGTGAAGCTTCGCGAGAAGACGAAGAGCTAAAGACGTAGCCTGATTCGATCGGGCGCCATTACTCTGGGCTGTGCCATCGCAAAGGCGACGCCGACTGGGCGGCGACAACAACTGCCAGACTACAGAACCTGGCTGCCTAAGTCTGGAAAAACCTTCCCGACTTTCTTCAATAAATACTCGCCGTAGGTTCCCTGAAACGCCTGAAGATCCGCGCCGTCCCAGCGATCGGGCTGACCTGTCGATTTCGCGCGCTCGGCGTCTGAAATTGGAAGCGGCTTCACTTCGGCGGAAAAGCTCGGGTCGAAGAAAAATGGAAACGACACGCGATCGCGACCGGCCGTATTGCGAACCCGGTGCGGGGTTGAGCGATAAAGCCCCGCAGTGAGTCTGTCGAGCATATCGCCGATGTTACAAACGAACGTACCTGGAATCGGTGGTGCAGAAATCCATCCGGCTCGAGTTTTCACTTCCAGGCCACCACAGTCGTCCTGCTTAAGAATCGTGAGAAGTCCGTAGTCGGTGTGCTCGCCCACTCCCCAAAGCCCGCGCTCTTCTGACGATGCAGGGGCTGGGTAATTGAAGGTGCGGAAGAGAACGAGTGGATCGCCTGTATAATTCTTTGAGAAGAACTGCTCTTCAAGACCCAAGCTCAGCGCGATGCCACGCATGAGCGCGTGTCCGAGTTCGGTCATTCGCTCGATGTATTCAAGAACCGCCGCTTTCAATTCGGAAGGCTCTTCCGGAAAAAGATTCGCACCGTGAAGAGGAAGCCCAGCGCGAACTCGTGGGTCAGTAGACGCGAGCTCCGATCCGAAGTAGATGCCTTCTTTCAAATCTGGCTTTCCTGACGTCAGTTCGCCACCCACCGGAAAGTACCCACGCCATGCATGCCCACCTTGCGACATGGAGATCTCGAGCTTCTCGGCGGTTTCGCGTTTGAAAAAATCGCGGCTCAACCTTTCGAGACGAGATTCAAGCTCAGCAGGAATTCCATGATCGCTGACATAGAAGAAGCCGTGCTCTCGGCAAGCAGCACCGATTTCAGCAGCGGTATCCAATGCGGATCCCTTAGACTCGACGAGCGAAGCGACGCTAATCAGTGGAACTCTGTTCGAGAGGTCGGCTGATGTCGTATTTACGGCTTCAGCTTGAGGCCCGGCCTTAGATCCCGATTCCGAATGACCGCTCACTTTTCCTCCGGCAATCCCAAGTCGCGCCAGCCGCGAATTCCGCCGTCCATCGAGAAGACGTTCGTGTAGCCCATCTTCTGGAGATTATCCGCCGCGAGCGCCGAACGAAACCCGCCGCCGCAATAGAGAATGATTTCGGCCTTGTGGTCAGGAATCAGCGATTCGATATCGCGCTCAATCACGCCCTTGCCGATATGCTGCGCGCCTTGAGCGCGACCTTTTTCCCACTCACTGTCTTCGCGAACATCGACGAAGTGAAACTTCTCGCCGTGTTTCTGTTTCTCGACCACTTGCGGGATTGTGAGTTCACGAACTCGCGACTTTGCGTCGGTGACGATTTTAAGAAAACCTTCTGAGTGTGCGTGGGCCATATCGGATCCTCTATTTCGACTTAAAATACTGAATCAGAAATACCACGAGCGAAAACACCGCGCTCAGAATCAAAGACGTCGTCAGTGGAAAATAGAACCGCGCGTTTTCTTTCTCGATCGCGATATCGCCTGGCAGACGACCGAGGTGTTTGAAAAGTCCTGGCGCGAACTGCCAGAGCAGTCCGATCGCGATCAAGCTCAGGCCGGCGATGATGAGAAGTTTGGAGGTGGAGTTCATGTGTAGTTGAAACTTCTTTCATCCGAGTCAGTGGCGGTGAAGTGGCCGTGAAGTAACCCATAGCCACTCTGCCGCATTCATCAGCTGCGTTCCAGTAGTCCGAATACGCGTCGTTTCTAGATTCAATCTCTCGGTGACAATTCGCACTTTCGACGTCGAAGGCAACTAAATCAGTCACCTGCCATTGGGTTGAAACCGACCAATTTGTTTTACCTCCGACGTCGGAGGTGCGTTTTGATCCCGAAGAAATGAATCTAGAAACGACGCGCATTCGGACTTCGGCTACTTTCCAAAACTCTCGAATCGTCCGAGAGAGATCAATGAATAGAGCCTGTGTGTATCAAAGACGTACGCCATCCAATTCAAAGACTCATCTGAACCGGGGCGGTAATCTCGCCAATAAGCTTCAGCAGAAATGACTCGAAGAACAGTCGCTCGTCTCTCGGCAGGACTAAACATCTCGGCGAAATAGTCTGCAGTCTTCAACGGACGAGGAGCACGATGAAAGTCGAGATCGTAAATCACTCCGTCGTTTTCTAAGACGACATGAAAAACCCATGGAATTGTGACTGCTCCGACTCCGAATCGTGCGTGACGTGGATGAAGGCGGCGGAGATCGGAAACCGACTGAACGTCGTCAGTGGTCGGCTTCAAAACATAGAGAACATGCGCGCGCGAAAGATCCGCACCAGCTTCAACAGAGCGACCAATCAAGCGCCAGACGTTCGAAGAACAGTCCGCTAGTGAGTGAACTTCTCCGCTGTAAAACGAAGACCGGAAAACTTCGGGAAGGCTCTCACCACCTGCCAATGCGGCAGGTGAGACCACTAAAACTAGCAGTGCTGCGAGAGTTGAAAAAGAAGGCACACCTGCTCATAACGCGATGAGCCGGGTTACACCACTGATCGCCGTTCTTGCGTAACTCACCCCTCTTTCGAGATAGCACCATGACCGCAGCATTCGAAAATGGACTCGAAAACCCTCGTCCTTTCAAAAGCTTGCCCGACGCCGCACTGCATGCGTAAGTTCGGCGTAACTTTTCTCTAGACTTACGCATAACCTACGCCTAACTTAGATTCATGACACCGAAGCAGAGAGAAGTTTTAGAGTTCATGACCTCCTTCAGCGAAGAGCACGGCTACGCGCCTTCACAGCAGGAGATCGCCAAACACTTCGGTTTTAAAAGTTTAGGGACCGTCCAGAATTACCTCGTTAGACTTGAACGCCAAGGTTTCCTCCGAAAAGCCTGGAACGCAAGACGAGGTACGGAAGTCGTCGCAGCCGCCACCAACCACACCCCAAGGGTTGCGACGACTTCCGCCCATTCAGGAGCGGTCCCACTCCCACTTCTCGGCCGTGTGGCCGCAGGTAAACCGATCGAAGCAATGGAACACGATCAGACGGTCGACGTTCCGGAAGAGATGCTCACTAAAGGCGGCGATCACTTCGCTCTTCGGGTCAAAGGCGACTCGATGATCGGTGATGGAATTCTCGACGGCGACTTCGTCGTGATTCGCAAACAGACTCAGGCTGCAAACGGCCAGACAGTCGTCGCGATGATTGAAAACGAAGCCACGATCAAACGCTTTCAGCGCAAGGGAGATCGAATCGAACTCCAAGCAGCCAACCCGGCCTACGCGCCGATCGTTGTCGAAGCTGCAGCGTCGAACACATTTCGAATCGAAGGTATTTTAGTCGGTTTGATTCGGCGCCTCGCCTAAAGCTGTCTCTGCATCTCCGTCGCTTGTTCTAACTAGGCCGAGTCGCGTCTTCGTAGCAGGTCCGCGTCTTTCGTAGCTGTTCGTGTTTAGCAGGTCCGCGTCTTTTAGTAGTTCGTCTCAGCAGTTCGTCGTCAGTCACTCGCAGTAACCATCAGTAGCAGTAACCATCAAGTAACCGCGGTTTCACCGCGACCCAACCACGGAACGGTATGCGCACTGCAGCTCTAAGCTGAGGCGCAAAGGGAGAAGTGCGTCTTATGTCGTTTAATTCATCGCCTCATTCGTCATCCACGCCCATGCCCACGCCTGGTCTATCCAGCTTAAAGCCGTCTTCGGCGGCGAACCTGGAAACTCTCGCCCGACTTCGCGAAAAAACCGGGATGATTCCTGCTTCGCAGCTCGAAGCAAGCCACCTTCACTGCTCAGCACTTCCTGCGGGGATCTCCAAAGCTGCGATCACGGAGCTCAGCGGTACCGCTGGCTCTGGAAAGAGCGAAGTCGCTCTTCGCTTTCTTGCGGAAAACCCGGGAATTCGAGCCGCCTGGATTGAAAGCGACCTGACTGCTTATCCACGCGCTTTTCCACTTCATGGAGTGGATCTCGATCGCATTCTTTTCTGTGCAGCCGGGAATGAACTCATCTGGAGCACGCAGCAAATCCTGCGAAGCGGAATCTTTCCGGTCGTCGTGATCGCACCGCAGCTGGCTCTCACTCCCACCGACTTGAGGCGCATTCAGCTCGGCGCCGAACAATCACAGTCCAGCGTTCTTCTCATTTCAGAAAAGCCGACTTCTGCCGGCGCCTGGACGATTCGCAGCCAATATCAAATCATCCGAGGTTGGTCCCTTCCACAGGCTCACCCTCTTAAACTCAGGAAATCCGCATGAAGATGATTTTCTGCCTCCTCTTCACTTCAAACTCTCAACCGGGCTCAGCCGAAACACGCGCGAAGGCCATCCTCTCGCTAGCAGAGGCCTGCCATCGCTTTACTCCGCTCGTCGCTGTTCGCGAGGGCGAGGCGATTTTTCTCGATATGACGGCGAGCCTGCATCTGTTTCAGCAGGAAACCTTCGCACGTCGACTTCAGGCGCTCAGTCGTCGATTCGGCCTGGCCCCACGCGTTTCATCCGCCGACGATGCTCCAACGGCACTTGCTCTCGCGCGAACTTCCATTCGCAACCTGCGAGATCTTCCACTCGACTCACTCACCGATTTTCTCAGTCCGTTTGAGCCGATTGGAAATCATCCGCCCCTCGCTCGTCAGGCGAGAAAGCTCATCGATCTGTTCGCCACGCTCGGGTTCGGAACACTCGACGACTTTCTTCGCATCCCCACCGATATGCTGGCGTCACGATTTGGAAAAGATGGCGTTCAAGCCGGCGAGCTCGTTCGAAAACGACGTACGGACGCTTGGCCGGTCTTCCGTCTTCCGGAAATCATTCAAGAGCGTGTCGATCTTTTCGAAGCCGACACGATGGCCCCCTGTTCAGATCTCGAGCCCCTGCTTCTGGCCGCAAAAACATTGATCGACCGTGTGATGTCGCGTCTTCGAGCTCGATCACTTCGAGCGTCCGCGATCTTCCTTGAGTTCGAGATGCAAAAAATAGCGGGTCTTAAAGCCGTTCAACCGCGCCGATGGGAACTCTACCTGCCACAGCCGCAGGGCTCGAGCCATGGGCTCATTCCGATTCTCAGAGATCGACTTGCCTTCGACCTTCAGCGCGACCCATTGATTTCACCGGTCGTAAGCATCGAGCTAAGAATTTTAGAAACTGCGCCCGGTCATGGCGCTCAGAGCAGCTTCTTTAGCCGGCAGTTAGAAGATGCCGAAGCGTGGGACGGCCTCGTCGCACGCCTCGCGCAAAAGCTCGGTAACGACCATGTTTTCAATGTCAGCGTGGTCGACCGGCACCTTCCGGAAGCGGCGTGGAAGGCTGAAGAACCTAAGTTTTTTGAAAGCCCTGACGCGACAACAAAACCAAACGCGAACAGACCATCCATTTCAGCAGCCGTTCAAACTCCTGAAATGGTTCGTCCAACTCCGAGCCCTACAGTCCCAGGCCCCACCCAAGGAAATCCTCCGGGAAGTCAGAGCCCCCCCACCCATCCAACGACACATCCACCTCGGCCCATTCGACTTTTAAAAAAGCCTGAGCTGCTTTTGCGCGAAGGAGAAGTACTGATTCGAAATACCAAGCGCCAGCAGCGCTGGTCGATCGTTCGATGGGAAGGCCCAGAGCGCATCAACGGCGAATGGTGGGACGGTGGCTTTGACCGCGACTATTTCCGCGTTCACACCCGCGATGGAGAACAGCTTTGGATTTATCTCTCCCCACCCGTGCTCGAAAAAGATGGCGACGGCGAGCTTCGCGCAAGCGGGCACCCCGAGTTCTACCTGCACGGCTATTTTGACTGAGCCTTTACGAGCACGATTGACACGTTGAACGAACGCCATGAAGTACGCCGAGCTTTTTTGCAAAACCAACTACTCCTTTCTGACGGGGTCATCACGTCCTGCTGAGCTGGTCGAGACTGCCGCGACCCTGGGGCTTCACGGTATTGCGATTACCGATCGCGATGGCGTTTATGGAATGCCGAAGGCTTATCATCAGTCGAAAAAGCATCCCGAGCTGAAATTTATCACGGGATGTGAACTGACATTCGAAGATCATCCCCGCATGCGTCTTCTCGCGCGCGATCGTGCGGCTTACGGGGTCATGTGCCGAATGATCTCACTCAGTCATCTGGGAACCCCAGCCCCGGGAGTACTTCCTCCAGAAACTCTAGACGGTTACCGCGCCTACAAAGAGAAAGGCCAAGCTGGGCTTCACTGGAAAACATTTCTAAAGCTGATGGAGACTTATCCGGGAAGCAGCGGCCTTTTTGCGCTTCCGATCGACTTCACGAACTCGCTCGACCTCACGGGCTCACGCGAGTCGCAGATGCCACAAGCGACTTCAGTGGCGCACGGCCCAGCCGACTTCGGCGCTCTTACTGACTTCAGCGCCACGGACTTCGGCGCGCTCAAAGATCTCTTCGGCGACCGCATCGCGCTTCCGCTTTGCCGAGTAATCGATGGAAAGGATCGCGCCCGAACCGAACGAGCCCGCGAACTCTCATCCCGCTATGGAATTCCGATCGTCGCCGTAAACGACGTTCACTACCACTCACCGGTACGGCGACCTCTCCAAGACGTCATGACTTCTATTCGAGAAGGCACCACGCTGCGCGAGGCGGGCACCCGACTATTCTCCAATGGTGAGCGATTTTTGAAATCACCCCGTCAGATGGCCAGGCTTTTTCGCGATCTTCCCGAAGCCATCGCTCAGACGGTTGAAATCGCGGACCGGTGTACATTCAGCCCTGCTGAGCTTCGTTATTACTACCCATCGGAATGGATTCCTGTAGGTGAATCTTCGCAAGGCTATCTCACACGCTTAACCTGGGAAGGCGCACGGAAAAAGTTCCCGGCTGGCATCCCCGATCGAGTCGCGGCTCAGCTAAAACATGAACTCTCACTCATCGAGCAGCTCGGCTACGCGGACTACTTCCTCACCATCTGGGACATTGTCGAATTTGCGCGCTCGAAAGAAATCCTCTGTCAAGGTCGCGGATCGGCCGCCAACTCGGCTGTTTGTTTCGTGCTCGGAATCACGGCGATCGATCCAATCAAAATGGATCTTCTTTTTGAACGCTTCATGTCGGTAGAACGACACGAACCACCCGATATCGACGTCGACTTCGAGGCGGACCGACGCGAAGAAGTCATCCAATACATTTACGCAAAATACGGACGACATCGCGCGGGAATGGTTGCTGCGGTCATTACCTACCGAAGCAGACTCTCGACTCGCGAAGCGGCCAAAGTTTTTGAAATTCCACTCGAAGAGCTCGTGGCTGCGAAGGAAGCCGCGGAAGCAGAAGAGGAAGCGGAGGAAGCAGCCAAGGAAGAGAACGAGAAAACCGTGGCCGCATTAGTCGCTAAAGGCATTTCCATTCGGCCACCCGAACGTCTCGGTGGCCGCGAGCTCGCTCGAGCGCAAGAATACGGTTTTTCCAAGAACTTCTCCGGGGGCGACTCAAAGCTTGCACCACGAGGCCCAGGTCATCGGCCCATCGGTCAATTCCCTGGGCAACATCCCGTCGCGAGCACCCTCTTCGTAAACCAGGCGATTGCACACAGCTCACCACACGGTCACGCCTCGCAGAAGTACGCGGTCCGGAAGCTACCGAACCCAAACGTCCCGGAAAAACCATCTAGTCAACACGCACACAAAGTGGAAATGGCCCGCAAGGTCGTCGAGCAGATCTACGGTTTTCCACGACATCTTTCGATTCACTCAGGAGGTTTCACGCTTTCGCGCGACCCTCTCATTGAAACAGTTCCGGTCGAACCCGCGCGGATGGAAAACCGCACGATTGTTCAATGGGACAAGGACGATCTCGACGCCATCGGCCTTCTCAAAGTCGACGTGCTTTCGCTCGGCATGCTCACGGCGCTGAAAAAGACTTTTGATCTTTTGAACGCAAAGCAAACCCCAGGGCTCGCTCCCCTAGGGGCCCCTCGAAAACTCGGACTCGACACGCTTCCCGGTGATGATCCAGCCACTTGGAAAATGATTCAAGAGGGCGACACGATCGGCGTCTTCCAAATCGAATCACGCGCGCAGATGGGAATGCTTCCGAGGCTGAAGCCCAAGGAGTTTTATGATCTCGTCGTCCAGGTCGCCATCGTACGGCCCGGGCCCATCGTCGGGAAAATGGTTCATCCCTACCTTCAAAACCGAAAGCACCCGGAAAACATCGTCTACCCTCATCCGAAACTAGAAACGATTCTCGGTCGCACCTACGGCGTTCCGATTTTCCAAGAACAAGTGATGAAGATGGCAATCGAACTCGCGGGCTTTACCCCCGGCGAGTCCGACGAACTGAGACGCGCCATCGCTGCGTGGAGAAGCCAAGGATCCATCGAGAAGGTCGGTCAACGTCTGCGAGAAGGGCTGCTCACAAGTGGGCTTGCGCCCGAGTTCGTTGAACGAATCTTCGATCAGATTCGTGGCTTCGCGGAGTATGGATTTCCAGAATCGCACGCAGCCTCATTCGCGCACCTCTCTTGGGTCTCGTCCTACTTGAAGTGCCACCACCCGGCCGAGTTCACCTGCTCTCTGATCAACTCTCAACCCATGGGTTTTTACTCCGACCACACCCTGGTCGACGACGCGAAACGACACGGGGTCACGGTGCTGCCGATCGACCCCGAGCGGTCGACTTGGAATTGCACGATCGAAGAAGACGCGGCGTCGAAAAAACCGCTGCTTCGGCTAGGGTTCCGAATGATTCGCGGAATGAATGAAAAAGAAGCCGATCGTCTGGTTCATGACCGCGAAACCCATGGACCCTTCAAATCTCTTCCTGACTTTGTCCTCAGAACTCGTCTCAGACAGAACGTTTTGCATCAGCTTGCCGCGGCCAACACGTTTGAACGCTTCGGCCTCGACCGCAGAACCGCACTTTGGGAAGTGCTCGCTCTCGCCGGAACCGAAACTGTCTTCGTCGATCCCGCGCAGGCAAAGCCCGGGCAACAGCTTTCGCTCGCGCTCTGTGGCACCTCGAGCAGTGGTGCTTCGAGCAGTGGTACTCCGGCTCTCAGTGCGTCCGCGCTTCCAGCACCAGCGCCGGACGCAAATTCCACCTCTTCACCCACACTTTTCAACCCCATGTCCGAGTACGAAATCATTCAGGCCGATTATCGTTCCTATGGAGCGTCCGTACATGGGCACCCGATGCAGGCCATTCGAAAACTCAAAAAGACTCTGCCGCGTGAGACGATCGCAGAGATTCGCAAATCGCCGAACGGTCGGTCTGTTTCGGTTTCAGGATTGATGATCGTTCGACAGCGACCGCCGACGGCCAAAGGAACTTGCTTCGGGGCTCTCGAAGACGAATCGGGCTTGCTCGATATGATTTTTCACCGCGAGGTTTTCGAACGCTTCGAAGAACTCTATTGGAATACACCGTTCCTTACGGTTCAGGGCACTCTTCAACGTGACGGCGATTCGATCAGCCTGATTGTTCGCAAGATGCGGCCTGTTTTTCCCGATCCAAAGGCGGAAGAAAGTCAGGTTGTCCATGGAATCGCGGCCCCCGCAAGTCGGCCTACACCGCTCGCGATGCTCGGCAAAGCTTGATACCATCCGATTCAATGACGACCACACCCAGCCAGATGGAAACCCAGCACTCCGTCCGTGTTCTGACACCGACAGGGGAATCATCGACGGGACAAATCACGGTATTGAGCTGGGACCCCGCGGGACGCAGAAAACGCGCATTCAAAATGTGGGGCTACTGCTGGGCTGGGGCCTTGTTTGCCGTCATTCTACCACTCGTTCATTTCGTCTTGGTACCCGCACTCATTCTGGCTGGACCGGCCGTCGCGTTCTGGATCTTCCATCAAGAAAGCGTAATCTCGGGTGGAACTGCGAACTGCCCACGCTGCGGAAAAGAATTCGCGATCGCACGACATCCCGCCAAAAACCCATTCGATGAGCTCTGCAATCACTGTCAAACGGCCGTCAAAATTGAATGGAACAGCTAAAACATCCATTGCTAATGCTCGCCGCTCGTCTAAACTTGAGTACATGATGAAAAGCCCGCGCACCGCTTGGCTTTCCCGCGCAACGACTACTTTCACCTCGATCGTACTCGTCGCTACGGGAGCTTCCATACTCCTTTCTTCTTCCGAAGCTCAGGCGATCGACATCTCGCAAGTCGGTGTCGGCGTCGCTCGAACCGTCACGCTGGGGAATTACTACGCAGCTTTCGGATCGACCACGGGCTTCTACGCAGAAGCGTTGACCACCGGCCTGGATAACTCCCTCGGATCTGCATTCAAGATTCACGCGGCCGTCGAGTATCAGCGCTACACGCTGAAAAACACCACTTCATCGGCCTACAATCTGATGTCGTTCGGAATCGGCCTCACCGTTCAGCAGCCTACCGGAAACGGAAGCGCCCACGGACGCGGACACACCCCTCACCACCTCACGACAGTAAGCCCGTTCTTCAGCTTGCTTCTCGGCGGCGCGGTTGACTGGTTGTCTCTCAACGCTACGAACGCCTCGGTCAATGCCAGCTTCGGCGGCAGCGCACAGGTCATTCCTGGTATCGAATTTCCAATCGTCGATCGACTGACCGGCGCGCTTTCTTTCCCAACCCAAGCCTTTCTGCTTGGGGGCAAACAGCTCTATATTTGGAATGCTCTGTTCCACTTGAGGTGGGCGCTATGATTCGTCAGCTGAAAACGAAACAAACCCTGTTCGCGGCCGCCTCGCTTGCATTGATGGCTGTGGCTTTCACACGCTGCGGAAGCGGAAACGCGCCTCTCACCGTATTGAATTCGGGTGATGCGAGCGTACCAGAGCTGAATCTTCCACTCGCGATCACCACGAGCTACGGCACTTACTTCGGAACCGGAACGGTTCTGACCTCGAGCGCGCAATTTACGTTTGGATTTAACGGAAGTTACGGGCAAACCCTGACCGCAGTAGCACCGGCCGATGGAACGATTATCGACCAGACCGGTACGACCATCACGATTCAGCACTCGAGTCGTCTCTACACTCGAATCGCCGGCGTCAGTACACTCGTTGTTCGCCCGGGTGATTACGTGAAACAGGGACAAGCCCTCACCTCGGCCGGATTCTCAGGCGTTTACGGTGTGACCTCTGGATTTACTTTCCAAGTTATTCTCGACGGCACGGTGAAATGCCCTTGGAGCTTTCTCTCGACGACGACTCGTCAGCAGATGGTGGGCCTCAGCGGTTACTACACCAGCGGCGTCTGCATCTATCCGTAATCTAGAGAGCGGCGCGAACTCATAGAACGGCTTCACAACACTGCTCCCAAAAGCAGTCGCGCTCCCGCGCGACGACTTAACTAAGCGCCTTGGCGACCACGTCTAGAATCGTCTGAAGCCGGAACGGCTTAGCGAGAATCGCGTTCGCGCCTTTGCGTAGGGCTTCTTCTTCGGTCAAATCCGAGAATCCAGTAATCAGCACAACGGCTGGGCTAGAAGCATTGCGACGACGGATCTCCGTCAAAAGTTCGACGCCGTCACCACCGGACATACGAATGTCGGTAATCACGACATCAATCGCTTCGCGCGCAACAATTTCGAGCGCGCGACGACCATTCTCAGCTTCGAGAATTTCGCATCCAGCGCGCCGAAAAACGGCACTTACAATGTCGCGGAGGTCATTTTCATCGTCTACGACTAAGAGTCGTTTACCTTGAAGGACCCGTATCAAATCTTGGTTGAGCATCAGGTTCTGAGTAAATTATATGCCTCTGTTACAGAGAGCACTCGTTAAATTCTATTAAGCAGCGCGTTTCGTCTTTCTTTCTTGTTCTTCTGCGGACTCAGTTTTGTATGCAGGCGCCCGATCGCTCTTTCGATCAGTCAAAGCCACTAAGCCGATTGCTCCCAACCCGAGTACAAAATGGGCGGCATTCTGCCCATCCGAAATCAGGCTGCGATACCCAAGCACCGTGGGCGCAAGCATCAGCGCCAGCCCAACCACCACGTCGAGAGCCATGTGCACTCCCAGCGGAATCGCCTTCACCAGCGAGTAAGGATAGCGGGTCAATAGACTGTAACCAATCAACCCGAATCCCAAAAACCAAAACATACCGCGGGCCGAATCAATATCGCCCATACCGAAAATCGTCGGGCTAAGAATCAGCAGCCCGCCCAAAACATAATCCAAAGCATTGTGAACTCGAAGCGGGATCATCTTACGACCTCCGACTCCATACATTCATGTGGCGTGCTCCTTGAATAGCCGCACGCAATGCGAAACAGGTATCCTGGGCTCATTCTGCTAAGTACCGTTCTAGTCTCAGGTTTTTCCACGGCATTCACCCGAGAAAACACTCTGAATGGCTCGCTCGGGCAAGTGCAAATCGAGGCGGAAGAGCCCGATGAGAATGCAGTCCGCACGGTCAGTACTCTGATCTTTTCTCACCCTCAGACTCAAGAGCGATTGAAAAATGTCCGCTGGAGAACTCTTGCCAGTCAGGTTTCCTCTTCGGGATACATATTTCTCGTTTACGACTACACCCACGACCGGCTGATTCAGATCACGGGTGACCTCAAATCTTCGGGGCCCAGCCGATTTCGGATCCTAAAAGGGCAAGACGCCCCAGGTCCATCGCCCGAGGAGCTCGACGAAGCGCGCAGTATTCTTGCTTCCGACCACCGCTTCACCGGTGGCCTTCGCAGCGACCAATGGCAAACCTACCCTGCCCTGCCATCGCTCATTCATCTCAAAGACTCGCATGAACGCGTCGTGGCCATCGGACTTCGACCCATTCGCTCCGGAGCCCGTCACGAAATCGTAGGAGTCAGTCTCAGCCGAGCCCGCGTGATCCGGTTTCCGATTGGCTACCCTGCCTCCTCACTCGCTGAGCCCACCGCCCCGGCATCGGCGACCATTCTGCAGCCGCCCACTGGGCGCGGACTCCCCGGCACGACTCTGCTCAACATTCAAAAAGGCGGCGAGATCCTCTGGAAAATGAGTCTCACGCGCCCATCCAGTTCGAGTGGAAAACTAGGGTCAGGCATTGATCTGAAAAACATCAGCTACAAAGGTCGCTCCGCATTTTCACGTATCAACACTTCACGCATCACGGTTCGATACGCGAACGATCGTTGTGGTCCTTACCGAGTTCGCCAATACGCGGAGAGTGCCTACCGAATCGATGGATCCGATCTTGCTCCCGGGTTGAGAACGTCTCAGCTCTCAACAACCGCGGCTTTTGATTCCGGAACAGGCGTCGGAAATTTCAGGGGCGTCGCGGTTCATACCGAGGGCGATACGACATCCTTCTTCACAGAAATCGAAGAGGGCTGGTTTCACTATTTCATCGAATATCGTTTTCACGACGATGGTCGAATCGAACCTCGCATTCGAGTTTCTTCGACATTCAATTCCTGCTCGACCGTTCAACACCGACACGAGCTCGTTTGGCAGATCGACGACCAAGAACACGTCTTCTCGGTCGAAGACGACGAACCGGCGACTGGCCCTATTCTCACAGCATGGTTCCCAAGACCAGATGATTTAATTCCTGATCGCATACTCATAACGAAGCTAAAAAGTGAGTCGCTTTAACCAATAGCTGATCCGTATCCATTCGGTCGGCCTCGAGATGAGTATTTTCTTCGTAGAGAAATGCATGCGCCCAATTTCCGCGAAGATAATACGGAGCTTCACGTCGCCGCTTCAAGAGCTCGGCAACATCTCCCTGTCGAGTAACGATCGCGGACGGTACACCGAATGCTCGTGCAATATGCATCGGCCCGGAATTAACGCCAATCAAAGCATCGGCTTGCGAAATCAAAGCGAAGAGTTTTCTCGCCTGATCGGGTTGTCTTGATGTGAAAAAATAATACTCACACCCAGGTAGAGGCGACTGATCGATGAGTCCTACCTGCCAGAACCGGAAGCGGTCTCTGTTTTTGCGAATCAACTGGATCCAAAAATCGCGCTCACCCACAGACTTCCAGGTATGACCCCATGCGTGGATAATGCAGAGAGGACGATCACTATACCGATGACTCTCCACGAAACTGCGTATTCGTTCAGTTTCTCCAACACTTAGATAAATCTCAGGACGCGGTGGATCACTTACATCGAGCCCGAAGTACTGCTCTTTCAGCTGAATTAAATGACCATGTCCACTACTGCAATCGTCTCCATAAAGCTGTGAGGGCACACGACTAATTCCCTCGACGGCAGGATTTCCGCGAAAAACCACAGGGTTAAAGGCTCGCGGGTAGGAGTAGATCTTGAGGTGCGGGTACTTTGCTTTCAACTTACGCGGCAAAGTACTGACCATCAGTGCGTCGCCAATGGTCCGCGTTTTGGTTCCAATACAAATCTCTGAAATGGACTCAAAGAGTTCATGAGTCGGCGGAGGCGGGAAGAACTGAGTCCTTCCAAGCCACACCAATTCAAATCGCGGATTCCATCGCAGCCATTCTGGTCGAAACATGCCTAGTCACTCTATAAAATTGAAACAAGATCTCCAAGGGGCTTGAGTCTTGAAATTCTGCGTACATACTCTAAGAGCGACCACTACCTAAGGCCTCTCTCTGAAAACTCTCTGGATACTCGAGGATGATCCTAACACCCTCGCATTTTACCGAGATTCTCTCGCTTCTTCCTACCGGCTACGATTATTTGAAAACCAGGAATTCCTGGTAAGCGCTCTCAGAGCGCATCAAACCGTATACGGTAACGCGAGTCACGATCTATCGCCGCCCGACCTCATCATTTGTGATGTCAGGCCTAGCGAGAGAACACTTCTCAATTCAATGGAAGTCCCCTTTATCGTCGCCTCTTGGGATGACGAGCTGGAGACTCTTCGAAACTCGTTCGCCGACGGTGCCATCGACTATTTGGTGAAGCCGTTTACACGAAACGAACTTCTAGCGAAGATCGAGCGCCATCTTCGACTGGCGCGTGTGGCTCGCGAACGAGCGAGCCCTTTGCCCGAAGTACATCTCGACCCACTCTCACTCACGCTAAAGCGGCGAGGCGAAGTGGTCGCGAGTTTTACTCCGAAAGAGATTCAAATTTTCTCGCTGCTCTATGGGGCTTCGGGGTCGACTTTGAATCGCTCCGAGATTCTAAGGCAAGTCTGGGGTCGCGTGAACGTCTCCGAAAAAGCTTTCGACGTCCACCTCGTGAATATCCGTAGAAAAATCGCACCCGCGGGACTTGAAGTTCGTTACCAAGACTCGGGCGACTATCAGCTGATTTCCATGCAGCCTATTCAAACCTGAGAGCGTCGATCGTTTCAATCTGAGCAGCACGTCGCGCTGGCCAAACGCCGAAGACGACCCCTGTAACGACTGAGAGCAGAAACGCAGGAATCAGAATCCAAATCGGCGCTCGCATATCGAAGGTCGGAATCGCCCAATAGAGAATATAAGTGATTCCGGCCGAACCGAGCAGGCCCAGCATTCCACCCGTCACGGCGAGTACAATCGCTTCATAAAGAAACTGGCGCAATACATCGGCTCGACGAGCACCCACGGCTCGGCGAATTCCGATCTCGCGGGTACGCTCCGTCACGCTGACCAGCATGATGTTCATGATTCCAATTCCGCCCACCAACATTGAAATCATCGCGATGCCACCCAGCACGTAGGTCAGCATGCCGAGAATGGTATTCATCGTATCGAGCATGGCGGACTGGGTAACGACGGTGAAGTCTTCCTCGCCGTTGTGGCGGCCTTTGAGAATGTCGCGAATCTCTGAAACGGCGTCGCCCAGGCTGACACGCGACTTCGACTTAGCTCGAATTCCAAAGAGCTTGTCTTCATTGAAAATGCGCATCGCCGAACGCGTTGGGACAATCGCCATTTCGTCGATGTTGAGTCCGAGCTTCTCGCCCGAACGGTGAACAACACCGATAACCCGGTGCTCGACGTCATTGATTTTAATCTGACGTCCGACGGCGCTCTCCGCACCGAAAAGTTCTGAGGCAATATTGTAGCCGATGACGGCAACACGTCGCCCATTGTCCGCTTCTTCCTTCGAGAGGTATTCGCCAAATTGAAGATCGAGCTTAAAGATGCGATTGAACTGCTCATTGGTCCCCATGATGGAGATATTCTTCTTCTTGTCATTGGCTTGAGCGGCGCCGTTTCCAAACATCAATCCGGAAACTGCCTCTAAGTTCATTCCGGTTTTTTCAAGCGCATCGACGTCGCCCAGAGTGAGCCTCTGCTTGGCCATTCCCATCGGGGGGCCGAAGCCCGACTTGCTATCGCGCTTGCCAGGCTGAATGACGATGAAGTTCGTACCGAGGCTTTCAAACTGACCCGTGATGTAGTTCTTGGCACCATTACCGATGGAAACCAAAAGGACCACCGCGCCCACGCCAATGATCATTCCCAGCATGGTCAAGCCCGCACGAAGGCGATTGGAAACCAGCGATTCAAATGCCAGGCGAAACACTTCACGTAGTGACATCGGAAACCA
>OUNO010001985.1_pt1 | contig 18408 bp, 23 predicted proteins | sample 1779811 | NCBI WGS metagenome assembly OUNO01 (sample SAMEA3914804, study PRJEB12502) | metagenome | biome: forest; material: soil | place: Canada | collected 2010-06-25 | depth 0.3 m | reverse complement strand
GGCCAGGCGCCGGCCGCCGAGGAAGCCCCCGCCGAACCGGAAGCGTCGGCCGCGCCTGAAGTTGAAGCGGCCGCCGAACCTGAAGCTGAAGCGTCGGCCGCGCCTGAAGTTGAAGCGGCCGCCGAACCTGAAGTTGAAGCGACGGCCGAGCCTGAAGCCGAAGCCGCCGAACCTGAAGTCGAAGCGACGGCCGAGCCTGAAGCCGAAGCCGCCGAACCTGAAGTCGAAGCGACGGCCGAAGCTGAGCCTGAAGCGGCCGCCGACCCCGCAGTCGAAGCGCCGGTCGAAACGGCCGCGGAGGACAATCCCGTCAAAGCCAAGGGCAAGGGTAAAGCCAAAGCCGAAGGCGAGGCGGAGCCCTCCGAACCCGAACCGGCCGACGAGGGCTAGGTCCGCAGACTCATCGGCCGGGACAGAGGCGAGCGGGGATCCCGCCCATGCCGGCTCGTCTGATCCTGGTCGGCCAGGTCGGCGGCGCCTTTGGCGTCCGCGGCGAGCTGCGCGTGCAGGCCTACACGGCCGATCCGTTGAGCCTCGTCGCCTACGGCCCGCTGCGGGATGAAAACGATCGGATCGCGCTCACCCTCACGGCCGGCCGCGCGGTCAAAGGTGGCCTCGTAGCGAGCGCGCGCGAGGTCGAAACCCGGGAACAGGCCCAGGCCCTGCGCGGTCTTCGGCTGTACATCGAGCGCGAAAGACTGCCGCCGGCAGAGGACGAGGAATACTACCTGACCGACCTCATTGGCCTGACGGTGCGCTCGCCGGGCGGCGAGACCCTTGGCCTGGTGAAGTCGGTGGCCGATTTCGGCGCCGGCGACCTGCTGGAGGTCGCTCCGGCCGACGGCGCGCCAAGCTGGTGGACGCCGTTTTCCCGTGAGGTCGTTCCCGAGGTGCGCATCGCCGACGGCTGGCTGACCGTGATCCGGCCGGCCGAGGAAGACAGCTAGGCCGCCAGCGCGTCGGTCGCCCCGATCAGGGCGTCAAGAATCCCCGGCTCATCGAACGCGTGGCCGGCGTCGGCTATGACCTGCAACCGGGCGTCCGGCCAAGCCTTCGCGAGGCGCCAGGCCGCCCGCATGGGCGTCGCCACATCGTATCGGCCCTGCACGATCACGCCGGGGATCCCGGCAAGGCGGCCGGCGTCACGCATGAGCTGATCGTCCTGCAGCCACGATTGATGGGTGAAATAGTGGTTCTCGATGCGGGCGAAGGCCAGGGCATAACGGGCCTCGCCAAACTGGGCCGCCAGATCGTTGGGCAGCAGGGTGATGGTGCCGGCCTCCCACAAACTCCAGGCTTTGGCCGCCTCGAGGCGCGCCGCCTCGTCATCGCCGGTTAGGCGGCGGCGGTAGGCGGCGACCAGGTCGCCCCGCTCGGCCTGCGGGATCGGGGCCAGGAACCGCTCCCAGAGGTCCGGGAACAGCCACGCCGCGCCGCCCTGATAATACCAGTCGATCTCCGCGGGGGTGGCGGTGAATACGCCGCGCACGATAAGCGCGCGCACCCGCTCGGAATGGGTCTCGGCGTAGGTCAGCGCCAGGGTCGAGCCCCAGGAGCCTCCGAACACCACCCAGCGGTCGTGGCCGAATCCCTTCCGCAGCCGCTCGATATCGGCCACCAGATCCCAGGTGGTGTTCGCCTCCAAGGCTGCGTGCGGCGTGGAGCGTCCGCAGCCCCTCTGGTCGAACAGGGTCACGCAATAGCGCGCGGGATCGAACAGCCGGCGCTGGGTCGGGGAACAGCCGGCGCCGGGGCCGCCGTGCAGGAACACCGCCGGCGCGCCGCGCGGGTTGCCGCAGCGCTCCCAATAGACGTGGTGGCCGTCGCCCACGTCCAAGAGGCCGGATTCGAAGGGCTCGATCGGCGGATAGAGTCCACGTCGGCCGCTGCCGCCGGCGTCCTGGCTCATCTGGACTCCTGAGGTGTTCGGTTTCACTACCGGCATTCTCTCTGTTCAAGTTTCGTCTCGAGGACAAGCGCCAGCGGCCATGGACAGGGACGAACCGGGGGATCAGGCTGGCCGCGGGCCAACGCTGACCGACCTGCTGGCGGTGGTGGTGACTTTCCACCCGGGCGCGGATCTCGTCCACAACCTTGAGGCGTTGCGCCGCCAGGTCGCCACCGTGCTGGTTGTCGATAACGGCTCGGCCGACTTCGCGTCCGTCGAGCGCGTCGCCCTGGCCACGGGATGTCAGGTGATGCGCAACCGCGACAATCTCGGCATCGCCGCCGCGCTCAACAAGGCCGCCGATCTGGCTCGCGCCCAGGGCTATGCCTGGCTTGCGACCTTCGATCAGGACAGCCGGGTTCCCGACGGCGCCCTGGCCGGTTTGCTCGCCGTGTACGCGTCCCACCCCCAACGCGAGCGAATCGCGATCATGGCGATGAGCCACCGCGACCGCGCGACTGGCCGTGACTATCAACGCGCCTCGGACGTGCTCGCGCAGACTCCGAAGTGGCGCTCGGTGCGGACGACCATCACCTCTGGTAGCCTGGTTCGCTCAGAAGCCTTGGACCGGGTCGGCCGGTTCGACGAGCGCCTGTTCATCGACGGCGTCGATCACGACTTCTGCCTTCGCTGCCGTCGTGCGGGCCTGCTGGTGATCGAGGGCGCCGAGCAGGTGATGGATCATTCCCTGGGCGCGGTAAGCCTCCACCGGCTGCTGGGGCGGACCATCGCCTGCACCAACCATTCGCCGACCCGGCGGTACTACATCACCCGCAACAGCCTGGAGCTCAGCGCCCGATACGCCGCTTTCGATGGGGTGTGGTCGCTGCGCAACGCCGCCCACCTCGTCGACGCGAGCCTCTCCACCCTGACGTTCGAGGATCGCCGCGGCGCCAAAGCGGGGGCCATGATCCAGGGCGTGTGGCATTTCGCGGTGCGCCGCTTCGGACCGCGAGAGAACTTGCCAGCGGCTCACGGCTTGGGCGACTAATCGCGCCGCATGACCGATTCTCCCGGCATTCTGCCCAGCCAGCTCATCGAAGGCCTGATCGAGACGGGGGGGCTGTCCGCGGACTGTCAATTCGCGTCCGATCAGGTGCAACCGGCGAGCTTCGATCTCCGGCTGGGCGCGCGCGCCTGGCGGATCCGGGCCTCGTTCCTGCCGAGGCGCGGGGGAACCGTGGCCGAACGGATCGCCGAATTGGCCATGCATCAGCTCGACCTGTCCGCCGGCGCGGTCCTGGAGCGCGGCTGCGTCTATATCGCTGAGCTGGAGGAACGGGCGGACCTGCCGGCGGGCGTCTCGGGGCGCGCCAATCCCAAGAGCTCCACCGGGCGGCTGGATGTGTTCGTGCGCCTGCTCACCGACGGCCAGCCGGCGTTCGATAATGTGGCTGAGGGTTATCGCGGCCCGATGTATCTCGAGATCGCACCCCAGACCTTCTCGGTGCTGGCCAGGGCCGGGACGCGGCTCAATCAGTTACGCCTGCGACGCGGCGCGCCAGCGCCGCTCGCGGTGCGCACGGTGGGCGTTGACCTCTCCGGCGCCATCGTCGGCTACCGCGCGCGCCGGCACGCCGGAGTCATCGACCTCGATCTGGAGGATCGCTACGACCCGGCCGATTTTTGGGAGCCGCTCACCACCCGTCACGGCGGCTTGCTGCTCGATCCCGGGGAATTCTACATTCTGGCCTCTCAGGAGAGCATCGAGATTCCGGTGCTCCAGGCGGCCGAGATGACGCCCATCGACCCGACGGTAGGCGAGTTCAGGGTGCATTACGCTGGCTTCTTCGACCCGGGGTTCGGCACGGCCGAGGCCGATGGGGAGGGTTCACGCGCGGTGCTGGAGGTGCGCAGTCACGAGACCCCGTTCCTGCTCGAGCACGGCCAGACCGTCGCCCGTCTGACCTTCGAAGCCCTGGCTGAACGCCCGGCGCACATCTACGGCTGGCGCGGTTCGCACTACCAGCGCCAGGGCCTGCGCCTGGCCAAGCACTTTCGTGTTGGGTCGAACTTCCTCTAGGCCGCGGCCTTTTCGGATTCCTGGGGATCGCGCAGCACATAGCCGCGACCCCAGACGGTCTCGATGTGGTGATGGTCGGTGGCGGCCTTGAGCTTCTTGCGCAGCTTGCAGATGAACACGTCGATGATCTTCAGCTCCGGCTCGTCCATGCCGCCGTAGAGGTGATTGAGGAACATCTCCTTGGTCAGGGTCACGCCCTTGCGCAGGGAGAGCAGCTCCAGCATCTGGTATTCCTTGCCGGTCAGGTGCACGCGCAGGCCTTTCACCTCGACGGTCTTGCCCTCAAGGTCGACGGCGATGTCGCCGGTGCGGATCACCGAATGGGCATGGCCCTTGGACCGACGGACGATGGCGTGGATGCGGGCCACCAGTTCTTCGCGGTGGAAGGGCTTGGTCATGTAGTCGTCGGCGCCGCCGCCGAGGCTCCTGACCTTCGACTCGATCTCCTGGCTGCCTGAAAGGATCATGATAGGCGTGCCGATCCGGCCCATGCGCAAGGTGCGCAGCACGTCCATGCCGCTCATGTCGGGCAGGTTGAGATCGAGCAGAATGAGGTCGTAGTCATAGATCTTGCCCAGATCCACGCCCTCTTCGCCAAGGTCGGTGACATAGACGTTGAAGCCCTCCGCCTTGAGCATCATCTCGATGCCGCGGGCCACCACCTTGTCGTCCTCGATCAGCAATACGCGCACCGATAACTCCTCCAATGCCCCGGGCGGCGCCTCCGCCCTCCCGCCGGTTCGCCCGACGTCACCGCCATTTTGTGGCCGCGTGGATTGACGAGGCGTTAATGGTTAACGGCGCGGGACAAATCGGTAGGCTGATTTGCTTGCCCCCGCCAAGGGCCCCAATAGGCGAAGGCGTCGATGGTCGTCCGATTGCTGATTTCGACCCTGGGAATGCTGGTGGTCATGGGCGCGGTGCTGTTCACCAGCGCCGGGAGCTTGGCCTGGCCCGGCGCCTGGGCCTTTCTGGCCGAAATGGGCGTCAGCAGCGTTTGGCTGGGGTTGTGGCTCGCCCGCCACGATCCCGCCCTGATGGCCGAGCGGCTCGGCTCGCCGGTCGCCAAAGCCCAGTCCCCGTGGGACCGGGTATTCATGGTCGCCGCCTTCGCGCTCTTCCTGGCCTGGATGGGGTTCATGGGCTGGAGTTGGCGTTCGTCTCACCGCCCGGATGTGGCCTTATGGGTTCAGGGCGCCGGCTTCGCCCTGATCGCAGCCTGCATGTGGGTTAGTTTCCTCACCTTTCGCGCCAACTCCTTCGCGGCTCCCGTAGTCAAGCTCCAGTCCAATCAGACGGTCGCCACCGGCGGCCCCTACCGTTACGTCCGCCACCCGATGTACGCCGGCGCCCTGCTCTATTTCCTGGGCGTGCCGCTGGCATTGGGCGAATGGCGCGGACTGGTGCTGACGCCGATTCTGATCGTCGGCCTGGCCGCGCGGGCGGTTGGCGAAGAGCGCGTGCTGTGCGCCGGGCTGGCCGGCTATGCCGATTACGCCAGCCGCGTTCGTTACAGGTTCGTGCCGCTGGTCTGGTGAGCCCTCGTCGCCTCGACGCCTTCATTTTCGACAGCATGGCGCAGGGCGGCGAGATCATCGCCGATGCGGAAGATGGCGACATAAAACTCGCACATCGCCCGCCAGACCAGGCCGGCGGCGCCGACGGCCAGAAGTCCGCCTACCAGCAAAGGTATGGCCAGCAGGAGCGCAGCCCAGCTGCCTTCGCGCAAGGCGACGCCCACCGAGGCGCCGACCACGGAAAAAGCGGCGATGATGATCACTCCGAGCCCAGCCCAATAGACCAGATGAATCACAGGACCGGTGACCAGGCGCTCGAAGGTCAGGATCGACCATACCCGCCCGGGACGCGACCGGCCGTGCAGGGTGGGCCTGTCAGAATCCATCAAACTCATTTTTCGTGTCGTCCCGCAGCGATGCGAGCCATGGCTACCAGCGGGAGGACTTCGCGGCAATGGCGAGCGCGCCCGCCGATCGGCAGCTGGAGCCTGATGGCTTTGCACGGAACAGACGCAAAGGCTGAATCAGGCTCGGCCGAACGCATCGCGGGCGGCTTGAAGATAGACCCTGTGACCGCCGGAGTTGAGCTGAACGCGGTTGGCGAGCCTGCCGCTCACATCGTTCATAAAGTCGCTGGCGTATTCCGCGTCACGGCCGCCAACTAAGACCGAAAAGACCAGCTTCGTGTCGGCGCAGATCGCGGTCCATGTCCAGGTGTCGCCGGCGCCCTCCGGCGCGGCCTTCGCACTCGCGACATTCTTATTTTTTGCGTAGGCAAAACTCCAAATTTCGTCCTTGAAGGTTTTTGCACTGCAAATTGCGGAAGGCCCGATCCTGATAAGCGCCCAGCGCGGCGCCAGCATCGTTCAGCAGGCGAATGACCGTTTGCTTCGTCACGCCCGTGGTGCGCTCGATAGCCCGGATCGACATGCCCTCGCACAGGAGCTGGAGCACCCGTGCACGCTGTTCTGGCTTCGTCCTGTTCATGCATCATATGTAATTGACAACCGACATCATATCAATTAGTTTCTGACGTACAGTCAGTTACAGAATGGATATGATGCATGCTCTACACCTATGATCACCTCGATGACGCAGAGACGCATGTGTCGAATCGCATCGCCGAGATGCGCCGCCAGCTACGCTCTTTCGTTCAGGTCGAGCCGCGTCGATGGACGGGGCTTCTTGCGCGAATGACGCGGGCTCGTGCGTTGCGGGCGTCGAACAGTATCGAGGGGATCAACGTGTCAGCGGAAGACGCGCTCGCGGCCGTGGACGGTGAAGATATGGCGGACGCGGATAGGCCAACGCGCCTCTCAATCGAAGGCTTCCAGTCCGCGATGAATTACATCCTCCAACGTTGCCGAGATGGCCAATTCAAATTCACCCTGGATACGATCCTGTCGATCCATTTCATGATTACGCAGAGCGATTTGAAGGCCAATCCGGGAAACTGGCGCCCAGGCTGGGTCGGTGTGCGAAATTCTCAAACCGGCGAGGTCGTTCACAACGGTGTGGATCGCGATCACTTGGAACCGCTAATGAATGAGCTGGTCGCTTCTTTGAATAAGACCAGCGGGTCGATCACCGTTCGCGCTGCGATGGCGCACCTTAATCTGACGTTGCTTCACCCATTTTCGGATGGGAACGGCCGCACCGCCCGCTGCTTGCAAACCGCCGTCTTGGCGCATGAGGGGATTGTTTCGCCAGTCTTCTCCAGCGTCGAAGAATATGTCGGGCGTTATCAGCAAGAATATTATGATGTCCTTGCCGAGGTTGGCGGAGGCGGTTGGAACCCCACGCGTTCAGCTAAACCGTTCATCCGCTATTGTCTGACGGGCCATTACCGCCAAGCCCAGGCTCTATTGCGCCGCTCGCAGGAAATGGAGCGCGTCTATGGAGATATCGCCACGCTGATCGAGCGGCACGGATTGCCCCAGCGCACCGACTTGGCGGTAATCCAGGCGGCTTTTGGCCTTCGCGTGCGAAACTCAAGCTATCGAGTGTCGGCGGAGATTTCTAACAATCTCGCGAGCCGAGATTTGAAGGCGCTGGTCGATGCCGGATTGCTGATTGGCGAAGGTGAAAAGCGCGGCCGCGAATATCGCGCCTCCGATGTTGTTATCGCTATTGGCCAACGGCATCGTATCCCCCGGCCGTATGACGATCCGTTCGCGGAAATCGAAGTTGCGGACACGACTCAACCGGAGCTGTTCGACATTCCCAACATCTAAGACGTCTTCGTTGGAGCGGGAGGTTTCTCTCCCGTAGCTAGGTCCACGATTGCCTTGGCCAACTGATTTGGGTCGCGGGGTGTTTTGGGTGCTTGGTCAGCTACGCACTCTGCGTTGCAAAATCCGGAGCCAGATCGCCGTTCCCGCAATGATGATAGGAAAGGTCGAGAGCTGTAACCAGTGCAGCTTTCCCAAGAGCGCCAGGATGACGGCCACCACCGATCCGATGGCCTCGATAACCAGCCATGCTTTAAGGCGCTCTATCCTCAGATCGATTCTGTCATCCAGCAAAAGAAGATGACGCCATGCCGCCCGGTCGAGACCATGCTTGTCAACGGCGCCAGATTTCAAATCACCCCACTACCCAGGATTCTGCATTGAGCCGATCCCGTCTCAAACCATCCTGCTCTAGGCTCGCCGTCTCTGATCGCGCTCTCCGCGCGAGGTGGTGCGCAACCCGGACAGGCCATGCCGCGCGAACGCCCCGCGCCAGGAGTCGAACTCCTCCTCGGTGAGGCCATAACGCGCCAGAGCTTCCTCCAGCGTGAGTAGCCCCCCTCGGACGGCGGTCACGACTTCCGCCTTGCGCCGGATCACCCACCGCCGGGTATTGGCCGGCGGCAGGTCGCTCAGGCGCAGCCGCCCGCCGTCTGGGCCGATCACCGAGACTGGTCTAGGGTCCGATCGGAAAGCCTGCACTGACATGATGATCCATTACGCCCCATTGCTGCTCGGGTTGGGGACAATGCCTCGCGATTGATAACGAGGTGCTAATGACCATCTGAACGACGCTCGCTCGCCTTGCCGGCGCCCGCGGTTTAACTTCATTCAAGGTTCAGAAAAGGACCCACGCCACACATGCTTGCCGAGGCCGAGATCGCCGGCTCTGCCGACCTCGCTGTGCGCGACGCGGTGCGCCTGCCAGCCGGCGCGCGCGTGGTCGCGGCCATGTCCGGCGGGGTGGATTCCACGGTCACAGCGGCCCTGTTGAAGCGCGCCGGCTATGATGTGGTGGGCGTCACCCTGCAGCTCTACGATCACGGTGCGGCGGTGCGCCAGAAAGGCGCCTGTTGCGCCGGCCAGGACATACTGGACGCGCGGGTGGCCGCCGATTCGTTGGGCGTCCCACACTATGTGCTCGATTACGAAAGCAGATTCCGCGCCGCGGTGATCGATCCCTTCGCCGACAGCTACACGCTTGGGCGCACGCCCGTGCCCTGCGTGCGGTGCAATCAGACGGTGAAGTTTCGCGATCTGCTGGAGGTCGCCCGCGACCTGGGCGCGGCGGCGTTGGCGAGCGGCCACTACGCCCGCCGCCTCGCCATCGGCGACACCCAGCGCCTGCATCGGTCCGCCGATCCGTCGCGCGATCAGAGCTATTTCCTGTTCGCCACGACGCCTGCGCAACTGTCCTATCTGCGCTTTCCCTTGGGAGGGCTGGACAAGCGCCAGGTGCGTCGCATCGCGACCGACCTCGGTCTCGAGGTCGCCGACAAGCCCGACAGCCAGGACATCTGCTTCGTACCCGAAGGCCGCTACACCACGGTGATCGACCGCCTGCGGCCGGATGCGGCCGACCCCGGCGACATCGTGCATCTGGACGGCCGGGTGCTCGGGCGGCATGCCGGCGTCAGCCGGTTCACGGTCGGCCAGAGGCGAGGGCTCAACATCGCCGTGGGCGAGCCTTTGTTCGTGGTCCGCCTGGACGCGGCGGCGCGGCAAGTGGTCGTAGGACCGCGCGATGCGCTCGCCGCGAGCGAGCTCACTCTCGAGGAAACCAACTGGCTGGGCGACGAGCCCTCGATCGAGGCCGCCGCGAAGGCCGGACGGGCGGTGCTGGCCCGGGTGCGTTCGACCCGGCCCCCGACGCTGGCGCGCCTGGTCATGCGGGGCTCGGCCGTTAGCGTGGCGTTTGAGCAGCCGGAGGAAGCGGTATCGCCCGGCCAGGCGTGCGTGCTCTACGGCGCCGACGATCCCAGCCGCGTGCTCGGTGGCGGATTCATCGCCCAAACCGCCGGCATGTGAGTCTTGCGGGCCGGCGCCGGCGCGGCCACATCCTAGAGGCCCAAGTCCCTAGCAACAGGCACGCCATGTCCGCCGATCCCGTCGTCATCACCTCCTACGCCCGCACGCCCATGGGCGCTTTCCAGGGCGATCTGACCGGCGCCAGCGCCACCCAGCTCGGCGCCGCTGCGGTGACGAGCGCCGTGGCCAGGGCCAAAGTCGCCCCCGAGGACGTGGATCAGATCATTATGGGCTGCGTGCTGCCGGCCGGCCTTGGCCAGGCGCCAGCGCGCCAGGCGGCCCTGGCCGCAGGATTGCCCACGGGCGTCGCCGCCACCACGATCAACAAGATGTGCGGTTCCGGCATGCAGGCCGCCATCCTGGCTCACGATTCGCTGATGGCCGGCTCGGCGAACATCGTCGTCGCCGGCGGCATGGAGAGCATGTCCAACGCTCCGTATCTGCTGGCCAAACACCGGGCGGGCGCGCGCATCGGCCACGACCGGGTGATGGACTCCATGTACCTCGACGGGCTGGAGGACGCCTACGATCCCGGAAAGCTCATGGGCGCCTTCGCAGAGGAAACCGCCGCGGCCTACCAATTCTCCAGAGCCGACATGGACGCCTACGCCGTCGAGAGCCTGAGGCGGGCGCGCGCAGCCACCGAGAACGGCGCCTTCGCTCGCGAGATTGTCCCGGTCGAGATCGCCGGCCGCAAGGGCGTGGAGACGGTGAGCCAGGACGAGCAGCCCCTGAAGGCCGATCCGGCCAAGATCGCCACCCTGAAGCCGGCCTTCGCCAAGGATGGCGCCATCACCGCCGCCAACGCCTCATCGATCTCAGATGGAGCCGCGGCGCTGGTGCTCATGCGCGCTTCGACCGCCGAAAAGCTCGGCCTCGAGCCCATCGCTAGGATCGCCGGCCACGGCGTCCACGCCCAGACGCCGTCACAGTTCACAACCGCGCCGGTCCCGGCCATGCGGCAGGCCCTCGAGCGCGCCGGCTGGACCCGGGACGAGGTGGATCTCTTCGAGGTCAACGAGGCCTTCGCCGTCGTCGCCATGATCGCCATGCGCGATCTGGGCATCGAGCACGAGCGGCTGAACGTCAATGGCGGGGCGTGCGCCCTCGGCCATCCGATCGGCGCCTCGGGTGCGCGCATCCTCGCCACCCTGCTTTCGGCTCTGGAGGCGAGCGGCGGCCGGCGCGGGCTGGCGTCTCTGTGCATCGGCGGCGGGGAAGCCGTGGCCATGGCCGTGGAGCGGGTCTGAGCCTACTGGCCGCCAGCGCCGCCCAGAAGGGCCTGGGCGGCGCCCGCGAGCTTGCCGCCGCTGACCCGCATGCCGTGGCCGAACTCCATGTCGCCGGGGGCCATTCCGGCCGGGCACGGGCCCAGCCATTTGCCGTCGATGTCGGTGACGTGGTGGCCGTTCATCGGCGCATAGGCCGCGCCGCTGACGTCGCTTTCGACGTGGACGTGGTAGCGGGTCGCGAAGTCGCCGCTGGCGGCCCCCTTGCTGACGATGGCGCCGCCGCCGGTCATCGGACAGGTCGAGGCGAAGATGTAGAAGCCGCCAGGGGCGCGGCTGGACGAGATCCCGGTGCAGTGGCTGTCCGCCAGGTGCTGGCTGGCGACGCCGTGGGTAAACACCGAGGCCCTGGCTTCGGAAGCGGGGTCGACGCACAGGCGCATGGCCGCCATCGGCGTGACGCGGCCATCGCGGCTGAAGCTCTGCTGCCACAACCCAGCCCGGCGCAGCGGGCTGGCCGCAGCGGCGGACCCGGCGCTCGCCGACGGCCCTGACGGCGTCCCGGCCGGCTTTTGACAGGCGGCCACGGCCAGTGCCGCCAACGAGACCAGAAACGCCTTTCGCATGCGCGCTCCGCTTACCGCCGTCGCGCGCTGCGCAACGCTCCGGCTTGAGCCTAACGGCAATCTCCGCCAAACGAAATGGATGGGCTAGTGAGTGAGGGCCGCCGGTGCGCGACAATGTCGAGGCCAGACGATTCGAGATCGGCGAGCCGGGTCGGATCGTGTTCGCCGACTACCGTCGTAGCGGCGAGCTGCTGTTCATCGACCATGTCGAGACGCCCCCGGCCCTGCGCGGCGCCGGCGCCGCCGGCGCCCTCATGGAGGCGATTGTCGAGCGGGCCCGTGAAGAAGGCCGCACCATCGTCCCGGTCTGCAGCTACGCCGCCGCATGGTTGAAACGTCGCGGCCTGTGAGCGGTCATACCCCCGCGATCAACTCGGCCGGCTCGACACCCAATTGCTTCAGAAACGGCTCGGCGTAGGCGATCCGCCCTGTAAGCGAGGCCGGATCGCCGCTGGCCAGGCGGAAGGCCGCCTCGGCGATGTATTTGATCGGCTGGACCCGATCGCGGTTGGTCTCGTTGATGAGGCCGTGGACGGCCACGCCGGGGGTGGCGACAAGTCCGGGCGAAACGACATTCACCGCCACGCCGTCCTGTTGCACCTCCGAGGCCAGGCCGGTGGTGAACCGCTCCAGGGCCGCTTTGCACATGCCATAGACCGTGCCGCCGGCCCGACCCCTGTAGGGGGGCTTTGGATGCAGGCCGGCCCCGGAGGAGATGTTCACAATCCACCCCCGCCGGCGGGCGCGCATGCCCGGGAGCAGGAGCTGGGCCAGATGGAAAGGGGCCCAGACCTGGACCTCCATCATCAGCTTGAAGCGTTTCTCGCTGAACTCCGCCACCGGCTCGAAATAGGTGATGGCGGCATCGTTCACGAGGATGTCGATCGGGCCGACCGCGCGCTCAGCCTCCGCCGCCAGCCGCTCGCGCTCTTGGGTCTGAGCCAGATCGGCCCTGATGGCGTGGGCGATCCCGCCCGCAGCCCGGATAAGAACGACGGTTTCAGCCAAGGTCCCGGGGAGCCGACTCTGGCCTTCGGCTTCGGTGCGCGCCGAGACCACCACGGCAGCTCCCTCCATGGCCAGGCGGGCGGCAATGGCTGCGCCGATGCCGCGGCTGGCGCCGGTGACCAGCGCGGTTCTGCCCTCCAGGGCGCCATGTGGATTGACTTGGGGATCAGCCACGCTCACCTCGCGTTCCATGTGAGGGCCTCAGAAAATCCTCATTGAGGGCTGGCGGCAAGCGGCCTTCGGGCCGCGCGTTATTGGAGGGGCCATGGACACGCGGACAACCCGGTGGGCCTGAGCTTCGATCCCACCCTGTGGCGAGCAGATGCGGCGCCGCGCGCTGCGGTGCTCGTCGACATCGCCGACTACTACGCAGCGGCCAGGGCGGCGATGATCGGGGCGAGACGCTCGATCCACCTGCTCAACTGGGCGTTCGAATCGCGCACCCGCCTCGATCCAATCTCCGAACCCGATGAGCCGATCGGCGATCTGCTGAAGCGCCTGGCTGCGTCGGGGTTGGACGTGCGCGTCCTGGTCTGGAAGGCGGCCCTGCCTGTGGCCGCCAGCCAGGACTTCTTCCCGCTGCAGGACAGGCGGAGCTTCCGTGACTCAGCGGTGAAATTCGTGCTCGACGGCAAGCACCCCTTCGGCGCCTGCCACCATCAGAAAGCGATCGTGATCGATGACGCCCTCGGCTTCTGCGGCGGCGCCGATTTCGGCCGGGACCGCTGGGATACACCCGAACACCTGGACGATGATCCGAGGCGAGTCTGTCCTGGACAGCGCCGCCCTTTCGATTCGCGTCACGAGGTCATGGCTGTGGTGGACGGTCCCCCCGCCGCCGCCCTGGGCGAGTTATTCCGCGACCGATGGCGCCGGGCGACCTGTGAAAGCCTGACGACGCCCGCCGCGGCATTGCCGGCGCCGTGGCCGGCTAATGTCGAACCGGCGTTCACAGGCGCGCGCGTTGGCCTGTCGCGCGCGGCGCCGGCCTGGCGAGGCGAAGTCGAGGTCAGGGAGACCCAGGCCTTGACCATCGCCTCCATCGCCGCCGCCAGACGCTGCATCTATCTGGAAAATCAGTACTTCACCTCGCCTGTCGCGGCCGAGGCCCTGGCCGAACGGCTGGAGGACCCGGATGGGCCCGACGTGGTCCTGATCTCGACCCGGCACTCGCCCCATTGGTTCGATCGCATGACCATGGACCGCGCCCGAGGCGACTTCGTCAGGCGGCTTCGGCGCGCCGATCATCACGGGCGTTTTCATATCTACAGCCCGACGACGCGCCTCGGCCGCATCATTATCGTCCACGCCAAGGTGGCGATCATCGACGATGTCTTCGTGCGAGTCGGCTCAGCCAACATGAACAATCGATCTGGCGGCTTCGACACCGAATGCGATCTCGCCATCGAGGCGCAGAGCCAGGCCGACCGGGCCGCTGTCGAAAATCTACGTGGCGGCCTCGTGCGCCACTGGCTCGGCTGTTCGCAAACCGAACTGGAGGGCGCGCTTCAGCGCGAGGGCCGCCTCGGCGCCGCTATAGAAGCCTTGCGCACCATGGGATTTGTCCGCCTTCAGCCGGTTACGCCGGCCGTGCTCGGGCCGATGGCCAGCTTCATCGCCGCCTTTCATCTGGGCGACCCGGTCGGGCCTGCGGACTCCTTCCATCCTCTTCTGAGGCGCCGGCGTCTGGCCGAGGAGGTCGCCGAGGTGGCGGCGCGGACCGAACTGGCGGCGAGGACTTAACTGGCGACGATAAGGCCGACCACCAGGCCGATCGCGGCCGCCACCCCTGCTGCCGGCCAAGGATTGTCAGAGACCCAGTCGTGCGTCTGTCGGGCCTGGTCGGCCGCCCGCCCGTAAAGGTTCTGGGCTGCGCCCGCGGCCTTGTTGACCTTGCCGCGCAGCTGGCTGGGGACATCGCCGATGGCGGCGCCGAACGCGTCCTGCGCCCGGCCTATGCTCTCTCGAGCCGCCCCTTCGATACGATTTTCGTCCATGGCTATCTCCTGCGCCACCCGAGCCCAGCGTGCCCCCGCAACGCGTCGCCGGGGGCGGCGGTTCCGGCCCGGTTAGAGCAAGATGGTTTGAGACTTAAATCGGCTCAAAGCTGAATCTTGCTCGTCGATTCAAACGTGTAGAGCCTGATTCAGCCTTGGCGTCTGTCCCGTGCAACGCCACCAGGCTCTAGCTCGCCAGGGTCAGGGGAATCAAAGCCTCGGTGATCAGCCGCTCATCGCCCGCGAGGACCACTCGGCCGCCGTGACGGCCGACCGGACGGCCCGACCAGTCGCAAACCGCGCCGCCCGCGCCCTCAATGACCGGGATGGCGGCATCGATATCCCAGCACTTCAGGCCGGACTCGACCACCAGGTCGAGGGTCCCGGCGGCCACCATGGCGTAGGCGTAGGCGTCGCAACCGAACCGCGCCAGGCGGGAGGCTCGCCGAAGAGCGCGCCAGGCTGCGGCTTCAGCGGCATCGAAGCAGGCCTCCGGATCGGTGGTGGCGATGATAGCGGCCGACAGGGCGACGCCGGTCCGGGTCTTCAGCGGCCGTTCGCCGCCGCCGTTGATCAGGCGCGAGCCTGAGACCCGGCCGATGAATATCTCGCCCAGGAATGGCTGACCGATGGAGCCCAGAACCGGCTCGCCCCGGTATCGCAGCCCGATCAGCGTGGTCCACAGCGGCAGTCCGGCGACGAAAGCCCGCGTGCCGTCGATCGGATCGAGCACCCAGACGAACTCGGCGTCCGGCCGATCCTCGCCGTACTCTTCCCCGATGACGCCGTGGTCCGGGTGATGCTGGCCGATCAGGTCGCGAATGACGGCCTCGGCGGCCTTATCGGCCGCCGTCACCGGATCGAACGCACCGGGCGGCCCCTTGTCCTCCAGCCCGTGGTCACCACGAAACAATGGCAGGATGGACTCCCCGGACGCGCGATTCAATTCGACGAGGAAGGCGTCGAAATCGTCGAGGGCTTGGGCGGCGAGCACGGCGGCCTTTCTGGACTGGCAGGTGGCGCGCGTAAAGCGGGAGCGGCGTTGCGCGCGGACGGCGGCCAAGGCAAATGACCACATGGCCCAGGTCCGCGCTCCGTTTCTGAAGGACCTCGGCTGGCGCCTCGAGCTCGCCGGCTTCGACTTGCTTTCCGCGCTGTTCCGGCTGATGCCCACCGACGCGGCCTCGGCCACGGGGGCGGCGCTGTTCAAGGCCCTGGGGCCGCTCACCGGGGCCCATCGGACGGCCAAGCTTGGCCTGCGCCTGGCGTTTCCGGACATGACCTCGGCGGAGCGCGACCGGCTGCTCGCAGCCCAATGGGACAATTTCGGCCGCTACGTGTTCGAGTTTCCCCTCACTCACCGCCTGAGGCCCGGGGGCGGACGCGTGGAAGTGGTGGGCGGCGAGCGGCTGGCGGCCATCGCTGCGTCAGGCCGTCCGGCCGTGCTGATCTCCGGCCATTTCTCCAATTTCGAGGTGATGGCCGCGGTGATCGTGGACGCCGGCGTCACCTGCAACGTCACCTATCGCGCCGCCAACAATCCCTACGTCGACCAGCGCATCATGGACAGCCGACGTCGCTATGGCGTCACCCTGTTCGCACCCAAGGGCGGGGAAGGCGCGCGCGAGCTCCTGGAAGCCATGAGCGAGGGGCGCTCGGTGGCCATGCTTAACGACCAGCGTTACGACGCTGGCGTGGCGGCGCCGTTCTTCGGCTGGCCGGTGATGACCAATCCCGCCGCCGCACGCCTGGCCTTGAGGTTCGGCGCGCCGATCCAGCCGATGTCGATCGAGCGCCTAAGCGGCGCGCGGTTTCGCTGCGTCATCCATCCGCCCATAGAGGTGGTCGATACCGGCGACAGGACCGCCGATATCGAGGCCGGCGTGGCCAGGATCAACGCCTTCATCGAGGAGCGCGTGCGCGAGCGTCCAGGCGAATGGTGGTGGTTGCATCGGCGGTGGTCCGCCGCCGACTACGCCGAGGCTGGCGAACTACCGGCATAGGGAGAACGGTTAAACTCTGGTCCGGAACCGGCCGGCCAGGTCCTTCAGCCCGGCGTCGATCAGGGGATCGCTCTTGGCGGCGGCGAGCCGCGCCGCCAGCACCGCCTCGGCGGTCTGGGCGGCCAGATCGGCGGCGGCGGCCTTGACCTCGGCAGCCGCCTGGGCTTCGGCGTTGGCGATCTTGCGTTCGGCGAGCGCTTCGCGGCGCTGGATGTCCTCTTCCAGCTGTTCCGCCGCCTCGATCCTCAGCTTCACGGCGTCCTCCTCGGCCGCCTTCAGCATGGCGGCGGCGGCGCGCTCGGTTTCCTCGCGCCGGGTCTTGATCTCGGCCAGGAGCGCCACGGCCTCTTCCCGCAGGCGCTTGGCCTCGTCGAGCTGGGCCTGGACCTTGGCGCCGACATCGTCCAGCGCCCTGAACGCCATGCCGGGAACCTTGGCCCGCCACAGGATGGCGACCAGCACCGCCAGGGCGATGAAGATCCAGAAGTGCGCGTCCCCCGGATTGGTGAACACCGATATGAGCGCGTTCATGCCTGGGCCTCGCCAAGGGCTTGTTCGAGCTCGGACCCGGTGGGGGCGGCGCCGGTCAGGCGCTCGACCATGGCCTCGGCGGCCTGCGCGGCGATCGCCCGAACATGGCCCATGGCCTCGCCGCGGGCCACGCCGATACGGCGCTCGGCCTCGGCCAGCAAGGCGCCCAGCTTGGCGTCCTCGTCCGCCTGGCGTGCATCTGACTCCGCCTTGGCGGCGGCCCTGGCCTCACCGGCCACCCGGTGCGCTCTGGCGCGCGCCTCATCCATTTCCCGGGCGGCGTCGTCGGCCTGGGCCTGAGCCTCGTCGCGCAGCTTTCGGGCGTCGCCGAAGTCGCCGCTGATTTTGTCCTCGCGCTTTTCGATGGCGCCGCTGACCCGCGGCACGAACACGAACGCGAACAGCAAATAGAGCGCCAGGAACACGCCCAGCGCCCACACGATCTGGCCCGGCCATTGGGCCAGGTCGAACTGAGGCAGGCCGCCCGCGGACATCAGACGTAAAGGATCAGGAAGCCCATGACCAAGCCGAAGATGCCCATGGACTCGGCCAGGGCCATGCCCAGGAACAGATAGACCCGCTCGCTGGCGGCGGCGGACGGATTACGCATCGCCGCTTGCAGATAGTTGCCGAACAGGATGCCGAGGCCGGCGCCGGCGCCGATCAGGCCGGTCATGGCGAGGCCGGCGCCAATGTGTCGTGCTGATGCGAGGTCCATGGTGTCGAAGTTCCCTTGGTTGACGGTGAAGGATCAGTGTCCGTGATCGAGGTTCACGACCTCGTTGAGATAGACGCAGGTGAGGGCGGCGAAGACGAAAGCCTGCAGGAAGGCGACCACAAGCTCCAGAAGCATGAGGGCCACGATCATCAGGAACGAAACCCCGGAGCCCAGAAGGCCGAGTTTCACCAGCCCCGAGCCCTCAATGCCCCAGACGCCGAGGCTGATCACGAAGCTGGCGAACATGAAGGTGACCACGTGCCCACCCAGCATGTTGCCGAACAGACGCATCGCCAGGGTGAGCGGCCTGACGAGGAAGGAGATCAGCTCAATCGGCAACAGGAAGAAGGCCATCACCGGGTGCATGCTCGACGGCCAGAACAGCTTGAAGAAGCGCAGGCCATTGCGCGCGAATCCCACCACCAGCACGGTGGTGAAGGTCATCACCGCCAGGGCGGCGGTCACGGCGAGCTGCGAGGTCACTGAAAATCCGCCGGGCGCCAGGCTGATCAGATTGAGCGTGGCGATGAGCAGGAACAGGGTGAGCAC
>OUNO010005361.1_pt1 | contig 18456 bp, 15 predicted proteins | sample 1779811 | NCBI WGS metagenome assembly OUNO01 (sample SAMEA3914804, study PRJEB12502) | metagenome | biome: forest; material: soil | place: Canada | collected 2010-06-25 | depth 0.3 m | reverse complement strand
GGCAGCAGAAATGGTGTCGGTCACGCCCAGTGCGCTGACCAGGAGACGCACGGCTGCGATTGCTTGGTCTGCCGCCTCGGCGTCATCGAGATCGCGTGTGTCGCTGCCCAGAGCCTCGGCAATACGACGAAGCTGTGGCCTGGTGACAGCAGCGTTGAACTCCATGACGCGAGGAAGCATGATCGCCGATGTCACACCATGGGTGATGTCGAATTCGGCCGCCAACTGGTGACCGATGCCGTGGGACAGCCCCATCCCGACATTTGTGGCTGCGAAGATCGACAACCACGTCGCCAGCATGCAATTGGTTCTAGCCTCGACGTCGTCGGGGTTGCGCGTGCTGTGCACCAGGTTCTGCGCGATCAGGCGAAGTGCTTCGCCGCCCAACGCGTCGGCGACGGCCATGCTTCGGATGGAGAGGATCCCTTCGACCGCATGATCCACGGCGCGGATCCCCGAAGCTGCCCAAAGCCAATCGGGTGTCAGGGCCGCGACTGCGGGGTCGAGGATGACCTCACGCGGGATAAGTCCCTTCGCTGTGTAAGCCCCTTTGCTGCGGGTCACCTCATCGGTGACCCCGGTCAGTGCGGTGTGTTCACCACCCGAAAGCGTCGTCGGCACGGCGATGTGCGGAATGTACTCGGCGGGCATCTCAGGCACTTCGTAGACGTCCGGGTACGTGAACCGCACCCGATATGTCTCAAAGTCCTCGGCCGTCTTGACTCCTGTGGCCAAGCACATTGCCACCGCCTTGGCGCAGTCGATGGGAGTACCGCCACCGACACTGACGATGGAATCGGCGCCGCCCTCTCTCGCCATCGACGCGGCCTGGAGGACAGCGGTCCTTGGGACGTGCTGCGGGGTTTTCGAGTGGATTCCGACCAGCGAATCGCCCAACTGGTCACGGACGGATTCTTCGACCCAGGTGCCCGCCAAGGACCCCGACATGATGACGACCGGACGATGACCGCCGTGCTTGGCGACCAGTCCTCCGAGCGCTCCAAGGGAATCGGGCCCGTAGGTGACACCGTCGACTCGCGGCAAGGTAAATGTACGCATGAGAGTCAGACCCCCATCACTTCACGGCCAATGAGTGACCGAGCGATGATGAGTTTCTGAATCTGCGGCGTGCCGTCGCCGATCTGGTAACCCGAGATATCGCGCAGCAACGACTGGAGCGGAAGTTCGTTGGACCATCCAACTTGGCCATGGAGAACAACACATTCCTGAATTGCTGCAAAGGCGACGCGCGGCGCCCACCACTTGAGCATCGCGGCCTCAGCAGTGTGCGGTCGCCCCTCGGCTCGCAGGCCGAGAGTTTGGTAGGCCAGTGCTCGAACGGCCGTCAGGTACGTGGTGTGCTCTGCGAGCGGAAACGAGACACCTTGATAGGCGGCCAGTGGCTTGCCGAACGACGTGCGGTCCTTGACGTACTCCACTGTCATGTCGATTGCCCGCTGAGCTGAACCAACACAGAGCAGAGAGATCAGGGTTCGGCTGAGATCGAATTCAGCCATGATGTCGCCGAAGCCAACGCCGGGCTCGCTGATGACCTCGTCGTCTGGCACGAACACGCGGTCCATCGTGATCGATCCCCGGCCCAACGGCTTGAATCCCGGGTCATCGAAACTTTGGGAGGAGACCTCGTCGTTGCGCATCTGAACGAGGAAGCATCCGATGCCCTTGGACTTTGAACCAGGATTGCTCTGCGCGAGGACGATTGCGATGTCGGCGTGTGGCGCTTGGGTGACAGAGGTCTTTTCCCCAGTCAGGTACCAGCCGCCATCTCCCCGTTCAGCCTTGGCTGTCATCGCAGCCGCATCCGAGCCGGATCCCGGTTCAGTGACTCCCCAACAACCGAGCGCAGCCCCTGATGCGATGGGCTCTGCCCACGCGCGGACTGCCTCAGACTCGTGGTTTGCGAGCAGCGTCACCAAACTGTTGGTGCTGAACAGGATGTAGCCCATGTTCGGATCGGCGTAGGACACCTCTTCGCATGCCAGCCCAACGGCGAGAAGGTCTGCGCCCTGTCCGCCTTTTTCTTCGGAGAGATACAGGTCAGTCAGACCCGCGTCGGCCATCCGCTTGAGCTCTTCGTAGGGAAACTTCTCGACCTCGGCGCGCTCGAGGTACGAGTCGTAGTAGGCGTCGCGGGCGAACTTGCGTACGTTCTTCTGGAACGCGATGTGGTCCTCATCGAGGATGAAACTTGCTGTAGACACGGTGGTCCTTTCTGAAATCAGTTGACCTGGCGTCCAGCGGACGACCAGTGAGCGGCGCGAAGGACCTTCTTGTCGATCTTTCCGACGGCGGTAAGTGGGAGTTCGCTGACGATCTCAACGTGCTTGGGCACCTGGTGGGCGCCCTTCTTCTCTCGAACCAAGGCCGTAAGGGCGGCGGTGTCGATCGTTGATCCTGGTCGTGCCACGACGAAGGCCGTGACCTGTTCGCCCCATTTGTCGTCCGGAACGCCGATGACGGCCGCCGCTGAGACTGTCTCGACCGAGGTAAGGACGTCCTCGATCTCCTTGGGATAGACGTTGAAGCCTCCGGTCACGATCATGTCCTTGCGACGGTCGACCATATGGAAGAAACCTCCATCGTCCCGGACCGCCATGTCGCTGGTTCGCAGCCAGCCATCACTAAGTGACTCAGCCGTCTCCTCGTCCCGCTTCCAATAGCCGTTCATGACCGCACGCGAGCGCACGGAGATCTCGCCGACCTCTCCGTCGGGCACCGGTTGTCCGTCCTCGTCGAGAAGTTCGACGTGGACGCCTGCCACCGGTCGACCACAGGAGGTCAGGAGGTCCGGGCGGTTGACCACGTCGTGCTCGTCTTTTCGCAGACTCGTTGACATGCCCAGACATTCGGTCTGGCCGTAGACCTGGGTCAGGATCGGCCCGAAGGCCTTTTGGGCCTCCTCGATCCGTGGCGTCGACATGGGAGCGGCGCCGTAGACGAGCGTTTCCAGAGCGGACGTATCAGCGGCGGCTACATCCATTTTGTCGAGCATCGTGTACAACATCGTCGGCACCACGAACGCGTAGTTGGCATGCTCCTTGACGACCGCGTCAAGCCACGCTTCAGGGTCGAAACCCTGCTGCAAGATGACGGTGCCGCCCCGAGCAAGTGTCGGAACGATGGGCAGGACAGCGGCATGGGTAATGGGAGACGAAGCCAAGTATCGGGGCGATTCCGGAAGTCCCCATGAGGAGGTCAGACTCTGTACCTCTTGGACAAGTGCTCGGTGCGAGAGCATCACACCTTTGGGTACGCCGGTCGTTCCACCGGTGTACTGCAGCCATGCCGTCTCGTCTTCGTCGACCTGCAGAGCCCTCAGCCGTGATGATGCCACCTTCGTGCACATCTGGAGAAGGTCGTGCTCAATGTCGGCCGGGCCCAAGCTGAGGAGGTGCCGTATCGAGGCTGACTTCTGCGCGACGGCGGCACCAGTCTCAGCGAACTTGGGGTGGACGATGAGCACCTCGATCTCGGCATCGTCACAAAGGAACACGTGGTCGTCGATCGAACCCAGAGGGTGCAAACCGCTATAGCGAGCACCGGAGAGAAAGGTCGCCGCCTGAACAAGAAAGACCTCGGGCGCATTGGGGCTGAGGATGCCCACGCCACGGCCCGGTCGAATGCCCAGATTGACGAGCACCTGCCGGATCCGGCTCGTCAGGTCAGCCGACTCCGCATACGTGACCCGTCGGTCGCCCAAGACAAACGCATCACGCGTCGGGTACCTCGTCAGAGCTTCCACAATCACGTCGCCGTAATTCGGGCCTTTCGTCGCCGCTGTACTCACTTCGTGCCTCTTTCTCGCTTCAGAGTGCCTCTTAGCACCCTGACTCTTCTAGTGTCGCCGATCACATGCAATCTTGACTGATCAGTTAGTATTGTGCAAGTCTCATGATCTAGTTAAGGAGAAATCGTGCGCGAAGTCAGCATCATTGGGGCGGGGATGACGTCCTTTGGGAAATTCGAGGACAAGTCGCTGCGCGCCCTCGGTAGCGAGGCAATCGCTGAGGCAATGAACGACGCCGGGATCACTGGGACCGATGTGGACCTCGTCATCCACGCCAACGCGGTCGCAGGCCTCATCACTGGACAGGAGATGACCCGGGGCCAGGTTGTCGTGGCTGACACCGATGTCGCAGGGCTCCCATTGGTCAACGTCGAAAATGCCTGTGCGAGCAGTTCTTCGGCCCTTCATCTGGCCGTCACCGCCATTCGGTCTGGAATGTACGACACGGTGCTTGTCGTCGGGTCGGAAAAGATGAGCGGCCGCGGTACGCGTGCGGCTCTCGACGCGCTCACCACGGCGGCTGACGTCGAACGGCTGGATGAGTTCAATCGCGAGCTGACCGGTCGCGACGGTGGCGCTGAGTCGTTCTTCATGGAGATCTATGCCCAAGAGACCGTCCGCTATATGGAACGATCTGGAGCCACTGCCCGGGACTTCGCGGAGGTTGCAGCCAAGAACTCCGCCCATGCGATGTTGAACCCCCACGCGCAGTACCGAACGCTCCGTACAGCGGATGAGGTACTCGCCAGCCGCCAAGTCGCTGGACCGATCACGATGCTGATGTGCTCACCCGTAGCCGACGGGGCCGCGGCCTTGGTCGTTCAGGCGACTGACAAAGTATCCGAAGACCGTGTCGCTGACGCTGTGCGCATTCGCGCGACCGCGCTGCTCACTGGCGTTCCTGGTGGACTAACGACGAGCCTAGAACGTCGAACGATCGAGATCGCATACGAGCAGGCCGGCCTCGGCCCCGACGACCTCGATGTGGTTGAACTCCACGACGGCGCATCCCCCAACGAGTTGATGGTCATCGAAGACCTTGGCCTGTGCCCACCCGGGGATGCTCGCAAGCTTCTTGCTGCAGGCGATACCAGTCTCGGCGGCCGTATCCCGGTCAACACCAGCGGTGGCCTCGTTTCAAAGGGTCACCCGGTCGGGGCGACCGGTGCGGCTCAGATCGTCGAACTGGTCACTCAACTGCGAGGTCGTGCCGGAAAGCGCCAAGTAGAAGGCGCCCACGTTGGCATTGCGGAAAACGCCGGGGGGTATTCACACCCGGAGCCTGCCGCGTGTGTCGTCACGATCCTCAGCAAGGACTGAATCGCCATGGCCCCTATCGACATGACTTCATCCGTCCTCCAGGAAAAGCGCGGGGCCGGCTTGTGGCTTCGGCTCAATCGGCCGGACTCTCTCAATGGTCTTCACCCTGACCTGTTGGCGGGACTACACGCCGGCCTCGATCGGGCCGAGGTGGACGAGGACATCCGCGTCGTGGTCATCGCGGCCAACGGGAAGGCTTTCTGCGCAGGAGCCGACCTCGTGTACGCGAACTCTTTGCAGTCGGCGCCCCGCCCACACGGACGACGAGACGCAGCGCAACTGTTCCTTCAGGACGTTCGCGAGCTTCTGCAACGAATTGAGCACCTCGACCTGCCTGTCATCGCGGCCGTACAGGGAGTGACTGTCGGAGGTGGATTGGAATTGGCCATGTGCTGCGACTTCATCATCGCTGCGCGATCGGCCCGCATTGGCGATGGCCATGCCAACTTCGGTCAAATCCCCGGAGGTGGCGCAACCGTCCGACTTCCTCAGCGAGTCGGCGTTTCCCTGGCCAAGCGGCTCATGTTCACAGGCGTGCTTCTGCCCGCATCTGAATTGGAGTTAACCGACCTGCTATCCGAAGTCGTCGACGACGACGAACTGGAGAGCGCCGTCCAGTCGCTCATCGACACGATCAGTTCCAAGAGCCCGGTCGGAATCGCGCGAATGAAGATGCTGATCCAAGACAGCCTCGATGTCCCAGTCCACATCGGACTCACCATCGAGCTCGAGGAGTCTGCCCTCCACCAGACATCTGCTGACTGGCGCGAGGGTATTGCCGCGTTCAACGAGAAGCGCCGCCCCAACTTCACCGGAAGCTAGTCAAAACCCAAGGAGAACACTCACATGTCTGATAGCAACTTCCTCGATCTGACGGGCCAAACCGTACTGGTCACCGGCGCCGGTCAAGGCGTGGGACGACAGGTCGCACTCGATTGCGCCGCCTTCGGCGCGTCCGTCGCCGTGAATGACTTCCATGAGGAGCGCGCCAAAGCCGTGGCTGTGGAGATCGAAGCCGCCGGCGGCATAGCCATTCCGATTGTGTGCGACGTCACCGACTTTGAAGACGTTCAGAAAATGGTGGGCGAGGTGACCGCTCAGCTTGGACCAGTCTCCGTCTTGGTCAACAACGCTGGCAATGCAGGTCCGGCAGAAGACCCCCTCGCACCGGCTCCACCATTCTGGGAAACCGGCCCCTCTGAATGGGCCCCATGGATCGAGACGAACTTCTACGGTGTCCTTCACGCCACTCGCGCGGTTCTGCCATCCATGGTTGAACGTTCCTACGGTCGTGTCATCTCCGTTATTTCCGACGCAGGGCGCACCGGAGAACCCAACCTAGCCGTGTACGGCGGCGCCAAGGCAGGCGTGGCGGGCTTCTCTCGCGGTCTCGCCAAGGCTGTCGGTCGCCACGGTGTGACCGTCAACTGTGTTTCCCTGTCGACGATCAACACGCCCGGAATCGCCACCGCGCTGAGCAACGAGGAACTCGTCAAGAAGGCCCTTCGGGGATACCCGCTTCGTCGATTCGGCGAACCGAGCGACCCTTCCCGACTCATCCTCTTTCTCGCCTCCTCCGCCGGTGAATGGATCACAGGACAGACCTACCCGGTCAACGGCGGATACGCGATTTCGTCATGAGCGCTAAAGGTTCGCGTCGACCCCTCGACGGCGTCCGTGTCGTCAGTCTCGCCGAGCAGTACCCCGGGCCCTTCGCCACGCTCATCCTGAGCGACCTCGGTGCGGACATCATCCAGGTCGAACGGCCAGGCGTGGGCGACCCCGCCCGCGCGTACTCCGCGTTCTACGACTCCCTCAACCGAGGCAAACGATCCATCGCCCTCGACCTCAAGAATGAGTCAGACCTGTCGACATGCCGAGAGCTCATCGCCACGGCTGACGTGCTCATCGAGGGCTTCCGGCCCGGAGTCATGGATCGCCTCGGTCTTGGACATGACGTGATCCAGGGCGACAGCCCAAATCTCGTCTACGTGTCAGTTTCGGGATTCGGCCAAGACGGACCATCCCGTCTACGGCCCGCCCACGATCTGTCGTTCCAAGCCCTTGCGGGCATGTTGCCAACGGATGCACCCGAGGTGCCAAGCCTCTCGTACGCGGACCTCTGTGCGGGGATGTTCGCGGCGATCGCGACCCTCGGCGGACTCACCGGCCGCGCTTCCAGCGGCCACGGCGGATACTGGGACGTCTCGATGTTCGACAGCCTGGTGTCGATCATGACGACGCTCCTCGCTCCTGCCGCTAACGGCGCAGCACCCGGGACGTTGGGCCAAGATCCTGGGTATGGAATCTTCGCCGGTGCGGACGGCCGCTGGCTGACTCTCAGCGTTGCCTTCGAGGACCACTTCTGGGATCCCCTGTGCGACGCGCTCTCGCTGGGAGCCTTGCGCCACATCAAGGGAGCCGAGCGGGTTCAACGCCAAGACGAGCTGCGCGCTGCACTGGCAGAACGCATCTCGACAGCTGACGCTTCTGTCTGGGAGTCCAAGCTCGTCGATGTCGGTGTGCCGTGTGGTGTTGTCAACAGCCCCATCGACGTGCTGCACGATCCGCAGGTCGTGTCTCGAGGCATGTTTCAGACCTTGTCGACGGCTGCCGGTGACACGACCTACGTGCGACAACCCTTGGTTGTCGACGGCGCCCAACTCGGCCCGACCCGACCCGCCCCAGCTATCGGCGAACACACGGCAGAAATCATGGCCGAGCTTCGTCAGAGACGTAGATAGATCCGTACCAGCCGACGCACACTCCCCTAACAGCGAGTTTGTGGCTCAGAACAACGTATACTGCTCAGTAAGGATTGAAGATCAAGCAGGTCGGGCGCGACAGCGTTCCGCAAATCTACAGAGGTGTGGGCGTGGCCAAGCAACGTGCAACGGATACCAAAGCTCTCGTCGCCGCGGCGGCGCAGGCCTTCAACGACAAGGGCTATCACAACGCAACCATCGACGACATCGCATTGGCTGCGGGGATCTCACGTCCAACTGTCTACCAGTACACGAAGAACAAGCAGCATCTTCTGGACCTCATGGTGCAAGAGGTAACCGGCGATCTCGGCCGACGACTCGATGAGGTTCTCGAGAGTCCAGAACGCCCTGCTGATCGGCTGCGTCAGCTGATCGACGCCCACATACAGGCAACAATCGCCAACCGTAGTTTCTACGCGATCATGTTCAACGAGGAAGTCGAACTGTCGGACAAGAGTCGCGAAGCGTTCCGGCAGTGGGCTCACAATCGGACCCAGCAGTGCGCACGATTGCTGGAGGAATGCCTGCAGGAGGCGGGTCGAACTGATTTGGACGCGCGGATCTCAGCCAACCTTCTGGAGTCGATGCTGGCGACCCTCTACAGGTGGTACGACCCCGCCGGTCCCGTCGACCCGAACGAACTATCGACCCAGATCTGGCTTTTCATCAGCGGGTTGACGCAAGCCCCGCAAGCGCTTCCCATCCAATCCTGATCGCTTTGTATGGGATGGGGGAAGCAAGCCGCTAGAGAAAGCCAATTGTTTTGAGTTCCATCGACGTCGAGTTCATCGGATCGAGTGACAACAACCTGGTTGGCGATATCTGGCGCGCATCCGGATCCGAGGAGCGCGGACAGATCCTCATGCTCCACGGCGGCGGGCAAACCCGGCACTCGTGGGACACGTCAGCTGCAAGCCTCTCAGCGAGCGGCTGGGACGTCACAACGGTCGACGCGAGAGGTCACGGAGACAGCGAATGGCCTCCCAACGGCGACTACTCACTCGACGCCTTCGCGGCTGATCTCTCGAGCCTGATCGCGGAATTCAAGGCCCCACCGATCGTCATCGGCGCGTCACTCGGTGGCATGTCCGCCATGGCGGCCATCGGTGAGCTTGGAGCTCACGCTCGCGCATTGATCCTCGTCGACATAGCACCGCGCAGCAATCCAGTCGGCGCCCAGCGCATTTTGAGATTCATGCGAGGGCACTCCCTAGGCTTCGACAAACTCGAGGACGTCGCGGTCGCCGTTGAGCAGTACAACCCCCGTTCGCGCACCAGAAACCTCGACGGTCTTAGAAAGAACGTGAGGCAGCACGAGAACGGTCGGTGGTACTGGCACTGGGACCCCCGATTCCTGGACTTCGGCGACGAGCCTACGCGCGCGACTCGGATCGACCGCTTGGAGCGCGCTGCGTCGAACGTCACGATCCCGATTCTTCTGGTGCGCGGATCCAACTCTGATGTGGTGTCCCCCGCCGATGCCGCCCATCTGCAGGAGCTCGCCCCTCAGGCCGAAATTGTCGAGGTCGGGGCCGGTCATATGGTCGTCGGCGACGACAACGATGTCTTCACCCAACAGGTCATCCCATTTCTCGACGATGTCAGTGCTGGAACCGCAATTCGAAGGGAAACTGCATGACGATCGAGGTGTCGTTTGCCGAGGACCTCCACGAGGGCCTGCAGGTCGACCTGGGAAGCTATGACGTCACCCACGACGAGATCGTTGCTTTCGCATCGAAGTGGGACCCCCAGCCGATGCACACCGATGATGACGCAGCCGCCAAAGGTTTCTTCGGCGAAGTCATCGCAAGTGGCATGCACACGATTGCCATCTATCAACGATTGGCTGTACTGGGGGCATATGAGAAATGGGCTGTCGTTGCAGGCCGCTCCATCAGATCACTCGAGCTTCCTCGTCCGGTTAGGGCCGGGATGACGTTGGACGGCTCACTGGAGATTGGTGAGATTTCCTTCAGGCATCCTGAACGCGCACTTGTCATGACTCACGGAAAACTCACCGCGGACGGCGAGACCGTTCTTACTGTCGACCTTTCCGCCTACCTGCGGCGCCGGCCCTGACGCACCGGGCCGCAGGATGTCACATCAGTCGAGTGGCCTGACGTCCACTACGACGTTGCCTCCGACCGCACCGGCCTCGACCGCTTCATGTGCACCTGCTGTGTCTTCCAGTGAGAACCGTCGTCCCACGCGTGGGGTCAACTTTCCGGTCCCAACCCAACGGTTGAGGTCGTCCGCAGCCATCCTGTGCTCGGCGTGAGGAAGGTTGTAAAGCAGCACCGATCGCAGGCTCACGCTCTTGTTCATGAGCCGCCACAACGGGACGGTCGGCGAATGACCGGAGTCAGTCGCATAGACAGCGATCACCCCGTTCGTCGCGCAGACCTTGGCGTCGACGTCGATGTTTGCTGCGGCGTCAACTTCGACGATCCGATCGAACCCGTGGCCGTTCGTCAGGTCCAGTAGATCCTTTGCAAGGTCGGGCGACCGATAGTCAAGAACCTCCTCACAGCCCGCGTCGAGCGCGATACCCCTGTTCTCGGGACGGCCGATCGTCCCGACGACCCGGGCGCCGGCCAGTTTGGCTTGCTGCACGGCTGAGTGTCCGACTGATCCTGAGGCACCCGCCACAAGCACTGTTGCCCCATCGATGAGGCCATCGCTGAAGAGGCAGCGGTGGGCCGTGCGGCCGGGTGTGCTCAGCGACGCGCCGGTGGCAAAGTCGACGTGGCCCGGCAGCGGTTCAACGTTGATGGCGGGGAGGCACACGAACTCCTCTGCAGTGCCGGTCGGTCGACCGAGCCGAGCGTCGAACACCCACACACGGTCGCCTGTCGATACCGTGGTGACACCGTCTCCGAGCTTGTCGATCACGCCTGCGCCGTCGTCGTGAGGGATCAAGAAGGGGCCATCCAACGTGATGCGCGCCCATCCCGACCGCCTCTTGATGTCGGCCGGATTTACACCGGACGCGTGCAGACGAACGCGGACTTCGCCGGGGCCGGGCTCTGGAGTTGGGATCTCGACCATCCGGAGCACTTCTCGTGCCGGTCCGGTGGCCTCGTACAGCACTGCACGCATTGTCGTTCCTTCTCGTTCGTTGTGTACCCCAATATTAACTCGCCAGTTAATATTGGGGTACACGCAGCCTGTTTGCCGTTTGCGTCAGTGCACCGCGGCAAACATGATCCGCTCTTCCGTGGCGTCCTCGGGCCGGAACTCGGCCGCGATGGTCCCCCTACGCGCCACCAAGACACGGTCGGACAGTGCCCGGATCTCTGGCAGGTACGACGACATCACGATGACTGCAGCGCCTGCTTCGGCGAACTCTCGGATCAGCCCGTGGATCTCCTCGATCGCGCCGACATCCACGCCCCGAGTGGGCTCATCGAAAATGATGACCTTCGGGTCCCGTGTGAGAGATCGGGCAAGAACCACCTTCTGCTGATTTCCCCCCGACAACTCAATCACTTTGGCGCGAGGTGACACTGACCGAATGCTGAACCGCTCGGTGAGGGCCTTCCCCACCTGCTCTCTCTCTCGACTGCTGGTCAGCCAGCGAAGCCTGCGGGAGGTCGCAAGGTGGCCAAGGTAGATGTTCCACTGAATGGACATCGTCTCGAAGAAGCCGCTGATCTTGCGGTCCTCGGTGATGTAGATGATCCCGTCACGAATCGCCTGGCGAGGTACCCGGTAGCGCACGGACTTTCCGTTGAGTAGCACACGTCCGCCATTGAGCCTTTGCCGCTTGGCTGCGCCGGTGATGATGTGAGCGGTCTCTGTACGGCCGGCACCAACGAGTCCGGCGATGCCGAGGACCTCCCCGCTGTAGGCAGAGAAGGACATGTTTCTCACCGCGGATCCGAGGTTGAGGTTCTGCACTTCCAACACTCGTCGTCGTTCAGGCGCTGTGTCACTGCGCCGCTTGTTCGCGTATTCCACGTTGCGACCGACCATGTGCCGGACGACCTCCTCGCGGGTGAGGTCCTTCGTGCTGCGGGTCGCCTGCAGCTCTCCATCTCGAAGTACCGTGATCCGGTCGGCGATGAGCAATGACTCCTCAAGCGCGTGAGAGACGTATATGACGCCGATCCCGCGCTCTTTCAGCCGTTCGATCGCACCGAACAGTTGTTCCTTCTCTTCAGGGGTCAGGGTCGCTGTCGGCTCATCGAAGATGACCAGTTTGGCGTCGCGCCGCAGAGCTTTGACGATCTCCACCATCTGCCGTTGGGCACCGCCGAGAGTCGACACATAACTGGAGGCCGGGACGTGGAAGTTCAGCGACTGGAGGTGTTGACGTGCCTCGATGTTGATACGACGCATCCCCGCGATGAGTGGCTCATTACCGAGTTCGAGATTCTGAGCGACCGTCATAGTCGGTACGAGGCTCGTCTCCTGATACATCATGGCAACGCCATCAGCCAAAGCTTGGCTCGGGTGCGTGTAGGACTTTGCCTCGCCAGCGATCGTCATCTCGCCCGAGTCCGGGACGAGGGTTCCCGCGATGATCTTGCACAATGTCGACTTGCCTGCGCCGTTCTCGCCGAGGAGAGCGTGGACCTCCCCCGGCTTCACGTCGAAATCGACGCCGTCCAGAGCGGCGATGCCGCCGTAGCGTTTGCCGATGCCGCGCATCTTCAGCACGTAGGACTCAGACATGAGTGCTCCTCTCGGTCACGTCACGAACGAGCAGAGCGCGGCCGCCCCTGCTCGCCACAAACTCCCTGATTCCATCGCTCGCAATGGCTGTTGTGCCATGTCGCGACGAACCTGGACGGGCATGGCTGGAGTCGACCAGCTCGCCATTCCCTGCCAGGGAGGCGACGAGGCCATAGGAACGTGGCGGAGCCCACGGCTTGATCTTGCCAAGATTGACCACGCGACCAATCTGGAGCGGCTCCCGAACCGATCGAGTCGATTGCAGTGCTGGACGTATCCAGTCCTCCATGGGGACCGTCGCCATCATCTCGGCGCGGAATTCGTCTTCACGCAGTACCAGTTCTACAAGGTTGTTGCGGGCTGCGAAGAACGCCACATCGATGACACCGGAAGGGCGTGTGTGCAGCCGCGCTGGATAAGCGGGCAGACGATCCACCACAGTCGTCGCACACCCGCTGCTGGGATCAATTGCGACAAGGCGGTGCTTCCAGGATTCACTGACGACCATCGCGCCAGCGCCGTCAAAGGCCAAACCGTACGGCCACGCCAGTCCCGAGGAGATCTTCTCCAGCTGCTGTCCGTCAGTGAGCCGCCAGACTGCACCCGTTGCGCCCTTCTCCATCAGGTCCCGGGGCCAGTCTGCCCAAGCTCCCGGGCTGATGGACTCGGTCACGAATATCTCACTGTCACGTACGGCCACCGACGACAACGGCCCCAAGTTCCGCTCCCCCGCGTCAATCAGGGTCGTCCATGCGCCGTCGCGCTCTAGGCGCACCAGCCCAACACCGTCAACGCACGCCAATGTCTCACCATCAGATGTGGCACAGAGGCCGAGCACCTCCGCCGGGAGGCTGGCAAGTGAACTCGGATATCCGGACGAGATGTCGATGACTTCTCGTCCGGAGGACACGAGGACTCGAGCGGAACCGTCGATGATGACGTCCTCGGGCGCGAAGTCGGCGTGTTCGAAGTGCACATCGAATTTGTCGAGAGAGTCGTTCGGGGTGAGGCCGGCGTCCATGGTCGGCGCGCCTCTTGGCGGGGAGTCGCCCGGTCGGATGAACTCTTTCAACATGCTGAGGCGCCTAGACATGGGCGGCTTCCGATCTGGTGGACTCGACAACGCGAGAAGTGAGCTCGATACGACCGATGCGGTTGTTGACCAGCCCTCCGAGGAATAGGTGCCCGTCGAACTCTCGCATCGACGTAATGAGCGGATGATCAGTGTGGGACTCATCCCAGAGGCTCTCGAGAACCTCCCCCTCTTCTGTGACCTTGAAGACGCATGATGTGTTGAGATTCGGCGAGAGGTAGTCGTCCAGCGACAACTCCTTAAGCATCCTCCGCCGGAAGTCGGGCGACCGAAGGGCCAAATCAAAGACTGGTGATCGCATGGCGGCAAATGCCATCCAGTAGGACCCGTCCGATGCCCGGTTGATGTTGTCGGGGTGCCCGGGAAGGTCCGTCAGGAATGGTTCGAGTTTGCCCTTCTCGGGTCCGTCGATCCAGAGACGGTCGACCCGGCACAGCACCGTGGAGGCGATGAGGATCGAGCGTCCGTCGTGGCTCACGCAGATGCCGTTCGGGAACGAGCAGTTCTTGACGACTGTTGTTGTCTCTTTGGTCGCCGGGTCGTAGCAGAGCACTCGACCATTGGGGCGCGCCTCGAAAATCTCAAGGAAGTACTGAGCTGCGTCGAAGCGTGTACTCGCGTCGCTGAAGTAGATTTTGCCGTCCGGCGCGATGTCCAGGTCATCGGCCAGGCGAATAGCGGAGTCGTCGCGCAAGCTGGTGCGGCTGCGCTTGACCCGGGTGGTCAACGGCGTAGCGACGCCCTGCTGGTCGATCGAGTAGAGGCCCATTCCGCCGACGCAGACAACGATATTGTCCTCCGCATCGATGGCCAGTCCGAGTGGATGTCCACCGACTCGGCAGAAGACCCTTCCCTGCGAATAGTCAGGCCCTTCAAACTTCCAGATCAGGCCGCGCCGATCTCCGCAATAGGCGCTGCCATCAGAACCCACTACGACATCTTCTGGACCCTCGACGACGCCGAGTCCGATGGACTGGGCGCCGGTGATGCGGTGATTGGGTTGCCACACCGACCCGGGTTCGTACACGTTAGGTCCGAGGTTGACACGCAGCTTCGCGGGCACCACGAAGATCTTCGAGATCGCGTTGTCCCTGTTTTTGCTGTACTTGATGTCGATCGTGGCAAAGACGATCAGGGTCACGGCAAGGACACCGGTGTAGACGTCATAGGGCCGGCCTTGCAGCGCAAACCCTTGGTAGATGGCGCCGGTAACGAGTGTGCCAATGAATGCTCGGCCCGCTGTCCCTCGACCGCCGGCAAGGCTGACTCCGCCGATGATGACCGCCGTGAGGGCGATCAATTCGTAGCCCTGCCCGGTTGAGTCGGAAGTCTGCTCCAGCCTTGTCGCAACCAGAAGACCCGCTAGTCCTGCTAGAGCACCAGAGATGACGTAGGAGGAAAAGACCATTCGGTCGAGCTTCATGCCCGCACGGCGGGCGGCCGTCCTGGACGAGCCGATCGCGGTGAGTCGCCACCCGTAGCGAGAGCGGGTCAGGATGACTTGGAAAACGATGACAACAACGACAAAAATCAGGAAAGAGACCGGAAGCGGTCCGACATTCGCATTGGACACCGTGCTCCACATGGCATCCGTGCGGAACTTGACGCCTACATCGGAGGAGTACCTCGTGTCGAGCAGGGTCACGATAGACCGGAAGAGAAGGAGAGTGACCAGCGTGGTGATGAAGGGCCTGGTCTTGAAATAGGCAACGAGTAGCCCATTTACCGACCCACAAGCCGCTCCGACAAGGCCTGCCAGCAGGAAAACGAGCGGCACCGGTAGGTCATAGAGCTTGTAGAAAAGCACAGCCACACTGTTTGAGAGGGCGAAGACAGCACCAACGCTGAGATCGATACCTCCACCCACGAGCACCACGGTGAGACCGAGAGCCAGGAGACCGGTCTCGGCCAAGATCTGACTAACCGTGGTGATGTTTGCACTCCCGAGGAACCCGGGCGCCGTCGCGGTGAAGTACACCACGACGACGACCAGGAGAGCCACGGGCGCCGAAGCGTCCATCCAGCGCTTACCAAGCAGTTCAGCCAGGAGCCGTTGAGCCGAGACTCGGTCTCGCCTCGTTCGACCTTCGAGGCTGTGAGCATCTTGCTGGATGGACATTCCGTGCACTCTTTCTGTTGTTCGTTCGGTTGGTTGCTAAGACGTCACGGAGTGCCGGTGTAGCAGGCGCTTGGCACTGTCTTGTAGTTGGATTTATCGACGATCGTCGACTTCGTGTAGATCGCCGTTCGCGAACTTCCGGCGGGCTTGCCGCTCTGCAGGAGGTACTGCGCGATGGCTACGATCTGCGGTCCCATGTGGGCGACTCCATAGTCGACAACCGCGGTCATGGATCCGTCAGCAAGGGCCTGGCAGGCCGAGATCGACGAATCGAGGGCGTAGACGCCGACCTTGCCGGAGAGTCCCGCCTGCTTCACTGCATTTGCGCTACCTGCCATCATGGCGTCCCAGACTCCGATGAAGCCGCACAGATTGGGGTGCTGCTGGAGAACTGTCTGCGTGATGTCGCGCGCCTTGGTCGGGTCGTACTGGCCGGCCTGGTCGGACACAACCTTGAGACCCTTCTCCGCGAAGACTCGCTTCATCGCCGGTTCGGCCAACACTGTGACGCCGTCGGCACCGAATCCACCGACGATGGCGACTTCCTTCTTGCCCTTGGCCTGGCAGTCTGTCGCCATGCGGGTCGCGAGCATCTTGCCGGACTCATCGAAGTTGCCGCCAACAAACGCGTCAGATTGTGCAACCGAAGGCACGTTGACCGAAATGACGTAAACGCCTTCCTTCTGAGCCTTCTGGATCAGGTTGGACGCATTCGACAGATCCAGGTTGTGGATGATCAACAAGTCTGGCTTGCCGTTGAGAAGCGTCTGAGCGTTCTGGATGAGCTTCTGCGGATCAGCGCCAGCCTGGTTCATCTTGAAGTCGATGCCGAGTGCAGGAAAGGATGCCTTGAAGGTGTTCGTCCACTGATCGAGGAGCGGGTAGCCTGCGCCGCCGGCGGCCCAAGAGACCTTCTTGCCCTTGAGAGTGGCGTAGGTCTGCTTGAGGGCGTCGGCAGGCTTTGCCACGGCCGACAGTCCTGAACCCTTCCCCGAGCTTGACGTGCTGTCAGATGAGGACGAACACGCGCTCAATGTGAGTGCGAGGGCCACCCCCAGCACGATGATGATCTTCTTCATGGTCGTTCCCTTCGTGTGCAGTGTCGTTACTTTGGAAAACTGATTCGTACTCACAACTCCCCCGATCTAGCGGTCTCGTCGTCGACCGGATGTAGCCACCGATCGAGAATGAGAGCGAAAATGACGATCACCGCCTTGAAGATCGACTGCTGAACCGTGTCGAGATCGAGCAGTGTCATGGCGTTGAGCAGGATGCCGATCAGGATCGTGGCCGTGATCACCCCTTCGACGGTTCCTCGGCCACCGGCGAGGCTGACGCCACCGATCACGACGATGGCTAGCACGTCGTACAACTGAGATCCGTTTGACAGAAGTCGACTGTCGAAGGAGCCCGCGCCGCCGATGATGATGAGGCCAGCGATGAAGCTGAGCACGGCCGACGCGACATAGGTGAGCAGGGTCAACGGCCTAGTTGGCATTCCCACCAACGCGGCGGCCTCCGGCTTGTCACCGATCCCGTAGAGCATCCGGCCGGGCACCAAACGTGCAAGGAAGAACCAAGTGACGAGCGCAAGGCCGAGCCAGACGAACAGCGCGAGAGGCAGTCCAAAGACGTCGTTGTTACCGACTGCGTGAATGAGCTTCGCGTCCGGTCCGATCTTGAAGGAGATCGAGCCGCCAAACAAGATCACACGTGAGAGACCAATAAATGCCAGTGACGTGGCCAGGGTGACGAACAGTGGCGGCACTTCGACGAATGCAACCAGTAGTCCATTGATGCATCCGAACACGATCGCCATCAGCAGACCTGCGAGCAGGGCACTCCATTCAGGGCTCCCATCGGCCAGGCGCTGCGCGACGAATTGGCCCGTCACGCCATAGATGGCGACCACCGACAGGTCGATTCCGCGGCCTATGACGACGATGGCCTGCCCGAGCGCGAGAACGCCGAGACCGGCGCTGGCCGATGCGATCGCTGCGGCGTTATCGAGAGAGCCGAATCCTGAAATGAGCAGCGCGAAGATCGCGATGAGGACCAGATCGAGGACCCCGACGATGTAGCCCTGATCTGTCTCGCGGATCCGATTCGCGATCGACGATCGCGAATCGCGGTGCGTCTCTATTGCGCTCGACATTCGCTCTCCTACAATCTTTACTTACTAGGTAGTTATCTTGCAGAAGTGTGTGGCACAGGTCACTTTGTGTCAAGCGCAATGAGGAATTAGCCAACTAGCCAGGATCGATTGCGTGCCAAATCTGCCCGCTCGTTCCCAGACGAAGGGAACCCACTTGTGAAGTCGAACGACAGGCCGATACGCCGCCTCCCGCGCGGATCGGGGATTTCGGGATGAACGAATCGATTTTGATCGAAGGCATCGGGTCGACCCGGATCGGGAAGTTAGGCAAGCCGGCCGATGAATTACTCGCAGTGTCGATATCGGACGCGCTCACTGACGCCGGCGTAGATGCACTCAACGTCGATCTTTACGCACTGGCCTGCAGTAATCCCTCAACTCTGGTCCAGAATCGCGTCGATCGGCCGAACTCAATTCACACCAACTCAGCGGAGGCGTTCTTCTACGCACTCAACGAGCTTCGGTCGGGCCGAGTGGAGACCGCGTTAATCGCGGGGGTCGAGACGATGTCGAACTGGC
>OUNO010000262.1_pt1 | contig 18471 bp, 15 predicted proteins | sample 1779811 | NCBI WGS metagenome assembly OUNO01 (sample SAMEA3914804, study PRJEB12502) | metagenome | biome: forest; material: soil | place: Canada | collected 2010-06-25 | depth 0.3 m | reverse complement strand
GATCTCGGCCGCGGCGGCCACGAGCTGGGAGCCCAGGGGCACGCGGGCCAGCGAGTCGAAGACGACCCGCCGTGGCTGGTCGCCGGGCTCGGCCGCCAGCCCGTCGGGACGGGCGGTCAGCTGTGGGTCGTCGGCCAGCGCGGTGCCGACGCCGACGACGACCGCGTCGACCGAGGCGCGCCAGTGATGGGCCCGCTGGCGGCTGTCCTCGCCGCTGATCCACTGGGAGTCGCCGGTCCGCGTCGCGACCTTGCCGTCGAGGGTCATGGCCGACTTGAACAGGACCCACGGCCGTCGCACGCGGGCATGCTTGCGAAACGCCTGGTTGAGCAGGCGGGCCCTCCCAGCCAGCTCTCCCTCCGCGACGATGACCTCGACGCCCTCGTCGCGGAGGATCCCGAGGCCGCGTCCGGACGCCTTCTCGGTGGGATCGTCAGAGGCGACGACGATCCGCTTGATGCCGGCCTGCAGGATGGCATCGGTGCACGGCGGGGTCTTGCCCTCGTGGCAGCACGGCTCGAGCGAGACGTAGAGCGTCGCGTCGGCGAGATCGGTGAGGCCGCACGCCTCGATCGCGTTGACCTCGGCGTGCGCACCACCGTATTCGGCATGCCAGCCCTCGCCGAGGATCTCGCCGTCGCGTGCCACGACCGCGCCGACGACGGGGTTGGGCCGCACGGCTCTGCCGTTGCCGGCGAGCTCGATGGCCCGGGCGAGGTGCGCCTGGTCGGTGTCGGTGCAGTTCGGCATCGCTCAACTCAGGATAACCCTGCGACGTCGGCATCCGCGGGGGGGCGCAGGCCCGCGATCAGGCGCAGCGCCCGCCGTGGAGGCGGTAGACGGTCATCTGCGGCCCGGGCCGGCGATAGGCGAGCGGGTAGTAGTCGAAGCTCCAGTCGAAGTTGAAGGCGACCGGGCCCTGCCCGTGCTCGTAGGGAGACGAGCGGTACACGACCTCGGCTTCGGCGGCGAGGCGGCGATAGTAGGCGACGGCGCCTGGCGCCGCCGCGGGATCGGCGAAGGCCCGGCCGGACTGGGTCGAGCCGCTGATGACCCAGCAGTATCCGCTGCGCTCGTAGTAGTCGATCAGCGCCGGCTCGAGCGTCGTGACGTAGTTCTCGATGCCGACCTCGCGCAGCGGCCGTGGGCTGATCGAGCCGTCGGGCGCGATGCGCGAGAACAGCGAGGCGTACTTGGGCCATCGGAACGCCGGGCCGCCCGGCGAGGGCGGCTCCTCGCGCGCCCACTCGTTCGGCGAGACCGGCTCGGCGACGATCGGCGTGCCCGCGGGGATGTTGGCGAGCATCCACCGACGCGTCAGGTTGCGGGTGTCGGGGCGCGAGAGGACCAGCCCTGCGTGGACGCTGTAGAGGAGGCCCTGGGCGAGGAGCGCGACGACGAGGAGCGAGACGAGCGCCGGCCTCGGCACGCGCCTCGAGACCGTGTCGGCGAGGCGCAGTGCGAAGAAGGCTCCGAGCAGGCAGAGGATCGGGAACACGGGGAGCAGCCAGCGGCCGAAGTAGCGGCCCTGCAGCCCCATGAAGATGAGGAACAGCAGTGGCGCGGGCACGAGCATCCAGCCGAGCCGCGGCCGCGCCCGCCAGATGCTCAGCGCTCCGCCGAGCGCGGCGAGCGCGGGAACCCAGCCGAGCCCCCAGGTCAGCGACCACAGGTAGTAGACGAGGCCGCCCTGTTTCGGCGCCCCGAGCTTGCCCTGGGCTTCAGCCGAGAGGCTCGACTGATGCGCGAGTTCGGCGTGGAAGCTCGAGTAGTCGAGCAGGGCGTACGGGTTGGCCACGAGGAAGGCCGCGAGCCCCGTGGCGCCGGCGAGCGCCAGTCCGAGCGCGACGCGGCGCCCGCGGCCCGCGCCTCCGTCCAGGTAGGCGCTCGCGGCGGCGGCGCCGAGCGGCAGCACGACGATGCCCGCCGTGTACTTGGTGGCGCAGGCGAGGCCCAGCCCGACACCGGCGATCGCGTAGTCGCGCGAGCGGCCGCGCTGCAAGACGCCGGCGGTCCCGAGCAACGACAGCGTCAGCGGCGCCAGCGTGGGGACGTCGTTGAGCGCCAGGTGGGCGTAGAAGACGGGTAGGAAGGCGACCGCCTCGATCGCGGTCGCCAGCAGGGCGACCGCGCGGCCGAACAGGCGCGCACCCGTCAGGTAGAGCAGCCACAGGGCAAGCGTGCCGAGCAGCGCACCGGCCACTCGGGCGAGCGTGTACAGCTCGCCGGGATGCAGGCGAAACGCCGCGCGGACGCCGGCGCCGCCGCCGTAGTACGCCGCGAAGAGGTAGTGCAGCAGATATGTGAAGGCCGGCGGGTTGGCGAAGTAGTGCGGGTTCAGCCCGCCCCCGAACATGCGCACGGCCCGGGGCACGAAGTGGGTGTCCTCATCGAGGTTGTATGCGTAGGGCAGGCCTTGGCGCACCCCCCACAGGCGCAGGCCCAGCCCGCCGATCAGCAAGACCGCCAGCAGCGCCCAGGCCCAGCGGCGCAGGCGGTCCCGATCCTCCCTGGCGGCGCTCTCAGCAGTTGGCATAGACCGCGTAGTAGCGGCTCGTGTAGATGCGGGTGAAGCCGGACAGAGGCACCTGGTCGCGAGGATCGTCGCCGACGTCGACGATCGCCTCGACGAAGACGGCGCTGCCCAGCGGGTAGACCGCGACACTTCCACGGCGGATGCGGTTCTCGAGCGTGTGGGAGCCCTTGCTGACGTCGGCCCGCGCCTGGCTGCGCGCGACGATGTCGTGCTGTCCGATGCTGTCGAGGATCCAGCGGGCGTCCGGGATCAGCTTGTTGTTCGGCAGCGACAGCAGCCGGCAGCGCTTCAGCTCCGCCTTCACGCGCGGATCGGCAAGTGCCTGCGCGAGACCCTTGTGGAAGTCCTCGTGATAGGCCAGCGTCGTGCGCAGGCTCGTCAGGTTGAGGGTCGTGGCGGCCGACGTCGCACCGTAGGCGATCAGCGCGGTCGCGCCCAGGATCCACACGCGCCGCGCCTTCGAGCCCCGCTCGAGCATCGCCCATCCCCCCAGCCCGACCGCACAGAACAGCAGCATGACCGTCGCCGCGCCGATCAGGTAGCGATCGATGACCGACGCCCCGGCGGCGCCCTCGGCGACGAACACGAACACGAGCAGGATCAGCGACGCGAGCGGAACGAGGACCCGCCGGGGGGCCAGCCAGACGGCCAGCGGCAGGCCGGCGATCGCGCCGAGCAGGATGGGGAGCTTGTCGATGCGGTCGGAGAACGTCCACACCGACCCCACCACGCTCGCGAGCCCCTGGGTGCGTTCGAGTTCCTGCGCCAGGCCGGCCGTGGCCGTCAGCGAGTAGAGCGGATTGCCGGTCACGATCGCATCGAAGCCGACCCACACGACCGGCGCGATCGCGGCGAGCAGCAGGTAGCGCAGCCGCGTGGCATTGCCGACAGGCCAGGAGCACCACAGCCAGTAGAAGCCGCTCAGCACCCACGCGTCGGGCCGCAGCAGGCCGGCCGCTGCCAGCAGCAGTAGGACGGGGGCCCCGCGCCGGCGCCGTTCGACCTCCAGCACGACGGCCCAGACGATCAGCGCGAGATAGGAGATGTCGAGATAGCCCTGGGCGGCGAGGTTCTCGACGAAGAAGCGGCTGAGCAGCAGCAGGGCGGCCATCAGGCCGACGACCGGTCCGAAGCACAGGCGGCCGAGCCGGTACATGCCCGCGACGGCCGCGACAAAGGAGGCGATCGAGCCGAGGATCATCAGCCTCGCGCCGCCGTCGCCGAAGATCGAGCAGAGCATCCCGAAGGCGATCGCCAGCGGATGCTCGGTGGGTCCGCGATAGACGCGGAAGTCCGGCAGGTGCAGATGGAGCAGGTCGCGGCCCCACAGCAGCGCGTAGAACGAGTCGTAGGTCGGGTAGGTCGGGAAGGCGAAGTAGCCGATGAGCGCTCCCACGCACATCGCGGCCAGGCCGATCCGCGCCCACGTGCCGACGCGCACGGCACGCAGCCGCGCCAGACGGGTGGAGCCCGGGCTCAGCCGGGTGAGCGTCGCGCTTTCCATCTAGCCTTGGAGTATCGAGTCCGCCACCAGGCACCGGCGCCGGGGTGGCTCGACGCTTGCGCCAAGACCGTTACCTGCGCTTTGGGATACTGCCGGGGCCCAAGTCTAGGCAATCGACGCCCATGAAGCTCATCATCCAGATCCCCTGCTTCAACGAGGCGGCACAGCTGCCGTCGACGCTCGCGGACCTCCCGCGCCAGGTCGAGGGCTTCGACGTCGTCGAGTGGCTGGTCATCGACGACGGCTCCACCGACGAGACGATCGCCGTCGCCCGCGAGCTCGGCGTCGACCACCTTGTCCGCCTGACCAACAACAAGGGACTCGCCGCCGGCTTCCAGGCCGGCATCGACACCGCCTTGAAGCTCGGCGCGGACGTCATCGTCAACACCGACGCCGACAACCAGTACTACGGCCCCGACATCTCCCGGCTCGTCCTGCCGATCCTCGAGGGCCGCGCGGACATGGTCGTCGGCGACCGCGAGGTGAGCGGCATCGAGCACTTCTCGCCCCTGAAGAAGGGTCTCCAGCGACTCGGCTCGTGGGTCGTCCGCCAGGCGTCCTCGACGTCCGTCCCTGACACGACCTCGGGATTCCGGGCGTACAACCGCGAGGCGGCGATCCAGATGATGGTCGTCTCGCGCTTCACCTACACGCTCGAGACGATCATCCAGGCCGGCAAGCAGCTCGTCGCGATCGATCACGTGCCCGTGCGCACCAACCCCAAAACGCGTGAGTCGCGGCTGTTCCCGTCGATGGGCGCCTATGTCCGTCGCAACAGCGTGTCGATCTTCCGCATCTACGCCCAGTACGAGCCGCTGCGCGTGTTCTGGAGCCTCGCCATGGTGATCGGCGTCGTGTCGGTCGCCGTCTGGATCCGCTTCGCCGTGTCCTATATCGAGGGCGGCGGCAAGGGACACGTCCAGTCGCTCATCCTCGGCGCCGTCCTGTTCATCGCGGCCGTCGTCCTGTGGGCGCTCGGCGTGATCGGCGACCTGCTCGCCGCCCAGCGCGTCATGACGCAACGGACCTTCGAGCGCGTGCGCCGGATCGAGCTGCAGCTGGACATCGCGCCCTCGCACTACGAACCGGGTGGCGCTGCGAGCCAGGACGCCTCGCGACCCGACGCCGAGCCGGCGCCGGAGGAACGTCGCGAGGGCGAGGCGGTGCGGCTGTGAGCGGCGTGACCGTCTCCCGCGACGGCATCGTCACGGGCAACACCTACGACAAGTACGGATCCACCAACCCGGTCGTCCGGCGACTGATGAGCGGCTTCGAGCGCAGCCTGGACGATCTCTTCACCGCGGCGGCCCCATCCTCACTGCTGGACGTCGGCTGTGGCGAGGGCGTCCTCGTCCAGCGCTGGGCGCAGCGACTTGGCAGCGGGCGCGTAGTCGGCGTCGACCTCGAGGAGGAGTCGATCCAGAACGGCTGGGCCGAGCACACGGCGCCCAACCTCGAGTACCGCGTGATGACGGCCGGCGGCGCCGAGCAGCTGGGCAACCTGCCGTTCGCCGACGGGGAGTTCGACCTCGTCAGCGCGATCGAGGTGCTCGAGCACGTGCCCGACCCCGAGCACACGGTCGCCGAGATGGCCCGCTGCGCCAAGCGGCACCTGCTCGTGTCGGTCCCGCGGGAGCCGCTCTGGCGGATGCTCAACATGGCCCGCGGCGCCTACTGGCCGGCGCTCGGTAACACCCCCGGCCACCTCAACCACTGGTCGCGGCGGTCGTTCATCGAGCTGCTCTCGCGCCACGGCCACGTCGTCGAGGCGCGCACGCCGTTCCCCTGGACGATGTTGCTTGTCCGCCTCTAGGCTCTCCCCGGGCCGCCCGACGCGCTCATACGGCAGCGGCGCCCGGATCCTGTCCGTCGGCATCGCCTCGACGGGCGTGCTGACGTTCGCGTACTTCTCGCTGACGAGCCACGTGCTCAACGCCTTCCAGGCCAAGCGGATCGACCTGCTGTGGTCGGTCATGTTCGTGACCATCTCGGTCATCTACCGGCCGATCGAACAGCTCCTGTCACGGACGATCGCCGAACGCCGGGCGCGCGGCCATATCGAGCACTCGATGCGCGTGCCGATCGCCATCCAGCTGGGCTTTGCGCTCGTCTTCCTCGCGCTCGCGCTCGCCCTGCGCCACGAGCTCGTCAGGCACGTCTTCGACAACTACGAAGGTCTCTACGCCGTCCTCGTCGTCGGCACGATGGCCTATGCGGCGAGCTATTTCGCCCGTGGCTGGCTCGCCGGCCACCAGTACTTCGCCCTCTATGGCGGCCTCGTCCTGATGGAGGCCGTCTCGCGCATCTGCTTCGTCCTCGCCGTCGTCCTGGGCCTGGCCCACGGTCAGCTCGCCGTCGCCCTGGGCATCGCGGCGGCGCCGTTCGTGTCGCTGTTCGTCGTGCCGTGGGCGTTCGCGCGACGCAGTGCCGAGCTGCGCGGCACCCCAGCGGGCGCCCGCGGCGCCCACGAGATCGAGGACGTCGATGCTGCGCTCGCGGGCCCAGGCGCCGAGGGCGTCCAGGAGGCGGTCGCCGCTGACGAGCTCTCGCTGCAGCGCGGCTCGAACTTCGCCCTCGTCGTGTCCGGGATCATGGTCGCCGAGCAGGTCCTGCTGAACGCCGCCGTCCTGACCGTCGACGCGACCTCGCGCGACCGGGCGCTGGCGGGTGTCGTCTTCAACATCCTGCTCATCGCGCGCGCTCCGCTGCAGCTCTTTCAGGCGATCCAGACGTCGCTGCTGCCTCACCTGACGGGCCTCGAGGCGACCGAGGGACACGATGCGTTCGCGCGAGCCATCCGCGTGACGGTGCTCGCCATCGCCGGCTTCGCGCTCGCCGTCTCGCTCGGTCTGCTGGCGATTGGCCCGTTCGTCATGAGTCACCTGTTCGGCCAGCTGTTCGCCTACAACCGCATCGGCCTGGCTGTCATCGGCCTCGGCATGGGCTTCCACCTCGCCTCCGGCGCACTGAACCAGGCTGCGCTCGCCCGCGACCACGCGCGCGCGGCGGCGGCCTGCTGGCTCATCTCGGCCGTCGTGTTCGTCCTCTGGATGGTCAGCCCGATCGTCCACGGCCAGGTGTGGCGAACGGAGATCGGCTACGCGGGAGCGACCGCCGTGCTGGTCCTGCTCCTGTCGGTGCTCTACCGGCGGGGCAACGTGATGCGCGTGGCCGACGGGGCCTGAGCTACTCGGCGGCGATCGATCGCGCGATCGCGGCGTACGCGCCGGCGGGATCGGCGGCGCCGAACACGGCGGATCCGGCGACGAACAGGCTGGCGCCGGCCGCCAGGCACGACGGTGCGGTGTGCTCATCCACGCCGCCGTCGACCTCGACGGCGACATCGTCGCCGAGCAGCTCGCGCAGCCGCGGCAGCTTCTCGAGCGAGCGGGCGATGAAGGCCTGCCCACCCCATCCGGGGTTCACGGTCATGCACAGCGCGACGTCGATCTCCCCCGCCATCTCTGTGAGCGCTCCCGTCGGCGTCCCCGGGTTGATCGCCACGCCGACGCAGGCTCCACGATCGCGGATGAGGCCGGCGGCGTAGGCCGCGTGCGGCGTCGCCTCGGCATGGAAGGTGATCGAGTCGGCGCCGGCCCTGACGAAGTCCTCGACGCGGCGCTCGGGCCGCTCGATCATCAGATGGGCCTCGACCGCGCCGCCGGCCTCGCGCACCTGCTCGGCGATAGCCTCGACGATCAGCGGTCCGACCGTGATCGGGGGCACGAAGTGCCCGTCCATCACATCCACGTGGATGACCCGGGCGCCCGCCTGGAGCACCTCGCCGACCTGCTCGCGCAGGCGCCCGAAGTCGGCTGACAGGATCGAAGGCGCCACGCGAACCCCGCGAAGCAGCTCGGCGACCAGAGACGCCCGCGCGCCGTCACCATGCGGGCTCATACCGGCTGAAGCATCGAGTCGCCGCAGTGATTGCACTTGAGGATCGCCGTCGAGGACATCCGGACGATGGTTGAGTGCTCACCGCAGTTCGGGCAGACCGACGTCAGCTCGAAGCGATGCAGGCAGTAGACGCAGCGGTAGCGGCCGGGCAGGTTGGTCGGGCGCAGCCACGGCTCGCCGCAGTTGGGGCACTGGGGGCCGAGGTCGACCGAGGCCCGTGCGGGCGCGCCTGGCTCGCCGTCCACGTTTCAGCTCCGGCGCAGCAGCCTGGCGATGAAGAAGCCGGCCGTGCGGTCGCGGTGCGGCAGCGTCTGCACGAGGCCGGCCGGCACGCTGCCGCCGCCTGCCGACATTGCGTGGGCGGGCATCTCGGCGGCGAGATCGTCGAGACCGAAGTCGCTATTGGAGTCCAGGAAGGCGGCTATCAGGCGCTCATTCTCACTCGGGGAGATCGTGCACGTAGAGTAGACAAGCACGCCCCCCGGACGGACGGCGGCCGCGCCGGCGGCGAGGATCTCGGCCTGGGCGCGGGCCATCTCGGCGATCGCGGCGACCGACACCCGCCAGCGCAGGTCGGGCCGGGCCTGGAGGGTACCGAGGCCCGAGCAGGGCGGATCGACGAGCACCCGGTCGAACACGGCGCCCTCCGGCCGGGCCATCGCGGCGTCGGCGACCTCGACGCGGACGTTCGCGGCGCCGAGGCGCTGGGCGGCGCGGGCGAGGGCGCCCGCTCTGCGTCTGTCGTGCTCGACGGCCAGGACCTCGCCGGTTCCCGCCATCAGCGCCGCCAGGTGGGTGCTCTTGCCGCCCGGCGCCGCACAGAGGTCGAGCACCCGCTCGCCGGGCTCCGGCGCAAGGGCGCGCGCGACGAGCATCGCGCCGCGTGACTGGGCGATGAATGCGCCCGCCGCCCACAGCGGCGAGGACTGGATGTCGAGCGGCTCCTCGAGGACGAGGGCCTCTGGCAGCTCGGTGTCGGTGTGGGTGCGGACCCCCAGCTCGTCCGCCAGCGCCTGCGGGTCGATCCGCAGCGTGTTGGCGCGCAGGGCGAACTCGCCGGCCTCGTTGTCGTAGGCCATCAGCGCCCGCGCATCGTCGGGACCGAGCTCGCTCCACCACAGCCGCGCGATCCACTCCGGATGTGAGTGCATGACCGCGGCGTCCTCGGGGGTTCGGTCGTGCAGGTCACCGAGCAGCGCCTCGGCGCCCTCGCGGGCGGCGCGCCTCAGGACGGCGTTGACGAGACCGTGTCCGGCGCGCGCGCCGCCCTTGGCGAGCTCGACGGCGTCGGCCACGATCGCGTAGTCGGGCGAGCCGCGCATGTAGAGGAGCTCGTAGAGACCGAGCCGCAGGGCGCCCAGGACGGGAGGGTCCAGCCGTGCGAGGGGGCGTCCGGCGAGGCGCTCGATCAGGTGGTCGAGCGTGCCCGAGCGTTGGACGGTGCCGTAGGCGAGGCGCATCGCGAGGGCGCGATCGCGCTGGTCGAGGCTCCCGGACTCGGCCTGGAGGGCCTGGTCGGCGTAGGCGCCACGCTCGAAGACGCGGCGCACGACCGTGTAGGCGCAGGTGCGCGCCGGCGCGATCGTTGCGGTGCTCGTCATCGGGCCATGATGGGCTATCCGCTGCGGACCGCGCGGCTGGGGGCCAGCGCGTCGGCTATGTCATCGGCCAGACGTGCCGCCTCGTCCTCGTCCAGGGTCGCCGTCGTCACCCTCACGGCCGGCGAGCTGCCGGGCAGGCGGTGGGGGCCTCCGGGCGCGAGCACCCACCCCTTCTGCAGCAGGGCGCCGATGACGGACGCTTCCTCGCCGACGGGTATCCAGACGTTCAGGCCGGTGGCGCCGTGCGCACGGACGCCGCGCGCGTCCAGACCCTCCAGCAGGCGCCGCCGGCGCTTGGCGTAAATGGAGCCCGCGCGCCGCACGAGCCGCTCGACGTCGCGATCGCTCCACAGCTCGACGACAAGCGACTGGAGCATGTGGCTGACCCATCCCGGCCCGCACTGCTGGCGACCCTGGACGCTCGCGACGGTGTGCTCATCGCCGGTCAGCACGGCCAGGCGCAGGTCGGGGCCGAGCGCCTTGGCGACCGAACGCGTCGCAGCCCAGCATCGGCGTCCGGTCGTCGTGGTGTGCAGAGCGCCGCCGGCGAGGAGTCCGAGGTGATCGTCCTCGACGACGAGAGCCTCGGGGAACTCGGCGAGGACCGCCCGCAGCTCGCCGGCGCGCTCTGCGTCGAGCGCGGCCCCCGTCGGGTTCTGCCCCCGGGGCGTGATGATCACCGCACGGGCTCCGGCCCGAAGTGCGCCCCGCAGCGGCTGGGCGAGCATGCCGCGGTCATCGACGGCGACCGCCTCGAGCACGAGGCCGTGGGCGCGCAGCAGGTCGTAGAGAGCCGCGTAGCCGGGATTCTCGACCGCCACGCGATCGCCGGCGCGCAGATGGACCTCGAGGACGCGCTCGATGCCGTCGAGCGCACCGCTGACGACGCACACGTCCTCCCCGTCGATTCCATCGCCGTCGAGCCGACGGCGCGCCAGCGCGGCCAGCCGCGGATCGACGGGCAGCTCGCCGTAGAGGCGCACCGGCAGCGGGGTCCGCGCCAGAGCGCGGGACAGGTTCGGCAGCAGGGCCGGGTCGGGGTTGCCCCTGGACAGGTCGCGCGCCCCGGCCGGGACCGGGAGTGGCTCGCGCGCGAGGCCGATGGGCGGGCGCTCGCCGATGCGCGTGCCGCGGCGCGGCTCGCTGACGACGACGCCGCGGCGGCGCAGCTCGGCGAGCCCCGCAGCGATCGTCGCCGGGCTCAGGCCGACGCTGGCCGACAGGCTCCTGATCGACGGCAGGCGCTCGCCCGGCGACAGCGCGCCGGTGCCGACGGCGGCCTCGACGACGCTCACGAGCTCGGAGGCGCTCCCTGCTTTGATCCGATACTGTTCCAGCTCAGACATCTATCTGTACTATTACAGATTGGAGGGACAACCGTGAGCACGACCCCAGCGAGCCACCCCGCACCGCCGGCCTCCGACCGAGTGCGGCTCAGGCGCAGGCGTGAACGCGGCAGCCACGACCGGGCCGCCATCGACGCCATCCTCGACGAGGCGCTGATCGCCCACGTCGGCATCGTCCTCCCCGACGGCCAGCCGCTCGTCGTCCCCACGCTCCACGCCCGCGCCGGGGACATCGTCTATCTGCACGGCTCGGTCGCGTCGAGAACGCTGCGGGCGCTGGCGGCCTCGGCGCCGATCTGCCTGACCGTCTCGCTGCTCGACGGCCTCGTGCTGGCGCGCTCAGCGATGCACCACTCGGCCAACTACCGCTCGGCGATGCTGATGGGGATCGCGAGGATCGTCGCGGCGCCCGAGGAGAAGCGCGCGGCGCTGCGGGCGATCGTCGAGCACATCGTCCCGGGTCGCTCCGGCGATGTCCGCGGGCCGACCGAGAAGGAGCTCCTGGCGACGTCGGTGCTGGCGCTGCCGATCGACGAGGCCTCGGCGAAGGCTCGCAGCGGAGGGCCGGTCGATGACGAGGAGGACTACGCCCTCGACGCCTGGGCCGGAGTGATCCCGCTGAGGACGCTGCCGGGCGCTCCCGAGCCCGACCCCCGCCTGCGTCCCGGCATTCCGCTGCCGGCCCACGCGAGCGCCTACAGACGCCCGGGAGCCGCGTGACCGCGTAGATAGTCCGCGGCGTCCATCGCGCGCGCCCCCGCCGGCTGGACCTCGAGCAGCTCGAGCCATCCGGGGCTGCATGCCAGCAGGAGACGCCCGTCACGCACGATCATCCCGGCGTCGCCGGCCGTGTCCCCTGCCTCCCGCGGCTCCGAGCCGGCGAGCGCCGCCCTGTGCACCCCGAGCATGCTTCCGTCGGCCAGCTCGACCCGGGCGCCGACATGGGGATGGAGCGCCCGGACGACGCGCTCGAGCTCCACGGCCGGGCGGGCCGTGTCGAGCGTCCTGTCCGCCGGCGCGATCTTCTCCGCGTAGGTCACGCCCTCCTCGGGCTGCTCGACGAACTCGGGGCGCTCGTGCAGCGCCCGCACGAGCAGATCGCCGCCGAGCGCCTGCAGGCGAGCGGCAAGCGTTCCATAGGTGTCGAGCGCGCCGATCCGCTCCTCGGCGGCGAGGCAGACGGGACCGCTGTCCAGGCCCGCGGTCAACCGCATGATCGACACGCCTGTGCCCTGGTCGCCGGCCATGATCGCGCGCTCGATCGGCGCTGCGCCGCGCCAGCGGGGAAGCAGGGACGGGTGGACGTTGAGGACGTCGTGCTCGGAGAGCAGCGGCTCCTTCAGCAGCGCGCCGAACGCACACACGACGAGCGTCCGTGAGCCCGGCGTCCCGCCGCCGGCGTCGGCGATCAGACCGCGGGCCTCCTCGTCGTTGACGCTCTCGGGCTGCGAGAGGGCGATACCGAGCGCGCGGGCCGTCACGGCCACGGGAGGCGCCGTCAGGCGCCGACCACGTCCGCTCGGGCGATCGGGGCGAGTCAGGACCAGCGCCGGGCGCTGATCCGCCTCCACGGCCAGACGCTCGAGGACGGCAGCGGCGAACTCTGATGTGCCGAGGAAGACGACGGTCAAGATGCTCGTGCGCCGCCGCCGGCCTATGCGCCGGAGGCGCCCGCCTGCGCCTCGCGCATCGAGCGCATCGCCTCCTTGCGCGCCTGCTTCGAGATCCGGTCGAGGATGAGGATCCCGTCGAGATGGTCGATCTCGTGCTGGATCACGCGCGCCTCGAGCCCCTCCGCCTCGATCTCGACGCCCGCCCCGGTCTGATCCTGTCCACGCACGCGCACTCGCGCCGGGCGCTCGACCTCGACGTGCACGCCGGGCAGGCTGAGACAGCCCTCTTCAGAGATCTCGAGCTCGTCGCTCGTCCACGTCAACTCGGGGTTCACGAGCGCTGTGAGAGGGTCCTCCTCGTAGGCGCGATAGACGAGCAGGCGATGCAGGATGCCAACCTGCGTGGCCGCCAGCCCCACTCCGAGAGCGTCGCGCATGAGCTCGCCCATCCGCTCGATCTCCGCGGCAAGCGCGTCGTCGAAGCGGTCGACGGGCACAGCGGTAGAGCGCAGCACCGGGTCGCCGAGCTTGCGCACGTGGCGCAGCGCCGCGTCGCGACGGGCGCGGGTCTCGGGATCGAGCTCGCTGACCGTCGGCGCGTGCTCGAGCGCCTCGGGGTCCTGCCCGTCCTGGCCCGGGGCGTGCCCGAGGGCCTCGACCTCGACATCGTCGCGCTCCGCGCTCGCCACCGGAGCTGTCGTGCCCTCTGCTGTGCGCTGCTGATCGGCCATCGCGCCCTTGAGTCTACGAAGCGGCGGCGCGCGACGGCCTTCGCGAGGTCGATCGTCCCGTGGCCGGCGGCGGAGCGCTTGTTGCGTGCGCTAGCGGCCGGCGCCGTGCGCCACGAGCCGTCGCCCTATTGCGGGTCGACGTCCACACTGAAGCTGACGCCGGCGCGCGAGCGCTCCGCCGCTACGCGCCGGACGGCCTCGCCGACGGCCCGCACCGCTCGCCGTCGCACGGGCGCCTTGATGACGAGGACCTGCCGCTCGCGGCCGCGGAGGCGAAAGAGCGCCGCCGGGCCGAGGACGGCCGGCTCGGCGGCCGCGGCCGCGCCGGGCCCGTGGACATCTCCATCCGACTGCCCGTCGGCGGCCAGCCACTCGGCGATGGCCCGGCGCACGGCCATCGCGGCCTCGCGCGCCCGCTCGGACTCCTCGGCGGCGCAGACGACCCTGATGAGGTGGGCGAACGGCGGGTAACCGAGCGCGAGACGGCGCTCGAGCTCGCCGGCCAGGAACCCCTCGCTGTCATGGCGTGCGGCGGCGAGGATCGCGCGCGCCTGCGGCGCGATCGTCTGGACGAGCACGCGGCCGTGGCCACCCCGGCCCGCGCGGCCGGCGAGCTGGGCGATCAGCGCGAAGGTCCGCTCCTCGGCGCGGAAGTCGGGGAACCTCAGGGTCGCGTCGGCGTCGAGCACCACACCGAGAGTGACGTCGGGGAAGTCGTGGCCCTTGGCGACCATCTGCGTGCCGATCAGGACACCGCTGTCGGCCTGCTCGAAGCGCCGCAGAAGCTCTCCGGCGGCGCTCGGACCCGAATCGGGCGCCTGCGGGGAGCCGTCCCCGGCTCCGGCCGCGACGACGTCGGCGTCGAGCCTGAAGACCGGGAAGCGCCCGTCCTCGTCGAAGACAGCCGCCAGGTCGTGCTGGAGGCGCTCGGTGCCCGCGCCGTGGCGCGCGACGGCGGTCGAGCCGCAGTCCGCGCAGCGCCCAGGCGCGGTCTCGCGATGGCCGCAGTGGTGGCAGGCGAGGAAGCCGCCGGCCCTGTGCAGGACGAGCGCGACGTCGCAGTCCGGGCAGCTCCAGACGCGACCGCACGAGCGACAGGAGAGGAAGTTCGACCACCCGCGGCGATTCAGCAGCACGATGGCCTTGCCGCCGGAGGAGCGCACTGCGGCCAACGCCTGCGCGGTGACGGGATGCAGGCCGCTGCCCTGGCCGCGCATGTCGAGCACCTCGACACCGGGCAGCGGCCGGCCGTCGACACGCTCGGCGAGCACCGACGCCGCCACGCGGTGGACCGTCTCGGGTCGCGGCGTCGCGCTGCCCAGGAGCAGGACGGCGCCCGCGCGCTCGGCGCGCTCGGCGGCCACGTCGCGGGCGTCGTAGCGGGGATCGCCCTCGTGCTTGTAGGAAGCGTCGTGCTCCTCGTCCAGGACGATCAGCCCGAGGTCGGAGATCGGCGCGAAGACAGCCGAGCGCGGCCCGACGCAGACCCGCGCCTCGCCGTCGCGCAGCCGGCGCCACTCGGCGTAGCGCTCGGCCGGGCGCAGGCGCGAGTGCAGCACGGCGACCGTCTCGCCGAAGCGTTCGATGAAGCGGCCGACGATCTGGGGTGTCAGCGCGATCTCGGGCACGAGCACGATCGCCCCACGGCCCTGCTCGAGCGCCGCGGCGGCCGCCCTCAGGTAGATCTCCGTCTTGCCCGAGCCGGTCACCCCGTGGAGCAGACGACGGTCCGAGCGGCGCGCGTGCAGCGCCGCCACGATCGGCTCGAGCACGGCCCGCTGATCGGCCGTGAGCTCGGGTGCTGTGGGGCTGCGCGAGCCGACGCTCAGGTGGCTCGGCCGTGCCACCGCACGGCGCTTGCGCCCGCTCAGGCGCCGGGCGGCGCCGGGCGGCAGGACGAGGCCGAGCGAGCGGGCGGTTGTCGAGCAGTACTCCTCGGCGATCCATTCGGCGAGCGCGACGAGGTCCGGCGGCAGCCCGGGCTCGAGCGCCCGAATGGGCGCGAGGAGCTTCTCCTCGGCAACCTCGCTGGATCCACGCAGCCCGACGACGACGCCGAGGATCTCCCTGCGGCCGAACGGCACGACGAGCATCGAGCCGACCTCGACCAGCTCGCGCAGCTCGTCCGTGAGCCGGTAGTCGAACGGCCCGCGCAGGGCGCGGGCGGTCGTGATCGGCTGAACCAGGGCGATCGCCGGGGTCAAATCCGCCTGCGGCGTGGTCTCTGTCGGGGCGATCGATGCCATCGCCCCGACACTAGAGGGCCCCGCGGTCAGAGACCGGCCGCGGCGCGCAGCGCTGCGGCCTTGTCGGTGCGCTCCCACGTGAAGTCGTGGTCGTCGCGGCCGAAGTGCCCGTAGGCGGCCGTCTTCTGGTAGATCGGCCGGTGCAGTTTGAGCTCCTCGCGGAAGGAGCCTGGGCGCAGATCGAAGTGCTCGTCGACGAGTCGGGCGATCTGGCCACGGCCGATCTTCTCGGTGCCGAACGTCTCGACCATGACCGATACAGGGTGCGCGACGCCGATGGCGTAGGCCACCTGCACCTCGGCCCGATCGGCGAGGCCGGCGGCGACGAGGTTCTTGGCCACCCAGCGGGCGGCGTAGGCGGCTGAGCGGTCGACCTTGGACGGGTCCTTGCCCGAGAAGGCGCCGCCGCCGTGACGGGCCATGCCGCCGTAGGTGTCGACGATGATCTTGCGACCGGTCAGACCGCAGTCGCCCATCGGGCCGCCGATCACGAAGCGGCCGGTCGGGTTGACGAGGAAGTTGCGGATCAGCTTCTTCTCGTCGTAGAGCTCGGACGGGAGCACCGGGCGCAGGACGTGCTCGATCAGATCGGGCTTGATCAGCGTCTCGGTGTCGATGCCGTCGGCGTGCTGGGTCGAGATCAGGATCTTTTCGATCTCGACGGGCCGGCCGTGCTCGTAGCGGACGGTGACCTGGGTCTTGCCGTCGGGTCGCAGGTAGGGCACGACCTCGCCCTTGCGGACCTCCGAGAGGCGCTTGGCGAGCTTGTGCGCCAGGGAGATCGGCAGCGGCATCAGCTCTTCGGTCTCGTTCGAGGCGTAGCCGAACATCATGCCCTGATCCCCGGCCCCGGCGACGTCGAGCTCGTCTTCGTCGGAGGGGTCGTGGCGCGTCTCATACGCGGCGTCGACGCCCTGGGCGATGTCCGGGGACTGCTTGTCGATGGCGTTGATGACGGCGCAGGTGTCGCAGTCGAAGCCATAGGCGGCGTTGTCGTAGCCGATCCGGCGGACCGTCTCGCGGGCGATTTCCTGGATGTCGACGTAGGTGTCCGTCGAGATCTCTCCCGAGACGACGATCAGGCCGGTGTTGACGAGCGTCTCACACGCCACGCGCCCGTATGGATCGTCGGTCAGGACGGCGTCGAGGACGCCGTCGGAGATCTGGTCGGCGATCTTGTCCGGGTGTCCCTCCGTGACCGACTCGGAGGTGAACAGGTACTCGTTGTCGGAGAGCTCAGTCATGTCTTTTGGGAATCACTCCAGGGGGTCGCGTTGCCGGCGCGAGGTGCACTCACGGCCGGCATGGTTGGCAAGAGCTCGCAGAAGTCTATGCCGCGCGGGCTCCGCCACGCTGGCCGCGCTCGACGAAGTCGATGATCAGTGGCACGCCGTCGAGCGAGTAGCGGGCCCGCAGGCGGTTCTCGATGAAGTAGGCGTAATCGCGCGTGACGCGGGTGCGCGAGTTGACCTGGATGGCGAAGCGCGGCGGGCGCTCGCCGATCTGGGCCATGTAGATGAGCTTGAGGCGATGGCCGCTGCTGCCCCGTCGCGTGCCTATCGGCGGCTGGCGCGCCTGGACGGCCTCCGACAGGAAGCGGTTGAGCTCCGGCGTCGGGATCCTGGCGCCCATGCGATCGCCGAGCGCGATCGCCTCGGTCAGCAACCGGGCGACGTGGCGTCCGGTCTTGGCGCTGACCGTCAAGACCTTGGGGCGCAGCCTCAGCTTGTCGGCGACGCGCCCGCGCTCGTGCTCGAGGTCGACGCCCGCGGCGGTCGCGTCCTCCCCACGCTCCTGCAGGTCCCACTTGTTCAGGACGATGGCCGTCGCGCAGCCGGCCTTCATGGCGAGCTCGGCGATGCGCAGGTCCTGCGCGGTAACCCCGTCGTCGGCGTCACATACCACCAGGGCGACGTCGGCGCGCTCGGCGGCGCGCTGGGAGCGCAGCGCGGTGTAGTACTCGACCGAATCGGACACCTTCGACTGCCGGCGCATCCCGGCCGTGTCGACGAGGATGAGCTTGCGATCCCCGACGAGCAGCGGCATGTCGATCGCGTCGCGCGTCGTACCCGCCTCGTCCGCGACGATCACGCGCTCCTCGCCGAGGAAGCGGTTCACGAGCGAGGACTTGCCGACGTTCGGGCGGCCGATGACGGCGAGGCGCACGGTCCCATCGTCGACCTCGACCTCGCCCTCGGGCAGCAGCTCGACGATGTGATCGAGCAGGTCGCCGGTGCCCAGACCCTGGGCCGCCGACACGGCCAGCGGCTCGCCCAGCCCGAGGCGATGGAAGTCGGCCGCGAGCGTCACCTCGCGGACGCTGTCGCACTTGTTGGCGGCGACGATCGTCGGCAGCGGCGCGCGGCGCAAGAGGTCGGCCATCTCCTCGTCGCCCGGTCGGACGCCGGCGCGGGCGTCGACGACGAGAACGGCCACCTGGGCGTCGGCCAGCCCGGCGCGCGCCTGGTCGCGGATCGAGCCCGCAAGCGGGTCGTCGTCCTCGAAGTCGACCCCGCCGGTGTCGATCAGCGTGAAGCGACGGCCGTTCCACTCGCAGTCGAGCTCCTTGCGGTCGCGCGTGATGCCCGGGCGCTCGTGGACGACCGCCTCGCGGGTGCCCGTGAGGCGGTTTATCAGCGAGGACTTCCCGACGTTCGGGTATCCGACGATGGCGACCTTCATGGGGCCAGTATGACCGTGTGGCGCCGGGCTCCCGGCTCAGGCGGACCGCGACACGTCGTGCGCCAGGCCCGCGATCCGCGCGACGACCTGCTCGATGTCCAGCCCGGTCGTGTCGAGCACGACGGCCCCGGGCGCCGGGCGCAGCGGGCTGTGCTCGCGGGCGCTGTCGCGCTCGTCGCGCAGCGACTGCTCGGCCAGGACCAGCTCGACGTCGGCGCCGAGCTCGGCCGCCCTCCGCCGGGCGCGCTCGCGCGGATCGGCCGTCAGGAAGACCTTCAGCGCGGCGTCCGGCGCTACGACGGTGCCGATGTC
>OUNO010000194.1_pt5 | contig 18476 bp, 19 predicted proteins | sample 1779811 | NCBI WGS metagenome assembly OUNO01 (sample SAMEA3914804, study PRJEB12502) | metagenome | biome: forest; material: soil | place: Canada | collected 2010-06-25 | depth 0.3 m | reverse complement strand
GCGCCGGCCTCGCAGGTGGCGCTGACGCTGCGCGCGGTCGGCGGCCTGACGACGCGCGAGATCGCCGACGCCTTCTACGTCCCGGAGGCGACGATGGCGCAGCGGATCAGGCGCGCCAAGCGGACGGTGCGGGGGCGCCGGCTGGACCGGCCCGGCGACCTCGCCGTCGTGCTGTGCGTGCTCTACCTCGTCTACACGACCGGTCACGCGGGCCGGGTCGACCTGGCCCGGGAGGCGATCCGCCTCACCCGCCAGCTGACGCTCGCGACCGAGGAGCCGGAGGCGCGCGGCCTGCTGGCGTTGATGCTGCTCAACCACGCGCGCCTGCCCGCGCGGGTCGACGCCGAGGGCCGCCTCGTGACGCTGGACCGGCAGGACCGCGGCCTCTGGGATAGGGGCGAGATCGCTGAGGGCGTGCGCGTCCTGCAGGCGGCGCTGGCGCTGCAGACGGAGGCGCAGCCGCCGGGCCGCTACCAGCTCGAGGCCGCCATCGCCGCCCTGCACGACGACGCGGCGAGCGCCGAGGAGACCGACTGGCCGCAGATCCTCTCCTGGTACGACGACCTCGTCGGGCTGACCGACGACGCGGTCCGCGAGGACCCCGCCGCCGTCCTCGGCCGCGCCGTCGCGGTCGGTCACGTCCACGGCGCCGGCGCCGGCCTGCACGAGAGCGACCGCCTGCGCGACGTGCTCGGCGAGCGCCATCGCTGGCACGCCGTCCGCGGTCACCTGCACGAGCTGAACAGCGACCTCCCCGCCGCGGCGGAGGCCTATGCCGAGGCCGCCCATCGCGCCACTACCGTCGCCGAGCGCGACCACCTCGTTCGCCAGGCGGCGCGAGCGCGGCGGTGAGCAGGGCGGCTGGGACTTCACGCCAAGACGACGGCGATAGGCCGAAGGCGCCTACGCAGTCGCTCACCGATTCGAGCTCCCGCCAGCACGACCCGCCGCCCCAAAACTATCCGTATCGCAACGCCAAGGGCGCTATGTCGGGAACGGTTAACCCTTCGATCGGCGGGTAGGTCCAGCCGACCGCCGTGCAGGCGGAGGCGGTGCTGCAAGAGATGCCATTCACGCTCGCGGCCTGGGCCATGACGAATACCAATGTGGTGAAAGCGACTGGGTTGGCATCGACAACTTGTTGACCTCGTTGCCGAGTTCAGCTTGTCGCGGCAGGGCGTTCCTCGTCGACGACTTCGCCGGTACGCGGCCTCTAGTGCCGGACTATTACGAGCGCACTGGCGTCCCTCCCTTCTCAAAAGCGATTCATGCCGGCGCGCAGAACGCGCGTGGATTCACTTCGCCGCGCGCCTGACTCCAATCTGTCGGCTCCGAGCCATTCCTTTCACCACATTGGAGAGGTAGGCGCGGAAGCGATATGGGAGCGTGCGTGAATTACTTTGACCGACACAGAAAAGGAGCATGGAGTGAAGAAGACTTTTGGTTCACTTGCAGTATTCGTATCGATAGTCGGGGTTCTGGCGGCCTTCGCCGCCACGGCCTCAGCCGAAACCCGGCTGTGCAAAACGCAACCCGGCACGCATAAATGCAATACGTCAGATACCTATGCACTCGGGACTACTATTAAAGGTAAACTGACGAGTACTACGATCAACATCCGTAGCCCAGAAGACAAAGAAAAATGGTTCGACAGCTGCACCGGGTCGGAATTTGAAGGTTCAATCGTAAAATCGATGCTTCCCATCCCAGTGCAGGTGAACTTGGCGAAATTTACCTTCACCGGGTGCACGGAACCCAACACGACCGCCAGGCTCTGGCCGAATACGACTGTTCCAGACTTTATCACCCGTTCGAGTGGCGATAATGGCATTTGGCACTCGGGCTCCATGATCAAGTTCGGGCTCGGCTATGTGTATGGCGCGCCAGCGTATGAATGCCAGTACCAGATGCCCGAAGGGGAACTCGTAGGGGGTTCTACGCCGAGCCTCGTATACAACGGCGGGTATGCCCACCCCCACGGCGGTGCAGAAGAAAACTTCGTATTCTGCCCCAAAGAAGTAAGGATTTTTGGAACCTATAGTCTCACTCCCGCTCCTCTCTACGTCGAGGAATCCTAGCGTCAGGCGAAGCTCTCCGCGGCCGGCCCACCAGCCGCGGAGAGCTTTCTCTTCCAGGAGGTGCCTTACCGATGGCCGGTCGCCTCGGGTACGATCAGGAGCGCAAGGGTCAGCTCGAGCGCACACTCCGAAAGCGGCTTTCCCAATTTCTCTTCTGCGGCACGCAGACGGCTGGTCACTGTCTGGCGATGAACCTTAAGCGCCGAGGCTGCCGAACTCGTACTGCATTCGGCCGCGAAGTACGCACGAAGAGTGTCGCCTAATAGTTCTTCTCGGTCGCTTTCGCCCGAGAGTGGCTCAAGGTACAACTTGCGCAGCGATTCGCTCAGGACCTGGTCCTTCTGGATCGAAGCCAGAACTCCCTTGTCCGCGTAGCGCGCCAGGGCCACGGGCCGACCTTCAGCAAAGGGGAGTACCGCTAGCGCTTGGCGGTGCGAGAGGCGCCAGCCGGCGATCCCTAGACCAGGCTCGCCGAGTGCGATCTTCATGTCGAGCCGCCGCTGGCGGATTCGCTTCGCCAACTCGGCTGTATCCAGCCGCGTTCTCCCGCCTAACCATGCCCACACAGCTTCGGCGCGCGGTTCGACCGCGAGCAGGCGCCGGTCGACTTCGCGAGCAAGGTCCCGCAGGGCGTCCGCATCGGTCCCCTCGGCAACCAGGCCTAGATGCCAGCCGTCGAGCGGATACTCGAGATAGTCCGTCCTGACCGCCTCCCCGCCGAGAAGCCGCTCAATCCGATCGATCTTGGAGCGGTGGGGGGAGTTTCGCGAGCATCGGGCAGCTTCGTGCGCGTATTCATCGCCGATGCCAAGAAGGAGGCGATCAAGAGCCGAAGCGCTAGATATGAGCAGGGCTCGCAACGCGGAGGCCGGCATCGTCTGCTCCCTCCCGGCCTCCTCGACGGCGAATTCTACGATGAGTGCGTGGCCCGCGGCATAACGTCGCAGGACGACGTCGAGTCTGACCTTGTTGCGCGCGGCGAGCTTTGCCTGCAGGAGAAAGATCGGTGGAATTGGTGGCTCGTCGCCAGCGGCGCTGTTGAGCGTGGCGACGGAAAAATCGAGAGCCGCAGCAGCGGCAGTGCGGAAGCCTTCGAAATAGCCGGAGTCCTCGGTCGCCGACGGGTCGCCGATCCCCAACACGCGGGCAAGCAGAGCTTGCTCCAGTTCAGGGCTCCTAGACCGGAGGCGCTCACCGATGAGTCGCGCATAATCCATTCGCTCCTCCACAATCCGAGCGCTGCCCAAAAGCGAGGCCCAACCCGGGCTGCCTAACGCCCGGAGGCGGCCTCCCCCCCTTGCCTCATGCTCTTGGCACCGCAGCTCTTGGCGACCTGCGTCTGGGTGTCGTGCTGCCTGCCGTTCTGCCCCGACATTTGCACCGTCGCCACCGTTTTTGCCGAACAGAGGTTCTGGTTGTTTTCGAGCAGTCCTCGCTCACCGCCGTAGAGGCTGAGGACAAATTTGGAAACGGGGGCATCGGGAACGCCGAGGAAGCGAGTCCGCAAGCGCGACGACTCCGATCCCTTCTTCGTGACCGAGTCGATGAAGCCGACCAGGGTGATGTGGACCCCCCCATGCAGGTCAACGACGAGGTCGGGAAGTTCGCGGTCGCCGCCGTTACTGCGGAAATAGATCGGGCCTTCCAGAGGCTGATCTAACAGCGGGGTGTATGCGCGGGCAGTGCCGAGAATCGAACTTTCCGGGCAGGCATCGGCGTTGAACTGCACCCGGGTGCAGGGGTTGTTGATGTGCGAATTGTCGATGAACTCCGACGCCGGCAGCACGGTGGTCACCGAGGAGATCCCAGCCTGGCCGGCAGGCTGAGTCAGAACCGCCTTGACGGCCGGGTTGCCCGAGCGCTTGGTCGCGCCCGTGAAGCGCAGCTTCAGCTTCGGCGAGAAGCCGAGCTTCGAACAACCGGTGGCCTGGAAGCCGTCCGTCGGTTCGGCGCTCTTACCACTGGCCGCGGTGACCGTAGCTCGGATCGTCTTCTCCGCGCAGCTGGTCGGATTGAGCGTGAAGTCCTTGCGGTCGACATCGACGTGAACCGTGCGATAGTCGATCGGCGCGCCTGCGAGGATCTGCGGTAGAGGATCGGTTTTGATCGTCGCCAGGGCGGTTTCGGGATCGATGTAAATGCCAGCGCGGTTGACCACGGTGCCGAGGTCGAAGGGGCCCGCCTGGGCCGGGACGACGCTGACGATCGAGTAGGGGGCGCCTTTGTATGGCCCGGCAAGGTAGGCCGCCGTTGCTGCCTTCCCGGGTTGTGGGATCCAGAGCGGCGCGCCGCCCACTCCGCTGGCAGCGGTGAGGCTGCCGAGGCGCGAGGCGGCAGGGCAGGCGCCAGCGGCCGCATCGGCCTCAGGGCAAAGCGGGACGCCGGCCAGCTTTGCGAGCAGGCCCTGCGGGAGGTGCAGGGCGATCGTCGCGGGATTCGCTTCCCCGTCCTGACGGGTCAGGGTGAAGGCAAAGGGGGTGTAGTGGCCGCCGGCCGGCGAGAGGCTGCCGGCCTGGATCTGGGGCGCGAATCCGCCCTTACCGCAGCCGACCGTTATCTGCATCGGCGTGCTCCCCTGCACTGCCGGACGGCCCGACCAGGGCGCGAACGAGAATTCCGTTTGGTAGGTGCCGCAGCCGGTCGGCGTCGCCACCGGCGCACGGGGGCCGCCGAAGAAGTTCAGCTTGAGGTCTTCGACGGGCACCTGCGGCAGGCCATCGAGCCCAGCGATGTGATCGACAATCGCAGTCAACTGCCCGGTCAGCGAGTTCGGCTCGATCTGCGCCGGCAGCTTCAGGTGCACTCCCTGTTCATCGGCCACCACCCAGAAGCCGAAGAGGTGCCCCGGCTCAGGGGTGCGCTGGTAGACGGCGCCGTGCAAGGGTTTTTCCAAGGCTGGCACGACTGCTTCGATTGAGCCGATCTTGGCCGCAGCGGGGCAGCTCGCAAGGACGTTTTCGCTGTAGCCGACCTGCTGGGCGCTGCAGGCCTCGAGGCCGTCTGCTGCGGCGGCGTTGATCGCAAAGCCGAGGGGCAGCGTCACGCGGGCGCTCTTCAGTGCGGAGGTGGCAAGGCCCTGCGGACTTTCGGGCTGGGGAATGCTGAGCTCGGTGTCGACGCCGGTCGGGGCGGCGGCTTCGGGATTGGTCGCGACCGTGGTAAAGGTAGGCGCGAAGCTGAGTTTGCCGCAACCGGTTATCTCCGGGAAGACAGCGGTCATCGCCGACGTCTGATCGGGCGGTAGCTGATAGCTGGACGCGGTCACCCGTACCTGGCGCGCCAACGAACAGTCAGTCGGATTGGAGAGGAAGGGGGCGCTCGCAGGGACCGGCCGGCCTTCAGGCGGGGCTCCGCCGATTCTCGCCTCTTCGGGGGTGATCCGTTCGGCGTCATGCACAGGGGCGGAAGGAACTCCCCAGATGGTCGTCGTCGCTTGCGAAAGACCGCTCGCCGAGGGTGCTCCTTCGACAGTCGCGGTGAGGCCGAAATCGGCGGGGTCTAGGCGGATATTGATCAAGGCCGGCCAACCGACGGCGAAGAAGCCAAGACGGGCGACGATATCGGTGCCCTTGGGCGGCTCCATGTTGTATACCGGCTCGGTGTAGAAGCCGGCCGTCGGTTGGATGACGTGCACCGTCGTGGTCCCCACCTGCGATGCGAACGGGCAGGCAATGGCGCCGAACTGCTCGGCGGTACAGTGGGGGACCGCCTGGGGGTTGCCGATCACCCCCGGTGGCAGCTCGATTTTGATGTCCCGGGCGCGGCCATATGGCGCGTCTCCTTTGGTAGCCAGCTTTAGGCCAATCGTCATGTTGGCGTGGGCGCCTGCCTGTCTGTCACTGAGGCTGGCAGAAACCGATTCGACCGCGAATTTGTCGAATTCGTCGTTTGCGGCAGCCGGGGCAGCCCAGAAGCACAGAAGGGCGAGTGGGGGGACGGCGATTGCGGCGATCCTACGGAGGGCGTGACTCATCGACGGCCTCCTTTCTGCCCGGCGCGGGCTCGGTGATGACGGCGCTTGCCTTGATTTCGCTGGCGCTTCTCGTTGACGCAGCGGATCTTGCCGCCACGCTTGACCTCACGCTTGCCCTTGCCGCAGGAGTGCGGCTTGACGTTGTCGCCCGGACCCCGCACCGGGGTTCCGCCCGCCGGCACGGACGGCGGAGGCGTCAGCTGCGGTCGGCAACCTTCGCCTTCGCAGACCCCCTGCGTCGTCACAGCAAAGCCGCCGCCGACCCGGGCGTCGTAGATCGACGAAGTTTCGTCCTTATCGGTGCCGACCAGCAGGTCCGAGCTGAGGAAGAAGACGTCGTCACCGCTGCGGCTCACCGCCCACAGGTATTCGTCGTGGCGGCCCTGCGGCGAAGAGATGAGGTAAAGGCAGCCGCCTGGCTGCGAGCAGACCCCCACTCCCTGATCCTCCCACTCATAGACGTCCTGCAGGCCGTCGCCATCTCGCGCCACCAGCGGTTCGCTCGACTCGAAGAAAGCGCGGCGGCCGTCGGCACGCAGGCTCTCCGGCCAAACTAGGCTGACCCCGACTTTTTGCGACTGCAGGCTTGCGTCCGACTCCGCAGGCGCCCCGGTCGGATTGCAGGAAAGGCATCGCAGCTGTTTGGCCGCCGAGTCATAGCGATAGATCTCGGCGTGGCCTTCGGAGTCATATCCCGTAAGCGATGCTCGGGATTTGAACAGGAGCACGCCGCCGTCGGGGGTGCTGCGAGCGGGGACCTCCCCGAGGCCTGCCGGTGCCGATCCGATCGCACCCAACCAGAGACCGAGACCGTCGAAGATTCCTTTGTCGGAGCCGACCACATCTCGTTCGGTCACCGTGCCGATGAAGGCGACTTGGCCTTCCTCCGAACGGTAGAGGTTCTGGCCACCCGCTTTGGGTTTGGCGCCCTGGGGATTAGACCCTGACCCCGGCATCGCGCTTTTGGCGAGGAAGTAGGCGGTCGAGCCATTTGCCGAAATAGTCACCGGGACCACCTCGGCGGCGGCGTCAGCGAACACCATCACCGCCTGGGTTGCCACATCGAAGGCCTTCAGGTTGCCGTTTTCGACGTAGAAGACGCGGCCGCCCCCTTCGGCGATCCCGGCGTACTTGACGCCTTCGCCGATCGCGAAGGTCTCTTCGTCGTTGTAGCGCAGGTAAAGGGAGCTTTTGTCTCCGAAAGTGACCCCCACCCCGTCGGGGGAGGCGCCCAAGAAATTGGCATTTTCGTGAGCCCCGAAGGGGATGTCGCCTGGTTTCAGCGAAACAACATGGGTCAACCCGTCAGCAGTGCGATCGTAGAGCGCCATGGTTTTGTCGGGGGCCTCGGGCTCGAGCTGAACCGCAGTCGAAGAGCTGGCACGCGCGCCGGTACTGAAGATGATGTGCCCTCCTCCTTCGCTGATAAGCCGCCCCGTGGCTTCGGGGTCGAGGCCGAGGCTGCCCTGACCGAGTAGCTCGGAGTGGCCATCGGGGTAGCGGACGTAAAAGGTGTTTTTCCCTTCCAGCACGGCCGAACCCGAGCCCGCCGCCCCCCAGAAGGAGTAGCCCTGGTCGGGCGAACTGGTCCCAGGGCCATCCGCAATCGCTTCCGCCCCGGAGGGGCCGATCAGGGAGGTTGACCATCCGGTGTCCATACGGGTGGCGAGGTACGGATCGCCCAGTAAGGAGCCCGTGGCGTTGAAGCCGGGCAAGGACCCGCCTTCAATCCGGAACGGCACCTTGTCTCCCGCCGGCGAGACCTGGCGAGTGGTGAAGCCGCCACCTTCGGCCAGGGCGCCGAGAGGAGGGTGGGCGTTGGTGTCTGCCGGCGTCACAAGCTCATAGGCGCGGCAGTCGGGCAAGAGTGCCGACGAACCGGTACGCAGCGGGGCGTTTGGGCAGGGGCTCGGTTCGGACGTTAGGCTCGGGTAGGTGGCGAAGCCTCCTTCCGCTTCGACGGAGCCCTTTTCGTTTGCAGCGAGGACGCGGAAACGGTAGTGGGTCCCTGGGGCCAAGCCCGTTGCCGCCGCAGTAGCTTCGACATCGAGGTTGCCGGCCGCGAGCGTTCCTTTCCCAGCCATCGCCCATTCAGACGTTCCTTCTGGTTTGAACTCGAACGTGTAGGCCGTGTCAAGGTTGCCGGGGGCGATTTGGGCCTGTAACTCAGCTCCGTCCTCACTGACATTGACGGCCGCCACCGATTTGACTTTCGGCGCAGTGACGGTCGAGGTGAAAAAGGCGAAGAGGTGGCTTGGAGTTCTTTTGGGGTGGGAGGGAACGTAAAGGTAACGGCCATTTTCGTCTTCTTCGCTCAGCTTTCCGTTGGGGCTCGTGAGACCGTTGTCAATGGCGATACTCATGCCGATGACCGTCTCGAACGGGAAAGTGACCGTGGCGACGTAGGCGCCAGCTTGATCGAGCTCCCACAGATGAGCGAATTCCGAATCGTAGACGTAGAGATGGCCCGTCCCTTCGTCCACCGCAAGCGAGAGCACGCTACCGAATTTTCCCTCTGGCACTACAGAACCTTCGATTGAGCCAACCTTTTTGTATTCCTGCTGCGCCGGCAGTCCATCGACAAGGTCGTAAATCCCGATTCTTGGCCCTTCTTGAGCGTAGAGTCTGTGGTGGACACCGTCCACCGCCACGCCCACCCCAGACCCGGTTCCCGTGGCGCTGTAGGAATTCCACCTGACTTCTTCGTTGCCTTCGATAGCCGAGGCGTACTCCACTATCTGACCGCTGGTCTCAAAAAAGAGGTGATCGTTCTCGAGATTGATCGCCAAGCCCACGAAGCCGGGGACCGCCCTTCCGCCGCACCGGGTGACTTCCGAGCAGTCCGGTCCGGCCAGGGTCACCGCCGAGGGTGGCTCGCAATAGTCGATCTCGCCCGTGGCCGGGTCGTAAGGAGCGCACGGATCGAAACGGAGGAGCTCTCCATTGCTACGCCCTCCCCCGGGTTCTACTCCTGCGAATTCCGACCAAACGTAGAGCGTACCCGTACTGTCGACAGCCAACTCCTCCGGGGCATTGACCACTCCTGCAGGTATCTCGGTGATGTAGTGGCCATCGGGACTGAAGATATCGATTCTTCCCCCGGACCCGTCTGCGTTTTTCCCATAGCTGGCCACGTAGGTGTCGCCGTGGACGTCGACCGCAACCGCGCGGGGAAAAGCAAAAAGGGCGAGTGGATGTTCGCCCAGAGGCAGGGTTTTAGGACAGCCGGGGTCTTCGACAGTGTCGAGTTTTTCTTCCAAGCAGCCCCCGATCAGCGAGAGCCGCGGGTCGAGCACGCGTTCACTGTCTGCTGCCATCGCAGTCGAAGCAGCGGCGGTAGTCAGAATCAACAGAATTGCCGAGGCTGCGAGGAAGCAACTGCTGTTACGAAGCGTGCTCATGATTGTCCTATTCCTGCCTTTTTTCGCGGGTCGTATGCGACCGAGGGCATAGTCAAATACCCAGGCCCTCGGTCGCCGTGCGCTTCTAGTTGGCCACCGCCCAGGTGCCTCGGGCGTAACCGTGACCACCACCCGTGATCTCCCACGGCACAGTGACGCCGAATTCATCGGCCGCCACGACGTATGGCTTCAACGATTCGGAATTAGGAGAAACAGCATTGGATTGGTCTCTTATGTAGAAGCAAAGGAACCCTGGTTCGGCTTCCGGTTCTGCGGCGCTGCCGGGGCAGACTTCGCGGTAGGCATCTTCCGCTTCTTCGAGGGCCACGGCAAAATCCGGTTGAGCCGCCAATTCCGCGAACGTACCGTAAGGTCCGTAAAAGAGGGTGGTTTCATTTTTGAGTTCGTATCCAAGCGTGTGTCCGGCTGCTGCGGTTTCGCCGATTGCCTTCGGCGCCGGAGTGACTCGCAAGGGAAAGGAGATAGTGGACAGGCCGAGGGCCGGTGCGTCCCCCGCAACAGACCAGGTGCCGGTGAGAACGCCGCCGGGCGGCAGCGTGCATTTCGGGTTAGCTGCGCTGCACATACCGGCTTCGCCGGTGGCGCCTTTCAAGCCCTGTTTGCCTTCGGCGCCCTGTTTGCCTTCGGCGCCGTCTTTGCCGTTGGATCCATTCGGTCCGTTGGTACCGGCAGCACCCGGAGCACCCGGCTTGCCGGCGTACTTCTTGGCGATCTTTTCGACTTCTTTTTTCTGCTTGCCAGTGAGAGCACCGGCGGCGTAAGCGCCGCCGAGCATGGCGAACACTAGGGCGACGACGGCGACCATGAGGCCGGCCTTGCCGAAGGGTTCTTTGAGTCTGCGTTTCATTGGTTTAGTTCTCCTCCTGAGGCCGGTCTCCCTGACGGGCCGTATTTGGGTGGCGTGTGAAGTTCCTCGGCCCCGATGACGCGAAGGTCTGCGCCGAAGCCAGAACCTGAAGAGGTGTGCTGGCGGCGGCGGAGGGGTGAGCAGCCGCGAGCGACCCCGGCACCGGTGCCGGGACGGGCTCCAAGGCCGTGGGGGCCGCCCACGCTGCTCTTCAAACATGGGCGCCCAGGGAGAGCGACCGATGCTTGCTGCGCTACTGCGGCGCCTCCGGTTGGAAGTCCGGAGGGCACATGGCGTCGCCTGCCAGGGAGGTAGGACGACAGCCACTGCACCGAGCCCTGGAGTCGGGCCTCGGGGAAGTCCGAGCCGCCGGCCGCGCGAGCGGAGGCGACATAGGCGGTCCAGGCCGAGGTGGATCGCCGAGACCCAGGCCGCCTATGTCGCGCGCCGCCCGGCAGCTGCACCGCGGCCGGTGGCGTTTGAAAAGTGATGTAGGTCACCCCTGCCCTCACAAATCGCTCCTCACGTCCAGCGTCCGCGGCTCGAAGAGCCCGCCTGCGTTTCCCAATGCGGGTGAGCCCTGCGCTCACGGATCGCAATCTCTGTAGTTCCCATGGCCGCCCCGTAGGACAGCCGGTGTGCACAGTGACACAACTAGGCGTGTTCGTCAAGGCAAGACAATGGTTCTGCATGCACAGAGAACCCCCGCAGGGGCCGGGAGTTGCGCCTACAGAGCGGAGCTAGGCGGAGTCGCCGAGGGCGATGCGGCGCGCGGTCTCGGCGCCCAGATACGGCGCCAGCGCGAACTGGACGAGATCGGCGAGCAGCTCGGGCAGGCTCTCTGCCTCCCCGGCGGAGACCTTGCGGCCGATCTGGGATGCGATCGAGCCGATCAGGCCGCGCTCGGTTGTCTCAGGAAAGGCATCGACCTCGCTGCTGAGCTCCCGACCCTCGCGCAGAAAGGGCACCAGCCGCTCGATCTGCTCCTGGTAGTGGCGGGCGATCGTCGGGCCGGCAACGAAGGGCACGGTCAGGCAGAGGCGGGCGAGCTCGGGCGAGGTGGAGAAGAACTCGAGGGCGGCGGCGAGGGCGGCGCGGATCTTGAGAGGCCAATCGGGCGCGGAATCGTAGGCCTCCGCGAGCCGGGCGGCGAGCAGCTCGACCGCGGCGTCGAAAGCCGCCAGGTAACAGGACTCGACCGAGTCGAAGTACTTGTAGAAGGTGCGGGTGGTGACGCCGGCGCCGTCGGTGATCGCGGTGATCGTCGTCGCGTCGTAGCCCTCGGAGGCGACGCTGCGAATCAGCGAGACCAGCAGGCGCTGGCTTTGGTTGTGGGCGACGAACTCCGCCGAGAGGCCGTGGCGACCGTGCGGCAGCCGCGCCAGCTCATCAGGCTGCTCCGGCTGCTCTCGGGGAGGATCACTCGACACGGCGCAACGATATTGGCTCTGCCAGCGGCGCGGCCTGACGGTCCCGTACCGATTCAGATACCCGGTGCTATGAAGCGGCAGCCTCGCGGGCCGCGACAGGACCGACGAATGGCAGCATCGCGAACTCGACCAGTGGGGAGCGGAGCTCCGTGACCCGTTTGGGAGAACCGGCAAGGATCGCGTCGTAGAGGAGCCAATAGAGGCCGTCGAGAACCGACTCTTCGAGGCCGGCGGGCAGCTCGGCCTCCCCCCCGGCCTCGCGAGCACCGGTGAAGAGCGGCGCGAACGCGGCAAGGGTCTGGTCGCGACGCTCACCCATCGCCGCTCCGAGCGACGGCGCCTCGAGGATGCAGGCGCGGGCGAGGGCAGGGCGGTCGGCGAGGAAGTCGAGCAGGACGGAGATTCCGGCCCGGGCGCGGGCGGCGAATTCCTCGCCGGCGGCGGCGCAGGCCTCGCCGACGCGCCGGCCGATCTCCTCGATCGCATCGTCATAGGCGGCCAGGAAGCAATCCTGCTTGGAGGAGAAGATCTCGTAGAACTTGAGGCGCGCGACGCCGGCCTGCTTGACGATCGCCGCCACGGATACGGCTCGGTATCCGCGTTCGGCTATCAACTCGACCGCAGCGTCGATTATCCGCTCGCGCTGACGGTTGACCACAACCTCCCGGCGGAGCTTGTGAGCGCCGGGTTTTATCTGCGAGAACTGGACGTAAGTTCCCTTCATGCAGACAGAATAGCTCGCCTTTGGAAACCAGTGCCTTTCCTTCATCGATCCATGTAATATCCCGAGTCATACCGACGGGGACCACGGCATCGGGGGCAGTGAAGGGTGAGGGTGAAAAGGGTCCAGAGATGCACCAGAGCTCGGCAGGCGAGTGGCACTACGGCCTTCCGTGCCTGCGAACCCGACCGCGATGGCGATCAGGGCTGAAATGGACGCGGCGGATCGGGTGCGCCTGCTCGAGGCGATGTTGATCGAGCTTGGAAAGTTCGGCCGTGAGGCGATCGACCTGCCGCGGGTGCTGAGGCACTCCCGCGTCTCGGCCGCGGACTTCGCTGCGAAGTACTCCGACCTGGACGCTTGCCTCGCCGACGCCTTTCGAGAGTTTTCCACTCGCCTGGATGCGGTCGCACGGCGAGGCTGTGAGATCGACGATGACCGATCCATCGACGAGGGCCGCCGCTGGCCAGAACGGGTCTGGGGTGGCCTTCAAGCCCTGCTGATCGAGCTCTCGAGCAGGCCCGAGCTGGCCCGGGCCCTGGCGTGCACCTTCCCCTCACTGGGCCTCGCCGAGCAGGCCGGCTACCAAGGCTTCGTTGAGGGCTTCGTGCCGCTGTTGGCCCGAGGGCGTGAATTCCCCGGCGCCGAGCAGGACCTGCCGGCAGAGGTGGAGATGCTCGCGGTCGGGGCCGCCGAGGCGATCATCTTCGCCGAGATCGCGTCGGGTCGCGCCGCCGAACTGCCGGCGATGGGCCCCTCGATCCTGTTCTCCCTGCTGGTGCCGTTCCTCGGCTCCGGCAGTGCCGCGGCAGAGATGGAGCGGGCCGGGCGCAGCTCCTAGATCGGCGCCAGGGTACGTCATCGGTATGCCGTTTACATCATCTGGCGCAAGGGTTGTGCTGAATAGCACGAGGTGGAAGACTGGCCCGCCATGGGACCTCCGGACCCCGGTCAACCAAAGGGCGGGCGCCTAAAGACAACGACGTTTACCGCGCCTTCGGAGCGCGAAAGGCTGATCGCCGCGATGGCCGCGGATTGCGCCGAGCGGGGCTACGCCGGTGCGACCGTCGAGGGGGTACTGGCCCAGACCGGGATTTCCAGGGCGACGTTCGAGCGGCACTTCGACGACAAGGCGGACTGCGCACTCGCCGCGGTCGACCAGATCTTGGCCGAGACGACGCGCACCGTCGCGAACGCGCAACTGCCCGACCTCACCGACTGGCAGCGGCTTCTCAATGCGACCCACGCGCTGCTCGAGCTGATGGCGGCCCGTCCCTCCTACGCCCGGCTCGCCTGCGTCGAGGCGCGCCAATCGATGTCCTCGGAGGCCTATGAGCGCTACGCCGCCGGGATCCGGGTACTGATTGCGATGCTCGACCAGGCTCGCGCCTACGCCAGCGCGGGCGCTCCGGCCAGCGCCACGTACGGCGCCATCGGCAGCGCCGAGTTCCTGATCAAGCGCGAACTCATCGCCGGTCGCGCCGAGCACCTCCCCCAACTTTTGCCGGACATCATCTACGGAACGGTAGTGCCCTTTGTCGACCAGCAAGAGGCCCTTTGGTACGCGGAGTTGGCGAGAGAGATGGTCAACGATGGCAGGTGAGAACGAGGTGGATCGGAATGAGCACTGTCACGCGCCCCGAGCGCACGCGCCTACTGGAGGCGATGCTTGAGGAGTTAGTCGAGAAGGGTTATCAAGAGGTCAGGGTCGAGTCAGCGATTCGCCGGGCTCGCCTCGTCGGCGAGGAGTGGCCCAGGCGCTTCCCTGACAAGGATGCCTGCTTGGTCGCGGCATTCGACGAGCTGGCCGAGCAACTGCGTACCGCCATCTGTAAAGGCTGTGCCTCTGCTGAGGACTGGCCGGCGCGAGTCGCCGGCGGGCTGCACGCACTCCTGGCGCAGCTGTCCAGTCGAGCCGAGATGGCAGAGGCGCTGGCACGGACCTTCCCGTCGATCGGCCCGGCGGCGCAAGCCCGCTACCAGACGTTCGTCGAAGGCCTGGCGCCGCTCCTCGTCGAGGGAAGGGAATTCTCCGGCATCGCCACTGAACTGCCAAGGGAGGTGGAGATGCTCGCGGTCGGGGCCGCCGAGGCGATCGTCTTCGCCGAGATCCAGGCCGGCCGGACCGGAGATCTCCAGGCGATCGGGCCGCAGATCCTCTTCTCGATCCTGGCTCCGTTCATCGGGTCGGCGGCCGCGGCGGCGGCGATGAGAAGCGCCGAGCGCGACTGGGAGGCGAACGTCTGGCCCGGCTGATTTCGCCAGCCCTCGGGATCGCGTCCACTCTATAGACGTTAGACTGGTTCTTTCTAGGAAAGAAATAGGTACTGGAGAGGACTGCGTGGGGCATTTCGAGCCCGCAAAAAGCAGCTGCGGAGCGGGATCCGGCCGGCGGTGAAGATCGAGCCCACCCAGGCAGCCCCGCGAGCGCAACGGGCCACGCTGTCCGCGGATTTCATCGCGCACCAAAGGCGGCTTCAGCTGGCGTCGGTCGTCGCGGAGTTGCTCTGCGAGAAGGGATTCAAAGGCACGACAGTGCACTACATCGTCGCCCGAGCGCGAATCGCGCGCAATACGTTTTACGAGTACTTCGGCAGCAAGGCCGAGTGCATCGACTGGGCCTGCGCCGAGGGCCACCGACGCCTATTCGGAGCAGCCGAGGAAAGCTACGCCGCGGCAGAGACCTGGCGGGCGCGCATAGACGCAGCGCTGGGGACGCTGCTTCGGGCCGCTGCGGCCGATCCGGCGCTGAGTGAGCTCTGCCTGATCCATTCGATGGCCTTGGTGGACAGGGAGGTGATGGACCGCGATGCCGGCGTCAAAGCTCTATCCCGCCTCTTGGACGAGGGCCGTGGCGCCGGCGGGCGAGTCGACCCGCCTCCCATGACCGCGGAGTTGATCGCCGGAGGGCTGATCTCGGTGATTTCGACTCGTCTTCGGCGGGGGGAAGCCGACCGCCTACCGACGCTGCAGGCGGAGCTCGTCGAGTTTTCCGTCGGCCGCTTCCTCGCTGATGCCGTGCCCTTTTAGGGGCCGCGCACGATCGCACCCAGGAGGTCGGCTCAGCCGCGGTTGTGGTTGACGACCTCGACGTTGTGGCCGTCGGGGTCAAGCACGAAGGCGCCGTAGTAGCCCGGGTGGTAGACCGCACGCTCGCCGGGGGACCCGTTGTCTTCGCGAGGTCCGAGGCGGCGATCTCCACGTGATCGAACATCTCCCGCTCCTAGCCGGCGAGGAGCGCGTCGATCTGGCCGAGCGCTTCGGTCATGCCCTGCTCCATCTGCATCTCGATCGCCCGCTCCAACGCCTCGCGATCGGGGAAGCGAGACTCGATCGACATCGTCGTGGTGCCGTCGACCTCGGCGATCGTCACAGTCATCTCCGCCGGACCCCCGTCGTTCGGCGTTCCCTCGTCGTCGGTGTCGTCGTCGGCGAAGCGCAGCCGGTTGGGTGGCTCGACGTCCTCTACCCGCCAGCGGCCGTGGAACTTCTCGCCCTCCGGCCCGGTCATGAAGTAGGTGGTGCGCCCGCCGGGCGAGAGGTCGTGGTCGACGAAGGTCGCCGGATGTGACGGCGGCCCCCACCAGCGCTCCAGTTGCCGCGGGTCCGACCACAGCTCCCAGACGCGGTCGACGCCGGCGTCGAACTCGGCGGTGATCGTCATGGTCAGGGCGTCGAAATCCTTGTTTGCGTCGGTGACTGGCATCAAATGTCTCCTTTGTCGGTTTCGAGGATCTGGTCCATCCGCTCGACTCGGTCGCGCCAGACCGCCTCCAGGCCATCGAGCGCGGCGTGGGCGCGTTTGAGGGCGTCGCTCTCGGCGCGGACGATCGACTCGCGCCCGACCCGGTGCTTGCTCACCAGTTCGGCCCGCTCCAGCACGGCGACGTGCTTCTGCACCGCCGTCAGGCTGATCGGGTATTCGCGGGCCAGGGCCGAGACCGAGAGCCGGCCCTCGCGGGCGCGGTGGAAGATGTCGCGGCGGGTCGGGTCGGCCAGCGCCCCGAACAGCAGGTCGGCGGCCTTCTCGTCGTCGCGGATCGGTTTCTTATCTACAACCATTAGGTTGTAAGTTAGCACGGCACCGGCGTGGTTCACTCAACTGGTAACGCTTTCCTTCCCCGGGACCAACTAGGGGCATGGAAAGCGAGAGAGCGTTGACCAACCCACCGAGTTCGCTCAGCCGTCATATGCGCCTCGTCGTCGCCCGTGAGCGCGGCGTCGGGGCCGATGAGCTGCGCTGGATCGGGAGCGATCCCGATCTCTTCGAGGCGTTCTACCTCGAGCAGGTCGAGGGGGTGCAGCGGTTCGTGGCCCGGCGAGTCGGCGATCGGGAGCGGGCGGCTGACCTCACCGCGGAGATCTTCATCGCCGCGATCGACTCGGCCCATCGTTACCGGCCGCGGCGGGGCACGCCGAGGGCCTGGCTGTTCGGCATCGCCCGTGTTCTCGTCGCCAACGATTCGCGGCGGCGGGGGCGTGAGCGGGAGGGGCAGGAGCGGTTGCGCGGCTCTGCCCTGCTCGACGAGGAGGACGCGGCACGGATGGATGCGCGGATCGATGCCGCCGCCCAGTCGCGTCACCTCTACGCGGCGATGGACCGCCTCTCCGACACGGAGCGGGCGGTGCTGGAGCTGGTCGCGATCGACGAGCTGACGGTCGCCGAGGCGGCGGCCGCGGCCGGGGTGCGACCGGTCACCGCCCGCGTGCGCCTGCACCGGGCACGGCGCAAGTTGCGCGCCGAGCTCGAGGCGGCGGCACCCCAACCAACCGACGACAAGGAGAACTGACCGTGAATAAGCAGCGAGACCCGAACACCGATTTCGAGGGACGGCTTCTGACTCAACTGCGGGCTGCCGTCGCCGAGCGCGGGGCGGCCGAAGAAAGTGCGGAGGCCGCCGCGGCCCAGACCGCAACGCCGGCCTGGCGCCGACGCGGCCCGCGCCTGGCACTTGGCGGCGGCGTCGCCCTCGCCGCCGCGGCTGCGGCGCTGGTGATCAGCGCCGGCGGCGATAACACCACTGCCGCCTTCGCGGTCGAACCGCAGGACGGTGGCGGGGTGACGATCGAAGTCCACAGCCTCGGTGAACCCGAGGGCGTCGAACAGGCCCTGGAGGAAGCCGGCGTTCCCTCCCAGATCACCTACCTCGCGCCGGGGATGGCCTGCCGCGAACCGCACTACCAGCCGTCGATGGTCGAAATGCCGGCGCTGCCCGGCGGCATCGTCCGGCCCTTCATCGGTGGCAACCTCGCGGGGTCCGGGGACCCGATCACGATCGGCATCGGCACCGCGCAGCAACAACACGAACTGTTCGAGGGACGGCAGGGTGACTCCTCCGCGCCCGATCCGCCCGACTACATCATCGACCCATCCGCGTTCGGGCCCGACCAGACGCTGATCATCTCCGGAGCGCCGATCAGCCCCGACTCCCCCTACTCCCCCCTTCTCGCCGACGATCCGGCCGGGGGGACCGAAATGGAGGTGCGGGTGGCCGAAGGCGCGGTGGGCCCCTGCGAACCGGTCCCGATGGCAAAGGACTTCACCGAGGTCAGGGCGCCGGAGGGCGGCTGGGACTTCAAATAGGTCCCCGAGGAAGGCATCAGCCGCGGCAACCGGCTGGTGCCTTTGCGTTCTCAAGCCAAATCCGCCCAGCCGTTATGGCTGAGCGGCACCGGGTAGCGGGAAGGCGATCGACAAAGGAAGGAGACGCAATGACCACGGCGTCACTGACCATCTCCATCATCGCGATCCTGATCGTCGCCGTCCTCGCCTGGAGGGCCTTCGGCGCCAAGAACGACGGCGCCTGAGCGGCGAAGTCATCCTGTTTGCCGGCGTTTCACCCCGGCGCGTCAGCTCGGCGCCGCGACGTCGAGCTGACGCAGCTCCTCCTCGTGGGAGACGGCGTGGCGGCGCAGCTGGCCGCTGGGCTCGACCGTGTAGCTGCCCATCCGCACCAGCGGCGGGGAGTAGGCGTGGATCGTGACGGCGGGCTCGGTGCCGGCGT
>OUNO010014522.1_pt1 | contig 18490 bp, 15 predicted proteins | sample 1779811 | NCBI WGS metagenome assembly OUNO01 (sample SAMEA3914804, study PRJEB12502) | metagenome | biome: forest; material: soil | place: Canada | collected 2010-06-25 | depth 0.3 m | reverse complement strand
GCCCGCGCTGCCGCTCGCGCCGCCACTAGTACCCGGCGCGCCGCCCGCGCCGCCCGCGCCGGCACCGTTTACGCTGCCCGCACTCCCTGCGTCGTTGTTACTGCCGGCACTCCCCGCCGTGCCGGCCTGGGCTTGCGCGCCCGCCGAGCCTGCGCTGCTCGCGCCTGAGCTCGGCAGCACGCTGCCGTCCGTCGACGAGCTGGAGCAGGCGACGCCCGTGAGAGGCAAGAGACAGACAGCGAGCGCACTGAACGAAGCGAGCTTCCACATTCGAGTTCGTTGCCAGTGTCCAGAGCGCTCGCCGTTGTTCAATCAAAGTGCCCCTGCGCGCTTTTCCTGGCCCGTTCGCCTGCCGCCAGCAACCTACATGGGGCGAGCCGACACCACCCCGAAGGATGACGAACCGCGCCAATGGTGCTCGAACCCAGGCTGTGTCCGGACACCCACGGCACCATTTTTTCGCCCGGTGCCGAGCCCGGGTCACTCGCTGAGCATCCGCCCAGAAAAAAGCCGCAGCAGCGCGGTTCCACGGGCCTTCACTTGCCCTGCACTGGCGAGAGGGTCCAGATGTGGTACTAGTTCCAGGATGCAGTTGAACTCACGTCTTGCGGTTTTCGGCGTGGCAATCAGTGCTCTGTGCGCGTGCTCGGCAGGGCAGAGCGCCTCCGATAGCCGCGTCGGTCTCGGCAGCGCCGGGTCGAACGGCAGCCCCTCGGACGGCAGCCCGTCCGGCGGCGGCGCGACCGGCTCCAACTCCATCGACACCTCTTCCGGTCAAATGATGGGCGACGCGGGTGACGGCTGCGGCAGCACGCTCGACGTCACCTATCGCGACTTCAGCGAGGCGCACCCCGACTTCGAGCAACCGTTCTCGGGTGACGTCGTGCGCCGCGGGCTCGTACAGCCCACGCTCGGCACGGACAACAAGCCCGCGTTCCTGGACAGCGTTGGCCACCCAGCGCTCGCTGGCGATCCGGTCGCCATCAATCCGGACTGGACCCCCACGCAAGCGGTCATCCACAGCGCGGACACGTTCAAGCAGTGGTACAACACCACTTCGGGCGTCAACATCGAGCTGCCCAAACAGCTCAAGCTCACGGAGAGCGCGCCCGGCTCGGGCGTCTTCGGCTACGAGAGCAGCGCGTTCTTCCCGCTCTCGCCGGACGAAGGCTTCGGCATCACGCCCAAGGGCAACGGCTTGGGCATGAATTTCCTATTCACCACGGAGATTCACGTGCTCTTCACGTACACCGCCGCGCAGAAGTTCACCTTCCGCGGTGATGATGATTTGTGGATCTTCGTGAACGGCAAGCTCGCGCTCGACCTCGGCAGCATGCACGGCCCCGAAGAGGGCACCATCGACTTCGACAAGCAAGCCGCGGCCCTCGGCATCAGCGTCGGCGGCAGCTACCCGATGGACGTGTTCCACGCCGAACGCCACACCAGCGGCAGCAACTTCAAGATCACGACGAACATCGCCTGCTTCACGCCGGGCGTCGTGAAGTAATCCTCGAGGCTGAAGAGGGGGCGATCGCAGGTGCGACCAGGCACCTCGCTCGCCGTCAGCGCAGCTCCGAGCGCGCTTCGTCAGTCGACCGCTTTGCCGCTGAGCAAGGCCTGCAAGCGCGGCACGAGGTTCTCTTGCACGGCGCGCGGGCCTTTGACCGAGCCGGAGATCATGCGGCCGTGATTGCGGCCGTCGGGATCGGGGAGCGCGAGCACGGGGATGAATTGGTAGAAGTAGCCGGCGGTCTTGAGCGCGGCAGCGTCATGATCTTGATCGAACTCGAGAAAGCGGAGGCCGCTGAAGGTGTCGTTCAGCTCGCCGCGCTGCACGGCTTCGTGGAAGCGCTGGCAGGGCTCACACCAGCTGGCGCCGACGTAGACCAACACGCGCGTGTGCGAGGCTTCTGCGAGCTCGACTTGCTCTTGGACCCACGGTTCGATGGCGCCGCTGGTGCCGGGGAACTTAACGAAGCTGGGGGGCGCGTTGCCGCCAGTAGCGGCGCTCGGCGTTGCAGTAACACTGCTCTGAGCCACGGCGGGGCTCGGACCCTGTTTGTTCGAGTCACTGGCATGACTGCAGGCTGCCAGCGCGGCGAACGCAAATAGCTCAATCGTCAACAGCAGTGTCCGGGCTTTGCCGGCGCTCGACCATCGGTGCAACACGCTGGGAAGCGTAGGCTATTTCCGGGCCTCCGGCACGAGCTCGGCACCCGCTCGGCACGTGCTTGCCGCCAAAAAGAGCCGACTCCGCGACTATTTTCGGGCGGATGGGCACTTGTGGCTCAGACGAGGGGCCTTAGATGTCGTACGTGTCGCCGCGTCGCTTCCTCGTAGCTGGATTTGCAGCCCTAGCGGTGTTCGCAGGGCTGGGCGGTGCGATGAGCCATGCCGCGCAGAACGGCGCGCGCCGCTTGCCCGTGGGCAGCTTCCGCGTCGTCGAGCGCGAGTCGGGCCCCACGAATTATTACAAGCTGTACAAGGACGCGGACCCGCCCTTCATCCGCGCCGAGTATCACCCGCCCTTCGAAACCACGGTGCTCGGCGTGCAGGTGGCAGACGCCGATCGCGAGTCGGCCAAAGCGCTGAGCTGGCGCTGGCGCGCGGTGACGCTGCCCAAAGGCGGCAACGAGTGCCAAGACGGCAAGGGGGATTCCGCAGCCGTGGTGTACGTCTCGTGGCGCCGCACCCTGCGCTGGTACGCGCTCAAATACGTGTGGAGCGACGTCGGCCCGAAGGGCGCGGTCTGCGACAAGAAGAGCAACCCCTTCGCCGCGCAGAACACCGTGGTGCTCGAGTCGGGCTCTCCGCTCAACGCGTGGAAGACCGAGCACATCGACTTGAAGGCTGAGTTCCGCAAGCACTTCGAGCACGGTGACCCGACCGCTTCCGTGCCAGATTTCATGGGCGTCGGCATCATGAGTGACGGCGACCAGACGCACACCGACAGCTCGGCTGACTACGCCGATTTCGTGCTCGAGCGCTGAGTGAATTCGCCGTGGAGCGCCGCCAAATAGGCGGCAGCTTCGGGCGCGCCTTCGCGCGGCGCCCAATCGGGGAACGCTTTGTCGTTCGCCGCCGAGTACGGCCCGCTCTTCACTTCGTAGACGACCGTGTCGGGCTCCAGGGCGAGGAACGTGTGGTACACGCCCGGCTCGAGGTCGACACCGAACACGTCGCCGCCCGCGCGGATCTCGAGGCACTGTTCGATCTGGCCCGCGTCGTCGAAGGTGAAAAACGCGAGCGCCCCGCGAAGCACGATCCACGACTCGGCTTTCGGCGGGTCCAAATGGCGATGCGGTGGGATGTAGCTGCCCGGCTGCACCGCATTGAACATGCGCTGTAAAGCGGCGTTCTCCTGGCGGTGAAACGGTTGGATCACGCGCTTGCGCGGGCTGCTGTGCGAGGCAGCGATCGCCCCCTCCAACAAATCCTTCGAGATCCAACACACGGGGCCAGTGGGCGGTTGCAGGGCGCGCGGAGTGCTCATGCTTGCTCGTTAGGATATCACTGGGCGCGCGAAAAATGATACGCGAGCGGCATGCAGCTCACACAGGTCATCGAGTTCATGAGGCAGAGCAAGCTCGCCGTGCAAGCGTCGGTGACTGCGGACGGCGCGCCGCAGGCAGCGGTGATCGGATTCGTGGTGTCGGACGCGGGTGAGCTGTTCTTCGATACCTCGAAAGCGTCGCGCAAGTATTTGAACTTGAAGCGCGACCCACGCATCGCGCTGGTCGTGGGTTGGGACGAGCGCACCGTGCAGTACGAAGGCACCGCCGACGAGCCCACGGGCGCAGAGCTGGCGCGTTTGAAGGCGTCGTACTTCGCCGCGTTCCCCGATGGGCCTTCGCGCGAGAGCTGGCCCGATATTGCCTACGTGCGCGTGCGACCGAGGTGGCTGCGCTTCAGTGACTTCACGGGGCCGGCGCCGAAGCTGAGCGAGCTGCACTTTCCGGCGCCGTGACTTCGGCGTGGCGAAAGCGCGCGCGTAAGCCGAGGAACGGCGCTTCCAGGTAGCGATGGCTGAGCGCGGCGAGCGCGAGCACTAGCGGCAGCGAAAGCCAGAACACGACGCCCGCGTGCTCGACCTGGCCCGGAAAAAGCCGGCGAATCAGGCCGATGCCCGTCGAATTCAGCAGGTACGCGCCGTAGCTCAGCGCGCCCACGTAGGCGACCGGTCGAGCGCGTAGGAGCGGCGCAAGTGCGTTGTCTTCGCGCATCACGCACGCGCCGAGCAAGGCGGCGAGTGCTGCTTGGAACGCGAACAGTGGCGCGCTCGGCCAGCACAAGAGCCCTGCGACGGCGGCCAATGCGAGCGGCGCGCTCCAGCGCTTGCTCAGGAGCGCCGCGAGGAACCCGAAGCCAGGCCGCTGATCGAGCGCCAACGCGAGCAATGAGCCGAGCCCGATCGGCGCCGCGAAGCTGGTCGCGACGCGTAGCGCGCTCGGTCCGAGCCAGGCCGAGAACACACCCTGCTCGGCCAGCGCATCGCCGGCAATCAAAACGCACATCGCGGCGAACGCGCTGCGAGCCGAGAGCGCGCGCACCAGCCAAGGCCAGAATGCGTAGAACTGCTCTTCGACGCACAGCGACCACGCGAACGAAAACAAGATCGGAAAGGGCACGGCCCAATTCGCGAACCAATTGGCGGTGAAGGTTGCGTACAGCGGTAGGGTGCGGAAAAAGTGTGTGCTCTGCGCCGCGTCGTGGGGCGCGAGCCAGGCGAACAGCGCATAGGCCGCGAGTAGCGCGTAATACAGCGGCCAAATGCGCAGCGCGCGCCGCACGTAGAAGGCGCCGAGCGCGATCCGTCCCGTGCGCGCTTTCTCGCGCAAGAGCAGGGTCGTGATCAGGTAGCCGCTGATGCAGAAGAACAAGTCGACACCCGCGGGACCTTTGCCCCAAATGCCGGGCAACGGACGGGGCGTCGCGTGATGCCAGATCACCGGCAAGATGCTGAGACAGCGCAGACCGTCCAGCGACCCGAAATGGCGCGTGCTCAGGTAGCGGGCGTGCGCGTCACTCACCACTCGAGCGACAACCGCCGCAGCCGCGCTTGGCCTTGCCAGACCTCGGACACGAACACCTGATTGCCGTGCACCACGGGTGCGACGCTCGAGGGCGCGTTGTTGCTGGTGCGCACCCGCACCGCGTTCGAGGCCCGTCCGCCTTGCACGGTGACGGCGTACAGCGCGCCGCGCGCGTTCTCATCGATGGTGACCAGCACGTGGCAGACCTGCGCCGAGCAATCGACGCCGAGCGTGACCGGTGTGCCGCCGCCCAGTGCCACGCTTTGCACGTTGCCCACCAGCTTGCCCGCTTCGTCGAGCACCGCGAGCGCGAGGTGCGCCGGCTCCGCGTCGTCGCCATCACCGGCCGCCTCGAGCCAGGCCACGAGGGCGCCCGTGCCGTAGGGCTGTGCGGCAGGCGCGAACGAGTGCGGGCGCGTCTTCTGCACGCACACTTCGTTGGCGGTCTTGTTTGCGTCGTTGCCGCGCAGCACCGCGGCGTAGATGTCGGCCGCGCCGGGTAGCTCGCTCTCGCGTGCGTCGGCCCAGATCGCGAGCGCCCCCGCTTTGATCGGGATCAGCGAGAGATCCGTCGCGGCGCCCGGCGCTTGCGTGATGCGTTGCTCGGGGGCAATGCGATTCAGGGCGTGATTGACCTTCGTCGCGTACACTTCCGGATCTTGGCTGCGCTCGTCGACCCAGCTCACCAAGTAATCGCTGCCCACCGGCGCGACGGCGATGTCGCTCAAGTCGCCGTTCTTGTGCGTCAGCATGCGCTGGGTGAGCTTCTTGCCGGACTTGTCGAGCAGATCCAAAAACACTTGCGGCTGCCCGCCGTCGAGGCCGGCCCAGGCCGCGAGGATGTCCTTCTGCTGCGCGCTGCTGCTCAGCGCGATGCCCCCGAGCGAGTGCGCGCGCAGCGACAACGTCTCCGGCGCGCTCAGCGCGGCAAACGGCTCGCTGCCGGAAAATGCCTGCAAATCGAGGCGCGCGCGCAGCGGCTCGTAGCGCCCGTCGGCGGTGGGCTTGGTGAGCTTCTGCCAAGGCGTGGTGGGATCGAAATCGCTGATCCAACCGAGCAAGGTGCCGGCGTTGCTTTCGGTGATCGAGATTTGCGACAAGGGCGGCGTCTCGGTCAGCGCTTCATCGGCGATCACGCGCGGCGGCGGCGGCAGCTCGACGCGCTGCGCGGACGCGCGGTACGTGTTCGAGAGGTGCTCGAGGCGCGTGAGTGACACGGTCGCCGGCACGCCCCCTTCGGCGCTGAGCGCGAAGCAAGCGCTCCCCGGGCAAGTCAGGTTCCAAGCCAAGCTCACCGGTGCCGGGGCGCGCGCGGGCCACACCGGCTCGACACTGCGCACCGTGAAGCCCGAGTCGAACTCGATGAAGGTCGGCGCGACGGCGGCGTTCTTGCTGCACTCGGTGCCTTGGACGCACACCGGCGCGAGCGTGAGCACCGCGACGCCCTGTGCGGTGGCCGCGATCTCCGGCATCGAGCCGTCCATCTTCCAGTATTCGAACGAGCCGCGCGGGCTGGAGACGCGACCATTGGGCTGAAATTCCGCGATTTGGAAGCTGCGATTGGCCGCGGCCTGCGCGTCCAAAGACTCCCACGCCAGGTAGGCTTTGCTGGTGCCGTCCGCGGGCGGCACGACGCGCAGCACGGCTTGCTCGCCCAAGGGCGGCGAGGCCGGCGCGGGGGGCGAAGCGAGCTTGCCATTGGCGTCGACCGTCGCGGTGAAGACTCGGTTCTCGCCGCCACGGTGATCGGACCAAGCGAGCACTAGGTGATTGCCGAGCGCGGCCATGTCCAAATCGAGATCGGCGCTGATCGGGCCGTTGATCAGCGTCGCTGGTGCCGGGTCGGTGCCGTCGAGCAAGCTGAGCTCGATCGGGCCGTGCGTATTGCCCTTGCCGACGTGCGTGATCGCCAGCGCCAAGCCTTTGCCGAAGGGCACCGCTTGCCACGCGCCTGCGTCGTGCGCGATCAGCTTCGCGTTGCCGTTCAGCTCGGCCTTCTCGCTCACGTTCGCGGCCCAGATCTCGGCGCGCCCCGCGTTGCTAGCTGCCCAGAGCACCGTTGCGCCGTGAGCGTTCGGGATGGCTTCGACCCACAGCGGCGGTTTCACGGTTCGCCCGAGCGTCGTTGGACCAGCGACCAGCGCCCCCGAGCTCGACAGCAGCGCGATCTCGACGACCGCGCCGTCGCTCGTGGTGTGCGTGCTGAGCAGCGCGAAGGAGTCGTGCCAGGGGCGGACACTGACCAGACCGAGCTCGCTCGGTGCTTCTCCGAGGCGCTCGATGTCGCCACTCGCGGTGCCATTGGCCGAGAACGCGCGCACGAACCAGGTACGCGCGCCCGACGTATTGCTGGCCCAGAGCGCGAGGCCGCCCTGCGCGCGCATGCCCAGGTACGGACCGAACGTGGCCGCCGGAATACTGGCCACGGGGCTCGTGCTCGGATGCGGCGTGCCCGGCGGTGCAACGGCTGCGACCTTGGCTTGCGGATGCGGCACACGCGGCGGCTCGCTGCTCTTCTCACCCCCGCATGCGACGAGTGAACAGAGCGAGAGCACGAGCACACGAGTGAGAGGTAGCGAGGTCCGCACGGCGCGCGGAAAGTACCAGACGCCCCCCGAGGTGTCGCGCGGGCGCTGCGAGAATAGCCATCAGGATGATTATTTTCGTCCCTCGGTGCGCGAGCTTCGGATGCTACCCCGTTCCAGATGCGAATCGAAAAGGGCTCTGTCGCTGCGGCGCTGTGCGTCATCTTGGCTGCTTTGGCCGGCGCCTGTTCGAGCGACAGCCGGGGCACGGGCTCGCCGGGTGCCGGCGGCATGCTGGGCGGCGCAGGCGCGCCGGTCGTCGGCGCCGGTGGCGCGTCGGGTGGTGCGAGCGCGGGTGCACCCGGTGCGGGCGCGCCGAGCGCGGGCGCGGCCAATGGCGGCGCCGGGGGCGTCGGTGGCGGCGCGGCGAGCGCAGGCGCCGGCGGCACTGACGGTCACCCGAAGCAGCGCACGGTTGGCTACTTGCCGCACTACCGGGGCTCGCTCGGCAATTGGGCTGCGCAGCTCGACTTCTCGCTCGTGAGCTATGTCGACGTGTGCTTCGCGGATATCGCGGCCGATGGCACGGTCAGCTACGCCGACCCCGCGTTGCCGGCATTCGCCACCGCCGCGCACGCCAAGGGCGTCAAGGTGTGCCTCGCGCTCGGCGGTGCGACCACCATTGGCGACTTGGGCACCCTCGCCGGCAACATCGCGCCCGCCGGTCGCGCTGCCTTCGTGAGCAAGATCACGAGCTACGCGGTGAGCAACGGGCTCGATTGTATCGACGTCGATTTCGAAGGCAACGGGGTGAACGGCGACTACGAGGGCTTCGTCACGGCGCTCGGCACCTCGTTGCACGCTGCGAACAAGGAAATGTCGGCTGCGATGGCCAGCTGGTTCGGCGACCAGATCACGGTCAACGCCATCCACGCCTTCGACTTCGTGAACGTGATGGCCTACGACCTGCACAATCCGGGCGGCAGCGCGACGCCCCTGCAATCCTCGTCGATCGTCGATTCCAAAGCGGAAATCGACTACTTCATCGGCCGCGGCTTGGCCAAAGAGAAAGCCGTGCTCGGCGTGCCGTTCTACGGCTACCGCTGGAAGCCGGGCGCCACGGTCGGCGAAGCCGTGATCTACTCCGAGCTGCTCCAGACCTACGGTGCCGACGCCGCCAACGATCAAATCAGCAAAGACGGCGTCACGATCTACCTGAACAGCAAAGCCACCATCCAAGCCAAGGCCGCGCTGGCTCGCCAATACGGCGGCGTGATGAGTTGGGAGCTCGGTCAAGACGCCAGCGGCGACGCATCACTACTCCGCGCACTGAACACGGCACCTTGAGTAGGCACTTAGGTGGGGAGAGGGTCTTCTTCACCTGAAGCGACGCCCGGCGATTTCGGGTTTGGGCTTCGTTTCGGCTGTGGTCCGGTGCTCACGTGCAGGCAGCACGCTCCGCTCCGGTCCTCGCCGAAGCCTCGCCTAAACCCGAACTTGCCGGGCGGGCGTTTTGGCTTCTGTGAGGGAGAGGAGATTCGCGCGGTGACGCTTTCGTCGCTCGAGCTAGGAGCCGGTGCTCTCGTAGCGGCGTAGCCCGGAGGTCCAGGCGGCTTGGGCGACGAGGGCGGCGAGGAGTGCGGCCAGAGGCGCTGCTCCGAGGCCCCAAAGCAGCGTGGTTTTGCCGAAGAGCACGCGACCGGGCAGGTAGTGGAACGTCGCGTAGGGGATCAGGAAGGTGAGCGCGGTGCGTAGCCAGGCCGGGTAGATCGCGAGCGGGTAGCGCGAGGCTTGCATCAGGTTCAGCGGGATCAGTAGGTGCTGTGAGAACGGGCCGATGAAGCGGAACGAGAGGCTCGCGAACACGACCAGCGCGGCGGTGTAGATCACGGTACCGCTCGCCCACCACACCGGGATGCCGAGCCAAACGTAGAGCGGCGGGTGCGTGAGCCAGAGCGAGCCGGCGACGTACAGCGCGGCCGTGAGCAGATTGCCGAATGCGTGCAGCTCGGGGCGCGTCACCAAGAAGAACAGCAGGGAGCGCACGGGGTAGGTCAGCAGCCGGTCCAGATCGCCGGCCACGATGTACTGCGGCAAGAGCCACACCTGGTTGAACAGCACCTCGGATGCGCCCAAGCTGGCGGCGGTCATGCCGAATAGGAATGCGATTTGAGGGCCGTTCCAACCCGCGAGCGTGGGCGTGTTGCGCAGCACGATCAGTAGGAAGCTGAGCGAGGCGCCCTGCATGAGCACCGAGGTGATCACGCCCACGATCAGGTCGACCCGGTACTCGAATTTGGCTTGTAGCGAGGCTTTGAAGGCCTCGATGTACACGTTCTTTTCGGGCACCGCTCAGCCTCCCTGAATGTCGAAGCGGCGCACGGCGCCGTTCAGCAAGTAACGCCCGAGCAAGAGCAAACCGAGCGCCCAGAGCGCTTGCGCGCCGAGCGCGCGCCCGACGTCGCCCCCGCGCAGCCAGCCGAGGTAAATCGACACCGGGGTGTGAATGGTGTGCCGAAAGGGCAGCCACTCGCTGATCGCGCGCAGCCAAGGCGGGAACAGCGCGAGCGGTGCGGCGAGCCCGGAGAACGTTTGCTGCAGCGCATTGCGCGCCACGAACACGCCGTAGCCGCTGTACGTCACGAACAGGGCCAGCACGAAGATGAACGATACTGCGAACAGGATCACGAACGAGAGCAGCAGGCTGACGCCAAAGGCCGCCAATGAAAGCGCGCTGTGCGGCAGCGCGTTGCGCCCCCAAAATAGCAGGGCCACGCCATAGATCGGCAGCACCAAGGCCAGGTTGAAGACGCCGTCACTCAGCGCCTGCGCCAATTGCGACAGCTGAAAATCGACCGGTCGCAGCAGATCCGTCGCGATCAAGCCCAACCGAATGCGATTGCCGATGCGGCCTTCGACGTTCATTGCGAAGCCGAAGTTGAGGCAGCCCGCGATCAGCAAATACGGGAACAGCGCGCTGGCCGGGATGGCCAGCGGGCGCACCGCGCCGGCGTAGATATGGCGCCAAACCAAGATCGGAATCGCGTACGACACCGCTGCGCTGATCATGGACAAGAAGAGCGCGGGCTTGTACGCGAAGCTCGCGCGCACCGCGCGCAGGAACAACGCGCCCAGCGTGGCCGCCTCCGCGCTCAGTGAAGCCGTGCGCGTGCTCACGCGGCCGGGCTCTCTGCGTCGTTGCGACGGCGATAGATGCTCGCCACCATGCTGTCGATGTCCGCTTTCTCGAGCACGATGTCCGAGACCGGTAAACGGCTCAGTAAGCGCTGCGTCAACGCTGGCGCGATGCCGTCGCGCTCGTACACGACCACGACGCGGTGGCCGCGGCACTCTTGCAATTCCGCACCCAAGGCCTGCACCTCGCGCGCGAGCTCTGCGCTCACCGTCTCGGACACGGCGTGCTCCAGCTCCAAAATGATGCGCCGCTTGATGGCGAAGCGGCGCTCGAACTCTTTCAGCGAGCCGTCGAACAGCAGCTTGCCGCGGTCGAGCAAGAGCGGCCGATCACACGTCTCGGTGATGTCCTTCAAGTCGTGCGTGGTCAGCACCAGCGTGGTCTCGAAGCGCTGCTGCATGTCCTTGATGTACTCGCGCACCTGCTCTTTCACCGACACATCGAGCCCAATCGTCGGCTCGTCCAGGAACGCGATCGCCGGCGCGTGCAGCAAGGAAGCCGCCAAATCACAGCGCATGCGCTGGCCGAGCGAAAGCTTGCGCACCGCTACGGGGAGTAACGGGCCGAGATCCAAGCGCTGCACGGCTTGCTCGTAAGTGACGTCGTATACGTCCTTCGGGATGCGATACATCGTGCGCAGCAGCGAGAGCGTTTCTTGGACGGGGATGTCCCAGAGCAATTGCGGCCGTTGCCCGAACACGACGCCGATTTGCGCCGCCAGCTGCCGGCGCTGACGCCACGGGTTCAAGCCCAGCACCTCGAGCTCGCCGCTGCTCGGCACCAAGATGCCCGTCAGCATCTTGAGCGTGGTCGACTTGCCCGCGCCATTCTCGCCGATCAGCCCCACGCGCTCGCCGCGCTCGATGCGGAAGCTGAGCTCGGAGACCGCCTGCAACGACTCTTCTTTGCTATCGAACAAGCCACGCAGCGCGCCCATGAAGCCGGGCTCGCGGATGCGGCGTGTGTACGTCTTGTTGAGCGCTGCTGCGCGCAGAGAGACGGTCATGAGGGGGTGTCGGCCGTGTCGGAAAGTAGAGTCAGGAATTGGCGCAGGCGCTCGCGGCGAGACTCTTGGAAGTACCATTGCCCGCCGCGCATCTGACCGCGCGCCAGGGTCACGAAGGCTTCGACCAAGTCCGGTTCGTCCCAGGGCACGTCGTGGAAGGCATCGGAAAAATGAGGGCTATCGGTGTCGCGCACCCACTCTTGCGGAAACAGCACGACCTTCTTGGGCAACCCTGGCGCATCGCGATCGGCGTCGATGCTGCCTTCGATGGCACGCCGCAAGCTGGCGCACAAATCGAGCCCCAAGTGATGGCCCAAGTGGCACACGGGAGTCGGCCGCGAATTGAGCTCGATCAGGTGCGCCGCGCCGGCTTCGTCCAAGATGAAGTCGAGGCTGGCAAAGCCGCTGAAGCCGAGCGCGCCGATCATGGCCTGCGCGGTGCGCAGCATCTCCGGGCTCTCGATGAACTCCACGACTGAGCTCGGCCCAGTGGGGCTTGGGTGCGTCTCGACCTTGATCGCCGAGAGCCCGCCCAGCACTTGACCGCGCCAGGCGATCAGCGCGCGCATCGCGGTGCGCCCGGTCACGTAGGCCTGCAGCACGGCGCCTTCGCCGAATACGCGCGGGTTGTTGCCGCTCAGGCGCTTCACGGCCGCCTCCAGCGCCGCTACGTCTTTGCAGATCGCCACGCCCAGACCGGCAAAGCTCTCTTCGGCCTTCAGCACCACTGGGAAGCCCACGCGCTGCGCAAACGCGAGCGCCTCGGCGTGGCTATGCACGATCTCGTAAGCGGGCGCGCGCACACCGAGCTCCAGTGCCAGCTTGGCGAGACCATGACGTTGCCGCAGCACGTGGTGCTTCGAGAAGTCACCCAGCGAGTCGCGTAGCAGGCGCAGCAAGGGGTCGCCTTCGGGTAGCTCGCGCCGCGCGGTTGCGGCCACCGCTTGCAATAGCTCGACCGACGCATCATCGGTAGGGATGACGATCGCCGGTTGCTCGGCGATCAGCACGGCGCGCGTCAGGGCCAAGAGCTCGTCGTCCTCACCGCGATCGGGCAAGTGATGTTGGCCAGAGACGTGGCGCGAGCGGCTGAGCAACAGCGACGGGTAGGTCAGCGTGCGCACCTCGAACCCCGCGCGATGGAACGCCTTCGGCAGCCGCGCGGCCCCGAACCAGTTGCGCAACGCCACGATCAACACCCGCGGAGCCCCTAGAACCGTCATGTCGAAAACCTTCGATAATTCTCGAACGGTCGTCAAGGGCGGCGTTGCGCAGAAAAGATCGTTTCCTTTGCCGTTTACGGCGTAAATCAAGGTGACGCGACCACGGCCCGTCGCTATGTGCTCGCTGCCCGTTCCGCCCGCCCCCCTAATGCAAGCTTCTCTCGAGCCTCCGGGCAGTAACCCGCTCGCAGCGTCCGTGCCGCCCAGCGCTCACGGCGAGCTGCCGGGTCTGTGGAAGCTGACTTGGCCGCTGTTCATCAGCTTGTCATTGTCGCTGTCTTTGATTTTCAGCGATGCGTTCTTCTTGAGTCGCATCTCCGACGCGGCTGCCGGCGCGGCGGGCGCGCTCAACCCGTTGCTCGGCGCTACCGTGGTGCTGTTCTCTGCGGTGGGCCAAGCGGGCGCCAGCGTCGCGGGGCGCTTACACGGCGCGCGTCGCTACGACGAGCTGCCCGGGACGTACTTGGCGCTGTTGTGCTTCAACTTCGCGGCGGGGCTGATCGTGAGCGCGCTGTTGTTCGCGCTCCACCCGTACTTGCCGGGTTGGCTCGGGCTCCACGGCGCCAGCGAACGCTACGGGCAGACGTACCTGGGCGTGCTCGGCGGCTTCCAATTTTTGAAGGCGGTGCAGCTAGCGTACGGGAACATGCTCAATTCGCGCGGCGAAACGCGCTGGGTCATGGTCGAAGCGGTGGCCACCAACGTGACCAACATCGGGCTCAACCTGGCCATGGCCAACCACCTCTGGGGCGCGCCCGAGCCCAGCGTGGGTGGCGTGGCGGGTGCCACCGTGATCTCGCTCGCGTTCGGCATGCTGTTCACGATCGCCGTCGTGCACCTGCGCTTGCACGTGCGCTTCCCGCTGCGCATCACTTGGGCCGAGCTGCGCCAGCGGCTACGACCGATTTTGCATATCGGCTTGCCCTCGGCGAGCGAGCCGGTTTGCTACCAATGCGCGCAGGTCGTGATCAACTTGATGGTCATCTCGTACGGCGCGAGCGCCTTGGCCGCGCGCACCTACGTATCGAGCTTCATCACCATCAGCACCATCCTGTGGTCGATCGCGCTCGGCATCGGCACACAGATCGCGGTCTCGCATCGCGTGGGTGCGGGCCGCTTCGACGACGCGAACCGCGAGCTGCACCGCGCGCTCGGCTTGGCCATCGTGGGCAATCTGACGATCGCGATCGCTCTCGCCCTGTTTCATCGTCAGTTGTTGGGCCTTTTGACGGAAGATGCGGACGTGCTGCGCAAAGCCGCGCCGCTGTTCGGGATCGCGATCGTGGTCGAGAGCGGGCGCGCCGTGAACATCGTTGCCGGGGGCGCCCTGCGGTCGTCGGGTGACGCGCGCTTCACCGCCATCGTCGGCGCGAGCATGATGTGGGGCGTGGGCGTGGCCTCCGCGTTCTTGTTCGGCTCGGTGCTCGGCTTGGGCCTGACCGGCATTTGGATCGCCATGGCCATCGACGAGACCACGCGTGGCGTCGTGAACTACTTGCGCTGGCGTACTGGGCGTTGGCGCACGTTCGGCGCGCTCGCACCAGCCGCGCCGGCCGCGCCGGCCGCGCACTAAGAGCCGCGCACTAAGGGCCAGCGTCGTTCGGCGGCGGTGCGCTGCTCGGCACGGGCGACACCGAGCTCGACACGGCTGCACTCGGTGCGTCGGGCGGCGCCGGATTGCGCGCCTCGACGAACTCGGCCGCGCCCGTGCAGCCGAGCACGAGCGCGCCCACCGTCATCAAGAGCCAACGCCGTCTTCGCCGCATCGTGAATGCTGGTACCAGCCGCCGCGCGCGGAAACAACTCGGGCCCTGCGCTTTGCGCTATCGTGCTCGCCGTGAGCTCAGGATGGTCCGCCGTACGCGGGGTCAGCTTCGTTGGATGCGTGCTCGCTGCGCTGAGTGCTTGCGCGGCGCTCGGCAAACGTCCGCCGCAGCCGACGCCGATGCGCGAGCCATCGCCCGCGCTGCTGCACACGATGATCAGCGCGCGTTCGGGCGAATGGACGGGCGAGCCGCAATGCGCCACTCAGTTACCGGGTGACGCGGCCGGCCTGGTTTCCCTCGTGCAGTCATCGATCGCGGGCAAGCTGCATCGAGTGAACGCGCCCAACTCGAGCGATCCCGACGCGCTCACTTTGACGCTCTCTGGCAAGACCCAATGCGGGAACTGCGTACCGCAACAAGCGGCCTGCTCGACGCAGCCAGTGAACTTTCAGCGCGTGCGCTTCGTGCTCCAGAATCGCGCGGGCGAGCAGGTCGACGCTCAAGATCTCGAGCTCGAAAGCAATCCCCTGAGCCAGCAAGCCGATCAAATCGCGAGCCGCGTGCTGCAGAGCGCGCGGCTCGACGCCTTCGCCCAGGAAGCCGCGGCGCGCCGCGCTCAGAGCGAGGCCGCGCGCAGTCAGCGGCAAGCCCGCGCGAGCCAAGTCGAAAGGGGCGCAGCCAAACCGCCTCCGCCGCCAGCGCGTGACCCCTTGGCCATCGCGCTCGAGGCCATGGACGGAAAGTCTTTTCCCATGCTCCCCAGTGTCGGCGCAGGTCCGCTCGGGCAAACCTGGAGCGTCGGTTGGAATCAGGCGTTGCTCGTGGACGGCAGCGAAGTCCACGTCGTCGGGCTGACACAGCCTTCGGTCACGGCCGTCGGCATGCTCGTGGTGCGCCTGAACGGCGCGAGCTACGAGCCGCTCGCTGGCTACGAAAACTTTTCGGGTGGTCGCGGCATCACCAACAGTTACGAGGGCGCGATCCTCTCACCGGACCACAAGAACGCACTGCTCTTGATCCGTGAAACGATGCTGTTGCCGCTGCCCTCCGAGGAATACGGTGTCGCGATGCGACCCTTCCTCGTCAGCGAGGGCGCGGCTCGCGAGCTGCCCCAGAAGACGCCTCTCGAGCCCTCCACGGTCGAGGGCCAGCGCATCGTCGTGGACTGCTCGCTGAGAGTGCAAGCCGTGTACAGCTTCGATTTTCAGCACTCACTGTTCAAACCCGAACACTCGCGCACGTGTGGTGAGTGATGGCTTGATGGTCACAGGGGCCGACGCAGACGGCCCAGCCTTCGGCGTCGTGGCGCGGCTTCTGCTCGCGAGTGTGTCGAGTGTTGCCGTAGCGGCGTGCTCGATTCGTCATGACGCGAGAAGAATCAGCCATCGCATCGAGTGAGGCGTTAACGCGTGTGATCTGGCGAGATCCGTCTTTCGATCCGAATCGCAAATATGCAGCACGGCATCCTGGCGTATCGGACATTTATCGGAGCGCCAGCTCCCGGTGGCTCACTATTACGCGCAAAACCGCCTCATTCTTCCTTCGGGATGCGCGTTCGGCAGTTTCCTCCTTCGCTCTGTTCAAAGGAAAGTCATCAATGTCGATAGGCCAATTCTTGCGGTCGATTCGTTGGATCGGTGTGGCCTCGGTCGCCGCATCTGCAGCTCTTTGGGTCGGTTGCGACCGCTATCAAGGCGTCGACGTGGCCGAGTCCGGCCTAGTCAGCCCGAACGGCACCATCACCCAAGGGGCTGACGAAGCCCGCTCGAATTGGTACCCCGATCAGCCGGGGCTGGATCCGTCGATCGTCGGTGGCCCGAACTTCAAACGCTTGTTCAAGACCGCGCTGCCGCTGTCGGCCGGTGAGAAGGTGCTGGCGCAACCTCTGGTCGTGAACGGCAAGGTGCTGATCGCAACCGAGCAGAACAACCTGTACCTGCTCGACGGCGTGACCGGCGCGATCACCAATCAGCGCGCGCTCGGCGCTGGCTACAACGCATCCGGCGGCCTGGGCTGCGGGGACATCCAACCTGCAGTCGGCATCACGGGCACGCCGGTGGTCGATGCCAACACCAACACGGCCTATTTCTTCTCCAAGACCGCTTCCGGCGCGTATTCCTTTCACGCGGTCGACGCCAGCAACTTGAACGAGAAAGCCGGCTTCCCGGTCAACATTACCGGCAACGCGCAGAACGACGGCACGGTGGCATTCGACTCGGTGCACGAGCACCAGCGCCCGGGCATGCTGCTCTTGAATGGCGTGGTCTACGGCGCCTTTGCCGCGCATTGCGACATCGGCAACTACCGCGGCTGGATCATCGGCGTCTCGACGGCCGGCGTGATCAAGACGCGCTACACCACCGAAGCGAATACCACGGGTCACGGCGCGGGCATCTGGATGTCGGGCGCGGGCCTGGCTTCCGACGGCGCGAACAACATCTTGTTCGCGACCGGTAATGGCTACACCAACAACTACGCCGGTCCGATCGCCAGCAACGCGCCGCCAGCCTACCTCGAAGAGGCGGTCGGGCGCGTGGTCGTGCAAGCCGACGGCAGCTTGAAGAACAGTGATTGGTTCGCGCCGTTCAACGCCACCCACATGGGTGATGACGACCTGTCCGGCGGCGGCATCACCGCGTTGCCCTCGCAGTTCGGTACCGCGTCGGTTCCGCGCACGGCCGTGATCGTCGGCAAAGCCGGCCTGTTTTACCTGCTCAATCGCGACAAGCTCGGTGGCTACCAGCAAGGCGCGGGCGGCTCGGACGACGTGCTGACCACGATCAACCTGAGCGGTGGCACCTGGGGTCACCCCGCGGCTTGGCCCGGCGACGGCGGTTGGGTCTTCGTGACCTCGAACGGCGGCACGGGTGGCCTCGGCAACCGCGTGCAAGTGTTGAAGTACGGCACCAACGGTACCAAGCCGACGTTCACGCTCGCGGGCACAGCCACCACCAGCGGCGCGACCGACAACTTCGGTGCTTACTCCGGATCGCCGATCGTCACTTCGAACGGCACTACCGCTGGCAGTGCCGTGGTGTGGGTCGTGGGCAACACGGCGCAGCTCCGCGCGTACAAGCTCGCCTCGCCGAACATCACCCGTATCTTCGCGGATTCGACGGGCAGCACGGCGAAGTTCCAGACCGTCGGCGTCGGTGCGGGTCGCGTGTACGTCGGCTCGGGTGACGGCAACGTGCTCGGCTACGGCGCGGGCACGGCCTCGGTCAGCGGCGCGCCGCTCGACTTCGGCTCGGTCGCGGTCGGCGCACAGAAGACGCTCACGGCCACGATCACGGCCAGCCAAGCGCTCACCATCCCCGCCGGGGGCCTCACTTCGTCGAACGCGGCCTACACGCTCGGCACGCCCACGCCTGCTTTGCCGGCCAACCTGGCTGCCAACGGCACGCTCACGGTGCCCGTCACGTTCAAGCCGACGGCTTCCGGCTCGGTCTCGGGCGCGGTCAACATCGCGATTCAGGGCGGTGGCGGCGGCACGGTCGCGCTGACCGGCGTGGGCCAAGTCGCTGCGGCTCAGCTGAACGTCACCCCGGCCACGCTGAGCTTCGGTGCCATCACCGTGAACACCACGAAAGCGCTCTCGGTCTCGATTCAAAACACCGGTAGCCAAACGCTGACGTTCTCGGGCTTCACGGCTCCGCAGGCACCGTTCTCCGTCACTGGCGTGCCCGCAAACGGCGCGACGCTCGCTGCCGGTGCTTCCACCACCGCCACGATCACGTTCTC
>OUNO010046655.1_pt1 | contig 18536 bp, 14 predicted proteins | sample 1779811 | NCBI WGS metagenome assembly OUNO01 (sample SAMEA3914804, study PRJEB12502) | metagenome | biome: forest; material: soil | place: Canada | collected 2010-06-25 | depth 0.3 m | reverse complement strand
TCGACGAGGAGATGGTCTACGAGGCCCGGCCGGGCCAGACCTTCCTGCTCGGCGCGACCAGCTGGCGGATCGAGGAAATCACCCGCGACCGGGTGATCGTCGTCCCGGCCCCGGGCGCCCCGGGCGCCGTCCCCTTCTGGCGCGGCGACGGGATCGGCCGCCCGGCCGAGCTGGGCCGGGCGATCGGCGAGTTCTCCCGCGAGGCGGTCTCGCGCGAGCCGGCCGAACTGGCCGCCGAGTACGACCTCGACCCGCGCGCCGCCAACAACCTCGTCACCTACCTGCGCGAGCAGCAGCAGGCGACCCGCGTCGTCCCCTCCGATGAGTCGATCGTGGTCGAGCGCTTCCGCGACGAGATCGGCGACTGGCGCCTCTGCGTCCTCTCTCCCTTCGGCGGCCGCGTCCACGCCGCCTGGGGCCTGGCGCTGGCCGCCAAGATCCGCGCCGAGTACGACCTCGAGGCCGACGCGATCTGGTCCGACGACGGCATCGTCATCCACCTCCCCGACGCCGACGAGGCGCCGTCCGCCGACCTCGTCCTGATCGAGCCCGACGAGATCGAGGACCTGATCGTCAGCGAGCTCTCCGGCTCGGCCCTGTTCGGCGCCCGCTTCCGCGAGAACGCCTCGCGCTCGCTGCTGATCCCGCGGGCCTACCCAGGCAAGCGCACGCCGCTCTGGCAGCAGCGCCTGAAGTCCCAGAGCCTGCTCGAAGTGGCCCGCGACTTCCCCCGCTTCCCGGTCATCCTCGAGACCTACCGCGAGTGCCTGCAGGACGTCCTCGACCTGCCGGCGCTGGCCGACCTGCTGCGCAAGCTGCACGCCCGTCAGATCAGCCTGGTCGAGGTTGAGACGCCGACCGCCTCGCCCTTCGCCTCCTCGCTGCTGTTCGACTACGTCGCCACCCACATGTACGAGGGGGACACGCCGAACGCCGAGCGGCGGGCGGCGGCGCTGGCGCTGGACCGCGACCTGCTGCGCGAGCTGCTCGGCCAGGAGGAGCTGCGCGACCTGATCGACCCCGCCGCCCTCGACGAGGTCGAGGAGCAGCTGCAGCACCGCACCGAGGCCGGCCGGGCCGGAGACCGCGACGCCCTGCAGCAGCTGCTGCGCAACCTCGGCGACCTGACCGCGGGGGAGTGCGCCGAGCGCGTCGCGGATGGCTACTCCGCCGCCTCGATGCTGGAGAAACTGGTCGCCGAGCGGCGCGTCGCCAAAGTCCGCGTCGCCGGCGAGGAGCGCTACATCGCCGGTGAGGACGCCGGCCTCTACCGCGACGCCCTCGGGGTGCCACCGCCGGCCGGGCTGCCGGAGACCTTCCTCGAGCAGCACCCCGACGCGATGCGCGCCCTGGTCCGCCGCTGGGCCCGCACCCACGGCCCCTTCCCGACCGCGCGGCTGGCCGAGCGCTACGGCGTCGACCCCTCGCCGGCGCTGCGCGAGCTGGAGCGCGAAGGGGCGATGGTCCGCGGCGAGCTGCTGCCCGGCGGCACCGAGCGCGAGTGGTGCGACTCCGAAGTCCTGCGCCGCGTCCGCCGCGCCAGCCTGGCGCGCCTGCGCAAGGAGGTCGAGGCGACCGACACCAGGGAGCTGGCCCGCTTCCTGCCGAGCTGGCAGAACGTCGACGCCTACCGCCCCGCCGGCGCCGGCCCCGACCGCCTGCGCGAAGCGCTGGTGCCGCTGCAGGGCGTGGCGCTGACGCCGAAAGTCTGGGAGCAGGATGTCCTGCCGCGCCGGCTCGGCGCCTACTCGCCGACCTGGCTCGACGAGCTCTGCACCAGCGGCGAGCTGGTCTGGGTCGGCGCCGGCTCGCTCGGCCGCTCCGACGGCCGCGTCGCCCTCTACTTCCGCGAGGACGTCCGCCTCGCCGGGCCGCCGCCGGCCAACGCCAAGCTCGAAGCCGTGACCGGCGAGGTCCACGACGCGATCCGCGAGCGCCTCGCCGCCGGCCCCTCCTTCTGGCTCGACCTGCTCGCCGATCTCGACCAGCCGGCCGAGGAGCTGCACAACGCGCTCTGGGACCTGGCCTGGGGCGGGGCAGTCACCAACGACGCCTTCTCGCCGCTGCGGGCGCCGCGGCTGCGCGCGGTCCAGTCCAACGGCCGCCAGGGCCGCCGCTTCGCCCGCCGCCGCTCGACCGCCGGCGCCGCCGTCCAGGGCCGCTGGTCGCTGACCGACCAGCTCTTCGCCAACGCCCCCGGCCCCGGCGCTCGGCTGCGCGCCCAGGCCGAGCTGATGATGGAGCGCTACGGGATCGTCACCCGCGAGACCGTCCTCGCCGAGGGCGTCCCCGGCGGCTTCTCGACCCTCTACTCCGAGCTCGGCAACCTCGAGTTGCTCGGCACCGCCCGCCGCGGCTACTTCGTCGAGGGCCTCGGCGGCGCCCAGTTCGCCCTCCCCGGCGCGGTCGAGCGCCTGCGCTCGCTGCCGGAAGCCGACGGCTCCTACCTGTTGCTGGCGGCGACCGATCCCGCCAACCCCTATGGCGCCTCGCTGCCCTGGCCGAAATTGGAGGGCGGCCGGCGCCCGGGCCGCACCCCCGGCGCCCATCTGCTGACCCGCGACGGCGAGCCGGTCGTCTTCGTCGAGCGCGGCGGCCGCGGCGTCCTCCGCCTGCGGGCGATGGACGAGGCCGAGCTCGGCCTCGCGATGCGCGCCCTCGCCGAGGCTGTCTCCAGCGGCAAGCTGGCGAAACTGGCGGTCGAGAAACTCGACGGCGAGCCGGTGATCGGCTCCGGCCACGAGGACGTCCTGATCGCCGCCGGCTTCAACCGCGGCCCGCGCAAACTCATCGCCTCCGCCTGAGCGCCGCTTCCGAGTTTGTGGGGGCTATGACCCCCAAAAAGTCGGAAGCGCGCTCGGGGCGGGCGGTGGGCCATAATCCGTTTGGGTGTCTGATCAGGAGCAGAGCGCGGTAGAGCTGCTGAAGAGCGTGACGCTCTTCGCCGATCTCGAGGCGGCCGAGCTGGAGCGCTTCTCCCACGTCGCCGTCCCCCGCACCTTTCCGGCCGGCACCAGGGTTTTCCACGAGGGCGACAACTCCGACGCCTGTTACATCGTCAAGGACGGCAGCTTCCGGGTCACCCGCGAGCACTCCGACGGCCGCGCGATCACCCTCGCGACGCTCGGCCCGGGGGAGATCTTCGGCGAGCTGGCGATGCTCGACGGCGACAAGCGCTCGGCCAGCGCCGAGGCGCTGAGCGACGGTGAGCTGCTGGCCCTGCCGGCCGGCGACGTCCGCGCCCTGCTCGCCCGCCACCCGGAGATCGCCCTGAAGCTGGTCGCCGGCCTCGTCCGCCGCCTGCGGGCCGCCAACGTGCGGCTCTCGCGCCAGTCCTTCCAGACCGTGCCCAGCCGCGTCGCCGGAATCCTCTCCCAGCTCAGCCGCGACGGCCAGGTCAACGGCGAGCCCGGCGAAGAGGTGACGATCCGGATGAACCAGACCGACCTCGCCCAGCTGGCCGGGACCTCGCGCGAGAGCGTCAGCCGCTTCCTCGCCGAGCTCGAGCGCGCTGGCGTCGTCCGTTCCGGCCGCGGCCGGGTCACCGTCCTCGACCCGCCGAAGCTGCGCAACTACATTTACTGAACCGAACTTCGCGAAAGAAGGACGAGGCGATGGGCGACAACGCCGAGACCGCGACCCTCGCGGGAGGCTGCTTCTGGATCATGCAGCAGCTGCTGCGCCACCGCGACGGAGTCATCTCCACCCGCGTGGGATGGACCGGCGGCCAGAACGACAACCCGACCGAGGAGAACAATTCCGGCCACGCCGAGGCGGTCGAGGTCCTCTTCGATCCGGCCCGGATCTCCTACCGAGACCTGCTCGAGTTCTTCTTCCAGGTCCACCGGCCCGACCTTGGCGCAGATCTCGTCGGATCCGAATACCGCTCGGAGATCTTCTATGCGAGCGACGGGCAGCGAAGGGTTGCCGAGGAGACGATCGTCGACGTCGACGCCTCGGGCCACTGGCCCGGCAAGGTCGTGACCGAGATCAGCGAGGCCGCCCGCTTCTGGGAGGCCGAGGTCGACGACCAGGACTACTTACGGCGCTATCCAGAAGGCTGCGCGCCTCCCTTCCCGCGGCACCTCCAAGCCGGATAGGTGAGCTACTTCCACTGAGCCAGGCGCCCATTCGTCCATCCGGTTGATTTTCAGACCGCCGGGGCGGATATACCTCCAGGCGTGAACGGGGAATACCAGCGTTACAAGGTGCTGTGGCCGCTCGTCCCGGCGATGGCGATGGTGATGATCGACTTCACGATCGTCAGCATCTCGGCGACGACGATCCAGCACGATCTGCACCTCTCCGAGACCGCGGTGCAGTGGCTGGTCACCGCCTACGCCCTCTCGACCGCCGCCTTCGTCGCCCTCGGCGGCCGCCTCGGCGACATCCTCGGCCACCGCAAGGTCGTGATCTCCGGCGTCGTCATCTTCGCGCTGAGCTCGCTGATGTGCGGGCTGGTTCCCGACAGCGCCGGCATCTCGGTCGCCTGGCTGATCCTCTTCCGCGTCCTGCAGGGCCTCGGCGCCGGGCTGCTGATCCCCTCGGCCACGGTCCTCGTGCTCGACGCCTTCCCCGGCACCGAGCGCGGCAAAGGGCTGGCGATCTTCTTCATCGTCACCGGCCTGTTCACCGCAATCGGCCCGATCGCCGGCTCCTACCTGACCGAGTACTGGACCTGGCGGGCGATCTTCTGGATCAACGTCCCGGTCGCGCTGCTGGCCCTGGTCGAGTTCAAGTTCGCCAAGCTCAACGACGTCAAGCGCCCGGCCAAGCTCGACGTCCAGGGCGCCGTCCTGATCGTGATCGGCATGGCGCTGACCGTGCTCGGCATCCAGCAGTCGACCGAATGGGGCTGGGACAGCCCGGCCACCATCGGCTCGATCGTCGCCGGCCTGATCGTCCTCGCCGTCTTCGTCAACGTCGAGCGCAAAACCGAGGACCCGCTGATCGACGTCAACGCGATGATCGCCAACCGCCCGTTCGCGGTCGACAACATCCTCACCTTCCTCGCCTTCGGCCCCTGGCTGGCGGTCTTCTTCTTCGGCAGCATGTACTTCCAGATCGCGGTCGGCCAGGAACCGACCCAGGCGGGCTTCTCGATCCTGACGATGTTCTACTCGTTCTTCATCGCCGCCCGGGTCGGCGGCGGCTGGATGGACAAGTACGGCGCCAAGAAACCGGTCTGCATCGGCTTCCTGCTGGGGACGATCGGGATGATCGTCTGGGCCGGCGAGCTCTCCGAACTCGGCCACGTCGAAACGCTGGCCGGGATGCTGCTGACCGGCGCCGGCTTCGGCCTGGTCTTCTCGCCGCTCAACACCGACGCGCTGAACCGGTTGCCGGATGAGATGCGCGGCCAGGGCTCCGGCGTGATCCAGACCTTCCGCAACTTCGGCTCCGCGGTCGGGATGGCGATCATGGGCAGCATCGTCGCCGGCGCCACCGACCTGAGCGGCGCCGAAGGCCCCGGCAACTTCGCCGCGGCGATGGAGACCGCCTTCTACGTCGGCGCCGCGATGCTCGGTGTCGGCTTCATCCTCGCCCGGATGCTGATGCCGGATGGCAAACAGGAGGGCATCGAGTAGGAGCCGTGCGGCGACCTGGCGCGACGCCCGACTTCGCGGCAGCCAGGGCCCGGATGGTGGAGCAGCAGTTGCGGCGGCGGGGAATCGCCGACGAGCGTGTCCTGGCGGCGATGGGGGAGGCGCCGCGCGAGGCCTTCGTCCTCTCCCGCCACCGCAGCCACGCCTACTCCGACTCGGCCCTGCCGATCGGCGAGAGCCAGACGATCTCCCAGCCCTGGATCGTCGCCGCGATCTGCCAGGCGCTGGAGCTGCGTGGCCCCGAGCGGGTGCTGGAGATCGGCACCGGCTCCGGTTACTCGGCCTGCGTCCTCTCACTGCTGGCGGCCGAGGTCCTCAGCGTCGAGCGCCACGCCTCGCTCTCGCGCCAAGCCGGCGAGGCCCTCGCCTCCCTCGGCGTCGGCAACGTCGAGCTGATCGTCGGCGACGGCAGCGCCGGCCTCTCCGACCGTCCCGCCTTCGACGCGATCGCCGTCCACGCCACCGCGCCCAAGCCACCGCCCGGCCTCCTCGCCCAGCTGACCGACGGCGGCCGCCTGGTCATCCCGATCGCCACCGACTCCGACGACCTCCTCACCCTCCTGCGCCGCGACGGCACCGAGATCGAGACCACCGTCATCGGCCCCTGCCGCTTCGTCCCCCTGATCGGCAGCGAGGGCTTTTAGTTAGGGCCCAACCCTCTAACCAATCCGCATCTCTGATTCAGCGGACAGAACGCGTGGTTCGAAAAGCACGCATTTGGTCCCAAAGGAACCACGCAACGCTTCCTTCCCTTGCAAGCTTTCCCCTCCCATGGAAGCTGCCGACTTTGGAAGCTGAGCGCCGCTTCGTGAGGGAGTCCCGGGTGGGGACTCGCCAAGCCTCCCAAGCTGTTGCGCGGGGGAGTCCCACCCGGGACTCCCCCGCCAACCCCCTAGTTACAGCTGATCGCCTTCGGGTCGTTCTTGTCCTTCTGAACCTCGTCTGACCCGCCGCCGCAGTTGATCACCTTGTCGCGCTGGCCGTCGATCGCGTCGACGAAGTCGTTGCCGCCCTTGCCGATGAAGGTGTCGGCGCCGAGGTGGCCGAGGAAGCTGTTGTCGCCGTTGTCGCCGACCAGGACGTCGGGGCCGTCGGATCCCTCCAGGCTCTCGTTGTCGGCGAGCACCTGGTCGGGGGTGCCGCAGCCGGGGGGGCCACCGGTGCCGCCGAGGGCGACCCGCATGTTGGCGCTGGAGCGGGCGTAGGAGACGGTGTCTTCGCCGCTGCCGCCGTCGAAGGTGTGTCCCTGGCAGACGACGACCGAGGAGACGAGCAGGTCGTTGCCGGCGCCGCCCTTCAGCGTGTCGGCGCCGGGGTCGGCGTAGAGGACGTCGTTGCCGGCGTTGCCTTCGAGCGTGTCGTTGCCGCTGTCTGGACCGTTGTAGTTCTCACCCGCTTCCAGCACGTCGTCGCCGTTGCCGCCGACCAGCGTGTCGCCGCCGGCGTTGCCGTTGATCCGCACGTGGGTGCTGGCCGGGACGCTGGGGTCGACGACGAGGTTGTCGTTGCCGTTGCCGCCGGTCACCGTCACCAGGGCAAGCGAGGAGGAGCCGCCGCAGGTCACCAGGTTGGGGTTGCCTGGCGGGTTGACGCAGTCGCCACCGGCGAAGACCGGGACGCTGTCGGAGACGGTCCAACCGCCGGCGCCGTAGGAGACCCGTATGTCGTCGGAGCTCTGGCCACCCTGGACGACGAGGCTGGATTCGTCGAGCCCGGCGTTGAGGTTCACGTAGGCGCCACCGGGCGGCGGTCCGGCTTCCGGGCCGCAGGAGTTTTCGACCGCGAAGCCGACGCACTCGTCGCTGCCCGGCCCGCCGAAGGCCTCGCCCCCGCCGCCGCCGCTTTTCAGCGTGTCGTCGCCGACGCCGCCATCGAGCTTGTTTTCCTCGCCGTCGCCGACGATCGTGTCGGCCTGGGGCGAGCCGACGACATCCTCGAAGCCGCTGAGCTGGTCGTGGCCGTCGCCTTTGGCGAGGTCGGTGGCGAGGTCGACCTGGATGCCTTCGCGGGTGGCGCTGGCGTAGGAGACGATGTCGTTGTTCCCTTCGCCGCCGGAGAGGGTGTCGGTACCGGCGTCGCCGCGGACGATGTCGCCGTCGCCGGGCCCGCCTTCGACGTCGTCGGTCCCGGAGCCGCCGAAGACGACGTCGGTGCCGCCGCCGCCGTCGAGGTCGGCGTCGTCGCCGGCCCCGCCTTCGACCCGGTCGTTGCCTTCTTCGCCGAGGATCGTGTCGTTGCCCTTGTCGCCGATCAGTTTGTCGTCGCCGCTGCCGCCCTCGATCTCGTCGCTGCCCTGTTCGCCATCGACGTAGTCGTTGCCGGAGCCGCCTTCGAGGTCGTCGGGGCCCTTGGCGCCGATCAGGACGTCGTCGCCGGCGCCGCCGTGCTCGGTGTCGGAGCCTTTGGAGCCGGAGAGCTGGTCGTTGCCGCCGCCGCCGTCGAGCATGTCGGAGCCGGTTTCGCCGAGCAGTTTGTCGTCGCCTTCTTCGCCGTAGAGGGAGTCGAAGCCACGGCCGCCTTTGAGCGTGTCGTTGCCAGGGCCGCCGCAGATCGTGTCGTTGCCGTTGCGCCCACCGCTGATCGTGTCGTTGCCGCCACCGCCGTAGATCACGTCGCTGGCGCCTTTGCCGACGATCACATCGTCGCCTGGCGTCCCCATGATCGTCACTTTCTTGCCACCGCAGGTTTTCGCCGCGGCGCCGGCGGCGAGCGGGACGAGCAGCAGGCCGACGGCGCAGAGCAGTGCGATCGGCAGCATTCGAGCGAGGTTTTTGAGCGGACTGCGGAGGTTTTGGGTGAGAACCATTGACCCTCCATCGGTCCTCCACGCACAATCCTCGACCGAATTGGACGAACGTCCGGAAGCGCCGTCCTATACGCTCGCGGCGCTGATGAGGGCCGGCATCTACGTCTTGAACTTCTACTCAGCGGTCTTCATCGACCAGCTGAAGCGCGGCCGCAAGACCGCGACCATCCGCCTTGGCGACAAGAGCGGCAAGTACGAGCGCGGCCAGGTCGTCTGGATCACCGTCGGTTTCCGCCACAGCCCGCGGGAGAAGATCTTCACCGCGGTCGTCGATGACGTCGAGGTCAAGCGCGTGGGGGACCTCTCGCGGCGCGACATCGAGCACGACAACCCCGAGTTCCGCCGCCTCGAGGACGAGAAGAAGTTCCTCGAGCAGATCTACAGCCGCTCGGTCGGCGACGACGACATGGTCACGGTGATCCGCTTCTCGCAGATCGTCGAGCCGCCGCGCGCGCATCTCGGCAATGGCGAGACGCCGCACCACAACTGAACTGGGCGCCCCGGCGACCCGTAGATAGGGCGACATGACCGAGTACGCCTTCCTCACCACCTGGCTGCTGGAGTCACCGCGCCAGCCGGTCTGGGAGGCGATCTACGACCAGGCGAGCTGGCCGAGCTGGTGGCGCGGGGTCGAGGCCGCCGAGGAGCTGAGGCCCGGCGACGAGAACGGCGTCGGCAGCGTCTCGCGGATGGTCTGGAAGAGCCTGCTGCCCTACCGGGTCGAGTTCGAGGTCACCTCGACCCGGGTCGAGCACCCCAGCCTGATGGAGGGCCACGCGGTCGGTGAGCTGGAAGGCGTCGGCCGCTGGCGCTTCTACGAGCAGGACGGCATCACCGCGGTTCTCTACGAGTGGAACGTCGCGACCACGGTGCCGTGGATGAACCGGCTGGCGCCGCTGCTGCGGCCGGCTTTCGAGTGGAACCACGACTGGGTGATGTCCCGCGGCGGCGAGGGGATCGCCAAGTTGCTTGGCTGCCGGCTGCTTGCGGCCGACTGATCGAGCCCGCTATCTTTCTTTGGGTTGGCACTCTCGGTACCTGAGTGCCAACTGCCGTTCAGCGCTGGAAAGGGCTCTGCAACGGCGTTTCCCGACTTTCCCCCAGTAAACACTTACCGACAACGGAGGTTCACGGATGAAGCTGAAGCCCCTCGGGGACCGGCTGATCGTCAAGGCGATCGAGGAGGAGGCGACGACCGCTAGCGGCATCGTCCTCCCCGACACCGCCAAGGAGAAGCCGCAGAAGGGCAAGGTCGTCGCCGTCGGCGATGGCGCCATCAACGAGGACGGCAGCCGCCGCCCGCTCGACGTTGCAGAGGGCGATGAGGTCCTCTACTCCAAATACGGAGGCACCGAGGTGACCGTCGAGGGTGACGACCTGCTCGTGCTTCGCGAGTCGGACGTCCTGGCCAAGCTCAGCTAGAGCCGCCACCCAAGCCTTAGAACCAAGGAGGAGTAATACACATGGCTCATAAGGAGCTGAAGTACGCAGAGGAGGCCAGAGGGGCCCTGCAGGCCGGCGTCGATTCCGTCGCCAACGCCGTCAAGGTCACCCTCGGTCCCAAAGGCCGTTACGTCGTGCTCGACAAAAAGTTCGGCGCGCCGACGATCACCAACGATGGCGTCACCATCGCCCGCGAGGTCGAGGTCGAGGACGTCTTCGAGAACCAGGGCGCCCAGCTCGTCCGCGAGGTCGCCACGGCGACCAACGACGTCGCCGGTGACGGCACCACCACGGCGACGCTGCTGGCACAGATCATCGTCCGCCAGGGGCTGAAGAACGTGGCCGCCGGCGCCAACCCGCTGGCCCTGCGCCGCGGCATCGAGAAGGCCGTCGACGCTGTCGTCGAGAACCTTCGCGAGAAGCAGTCCAAAGAGGTCGCGGGCAAGGACCAGATCGCCCGTGTGGCCGCCATCTCCGCCGGTGACGACGAGATCGGCAACGTGATTGCCGACGCGATCGAGAAAGTCGGCAAAGACGGCGTCGTCAACGTCGAGGAGGGCCAGACCTTCGGCATGGAGCTGGAGTTCACCGAGGGCATGCAGTTCGACAAGGGCTACATCTCGCCCTACATGGTCACCGATCAGGACCGCATGGAGGCCGTGCTCGAGGACCCCTACATCCTCATCGCCAACCAGAAAATCGGCTCCGTGCGGGACATCCTCCCGGTCCTGGAGCAGGTCATGCAGGGTGGCAAACCGTTGCTGATCGTGGCCGAGGACGTCGAGGGCGAGTGCCTGGCGACCCTGGTCGTGAACAAGCTGCGGGGCACCTTCACCGGTGTCGCCGTCAAAGCCCCCGGCTTCGGCGACCGCCGCAAGCGGATGCTCGAGGACATCGCGATCCTCACCGGCGGCGAGGTGATCACCGAGGAGATGGGTCTCAAACTCGAGAACACCCAGCTCGCTCAGCTCGGTAAGGCCCGCCGCGTCGTCGTCTCCAAGGACACGACCACGGTGATCGACGGCGCAGGCGCCGGCGACGACATCAAAGGCCGGATCAAGCAGATCAAACAGGAGATCGAGAACACCGACTCCGACTTCGATCGCGAGAAGCTCCAGGAGCGCCTCGCGAAGCTCGCCGGAGGTGTCGCGGTCGTCAAGGTCGGCGCCGCCACCGAGACCGAGATGAAGGAGAAAAAGCACCGCGTCGAGGACGCGCTGCAGGCGACCCGCGCCGCTCTCGAGGAGGGCGTCGTCCCCGGAGGCGGTGTGGCACTGCTGAACGCGCAGTCCTCGCTGGACCCGGACAAGCTCACCAAGGACGCCGACGAGGTCACGGGCGCGCGGATCATCCACCGCTCGCTCGAGGAGCCGGTCCGCCAGATCGCCGAGAACTCCGGCCTGGAGGGCTCGGTCGTCGTCAACAAGGTCCGTGAGCTGAAGACCGGTGAAGGCCTCAACGCCGCCACCGGTGAGTACGGCGACCTGATCAAAGCCGGCGTCATCGACCCGACGATGGTCACCCGCTCGGCGCTGCAGAATGCCGCGTCGATCGCCAAGAACATCCTCGTCACCGAGGCGATCATCGCCGAGCCGCCGGAGGAAGGCGGCGCCGGTGGTGGCATGCCCGGCGGCATGCCCGACATGGGCGGCATGATGTAAAGACCCCTCTCACGAGGAGTCTTCGAAAGGGCCCGGCTAACCCCGGGCCCTTTCTTTTGCCCGCTTCCGACTTTGTGGCCGCTATAGGGGCCACAAAGTCGGAAGCGGCGCTGGCTATTTCTTCTTTTCCTTCGCCGGCAGCGGCGGGAAGAGGCCGGCGTTGTAGTCGGCGTAGGGGAGGAAGTTGGCGCGGCGGATCTTGGTCCGCAGGGTGTTGGCGGTCTGGGGATAGAGGTTGAGGTCGTACTGGTTGCCCTTGCCGAAGCCCTGGTAGTAGACGAGCATCCGCACCCGCGGCCGCTTCACGGTCCAGGAGATCAACTGCTTGACGAAGCGCGGTTCGTCGCTGCCGGAGACCGCCCACTCGGTGATCGAGACCGGCTTGCCCTTCCACTGCTTCCCCGCGTAGAAGCGGTTGAGGTCTTTCCAGACGGGATATTGCGAGTAGAAGTCGGTCCCGACCCAGTCGACCCAGCGGCTGCCGGGCCAGTAGTTGCCGGGGAAGTTGCCGGCCACCCGCGGCGAGCCGCCGGGGAGCGGGCTCCAGATGATGCTGACCGGCGCCGCCGGCAGGCTGGTCGGGTTCGGCCCCTTGGTCCGGTTCAGCGGCGGCAGCCCGATTTCCGCCAGCGTCGCGTTGATCCCTTCCAGCGTCTGGCCGCCGCGGACGATCGCGACGATTCGGCGGAAGGCCTGTTTGTACCAGCCGCTGGTGTGTTCGCCTTCCTTCTGACTGCCGTCGCAGTTGACCGCCGACCAGACGTTGAGGCACCGGTTGGGCTCCCCCAGTGGCCGGATGTAGGCCGGCAGCCCGCGCGTCGCGAAGAAGGTGTTGAGCTGCAGCAGGTAGTCGTCGCCGGCGCCGAGGGCGATCTGCTCGGGGGTGATGATCTCCGCCAGGGTCTGGTCGTCGGCGGTGGAGATGTGGAGGATCGGCCGGGTCGCCGTTTCGCGCCAGCGTTCGTAGGCTTCGTTGAGGCTGTTGCCCCAGGGGTGGAAGGTCTCCAGCAGCGCCGGGTGCTTGCCGGTCAGTTCGGTGAATTCGTTGAATTCCGCCGTCGTGCCGCGATCGGAGACGCCGAGGAAGACGCTCGGCTTCGGCGGCGCCAGAGTCAGCGCCGAGGCAGGCGCGACCAGCAGGGCGGCAATCAGCGCCGCCAGCACAGCTATCCGCCTAGGGACTCTCCAGTACATCGCTCATCCTTCGCGGCTCGACGCCGAGGGCCTGCGCGTCGGCCGTTCCGCGCTCGCTGACCATCGACACCTCCATCAACTCGGCCTCCTCCCAGGTTGCAAACACGGCCTCGCCGAAAACGGAGCGCAGGGCGATCAGGCTGGAGCGGATCAGCGGCAGCGGCACGTGGACCAGCGGCCGCGGCCGGCCGGCGATGCGGCTGACCAGATCCGACATCTGGTCGTAGCTCAGCGTCTCCGGCCCCGCCAGCTCATAGCGCGGCCGCACCGGGGCGGCGAGCGCCGCGACCACGCAGCGGGCGACGTCCTCGGCCCAGATCGGCTGGAACTCCGCCTGCCCGTCGCCGGAGACCGGCAGCACCGGCAGGAAGGAGAAGCGCCGCAGCAGCGTGATCCAGGGGTCGCTGTGGTCGTAGACGATCGAGGGAGCGAAGACCGTCGTCGCCAGCGGCGAGGAGTCGACCGCCTGCTCGGCCAGCCACTTGGCGCGGAAGAAGCGCGTCCGCTGCGCCGCGAAGGCGTCGAGGGCGCTGAAGAAGTGGAAGCGCTGCACGTCGCTGCGCTCGGCCGCCCGCAGCAGCCGGACCGTCGCCAGTCCGTTCAGCTCCTCGATCCGCTTCGGCGGCTGGTCGCGGATCGTCGCCGCCAGGTGGATCACGGTGTCGACCCCGCGCAGCGCCTGGCGCACCAGGTGCGGGTCCGACATCTCGCCGAGGTCGCCGAGCGCGATCTGCACGTCGACCCGCCGCTCGCCCAGCCGCCGCGGCTCACGGACCAGGCAGCGGACATCCTCGCCGCTCTCCAAGAGCAGCGGCAGCAACCGCGATCCGATGCTTCCGGTGGCCCCCGTCAACAGCAGCATGAGTCGACGATGCTAGTGGGAGCGCTTTTTCGGCTTCGGGCCGAGCTTCAGCGCGACGGTCCCGGTGGTGCTCGCCCCGGCGCCCGGAGTCGAGGACTTGACGACCAGCGCCCCCAGCTTCTTGCCTTTCCTCGGCTTCGGCTTGGTTACTTTGCCGAGCGCGCAGCCGGCGCCCGTCAGTGCCGACCTGGCCTTGGCCAGAGTCAGGCCGGCGAGCTTGGGGACCTCGCAGGAGGGTGGCGGCGGCCCCTCGGCTGCGGGGATAAAGACGGTGACCGTGCTCGGTCCGATCACCGCGGTGTTCGTGTACGAGATCGGTTCAGAGCAAGGTGAGGTGTTGTCGGCGACGTCGGTCGCCGTCGCCGAGAACTGGGCGGTCGTTTCCGCCTGGACGGTTACCTGGATGCCGCCGGCGCTCAATTGGCTGGCGCTGCCACTGCCGGCGATCGTCCCGGCGCATGAGGCACCGTCGAAGATCGTGACGCTGGAGCCGGCCTCAGCTGAGCCGATGATCCTTGGGTGCCACTCATTGGCCGGCGAGGCCGGAGAGGTCGAGGTCAGCAGCGGCGCCGCGGGCGCCGTTTCGTCCGGGCTGATCTCGGTGTAGGAGATCTCTTGCGAGCAGAGCGAGATGTTGTCGGCGGCATCGGTCGCCGTCGCCGAGAACTGGTTGACCGAGTTGTCGGCCACAGGCACCGTGATCCCTGGCGAGGCGAGTTCTTCAGCCGTGCCGTTCGCGACGACGTCCCCTTGGCATTTGGGTCCGGTGTAGATCGTGAGGCTTGACCCCGCCTCCGCCGAGCCGACGATCTTCGGGTGGTTCTCGTTCGCCGGTGAAGCGGGGGTGGTCGAGTTCAGTGTCGGGTCCGCGGGGGGCGCTTCGTCTTTCACTTTGGTGCTGTTGGTGTAAGAGATCGGCGCTGAGCAGGGCGAGGAGTTGTAGTGCGTCTCGACGAGAGCCGAGAACTGCGCGGTGGATTCATCGGGTACGTGGACGCTCAGACCGGGGGACGCCAGTTCCTGCGGCGTACCCTGCACCACCGACGGGCCCAGGCAGCCGGCGCCGGAAAAGACCAGCACCCGGGACCCGGCGGCGGTCGCGCCGAGAATCCGTGGATCGGACTCTTCCGCCGGAGAGGCGGGGTCGGTCGAGGTCAGGACCGGCGCCGGCGGATCCAGATACGCGAGCGCCTTGGCCGCATCGAGCCGCCCTCCGCTCGCCGTCTTGCCCGCCAGCGAGGGGTCGGGGTCGACCCCCGCGAGCAACGCTTCGCGAACTTCTTCGACCGTCGCCGCCGGCTTCTCCGAGAAGAGAAGGGCCGCTGCCCCGCTTACGTGCGGGGCCGCCATCGAGGTTCCCTGCAGGTACGCGTATCCCGGCGGCGTGCTGAGCGGCGCATTGCAGGTCAGCTTGAGATCGTCGAACCAGGCCCCCGAGGAGGCGGTCGGCGACGGCCCGGCCGTGTAGCGGAGCCGGATCCCGACGGTCGATTCGGCGAGGCCGGCCATCGGTGCGGTCGTGAAGCTCTTCATTTCGCCGCCGCCGGTGTCCGGCAGTTGGAAGGTGAAGGCGGAGAAACCGTTCTTGAAGAAGATCAAGGTGGCCGAGCCGCCGCCAAGGGAGACGGAGTCCTTGCCAGAGAGCCGGCAGGCGCCGTAGCCCGCCGGCAGCGCGATCGGATTGGACAGCGTCGAACTGTGTCCGGAGTTAGCGACTGGCGTGGCCCCGGGGCTGTCGGTGATTCCGAAGGAGGTCAGCGGAGCCTCATTAGTGCGGGTGAGGCCGCCGTTCACACCGGTCGCGGTCCACTTCGTCGCGAAATCGTCGACCTCGAAGTTCTCTTCGAAGCGGGCCTCGGTGGCCGGGTAGGCGCTGAGGATCTCGGTTCCCGGCGCCCCGAGGTCGACGTTTCTTTCGCCCCAGTCGGAGAAGCTCGCCAGCCCGTCGGCCTGGTTCGTGGCGGCGACGCAGACGATGTTTTCGACCGCGCCTGAGATCCCAGTCGATCCCGGCTCGAAGTCGCATGGGTAGTGGCCGACGGAGTCGTTGTTCTGGCCGTCGTTGCCGGCGGCGATCACGTAGAGCGTCTGCGGGTTTTCCGCGAAGGCGTTGCGTTCCGCCGTGCTTTTCGTCGTGCCGCCGAGCGAGAGGTTTGCCACCTGAGCGCCGTTGGCCCCCGCGTAGTTGATCGCCGCGATGATCGACGAGGTGGGGCAGCGGCTTTCGCTCAGGGACGCTGCGTTGGCACAGGCCCGCAGCGGCATGATCCGCGCGTTCTGCGCGACGCCGCTGATGCCGACGCCGTTGTTGCCGGCGGCACCGATCGTGCCGGCGGTGTGCACCCCGTGGCCGCCGGAGACCAGATTGTCGTCGGTCGGGTCGGCGTCCTGGCTGGGGCTTTCCGAGCTGGGCCCGACGAAGTCATAGCCATGCACGTCGTCGACGAACCCGTTGCCGTCGTCGTCGATCCCGTTGCCTGGTATCTCGCCTGGATTGACCCAGGCGACCGGCCCGAGGTCGGGGCTGTCGAAGCGGTAGCCCGAGTCGATATCGGCGACTACGACCGTGGGCGCTCCCACGGTCAGGTCCCAGGCGCTTGGAGCGTTGATGTCGGCCCCTGCGACGGCGCCGGAGAAGTCACTGATCCCGGTTCCAAGGTTGCGCAGGCCCCACTCCTGGGCAAACAGCGGGTCGTCGGGAACCGCGGTCGGGGCGCGGTAGCCGTCGCGTTCGGCGACAAGGACCGCCGGGTCGGCATCCAGCGCCTCGATCGCCGCCGCGGTCGATTGACCGGCTTCGACTTCGACCAGCTGGAAGCTCGGGTTGCCGAGATTTGCCTGTAAATCGACTTCGGCTTCGTCGCGGGCATCGACCTTGTCGGCTCGCACGGCGCTGGGCCGCCACTGGACGATGACCTGGCCCGGCACGTAGCTCGGCGTTGGCGTCGGTGCGGCAGGTGGCTCGGCGGCGCCGGCGGGGGCGATGAGCCCCAGGACGCTCAGCGTGGAGCAGGCGATCAGCAGGGTCTTGCGCGGCATGGACCGGCAAGAGTAGGGGAACGGCGATCCGACTACTCAGGCTTGCTGGTGGGAAATCGCCCCGCGGCGGCCAGCGCGTCCGCTGCGGACAATCCCTAGAATGGGCGCTCGCTTTTGGCGGGGGCCTTTGGCTCCTGTTCCGGCACCGAAAACGACTTAGGAGACCCTCCGAATGACCTACGTCATAGCCGAGCCATGCATCGGCACCAAGGACAACTCGTGTGTCGAGGTTTGCCCGGTCGACTGCATCCACCCGACGCCGGACGAGCCCGACTACGACTCGGTCGAGATGCTCTACATCGACGCCGACGAGTGCATCGACTGCGATGCCTGCGTCGAGGCCTGCCCCGTCGATGCCTGCTTCGCCGAGGACCAGCTGCCCGCCGAGTGGGCCAAATACGCTGAGATCAACGCGACCTATTACAAGAGCAAAGCCGCCTAGCGCCGCTCTTTCACCAGCTTTGAAAAGGGCCGCCCCGAGGGCGGCCCTTTTCGTGCCTGGACCGGGAGTCAGGCCCTCAATAGCCTTCCGGGTGGCGGGCGACGAAGCGGCCCCCTGCCGCCGCCAGGGTGCTTTCGTGCCAGCGCGGGCCGGTGCCGCTGGTGTTGCCGGCGGTGTCCCAGCGCAGCCCGGCGATCACCGCGTAGGCGTGGCCGGCGTTGGCGTAGACGGTGATCCAGCGACCGCGGCCGGCCAGTCCCCAGCTCTCCATCGGGCCGGAGGGGAGGGGGCTGGAGAGCAGCGCGCCGCCGTGCAGGGCGTAGCTGACCGCTCCGGAGCAGTCGTAACCCGCGTCCCACCAGCGGCCGTGGCCGCCGCCCCAGATGTAGGGCTTGGCGCGGATCTTGTTGGCCGCCGCGATCACCTTCTTGACCGCCGCCGGCGCATCGAGCGGGGCGATCGCCCGGCCCCGCACGATGATCGCCTTGCTCGTCAGGTTGGTTGGCGCGGCGGCGGGCGGGGTAGTGGCTTCGGGTTCCGGGGTATAGGTGGAGACACCACCGGGAGCGTTTGCCGCCCAGGCGCGCGCGCCTGGCATCGCCGCGATCGCGGCCACGGCAACCAGGGCTAAGAGACTGCTGAGGGCGCCAAACACAGCCGCCCGTCGGACGATCGACATCGGGTACCTCCTTCGTCGGCCGACGGGGTTAGCTGACGGGCTGGCGCTGAAGGAGCTCGCGCCCCCACCAAAGCAAAGGTGGGTTCGCCCCGAAAACATGGTTCCCCCGTTCCCCGGCCTATTGGCAGAGGATTAGGCGTTTATTTGCGTTCGCTAATAAACAACCCTAGCCGGATGCCAAGGTTGCGGGGCTGAGGCCGCCGCGCCCTACTGGACGACGGGCAGCGGGATGCCGCTGACCGGGGGCGCTTCGGCGGGGCTCGGAGTCGACTGCAGGACCGGCAGCTCCTGCGGCGTCGCGGCGATGATTCCCCGCGCCGCCTGACGGATCGCCTGTGAGGCGGGGGCGTCGGGCTCGGCGAGGACCAGCGGGTCGCCGTCGTCGGCGTGCTCGCGCAGCGGCTCCGAAAGCGGCACCTTGCCGAGCAGCGGCACGTCGAGCTCGTCGGCCAGCAGCTGGCCGCCGCCCTCGCCGAAGATCGTGAAGCGCTCGCCGTCGGGGGTCGTGAAGCCCGACATGTTCTCGATCACGCCGATGATCTCGAGGTCGAACTTGGCCGCCATGTCGGCGCCACGCCGGGCCACCGACTGGGCCGCGGGCTGCGGCGTGGTGACGACGACGAACTTGGCCTGCGGCAGCAGCTGGGCGAGCGTCATCGAGACGTCGCCGGTCCCCGGCGGCAGGTCCAGCAGCAGGTACTCCAGCTCGTCCCAGGCGACGTCCTCGAGGAACTGCTGGATCGCCTTGTGCAGCATCGGCCCGCGCCAGACGACCGCGGCGTTCTCCTCGACGAAGAAGCCGAT
>OUNO010000992.1_pt1 | contig 18546 bp, 23 predicted proteins | sample 1779811 | NCBI WGS metagenome assembly OUNO01 (sample SAMEA3914804, study PRJEB12502) | metagenome | biome: forest; material: soil | place: Canada | collected 2010-06-25 | depth 0.3 m | reverse complement strand
CGCCGAGCGTGGCCGCGTAGCCTGCAGCGTCCGCCAGACTGTCGCGCGCCGCTTCTATGAGTGCGGCGGTATCTTCGGAATTGATCCGCTGTTGATCGTTCGCGCCGTCGGCGAACCCGGATTCATAGCCGCGATCCCACTCGGGGGAATGGGTGAACGGCAGATCATCGCACTTGGCCTGAAGGGCGCCGTTCGCCCGCGTCACCTCGTACCGCGCGCCGTCAATCGTATAGACGATGACGCAAGAGCGGATCGGCTCAAGCTCTTCGGGAACGTCGAGATCAAGGCGCCAGTGCGCGCCCGTCACCTCATCCGGAAAGGAATGTGTGGCGATGATCGCCGCCACGTGGTCGATAGCTTCGGCAAGCGTGACGGCGGGTTGCATCGCCAGTTCCTTTTGATTTGAAGGGGTTCGCGGACGCGCTTAGCGCGACCAAAAGACCAGGAGTCGGCCGTTGCTTCGGACGGTCGAAACATCGCCGCCTAGCTGCAAATCGCGGGCGTAGGATTCGAAGTCGAAATAGCGCTCTATTGTCGCGCTGCGCCCATCGCCCTTCGGCAAGTCACCGAAAAAGCCGGTATCGTCCAGAAACTCGGAACACCAATCGGCCAGGGTGTCGCCTTCGCCCGCGAAATGGTCCGAAAACCATTCTTCGGCGTCGAGGTCCGCCAGATCGCTGGCGCGGACTCCGTCAAGCATGACCCCTAAGATTGCGTCGACGTCGTCCGGGCGACCTAGCGCATCAATCTCGCCTTCTATCCGCGCGGCGTCGGCGAGCGTGTCATAGCCAGGATTCTCGCCTAGCAAGTCCACCAGGGCGCGCGGTCCCTCGGAATCCATGAGCGCCCATTCCTCGGCGCCCTTGATGGGCGAGCGCGTCAGAACATCGGCAATGGTGGCGGAATTCTCCTCGGCGTCCGTCGAGACGTCATGCCATTCGCCGAAAAGCCGGCCGCTGTTATAGGCCGCTAGACAGCCAACCCACATTTTCATGATGGCGACTCCCAATTGGCGTTGATGAGGTCGGCGACGCTTTTGCAGCGGCTAAGCTCGGTGACGCGGGTTCGCCGATAGACCCGCGCCCCCTTGTGGATCGTCAGTGTAGAGAGCAAGGCGCAGTCGCCGAATTCGCCGCCGCCTTGGAAATCGCCGCCACGTTCGGCGAGCAGATGCAAGCAATGCTCTCTTAGGGTCGCGGGTTCGGTGAACCGCGAGTCCTCGCGTGTCAGATCATAGGCGAGCGGAGTCCAGGCTTCAGCGCCGGCCGGCCACCACAATTCGCCGACCAGCGCGCCGCGGATTTCATGCTGAAACGCGATCCTGACTGAATCGTTATTTGTTAATGGCATACGCGCATCCCCTGGAATCGAGTCCATCACCACGACGAACGCGATAAATACTCTATTTGGACTCACATCTTAGAGTCCATAGACTCCAGTGGACTCGACGTAGAATTTATACACTTATTTTTGAGCGCGTACGTGCTCGGGCAATATTTGTCCGCAACGGCTGAATACGTCCCCGATGCATGGACCTCATCTGCTCGGATGCTGAACGCTACTCGCGCCCGCGGCAGCTGGCGGGACCATCCGGGGCACCGGGCTGCAGCGTGTCGGGGCGCCTACCGCGCGAATGTCGGGCACGTGAACGCCGCTCGCCGCCATCGACCTGGCCCATGGCAACGGCGTGACTGGCAGACGGTCTTAGCGGCAGTCCTCGCGCCCGGCTGGCGCACACACTGGGCGGCGCCGACCGACGCGCTCCATTAAATGGCGCGATTTAATCGGCGGCAGCGCGGCCGGGATTAGCCGGGGCCGGAGCTAGGTTCGATTTAATTGGAAGAGGCTGGCCATGGGGGCGGCGGGTCCCATCTGGCATTAGACCTCGTCGGCGGGACACGCTGAGCGCGGGTCTCGAAACAACTCGCCGACCGTCCTAACAACAACAGCCGTATTTCGATTTAACGGAGTCTGCGACAGGTGCGACGGGTCTTCGGTATAGCCTCATATGCGCATGCGGGGGCGCGCACATATGAGAGGCTATTGGGATTACCTGTCGCACCTGTCGCAGATTTAATTAAATCAGATGGTTATGTCTCTTCGTCGAACACGTCAGGCTCATTGCGCACGCGCAATCCTGCGTGCCCGCGACCGCGGATGCCGAGTGTGTCTTTAATTCGGGGAAATCCCCGTTGAACTAGGATTTCGGGGAAAATCTTCTGAGCAGGTTGTTCGCCACGTCGCATTGCGAATGCACTCCAAGACGACCAGAGCGTCGCCGACAGGCAGGTGAAAGCCGGCCCCGTCTCGCATTGGTCGGCCAGCCATTGGCCGAGAGTATCTTGCTCAGCAAAGTAGCTCTCAGTCGCGTCCAACACCGCGGCCGGCCGGATGAGCCCATTCGCCTGCCAATCGAGACAGCCTTGAATCCCCCACGTCAGAATTCCGGACGCCTCCGCTCTTAGGCGGGCGCCAAGCGTGTCGTCCCGCACCGCCGGCTGGTGCGTGAATGGCAAGACGTTGAACCGTCGGCGTATGGCCTGATCGACGCTCTGGAGCGTTGGCCTGTTGTTGCCAAAGATTGTCAGCTTGAATGTCGGCTGAAATTCAAAATCATCCTGACGCATAAATCTGGCCGTGATCATGTCCTCGCCAGTAAGAGTCTTGATGCGGTTCTCGGCCCAGGCACGGGCTTGTTCTGTCTCCGATGCTCGGGCCATCCGCGCGCCTTTGAGCCGCGCCAGCTCGGTTGAGTGGCGATCATGCTTAGAGGCTGTGAGCGTCGCCATATCCACGTTGATCGCGTAGTCGCCGAGGACATCCGCAAAAGTGTTGACCGCGGTTCCCTTACCACTTCCCCCCGGTCCGTAGACGAACAGCAGGGCTTGCTCGCGAGTGACGCCAGTCAGGTTGTAGCCGAACCACTGTTGCAAGAACCGGATCACGCCAGCATCCCCACCGCACGCATCTTCGAGGAACGCCAGCCAGCGTGGGCAATCCAGAACCGCGTTGAACGTCGCCTGCGAGATGGGCGCCGCGGCGGCGACCTTGGTAATGAAGTCGTCTGGGTCTCCGGGCCGCACGCCTCCCGTTCGCAGGTCGACCGTCCCGCCTGGTGTGCCTATGAGCCAGGGGTCGCAGTCAAATTGGTCTCCAGTGCGCGCAAACGCGCGATCGGCTTGAGCGAACCGTTCGACCGCCCCTGCAGCGGACGCTTTGGCCAGGGCCTTTGCAGCGGCGGATTTTGGCTTCGCTCGGGCCATCTCCCTGCACGTTTCGCGCGCCCAATCGAAGGCAAGCCGGGACGCTTCGCGTCGCCAATGAGTGCCTGTCCATTGGAACCACGTTGCGGAGGTGTGATCGTAGACGAGCTGGCCGGAGAATCGGTCCGCGAACGCGAGCGCGACCCCGTCCTCGGTGAGAGCTCGCCGTGAGGTTTCATCCATCGACTCCGGGGCGGAGTCATCAGCGGACGGTTGCTTCCATCCGTTGCGCCCAGCTAACTCGAAGAGCGTCCCAAGACCCACTTTCGGGCCTGGTCGACCGCGGCCAAACCCATCCCACGTCTTGCGCTGATCCCGGGCGCTGAACTTCGCGTCAGATTTGGACCACTGCGACCAGAGTTCGAGCGCGTCTTCGGTCCCGCTGGCGCCTGCATGCAGGGCCATGCCTACTTTCAACCAGACTTCTCGGTCAGTCGCCGGGATCGCGGCCATGGCGTTGGTGATCTTCGCCCAATCGGGCGCGGCACAAAAACCAGCCGCAGCCTCTTCGTCGTAATCGTTCGCCGGGCGGGACCCGTCTGTATCAGCGGGGCCTCCATCTATTGGCAGCTCCGCGCCGGTATCGATTGCGTCTCCATCGATTACCTCAATTCGGAAGTCGGGCGATTCGCCAGCCCGCCCAAAGTAGAAGGCCTGCGAGCGCGTTAGAGACTCCGGGGCCAAACAGCCGCCCAGGTCAGCGTTTAACCGCTTGCAAAGGGCATCCCTCTCGTTGGGGTGCCTAGGTACACTCGTCGGAATCAGGACCCGCCAACGGGGCAGTGCTGGCGTATGCTTGGGCGTAGTGAAGACCACGGCGGCTCGGCGCGCGGCGCGAATTCGGTCGCACGCCTCGTCGAAGCCCATAGCGCCGGAGTCGTGGTCGCCTTCCACCCCTTCAATTGAAACCAGGTTGGCGTCGTGCCTGAGAGATCCACCCGGCGACCGGAGTGTGCCGAAGGTCGCAAGTTTCAGAAGTGGCAACTCTGACTTTGTCGGCGCGGTCGTTGCCCCAATATAGGCGGCGAGCCCGCGAAGGGTCAGAACCCTCTCTTCGCTCTGTCGACCAAATAGGTTTGGAAAAACGGTTATCCGGAGCGGGCGATCCAGCGCGCTATTCCCAAGAAGCGCATCAATCCCCAGGTCCTGTGCGCTCAGCCTATTGCTGTGGGACTCAACCACGGGCGCCACCCTGGATCCGGGCATCGAGCCAAGCTTCGAAGCCGTGTGCGCCATTTAACGGGTACAATACGCGTGCGCCGAACTTAACGAACGGCGGCCCTTCCTCGGGCTTGACGCTCCGCTGCTTGTTGAGACTGTTAATCGATATGCCGAGGCGTTCGGCCATCTGCTTGGCGCTAAGGCATCGTTGCTGATCGTGGGTCAAGTTGTTTCTCCATCATGCCAGGGTTGTCCGGGGTTGATGGAAAATCACTAGTGTTGGTACTCAAGCTAGGTGCAGATCGGAAGAAATCAGATCTGGATTTGCACCTACGTGTCTGGCGCTTCCATTTTCTCGATGCTTGCGTCGGAGAAGAAGCTGGGCTCGTGCGCATATATCACCGACTGTCGGTCGGATATGATCCTGGCGGCCGACGCTAGCATCCTCTGAAATTCGACATGGTTTGAGATTGGTTTTAGTCGTCTGACTTGTTTGGCGATTTTCTGTGGATTGTGTCGGCGTTTGAGGATGCTCGCGAACGTTTCATCGTTGAGTTGGTCGTCATCATGCCGGTCCAAATTCACTCTCTGTAAGACATGCTGCTCCGCCGCGCGGCGAGACCTATGGGTGCCTTTTGCAATCTCGATGTCGATCTGATGGAGCATTTCAGCGTCTCGTCTTGCGCTCACATTGGGCGGCATGAATGCTCGAGGCGCTTCGAATGCTGGCTCATGCCGAACAAGAAGCCTGACAGCTAAAGTTCTCCACGCGTCGTCATCGGTCGGCTCGATGTCATCGCGGGCGAAGGCCGCGGAAAGGGCCATCACGGATCGGGACAATGACGTCGAGCCGTTGTGGTCAACCACCCTTTCAGCGGCCAGCGACTGCTTCGTGCGTTTACGACCAGCCTTATACATTGGGCAACTCCCCGGATGCGGGCAATCCTGGCCCGCGCATGGCCGCCACAATGCCGTCCGCCGCTAGATCGGCCGCACGCCGGAGCGGGGCATTCGCTAAGTGGGCGTATCTCGCCGTGGTTTTGGGATCCTTGTGGCCGAGCAGCCCACCGATCATGAGGAGCCCCGCGCCGCCGGAAGCTCCATACGACGCGAAGGTATGCCTCAGATCGTGCAGCCGGACGCCAGTCAGTCCCGCGCCTCTACAGACGAGGGCCCAGGGTCGCTGAAGATCGGCACGGGGCCTGTCGGGACTGTCGCCTAGGATAACGTATCGGCCGTTCGAATTCGCGCTCCTGCGCAGTTCATCAATGACCTTTTGGGCCTCCGCACTCAGAACGATGACTTTCGCACCGGTCTTGCTGTCATCTAGAAACAGCACGCCGCGGCCGAGATCGACGTTCTCCCACCTCAGATGCAGGATTTCGCGAAGCCGCGCGCCCGTCAGCAAAAGCAACCGGAGCGCCGCAGCGGCGTGGGGCGTGATCTTCGATCGGCGAAATTCTTCCCGTTTCGGCCGGTGTTTTGACGGCTTACCCTTGGGCTCCCGCCAGGGGATGCCGACCGTCTCAGCCTCGACCATCGCCTTGCTTAGACGCTCCAGTTCGTCTGGCGTTAGATACCGTTGTCGAGGAGATTCTTTGTGACGGTCGATGCTAACGGCAAGGTTTCTCATCGACTCCGGGACCTCGCCAATCCGCGCCGCCCATACGTAGAAGTGTCGCAAAAGCGTGACACAACGATTGGCGGTGACTGGATGGCTCGCGGTGATCTTCCGGTGGAGTCTCGCAACATCCGCTCGCACGAGATCGCACGCCTTCGTTCTTCCAAGCTCAGGTAGAATCCATTTATTCCAATAGGATGCATAAAGCTGACTGGTTCGGGGTTTCCATTTGCCCTGCTTCGCCGGCTTGTCTGACGTCTCCAACACTGACTCATGGCTGGTGTGAAAGCCCGGGTTGTGGGCATCGGCACCGAATACAAGCTCGCGAATGGTGGGCGCGTCCCTGGCCGCTCGCCGTTCACGCGCCGGATCTTCGCCGCGCCGAACAGCATCGAATGCCTTGACCGCAGCCCTACGGGCGTCCGCGGCTTTGACTTTCGCTACTGGCCCCAGAACCATTCGTCGTTTTGCGACCTTCCTACCGCCCGCACCCGGCCGATATTCCACGATCCAAGATCGCGAGCCCGTAGGGTTCTGGCGGCTCGGGGGCAGGCACCGCACGCCGAAACCCTTTAACTCGGAGTCGAAGATCGTCCTTGGCGCGGCTCCCGAAAGGAGTCCGCCGACGCTCCGGTCGGTTAATTTCATCGGGCCGCCCTACTTCCGAATCGCCACCGAGTCGCCACCGGTAAGCAGACCGCGCATACCATTGTGGACAACTCCCGACAAGCCGTTGGGTGAAAAAACCCTTTGTCAACTGATAGTTGACAAAATTCAACTGCACCGCTGGAACGGCGTGGAAGGTTCGAGAAATGTCCGGAAATATGCGATTATCAGACTACGAATCTGAGGGTCGGGCGTTCGAATCGCTCCGAGCGCGCCAATTTTCTCAATCACTTAAAACGAGATTGCTGCTTAGGTTGTTCTGCGGAATACCCACGGAATACCCACAGCCAGATCTCAGCGCAAACGCATCCGATCCGAAGCTCATCTGGAAAGTCCGGGTGGGTCACATAATGGACGTGCCGGATGGTTTCCTTCTCGCACATCTCGCAGGTCGTCGAGAGCTCTCCGGTGTCCTCGCAGCCGTGATGCGTCCATCCCCGATGCGGCACGTCCGGATCACGCCACTTTCCAGTCGACATGGGTTTCGATCTCCTTCCGATAGAAGCATCGTGTCACGACGAAAATGGGCGCAACGCGCCTGCCCCAAAGGGCCTGTGCTGGCGCTTGATGCGCCTTGCACGCCCCGCGCTCTTCGCCACAGCGGGTTGAACTCCGGATATTCGCTGCGCAGTAAATATGGACCTGAGAGCGAATGTTTGATATCAAGGCCTTCTTTCCTGCGCAGAAAATATGACCGAAATCTCAGAACCCGACGTCCCGTTGATTGACGCCTTTGTGGCGGCACTGTCGGCCGTGCCCGACACGACCGCTCACGTGGTCGCGCGTGAGAAATCAAGCGAGATTCAGGCGCGGATCGACTATGTGGTGGAAGCCAAGGTCGCGGGCAAATCCCTGCTGATGCTGGTGGAGGCCAAGCAGACGGCGTTTCCTCGCGACGTCCGCGAGGCCGTCTGGCAGTTGCGCGCCTACCAGGCGCATCGACCGTCCAACGGACGCAACCAAACCATAGGTTTCATCATCGCTGAGGCGATTTCGCCGGGCGCGCGCGAGACCTTGCGCGCGGAGCGGATCGGCTATTTCGACAAGGGCGGCAGCCTCTATGTCCCCGCCTCTGGCGCCTATGTGTTCATCGATCGGCCACAGGTCAAATCCAAAGCGCGGGCGCTGGCGGCCATCTTCCACGGCCGCAAGGCGCAGGTGCTCCTTGCGGTATTCGAGCGGCGGGACGACTGGGTCAGCGTCAAGGACATCGCCGAAGCGAGCGGCGTCTCGCCGGCGACGGCGTCGAAGACCCTTACCGAGCTCGAACGCCGCGACTGGATGCAGGCGCGTGGAACTGGGCCGGCCAAGCTGCGCCGACTGTCTGACGCCTCTGCCATGGTGGACGCCTGGGGGCGTTATCTCTCGGCCCAGAGGCCGCCTAGGCCGCGCCGGTACTTCGTGCCGGCGAGTGAGTGGGACCTGACCCAGCGTCTGGCCCGAACGTTTGAGACCTACGGAGCAACCTACGCCGTCACCGGCGAGGCGGCGGCGCAAATCTACGCCCCCTATCTTTCCAGCATTTCACAGGTGAGCTGCCGACTGATGGCCGGCCGAGAGGCTCAGGAGGCGCTTGGCGCGCTCGACGCCCGCCCCGTCGACGACGGCTGGAATCTGGTGGTCTCAGAGCAGAAGGCGCCGGGCGACTTCGCCCACACGCAGATCTTGGACGGCATCCGACTTGCGAGCCCGCTGCAGGTCTACCTTGATCTTCAGTCGGGGCCCGGCCGCGCGAAGGAACTGGCCGAACACCTCCGGCGAGAAAAGCTCGGCGTCTGATGCTCAAGCCCACCACCCTGACCGGCTATCACTCGCCAATCACCGAGGCGTGCGAGCGCGTGTTGGTCACGCTGCTTCGTGGTCTCGGCCCCTACAAGCGATCGATCTACCTGGTCGGCGGCCTGACCCCTCGGTATCTCGTGCACGCACGGCCGCCGGCCGTGCCGCCCCACGCTGGCACCGGCGATGTCGACGTGGTCATCGACCTGGCGATCCTGGCCGACACCGACGCCTATCACACGCTGGAAGAAAACCTGAAGCGGATGGGCTTCGAGCGGGCGACCAACGACAACGGCGTAAAGCTGAGCTGGCGATGGCAAGCCCAGGCCGACGCCAAGACCACCTTGGTGCTGGAGTTCCTGGCCGACGCGCCTGACGTCGCCGGCGGCAAGGTCCAGCCCTTGCCCACCGAAGGCGCGATCTCAGCCCTGAACATTCCGCACTCCTCGATCGTGTTCGACCTCCATGACGAGATCGAGGTGACCGCCGAGTTGCTCGGCGACAACGGCCAAGCGACCGAGACGGTGCAGTACGCGAATTTGGTCAGTTTCACCTGTCTGAAGGCCTTCGCCTTCGATCAACGGGCGGAGCAGAAGGACGCCCACGACCTCGTCTATTGTCTGGAACACGCCGAAGGGGGCATGGACGCGGCCGTCGCCGAGTTCCAAGCGGCATTGAACACGAAGCACGCGGAGGTCATTCGGTCGGCGCTGACCATCCTCGCCCGCCGATTTTGCGACGACAACCGCGGCGAAGGATACAGGAAAGACGGCCCGGTCGCCGTCGCCCGGTTTGAGGGGGGCGATGATGGGGGCGACGACGGTGCCCGCGACCGACGGCTGCTGCGCCAAAGGCAGGCGAGCGACGTCGTGTCGCGGTTGATCGCCGGCGTCGGCGGCGAAGGTATAGTCGGATGACCGAGCCGGCCGCGCCGCAGTTTCAGATCGTGCGCAATGGCGATACGGCGCCAGCGGACGTCGATTGGTCAAAGGGCGTCGAGAACGTCCAGAAGGGAATCGCCGACGCTCTCAACGCCCGCAACGTGGCGTTTCTCCTCGGTGCCGGTTGTCCGTCGCTTCGCGTGGGCGGCGTCGAATTCGGCGTCCCGACCATGCACCGGCCTGCCGAAGAGTTTTGTAGCGTCAGCCTCAAGCTCCTAGCCGAAGCCGAAGCGGCCGACCCGGCGGATGATGGTGGGGACGACGAAGAGGTCGAACTCGATGAGTGGGAGGTCGCGGGCTCGGAAGGTCCGACGCCGGCGCCGAACTGGGCCGTGACCAAGACGGAGGTCGACTATCTGGGCCAGGTCGGCGTGGAGCTGACCGGAGAATACGCGCGCAACCTCGAACGCCTCATGGAGGTTTTGCACAGTCTGCGGTTCGTGTTGAATCGAAGCCCAAAACCCGGGCACAACGCCCGCGCGGTGATGTGGATACGCGAAAACACCGCGCCCTGAAGGGACGAGTCGCGCTGGTGTTCGGCGGCGCGCGCGGCATCGGCGAGGCGATCGTCCGCCGCCTGGCCAAGGATGGGGCCTCGGTGGCGCTGACCTATGTCACCTCGCCGGAAAGGGCCGCCGAGACCGTCCGCGCCGCCGAGGCCGAGGGCGTCCGGGCCCTGGCGATCCGCGCCGACAGCCAGGACGCTGACGCGGTCAAGGGGGCGGTGGAGCATACGCTGGACCGGTTTGGACGGCTGGACATCGTGGTGGTCAACGCCGGCATCCTGATGGGCGGAACCATCGACGCCTTTAGCCTCACCGACTTCGACAAGATGGTCGCGGTCAATGTTCGCGGGGTCTTCGCCGCGCCGCACTTCGCTGCCCCCCGCATGTAGGACGGCGGGCGGTTCATCACCATCGGCAGCAATACGGCGATCCGCACCGGCTCTGCCGGCTCCAGCATCTATTCCATGACCAAGGCGGCCGTCGCCGCGCTGGTCCGCGGGGTCGCGATCGATCTCGCTCCGCGCCGGATCACCGTCAACAACGTCCAGCCGGGTCCCACCGTCACCGACATGACCGCCGGGGTTGTCGACCGGGTGAAACCCCTGATCCCGCTCGGGCGCCTGGGCGAGCCGGCCGAAATCGGCGGTCTCGTCGCCTATCTCGCGAGCGACGAGGCGGGCTTCGTCACCGGCGCGAGCGTGACCATCGACGGCGGATACGTGGCCTGATCACGGTCCACGGGCGTTCACTCCCGCTCGTACTTGAAGCTGACCCGCAGGCGGCTGCGGTAGCTCTCGATTTCGCCCTTCGAACCCAGGGTGATGTCGAGTTCTACCACTTCGGCGACCCGCAGATCCCTCAGGCTGCCGGCGGCGGCGGCGAGGGCTTCCTTGGCGGCGTCCTCCCAGCTGGTCGGGCTGGTGCCGATGATCTCGGTGACGCGATAGACGCTCATGGCGTTCTCCCAGAACGCCCCCTTGGGCTCAGTAGGGCTCGGCCAATGAGCCGGCGTCAAGTCCCTCCGGAGCGCGCAGCCGGCAGTTTGGTGGATTGGATTATCATTGCAATTTGAGATAGTTAGTCGGCCGAGGTGCGGCGCAATATGAAATGTGTCGAATGGTGGCCACAGCTGCCCAGCCACCTCTGACAATCGTTAATAGCGCATTCTGCAAATTAGCGATTGACGGGCGAGTCTTGGATGCGCACAATATGCAAGTACTAACAGCGGCGCACAAGGGACGATCCATGAAAAACGGCAGCTACACGACGAGCGAGCCTGCGCAACCGAAAGTCGGGGCGGCTTCCCGCGCGGCTGGTGGCCGGATGGTTCAAACGCCCTCGGCGTAAGGCTGCGCACCCGCTCGAGGAGCTGTTCTGGAACCGTCTGGTTTTCGATCCCAAGACCGGAAGTCGAGTGTGGACGGATGGATAAACCCTACGGTAAAATTACGATGAGCGTCCATCGTCTGGCCTCGGGGCTGGCCAATGGCCCCATACCCAAAGGCTTGTTTGTTCTGCACCGGTGCGACAACCCGCGATGCTGCAATCCCGACCACCTGTTCCTCGGCGCGCATAGTGAGAACATGGCCGACATGAGCCGAAGGAACGGACGCGAAACCCACACTCCGTGAGATCGAAGGCGTCCCGGTTCCTATTCCAGCGCCCGCGCACACTTTCCGAGTCTGCGCATATGGCCGGCCTCGAGGGCGGCGCGGCCAGAGCAGCCACGCTGTCCCCCCAGCGGCGGTCGGAAATAGCAGCGATTGCCGCCGCCGCCCGATGGGCGAAGTATGACGGCGGAGATAGCGGTGCTCAATATGTCAGCCGCACCTGTCGCTCACCCCTGGCCCGTCAGTGTCGTGTCGGGTCGTCGGCAGGGTTCACATAGGTCATGGCGAACGGCCCCTGGGCCCCGACCTGGACCACTCCGCCGGCTTTGGACCAGGCGTAATGGTTCATGTGCGCCGGAGCCACGGCGAAGCCGCCAGCCCGCAGCTGGGCGCTCTTGGACATGTTGACCTTGTCGCCCATGCCCAGGCTCATGTCGCCGCTGATCACCGTGACGATCTCGTCGGTCGGGTGGTTATGAGGCGGGATCCTGTACCCGGCCGGGATCTTCAGGCGGATGACGAACAAGCCGGCCTTGGTCGGATCGCCGTGGAGCACGGCCATCTGCGCGCCCGTGGGGAACTTGGCTGGGGCCGGGCCCCATTTCAAGTCGGTGGTGTTGACCTGGGCGCCGGCGGCGCCGGCGATGAGAAGATTGAAACAAGTCGCAGCGAGTAGAGCCTTGTGCATGGTTACCTCCCTTTTCCGGCAATCTAGCACGACTGCGGGACGAACCGAATCGCCACCCAAAGCGCGCTGGCCGCGCACGCGCGCAGCCACTTCCACCAGCGGCGCCCAATGGTTGGCCGGGACTTACGCCCGGCCATGGAGGCACGGTTTGGGTGTCGGGCTCCGAGCGTTCAGGTTACTGCCCGATGAGCGTGGCGAGGATGTTGATGCCCAGGGCAAGGACGGCGGTGTTGAAAAAGAACGCCAGCAGCGCGTGCAGGGTCACCAGGCGACGCAGGCTGGAGCTGGTGATGTTGAAGTCTGAGACCTGGCCCGACGCGCCGATGCACACCGCCATGTAGAAGAAGTCGTGATAGGTGGTCGGCGGCTGCCCGGGGAACTGAACGCCGCCGTCGGCCGCCCCGTTCGCGTCGCCGTCGCCGAAATATTTGTGGGCGTAGTGGAGCGAGAAGATCGTCTGCACCATCAGCCAGCCGAGCAGGAGGGTGGAGACCGAAAACACCCACGCCCAGGGACTCGCCCCGGCGACGTGAGCGGCGGTGGCCTTGGCTTCGTGCATGGCCACCACCGTCCCGGCCAGGCCGGCGGCCACGGCCGACAGGACGATCATCAGGGTGACGGCGTTGTTTTCGTCCTCCCAGGCGGCGCGTTTGCGGACGGTGGCTTCATCGTCCCGCCAGATCATCTGTAGGGTGACGGTGAGGAAGACGGCGGCGCCGGCGTTCCAACCCACCAGGCTAGCGAGCCCACGTGGCGCCCCGGCGCGCACCGTCGCCGCGAACACCGCAACGCCCAGCGCCGCGGCCAGCAGCACGCGCCACCTTCGCACCAGAATATTGGGCGCGCCGGATTTGCGCCTCGACGATCGTCTGCTCAAGGCTGCCTCTTAAAGACACGGCGGGCGCGAGGCTCGACGCGACGGCCTCGGCATGGTGATAGCACACTCATCTCGCCGCCGAGAGAGACGCAAAGCCTATGACATCGCAGATTGGGGATGACGGTCCGCTCGCGGGGCTGAAAGTCGTGGAAATGGGCCAGCTGATCGCCGGTCCGTTCTGCGGCCAGCTTATGGGCGATCTGGGCGCGGACGTGGTCAAGATCGAAGCGCCGGGCGCGGGCGATCCCATGCGGGCCTGGGGTCAGCCGGGTTTTCCCCTGCACTGGGAGGTGGTCAACCGCAACAAACGCACGGTCTCCGCCGACCTGCGCCGGCCCGAAGGCCAGGGCCTGGCGCGCAGGCTGATCGCCGGCGCCGACTTTTTGGTGGAGAACTTCCGGCCCGGCACCCTGGAAGGCTGGAACCTGGCGCCCGAGGACCTCAGCAGGGATCACCCCAGCCTCATCGTGGTGCGTATGTCCGGCTACGGCCAGAGCGGACCCTATTCCAAGCGCGCCGGCTACGGCGGCATCGGCGAAGCCATGGGAGGATGGCGTCAGATCGTCGGCGACGCCGACCGCCCGCCGTCACGCATGGGCGTCTCGATCGGCGATGCCCTGGCGGCCACCTACGGCTGCCTCGGGGCCCTGGCGGCGCTGCGCCACCGCGACGCCACCGGCGAGGGCCAGGTGATCGATAGCGCACTCTATGAATCGGTGCTCCAGGTCATGGAAAGCCTGGTGCCCGACTACGCCGTGGGCGGTTTCTCTCGGGGGCGTTCAGGCTCGATCCTGCCCGGGATCGCGCCGTCCAACGTCTATCGCTGCGCCGACGGCGACTATCTGATCGCCGCCAACCAGGACACGGTGTTCGCCAGGCTCGCGGCCGCCATCGGCGCGCCGGACCTGGCCAGCGACCCGCGCTATGCGACCCATGAGGCGCGCGGCGCCCGTCAGGGCGAACTGGACGCGTTGATCGAGGCCTGGACGCAGTCGCGGACGGTGGCCGAGGTCGAGGCGGCCATGATCGAGGCGGGCGTCCCGGCGGGAAAGATCTATCGCGCCGCCGACATGCTGGCCGATCCGCACTTCAAGGCCCGGGAGAGCATCGTCGAGGTTGACCACCCCCGATGGGGCAAGCTGACGATGCAGAACGTATTCCCGCGCCTGTCGAAGACGCCGGGCGCCGTGCGCCGCACCGCCTCGCAGGTCGTCGGCCAGGACAATGCCGAGGTGTATGGGGAGAGGCTTGGGCTTTCGGCCGCCGACCTTGCGGCCTTGAAGGCGAGGGGAATCGTCTAGAACCGCGAAACCTCTCCCACAGGGAGAGGTTTCTTGGGCGCGCCTGCGACAGTTGTGCCCTTTACTTCGCCTTAGGCTGCCACAGCTCGATCTTCGTGCCATCGGGATCCATGATCCAGGCAAAGCTGCCGGTCGGGTCCGAGTGGCGCTTAATCACCGCGACGCCCTTCGCCTCCAGCTTGTGAAGGAACGCGTCCAGATCATCGACGGCGAAATCGATCATGAACTCACGCGTGGAGGGGGCCATGTACTTTGTCGACTGCGGAAATGGGCTCCAGACGACGAATGGCGGATGCCCCGGCGCATCATATCGAAGCGTCGCACCGCCCCAGGGTTCGAGCGTAATGCCAAGAGCGTCTCGGTACCACGCCGCCAGGGCCTTGGGGTCCTTGCTCCGGAAGAAGACCCCACCCACCCCGGTGACGCGCCCGACGGGATCGGCGCGAAGGTCTGCAGGCGAGAGGAACATCCCCAGGCCGACGGCAAGCCAGATCAGCCGTGCACGTTTCATGCTGTCGCTCCCCTCCCGGACGGATAGCCCTCGACGCTAGCGCGCAGTGACGCTCGGGTCGATGACACTTCGGCGTTTCCCGAAACGTCTCCTGACGACCGCGGTCTAGAACCTCAGGCCAGCCACCAAGAGGCGCCCCATGATCACCTGCTTCATCCGCTATGAGATCGACCCGTTCAAGCAGGCCGAGTTCGCCAACTATGCGCGCGGCTGGGGCGAGGCCATTCCGCGCTGCGGGGCCGATCTGATCGGTTATTTCGGGCCTCATGAGGGTTCGGCCACGACCGCCTACGGCCTGTACAACGTCGCCGACCTCGCCGCTTACGAGGCCTACCGGGCGCGTCTCAAAGCCGATCCCCTGGGTCAGGAGACGTTCGAATTTGCCCGCGAAAAGCGCTTCATCCTCAAGGAGGACCGGATCTTTCTGAAGGCCTTGTGCGGGCCTTTCCTCGATCAGGGTTAGTGCCACCGTTCCCAGAGCACGGCAGCGACCACGACGCAGCTAATGAGCACAAGAAACACGGCCACGTTCAGACCGGTGAACAACCGCTCGGTAAAGCGCTGGCGCCGGCGGCGGTCGGGCTCTGTCGGCGGCTTGTTCACATTTGGCTCGTTCGGCCCCGGCTTCGCGCGGACAATGAGCGGTCAAGTTGGCGGCCGAATTTCAACGCTGTCACAACGTGGTAGCCAAAACCGCGACCTCAACCGTCCTCCTCCTCGATAGCTTGTCCGGCGGATTTCACCTTCTGGGTCGACGACAGGTCGCAGACCAGGACCCGTCCGTCCTCGACGATGATGGCGATGTCCTTCAGGCCAATAGCGACGATCCGGGTCCCGGCGTCGGCTCGGATCAAACAGTCCGCGGTGTCTACGGTCACCACCCGGCCGTCGATGGCGTTGCCGGCGGAATCGCGGCCGGCCGCCTCGAGCACGGCGTCCCACGCCCCCAGATCCGACCAGGCATAGTCCACCGGCAGCACGGCCGCGCGGCCGGTTCGCTCCATGACGGCGACGTCGATGGCGATATTGGGCGCCTCCAGGAACGCCTCGCCCAAGGCCAGATGATCGCCGGCGCGATGGGCCTGGTCGCGCGCCGCCCGGGAAGTGGCGATCACGTCGGGTTCGAGGCCCTCGAGCTCCGCCAGCATCGCCGCGGCGGCGAAGACGAAATTGCCGCTATTCCATAGCCAACCGGCGTCGATGAGGGCCTGGGCGTCCTCCCGGCGGGGCTTTTCGATGAACCGCGCCGCCGTACGCACCTCACCGGTCAACCCCGGGCCAGGGAGAATGTGGCCATAGGCGCTCGAAGCGCGGTCGGGTCTGATCCCAAAGGTCACGATCGCTCCGTCGGCGGCGGCGGGAAGCGCGGCGACCACGCCCCGCATGAAGGCTGCCGCGTCGGGAATGTGGTGGTCGCAGGCCACGACCAGCGCCAGCCCCTCCGGGTCGCGGGCGACGATTTCCAGGGCGGCGACAGCGATGGCCGGCGCCGAGCCGCGGCCGCCAGGCTCGCTGATCACTTCGCAGGCCACGCCGACCTCGGCCAGCTGCTCACGCGCCAGCCCGACGTGAGCGCGCGAGACGACCAGGATCGGCGTGGTGGCGCCGGGCGCGCTCGCCACCCGCAAGGCGGTCTCCTGCAGCAGCGTTCTGGGGCCGGTGAGCGGCAGGAACGCCTTGGGTTTCTCTGGCGTGGAGGCCGGCCACAGACGCGTGCCCGCGCCGCCGCATAGAATGACCGGATGAAAGGAAGCCATCCGCCGCGATAGCGGATTTGACGCGCGAGCCCAAGAGTTCGGATAAGGCGGCATGTTCGCGGCAGACAGCCCCATCGCCCTGGTCGCCGATATCGGCGGCACCAACGCCAGGTTCGCCTTGGCCGGACGGGATGACGACGGCGCCATCCTCACCGCCTTTCGCCATGACATGCGCAACGCCGACTTCGCCAGCGTGGAGGCCAGCGTGGGCGCCTATCTCGACGATCTGGGCGCGGCGCCCCGGCCCTCGATGGCGGCCTTCGGCGTGGCCTCGCCCATATCCGGCGACGAGGTTCGCCTGACCAACCGCGACTGGTCGTTCAGCATCTCCGCACTCAAGCGCCACTTCGGCTGGTCGCAGTTCGAAGTCGTCAACGACTTCGTCGCCCTTGGCCACGCCGTGCCGGCCCTGGCCTCCCACCATTGGCGAGCCCTGCGCGGTCCGGACTGGCCGCGACAGCTGCCCGAGGTGGTCTCGCTGGTCGGGCCCGGCACCGGATTTGGCGTGGGCGTGGTAATGCGCGGAGCGGGCGCGATCCTGGTCGTCCCCACTGAGGGCGGCCATGCTAGCTTCGCGCCGGTGGACGCCCTAGAGCTCGAGATCCTGCGGGTCATGTTGACGCGTTTCCCGAGGGTGTCGAACGAGCGGATCCTGTCAGGGCCGGGCCTCGAGAATCTCTACGCCGCCCTTGGGGAGATTCGCGGACAGGGGCCTTCCCCGCGGCCCGCCCCGGAGATCGTGGAGGCCGCCCTTTCCGGGCGCGATGCCCTGGCCAAGGAGACCGTCGAGCGCTTCTGTATGATCCTCGGCGGGGCCATGGGCGATGTCGCGCTCCTGCAGGGCGCGGGCGCCGTGGCCGTCGGCGGCGGCATCGCCGGCCGGATCGTCGATTTCCTCGACACCGCTCTGGTTCGGGCCAGGTTCGAAGCCAAGGGCCGGGCCCAACCGGTCCTGGAGACCGTGCCCGTCGCCCTCATAACCCACCCCGAGCCCGGCCTGCTCGGCGCGGCGCGGCTGTTGTTCAGCTAGGGCGTGGACCGATTGGGGGTCGCCAGTTCAGGCGACAGAAGACGCCCCGTTCAAGGATGCTCCAGTCAAACTCGCGCGCCCAGTCTGCAAAACTGTGCCAGCGGACGTCCGAAAAATCCCTGCGCAGTCCGGCGATATCGGCGTCGGCGCCGACGCGGTCGAACCATTCGAACATCAGCGCCACATCCTCGCTTTGCTGGCGAGCCGCGGCGATTGGGATTTCCTGATAGTTTATCGGGCGGCCTATGGCCTGCGACAGGATTTTCGCCTGCTCCTATCCGGATATCGGCTCCAGTCGGCTTTGGCGGTCAGTTTTTGTCCAGCGCGATTTTCGATTTTCTAGCGGCGTATCCGAAAACCAAAGTTGAGCTGCGCCTGACCGACGACAAGCTCAATCTGGTCGAAAACGGTATAGACCTCTCATTCCGCACCGGAATCCTTTCGGACTCTACGCTGATCGCCCGCAAGCTCGGCTCTACGCATAGAATTCTGTGCGCCAGCCCGGACTATCTCGCGCGTTATGGCGTGCCGGTAGCGCCGGCGGACCTCGCTCGCCATCACTGCGTCATCGCCGGCCCGTCGACAGCCAATGCGCACTGGGTGTTGGACGGCTCGCATGGCCAGGAAACGGTTACGGTGTCTGGACGCTTCGCCGCCAACGAAATGCAGGCGTTAATTGCCGCTGCGATCGCAGGTTACGGCATCGCTCAATTGCCCTACCAGGCCGCCGAAGCGTTTGTCAGGGACGCGCGGCTGCGCCGCGTTCTTAACGACTACACGACGCCGGCCGGCGGGCTTTACGCCGTGTATCCGAGCAGCCGACACGTTTCGCCTT
>OUNO010000503.1_pt7 | contig 18575 bp, 20 predicted proteins | sample 1779811 | NCBI WGS metagenome assembly OUNO01 (sample SAMEA3914804, study PRJEB12502) | metagenome | biome: forest; material: soil | place: Canada | collected 2010-06-25 | depth 0.3 m | reverse complement strand
GCATCTTCATCGTCGTCGTCACCATCTCTTCCGACGACGGCAGCGTCGTCGCCGACCCCGAGGTGATCTTCCGCGGCGTCGCCTTCCTCGACGAAGCCGACGCCCTGGTCGAGGACCTCAGCGACCTGGTCGAAGATCAGCTCGAGGACGCCGCCAAAGCCGGCAACCGCGAGTCCCACCTGATCGAGGAGGACCTCCACGCCGCGATCGGCAAGTTCGTCTTCCAGCGGCTGAAGCGGCGCCCGATGATTCTGCCGGTGGTTATCGAGGTTTGATCAGGCGGTTGGAGTGCCGTGCTGGGAGGGGCCTGCGGGCGGGGCAAACAGGCTCCGTTCTCGGCCCCTCCCAGCACGCCCCACGAATCGTCAGCTCAGGGTCGAGAGGGCGGCGAACTCTCCGCCGCCCATCCAAGGTTGGAAAGCTGAATGCAGAGGCGGCGCTTTCGTTCTGAGCTTCCGAGGGACGGATGCGTGGCGTGGGAGGGACGTTGGTGTCCTCTCCGGGAATGTTGCCGAAGGCAGCGGAAATGCAATCCGATATCTGCCCGCCATAGGCGGGCTCGACTCGGTGGAGCCGCACGCGAAGCGTGCGCGACTGAATTCCCGGAGAGGACACCAACGTCCCTCTCGCCTACGTATAGAGCCCGCCAAATCAGGGCAGAAAAAAAGCCCGCCGGGATAGTGTCTGGGGAGAATCCCGGCGGGCCAGTGTCTCGTCCACGGGGAAATCTACGACCGTGTTCTAAAGCGCCTCTAAAGGTTTCGTCTCGGCCCGATCGGGGTCGGAAATCGGGATCTTGGCGCGGAAGAGGGCGCCGCCTTGCGGCGACTCGGTGGCCTCGACGCTGCCGCTGTGGGAGGTGGCGACGGCGCTGACGATCGCCAGTCCGAGGCCGGTCCCGGAACCGCCGGCGGTGTCGGCCGGTCCTTCGCCGCGGACGAAGCGGTCGAAGACCTGGGTCCGCATCTCAGCCGGGATCCCGGGCCCGTCGTCGGCGACTTCGACGATCGCGTCGCCGCCCTCCCGGTGGAGGCTGAGCTCGATGCTCGCTCCCGGCGGGGTGTGGCGGGAGGCGTTGTCGAGCAGGTTGAGGACCATCCGGTGCAGCTCGTCGGGGCTGCCGTCGACGTGCAGCGGCCGGTCGTTGTCGATCGTGAGCACCCGGTCACCCATCAACGGCGCCGCCTCGGCCGCCGCATCGCCGGCGATTTCGGCCAGGTCGCAGTCTCGGTGATTGTCGAGCCGACCGGCGTCGGCGCGAGCGAGGAGCAGCAGGTCGCCGATCAACCGGCCCATCCGCCGCGAGGAGCGCAGGGCCGAGTCGACGACCTCGCGGTCCTCTGCCTGGTCGCGGTTGTCGAGCGAGGCCTGCAGCAGCTCGAGATTGGCCAGCACGCTGGTCAGCGGCGTCCGCAGCTCGTGCGAGGCGTCGGCGACGAACTCGCGCTGGCGCTGCATCGCCCCCTCGCGCTCGTTCCGTGCGGCATCGAGCGAGCGCAGCATCTCGTCCAGGGTCAGCGCCAACTCGCCGACCTCGTCTTCCACCTTGGGCTCCGGCATCCGTCGGGACGGGTCACGGGTGGCTGAGATCTCCCGCGCCGTCGAGGTCAGCGAGGCGATTGGCCGCATCGCCCGGCCGGCGATCGCCACGCCGGCGAGGCTGGCGAGGAGGGTGCCGCCGAGAATGCCGCCGAGAATCAGCAGCCAGACCCGGTCGATAGTGGAGTCGACCCGGTTGAGGCTACGCCCGTACTGGACGTAGCCGGTCAGGGTTTCGTCTTCGGAGAAGATCTGCTCGGCCGCGACGCGCATCCCCTGGTAGGAGGAGACCCCTTCCCTCGGCGGCCCGAGGGCGGCTGCCCCTTCACTCTGATCGATCAGGTTCCCGTTGGCGTCGAAGATCCGCGCCGAGGCGTCGTCGGGGAGGACGAAGGCGTTCAGCTGCGGCCCACCGCGAGCTTCCGGTTCACCGAACGGCGGCTGGACGATCCGCAATTCCCCGGCGAGGATCTGCACCGCGCTGCGGACCTCGTTGTTGAAGTCGTCGCGGATCCGCTGCGTCGCGATCTGACCGATCGCGCCGCCGAAGAGGACCAGGATCACGAAGGTGAGCCCGGAGGAGACCGCCGCCAGGCGCCAGCGGACCGGCCAGGAGCGGGGGTGAAGGAGGCGCCGGAGCCAGGCCCCGAAGCGGATGCGGTCGCTGCTCACCCGCTAATCCTTGAGTACGTACCCGGCGCCCCGTTTGGTGTGCAGCAGCCGCGGCTCCTCGCCGGACTCGAGCTTGCGCCTGAGGTTGGAGATGAAGACGTCGATCGTGTTGGTCGCCGCCATCGGGTCATAGCCCCAGACTTCGTCCAGCAGCCTCTCGCGGGAGACGACCAGACGCTCGTTGCGCATTAGGAACTCCAGCAGCTCGAACTCGCGGTTGGTCAGCTCGATCTCGCGCTCGCCGCGCCGCACCTCGCGGGTGTCGGGGTTGAGCTGCAGATCGCCGACCTGCAGCGAGGCGGCGCCGCGCGGCGGCCGGCGCCGCAGCAGGGCGCGGATCCGCGCCAGCAGCTCCTTGCGCTCAAAAGGCTTGACCAGGTAGTCGTCGGCACCGCTGTCGAGGCCGGTCACCCGGTCCTCGGTCTCGGCCCGCGCGGTCAGCATCAGGATCGGCACGTCGCCCTCGAGCCGCAGGCGGCGGCAGACCTCGACGCCGTCGAGGCCGGGGAGGCCGAGATCGAGCACGACGAGGTCGGGGACGAAGCCGGCGGCGAGGTCGAGGGCCTCGACCCCGTCGGCAGATGTTCGGACCTCGTAGCCCTCGTTGCGCAGCGAACGGCGCAGCACGTCGGCGATGTCGGCGTCGTCCTCGACGATCAGCACACGGCCGCCGATCTGTTCGGTTTCACTGAGCATCTTGCGATGTTAGCCCGGCGCAGTCACTACACGAGAGGGATTTAGCGCGAATTTATCCGCAGGGCTGAGGCCGTGCGCGTCGAACCGGAGAAGCATGTTCGTGCGTAAGAAGCGAGTCGCGCCTGCTCGCAAAGGAAAAGCCGGGCCCAAACGGGCCAAAGCCAAAGCGAAGCCGAAGGCGGGTCTGCACCTGCCCGCTGGGCTCGAGCAGCGCCACCTGGACCTGATCGGGCTCTTTCTGGTCGCCGCCGGCGTCTACCTCGTCTTCGTCCTCTTCGCCGGCTGGGAGGGCGGCAAGGTCGGATATGGGCTGGAAACGGGCCTCGTCTACCTGTTCGGGACCGTCGGGGCGCGGATCTTCACGCTCCTGATCCTGCTGGCCGGCGGCATGCTGCTGACCGGGACCTCCGTCTCGACCCTCGTCCGCGGCATCGGTCGTGGCCTGCACACCACCTTCCGCGCCGTCTTCTTCAGCGGCGCCGAGACGGCGCGCACCGTCGCCAAGAGCCACGCCGACTGGCGCGAGCAGCGCGAGACCCGGGCCGAGGAGACCGAGGCCGGGCCGACCGACGTGATGAGCTCCTACCCCGAGGACGACGAGGACTTCGAGCCGACCGTCGCCCTCGCCGAGGAGGACAGCTTCGACGACGCGATATTCGACATCGAATCCGACGCCGAGACCGAGACCCAGGCAATCGTCGATGGCAACACCCCCGACCACGAGATCGAGGACATGCCGGTCGCCGCCGAGGATCCGATCGAGCCCGTGCAGCCTTCTCTGACTCCGATGGGCAAAGCCCGCGGCGTCACCACCTCGGACGAGATCAACTACCGGCCACCGCCCGCGAACTCGCTCGAACGCGGCAAAGGCGACAAAGGGCCCGATCCCCGCGACCAGGAAATCACCGGTCGCAAGCTGGTCGAGACGCTCGGCCACTTCGGGGTCGAGGCGAAGATCGTCGGCGTCATCAGCGGCCCACACGTCTCCCGTTACGAACTGCGCCTGGCGCCCGGGATCAAGGTCAAGAAAGTCACCGAGCTGGCCAACGACCTCGCCTACTCCCTCGCCTCGACCGACATCCGCATCCTCGCCCCGATTCCCGGCAAACAGGCCGTCGGCGTCGAGGTTCCCAACGCCCGCCGCCGGATCGTCCGCCTCGGCGACATCTACGCCGGCCGGCCCGAGAAGACCTCGCCGCTGGTGGCATGGCTCGGCAAGGGGATCGACGGCAACCCGGTCTGGACCGACCTGGCGAAGATGCCGCACGTCCTCGTCGCCGGCACCACCGGCTCGGGCAAGTCCGCCTGCGTCAACGGGATCCTCTCCTCGATCCTGATGTCGGCCTCGCCGAACGAGGTCCGCCTCGTCCTGGTCGACCCTAAGCAAGTCGAGCTCAACCACTACGAGAACGTCCCGCACCTGCTGACGCCGGTGGTCACCTCGCCGCGCCTGGCGGCCAACGTCCTCTCCAACCTGATCGGCGAGATGGAGACCCGCTACGGGATCATGAGCGAGGCCCGCTGCCGCAACCTGGTCGAGCTCAATCGCCACCGCAAGAAGAAGGGCGATGCGCCGCTGCCGCACATCCTCTGCGTGATCGACGAGCTCGCGGACCTGATGATGGTCGCCCCGGCCGAAGTCGAGGACTCGATCATCCGCCTGGCGCAGAAGTCGCGCGCCACCGGGATCCACCTTGTTCTGGCGACGCAGCGCCCCTCGACCGACATCATCACCGGCACGATCAAGGTCAACATCCCGGCCCGGATCGCCTTCGCCGTCTCCTCGCAGACCGATTCCCGGGTGATCCTCGACCAGGGCGGCGCCGAGGCGCTGCTGGGTCAGGGGGACATGCTCTTCCGCGGCGCCGGCAGCTCGAAGCTGCAGCGCGTCCAGGGGGCCTTCATCACCGAGGACGAGATCGCCCGGATCACCAACCACTGGGCCAAGCAGGGCGAACCGGAGTTCGAGGCCGAGCTGCTGGAGACGCCGGAGGAGGTCGCCGAGGAGGGGCGCGAGGGCGATTTCGACCCCGACAGCGACGACCTGCTCGACGAGGCGATCCGGCTCGTGGTCCAGACCGAGACGGCCTCGGTCTCGATGATCCAGCGCCGCCTGCGGGTCGGATACACCCGCGCCGGGCGCCTGATCGACATGCTCGAGCGCCGCGGCGTCATCTCCGGCTACGAGGGATCGAAACCGCGCCAGGTCCTGGTCACCCAGGCCGATCTCAACCGGGTCCTGGCACCCGCCGGGTCCAATCCGGCGCCAGAGCCGGTGGCGATCGACGCCGACCCAGACGCCTGAGCAACCCCGCGGTTCCTTTGGCACGGTATGCGTCCCTAAGGAACCGCGCGTCCGGTAGCTTCACCACGTGATCCGCGCCGGGATAGTCGTCACTGGGACCGAGGTTCTGACCGGTCGGATTGCCGACAAGAACGGTCCCTGGGTCTCCGAACAGCTGGCCGGGCACGGGGTGGAGGTCGCCCACATCCTGATCGTCGGCGACCGGCCCGAGGACCTCGAGGCGGCACTGCGCTTCATGGCGGCCGAGGGCATGGACCTGATCGTCACCAGCGGTGGCCTGGGACCGACCGCGGACGACCTCACCGCCGAGGTGGTGGCCCGCTTCGCCGGCCGGCCGCTGGTCCTCGACGAGGAGATGCTGGAGAAGATCGCCGAGATCCTGCGCGGCTTCGCCAAACGCTTCCGGCTCGACGAGGCGGCGGTGATCGAGGCCAACCGCAAGCAGGCGATGGTCCCGGAGGGATCGATCGCCCTCGACCCGGAGGGAACCGCTCCCGGCCTCGTGGTGCCGGCTGGGGAGCGGGTCGTGATCGTCCTTCCCGGGCCGCCGCGGGAGCTGCGGCCGATGTGGGGAGCCGCCCTGGCCACGCCCCCGGTACGGGAGGTCCTGGACCGCTCGACGCCGCTGCGGGCCTACACGATGCGGATGTTCGGGGTGCCGGAGTCCGAAATCGCCAAGAGCCTGCGTGAGATCGAGGGAGAGGGAGTGGACCTGGCGGCGGTGGAGATCACCACCTGCCTGCGCAAGGGGGAGATCGAGATCGACGTCCGCTACCGCGACGAGGCGACCTCGATTGCCGAGCGGATCCAGGCGGGCCTGGTCGAGCGCCACCGGCGTGAGACCTTCAGCCTCGACGGCTCGACCGTCGACACCCAGGTCGCCGAGCTGCTCAAAGGCCACAGGCTGGGGCTGGCCGAGTCCTGCAGCGGCGGCCTGATGGCGGCCAGGATCACCGACCTGCCCGGCGCCTCCGCGTACATGGCGGGCAGCGTCGTCGCCTACGCGAACGAGGCCAAGGCCGAGCTGCTGGGGGTCGACCCAGGGCTGATCGAGGCCAAGGGCGCCGTCTCGCCCGAGGTCGCCGAGGCGATGGCGCTTGGGGCCCTGGAGCGGTTCGGCGCCGATGTCGCGGTCTCGATCACCGGCGTCGCCGGGCCGGACGGAGGAACCGAGGAGAAGCCGGTCGGCTACGTCTGCTTCAACGCCCGCCTCGCCGACGGCACCGCGATCGCCCGCGATCCGGTGATCCCGGGCAAACGGGCGGACATCCGTGAACGCTCGGCGCTGATCGGGATGCACCTGCTGCGGACCCTGCTGGGCGGGGCCGAGTCGCCGATCTAGGCGACGTCACTGATTCGTGCAGAAACTGGCTCGAACTTCTTAGAAAGGCGCCGTAACGCGTACGCCTCGACGCCGTAGCGTGGACGGGGTGAGCAAGCCAGCCCCAGAAGCCCCAGACGAGAAGCCGGTCCGCATGTTCATCGCGCTCGACCTGCCGCGCTTGGTTCGTGAGGACATCGCGGCCTGGGGGGAGATGGAGCTGGCCGACCCTGCTCTGCGTCGAGTGGGGGCCGAGTCGCTCCACGTGACCCTCGCCTTTCTCGGCAACCGGCCGCCGAGCGAGGTCGAGCCGATCACCGAGGTGATGGAGGTGGTGGCGAATCGGGCCATACTGATGGAGCTTGGTAGCACCGTCGGCCGTCCGAGAGGGAGCAGGCCGCGCCTGATCGCGCTTCCGGTACTCGGAGAGACGGTGATGTGGTTGGAGGACATGCTGGGACGGATACTTGCCTTCGAGGGCCTCTACAGGTCGGAGAAGCGCCCGTTCTGGCCGCACGTGACGGTTGCCAGGGTCCGCAACGAGGGAGGCGGAGCGCGGCAGCCGATGCAGGTCGAAATCCCATCCGGACCGGCGCCGACGAGGCGTACCGGCTGGTTCAATGCCGTCCGGATCTCCCTCTACCGTTCTGAACTCCAGCCTTCGGGTGCGCGCTACGTCCCGCTGGCCCAAGTCGAGCTGCCAGCAGGGCAGCAGTGAGGTGATGATCTAGATGGCAGACAGAAGGACCGGAATGAACGGCTTGAATGGCCTCAACGACGTTTCCGCGAAGGAAGCGAAAGCCAAGGACGCTGCACTGGAGAACGCGGTCAGCGGCATTCGCAAGGAGTTCGGCGAGGGATCGCTGATGCGCCTCGGCGACAAGGGCACCGTCAAGGTCGAGGCGATTCCGACCGGCGCCCTGGCGCTGGACCTGGCGCTCGGCATCGGCGGCGTCCCGCGCGGCCGGATCGTCGAGATCTTCGGCCCTGAGTCCTCCGGAAAGACGACCCTGGTCAACCACATCATCGCCCAGGCTCAGGCGATGGGCGGCGTCTGTGCGTTCATCGACACCGAGCACGCGATCGACCCGGTCTACTCGCGGGCGATCGGGGTCGACACCGACGAGCTGCTCGTCTCCCAGCCCGATTACGGCGAGCAGGCACTGCAGATCGCCGACCGTCTGATCGCCTCCGGCGCCGTCGACGTAGTCGCGATCGACTCGGTTGCGGCGCTGACGCCGAAAGCCGAGCTCGACGGCCAGATCGGCGACACCACGGTCGGCCTGCAGGCACGGCTGATGTCGCAGGCGATGCGCAAACTGGCCGGCAACCTCAACCGGACCAAAACCGTCTGCATCTTCACCAACCAGATCCGCGAAAAGATCGGCGTCCAGTTCGGCTCGCCGGAGACTCAGCCCGGTGGGCGCGCGCTCAAGTTCTACGCCTCCCAGCGGCTCGACATCCGCCGCATCGAGACCCTGAAGGAAGGGACCGAGGCGGTTGGCAACCGGGTCCGGGTCAAAGTCGTCAAGAACAAGGTCGCCTCGCCCTTCCGCCAGGCGGAATTCGACATCGAGTACGGCGTCGGGATCTCGCGTGAGGGCGGCCTGCTGGACTTCGGCATCGAGCAGGACCTGGTGCAGAAATCGGGCTCCTTCTTCTCCTATGGGGAGACCCGGCTCGGCCAGGGGCGCAACAACGCCAAACAGTTCCTGACCGACAACCCGGAGCTCGCCCTGGAGATCGAAACCAAGGTTCGCGCGGCGCTCGGAATCGACGGCGAGGAGCCGGTTGCGGCCGATGCCGAAGTGGCCGAGAGCGCGTCCCCGGTGGCCGAGGCAAAAGCCGCTTAGTCCCCGGACGGCGGGGCGGGGTCCTGACGGATAGGATTCCGCCCGCTTACCCATGAGCAACGAAACTCTCTTCTACGTCTTCGGCGGCGCCCTGGCGCTTTCCGCGGTGGTTGTCAGCCTCCTCGGACTGCGCATGAAGGACTTCCCGGGCAAAGCCTTCCCGATCGTCGTCCTCTGGTTCGCGATCCTCGTCGGCGGCGCCACGACCTTCGCGGTCCTGCACGCCAAGGACGAGGAGCACGGGAAGCAGGCCGAGTTCGAACAGGCCGGCAAGGAATTCGAAAAGGACGAGTCGAGCGGCCCCTACGAAGGCGGCTCGAAGGAAAGCAAGGGCGCGGGCGCTGAAAAGGGCGAATCCGGGAAGTCCGGAGCCACTGGCCCCGGCGGCACGGTCAAACTCGCGGCCAGCGAAACCGATCTCGCTTTCGACACGACCGAACTGAAGAGCAAGCCCGGCAAGGTCACGATCGACTTCGACAACCCGTCCGGCATCCCGCACAATGTCGAAGTCGAATCCGAAGCCGGCGAAGTGCTCGGTGGCACCGAAACCATCACCTCCAGCGAAGAATCGGCGACGGTCGAACTCGAAGCCGGCACCTACACCTTCTTCTGCTCCGTGCCGGGGCATCGCGAAGCCGGCATGGAAGGGACGCTCGTCGTCAAGTAGCACCGGCGTATGGGGGTCCCGGGTGGGACTCGCCTGCGCAACAGCTTGAGAGGCTTGGCGAGTCCCACCCGGGACCCTTTGCCAGCGCTAATCTGCCCGCGATGGCTAAGAGATTTCATGTGACTACGTTCGGTTGCCAGATGAACGTGCATGATTCGGAGCGGATGCGGGGGATGCTGGCTTCGCTGGGGTACGAGGAGGCCGAGGAGCGGGCCGGGGCGGATGTGATCCTCTTCAATACGTGCTCGATCCGCGAGTCGGCCGATAGTCGCTTCATCGCCCACCTGGGAGAGGCGAAGCGGCTGAAGGCAGAAGACCCGGCCAGGGTGGTTGGTGTCGGCGGATGCTGGGCCCAGTCGGTCAAGGACGAGGTCTTTCAGCGCTTCCCCTTCGTCGACGTCGCCTTCGGTCCCGGCCAGATCCACAAGCTGGCCGAGTTCCTCAACTCCGACTCGCTCAGCGCCCAGGGCTACTTCGAGTTCGAGGACTTCTCCGGCCACCTGCCGGCCCGCCGCGAGCGCCAGTTCCAGGGCTGGCTGCAGATCTCCCAGGGCTGCAACTGCGTCTGCTCCTACTGCATCGTCCCCAGCACCCGTGGGCGCGAGGTCAGCCGCGACCCCTACGAGTTGATCGAGGAGGTGCAGGCGCTGGCGGCCGACGGCGTCCGCGAGGTGACGCTGCTGGGACAGAACGTCAACAGCTACGGCCGTGAGCTGCCGAAGGACCGCCGGATCGGCTTCGCCGAGCTCCTGGCCCGGGTCGACGCGGTCGAGGGAATCGAGCGGATCCGTTACACCAGCCCGCACCCGAAGGACATGAAGGAGGACGTGATCCGTGCCCACGCCGAGCTGCCGGCCCTCTGCGAGCAGATCCACCTGCCGCTGCAGTCCGGCTCCAGCAAGATCCTGAAGCGGATGCGCCGCACCTACGACCGGCGGCGCTACATGGACCGGGTCGCCCTGATCCGCGAGCACGTCCCCGACTGCGCGATCACGACCGACATCATCGTCGGCTTCCCCGGCGAGACCGAGGCGGACTTTGCCGAGACGCTCGAGGTGGCCGAGGAGGTCGGCTACGACGGCGCCTTCACCTTCGTCTTCTCGCCACGGCGCGAAACCGAGGCGGCGACGATGGACGGACAGATCGAGCACCCGGTCAAGGTCGAGCGGATGGAGCGCTTGGTCGAGGTCGTTCAGCGCCGGGCCGGCGAGCGCTCCCAGCGCTTCGTCGGCCGCGAGCTCGACGTCCTGGTCGAAGGCACCAGCCGCACCGACGAGACCCGCCTGCGCGGCCGCACCCGGCACAACAAGGCGGTCAACTTCGAGGGGGTCGCGGAACCGGGGGAGTTCGTCCGAGTCGAGATCACCGGCGCCACCTCGCAGACCCTCGCCGGCGTCTCCTCGCAGCCACTCAGCCAGCTTCTTTGAAGGTCCTGGCGATCTTCGGCCCGACGGGGGTCGGCAAGACCGGGGTGGCGGTGGAGCTGGCGCGGATCCTGCGCCGGCGTGGGGAGGACCCGGTGGCGATCAACTGCGACGCGCTGCAGGTGTACGAGGGGCTGGGGGCGCTGACCGGGGTGGCCGGCGAGGAGGAGCAGCGCCTGCTGGAGCACCGGCTGATCGAGTTCGTCCCGGTCACCGCTGACTTCTCGGTCGGGGACTACATGCCGCTCGCGCACGCCGAGATCGACTCGGCGCTGGCGGCGGGCCGGCGGCCGATCGTCGTCGGCGGCACCGGCCTCTACCTGCGGGCGGCGCTGGCCAACCTCTCGCTCGTCAAGGCGGCGCCCGAAGCCGAGGACTCCGAGCTCTGGTCGCCGCGGACCCGCCACCCGACGACGATCTTCGGCCTCGACATGGACCGCACCGCGCTCTACGAGCGGATCGACGCCCGCACCGAGGCGATCGTCGCCGCCGGCGGCGCCGACGAGGCCCGCCGCGCCGACGCCCTCGGCCCCGGCCGCACCGCCCGCAAGGCGCTCGGCTTCGACGAGCTCCTGGCCGGCGAAATCGAGCAGATGAAGAAGCGCTCCCGCAACTACGCCCGCCGCCAGCTCACCTGGATGCGAAAGATCCCCAACCTGACGACGATCGACCGAACTGGGTTGAGCGACTTGGATGTAGCCGTCCGAATCGCGCAAGGGTGCGGGTGACCAAGCAGATCAAGGACGCAGGGAGCGTGGCGTGCTCTGCACGCGAGCGACTGAGGACGCCGAGATGCGCCGTGTCACCCGTGCCCTAATAAGGTGCCGCCACGATGAAATTCGAGAAGTGGCAAGCGCTTGGCAACGACTACCTGATCCTCGAGACGCAGAACCTGCCCTGGGACCTGGGCCCGAACCGGATCGAGTGGCTCTGCGACCCGCATTTCGGCGTCGGCGCGGACGGCATCCTGCTGCTGGCACGCAGCGAGGAAGCGGAGTTCGTCGCGACGCTGCGGATCTTCAACCCCGACGGCTCGGAGGCCGAGCTTTCCGGCAACGGCGCCCGTGAGGCGATCCTCTACCTGCGCCGGCACGGCTGGACCGACGAGGACGAGTTCGCGATCAGCACCGTCGCCGGCCCGATTGTGCCGACGATCACCGGTGACCTGACCTGCTCCGTCGACATGGGCAAGGCCTCGACCACCTCCAAGGACTTCCCCTCGGGCGGCCCGGACGGCAAGGGCAAGCTGACCTCGGCCGGGCGCGAGTGGGAGTTCCAGCACGTCTCGATCGGCAACCCGCAGTGCGCGATCGTCGTCGGCGCCGAGCTCGACGACCTCGACCTCGGCGAGATCGGGCCGGGGATCGAAGCCAACGAGCTCTTCCCGAACCGGACCAACGTCTCCTTCCTTGCGATCGACGGCGACCGGGTGCGAGCGCGGATCTTCGAGCGTGGGGTGGGGGAGACGCTCTCCTCCGGCACCGGTGCCAGCGGTGCCGCCGTCACCGCCCACCTGCTCGGCGCCTCCAGCCCGATCGTGGTCGAGCTCGAAGGCGGCGAGCTCGAGGTCGAGATCGGCGCGGATCTGGCGCTGCGGCTGACCGGCTGGGCCGAGCCCGTCTACGCCGGCGAGCTCTCGGCGGAGCTGCTCGACGCGTTGTCCGAGCTGGACTAGCGCGCTAATCGTTAGGGTTCCGCGCCGATGGGAATCGCTAACCCCTCAAAGCGCCTGGAGGCGATGCCTCCCTACAAGTTCCAGGAACTGGAGCGCCAGATCGCCGACAAGCGAGCTGCCGGCATCGACGTGATCAGCCTCGGCATCGGCGACCCGGACGAGCCGACCTACCCGTACATCGTCAAGGCGATGCAGGAGGCGGTCGCCGACCCGGCCACCCACCAGTACCCGAGCAACCGCGGCCGCGAGGACTTCCGCCAGGCCTTCGCCGACTTCTACGACCAGCGCTTCGGGGTCGCGATCGATCCCGACAGCGAGGTGATTCCGGCGATCGGCGCCAAGGAGTGCATCTACAACCTCTGCTTCGCCTTCCTCGACCCCGGCGACGTCGCCCTCGCCTCCGATCCCGGCTACCCGGTCTACACCGGCGGCCCGATCCTCGCCAACGCGACGCCGGAGCTGCTGCCGCTGGTCCCCGAGCTGGGCTTCGCGCCCGACCTGACCGCGATCCCGGCCGACGTCGCCGCCAAGGCGCGGCTGATGTTCATCAACTACCCGAACAACCCGACCGGTGCCGTCGTGCCGGAGGGCTTCTTCGAGATGGTCGTCTCCTTCGCCCGCGAGCACGAGATCCTGGTCGTCCACGACAACGCCTACTCGGAGACGACCTACGACGGCTACGTCGCGCCCAGCTTCCTCGCCACGCCCGGCGCCAAGGAGGTCGGGGTCGAGGTCTTCTCGCTCTCCAAGGGCTTCAACATGACCGGCTGGCGCTGCGCCGCGATCCTCGGCAACGCCGAGGCGATCCAGACCTACTGGCGGCTGAAGACCAACGTCGACTCCGGCCTCTACGAGGCGGTCCAGGTCGCCGGCGCCGCGGCCCTGACCGGCCCGCGCGGCCCGCTCGAGCGGATGAACGAGACCTACAACCGGCGCCGCGACCTGGTCGTCTCGGCCCTGCGCGAGATCGGCGTCGAGGTCGCCGCCCCGAAGGGCACGATCTACGTCTGGGCGCCGGTTCCCAGCGGCCACACCTCGACCTCTTTCTGCGAGACCGTGCTCGAGGAGGCCGCCGTGGTGATCTCACCGGGCTCGATGTACGGGCCCAGCGGCGAGGGCTTCTTCCGCATCTCCCTGACCACGCCCGACGACCGCATCGAAGAGGCCGTCGAGCGGATGCGCGAGCACCTCAGCTAGCTACATCGCCTCGCGCTCGGCCTTCTTGCGCCAGTAGCGATTGAGGCCACCCCACTGATAGGCGGTGGGGACGGCCTGCAGGAGCTCGGCGACGGTCTCCTCGCCGTCGATGCCTTCCGCCTCCAGCTCAGAGCGAATCCGGCGCTGCAGATCGGTCTCGTACGCCTCCTCGGGGAGGCGCTTGGCGAGATCGGCCTCTTCGCGCAGGCGGTCGCGGACGATCGCCAGGTGCTCGGCGGGCTCGTCGATCGGGCCGAAGTGGGTGAGGGCGAGGCGCGAGGGATTCCATGCCTCGACGAGGTCGATCGACTCGCTCCAGCGCTCGATGTCGATGTCCGGCGGCGGGGTCGGGGGCATGACCAGCTTCGAGGGCGGGATCCGGCAGGCGGCGACGTCGCCGACGAAGGCGGTGCCGCTCTCCTCGTGCAGGTAACAGACGTGGTGGGAGGCGTGGCCGGGGGTGTAGGCGACGCGCATCCCGAGCACCGTCTCGCCGCCGGCGAGGACGGTCACGTTCTCGGCCGGCACCGGCAGGATCCGGCCCCAGAGGTACTCCAGCTGGTCGCCGTAGAGGCGCCCGGCGCTGTTCAGCAGCTTCGAGGGGTCGATCAGGTGCGGGGCGCCGCGCTCGTGGACGTAGACCTCGAGGTCGGGCCAGCGCTCGACCATCGCCCCGGTGGCGGCGGCGTGATCGAGGTGGATGTGGGTCAGCAGCACGGCCCGCGGCTGCTCGCCGTCGAGGGCTTCGATCACGTTCGCCAGCGAGGACTCCGGGCCGGGGTCGACGAGGACGCCGTCGACCTCCCAGCAGCCGATCACGTGCGGCCGGCCGAGGTGCATGACGTCGATCACACGCATCGCGCCAGCTTATGGATCGGGCCGCGCGGACGCGGCATTGGCCGGGTGGCGGGCGGAACCGCGTTCAGGCCGCGCTGGCGGCAGGCACTTTGCCTTCCGTCGTCAGCATCGCGCGCAGACCCTCGTCGAGGCCGCGCGGTTCGTATCCCAGCTCGCCCTTGGCCTTGTCGTAGCTGGCCCAGAAGGTGACGCCGTCGGCGGAGGAGATCAGCTCGCGCAGGTTCGGCGGCTGACCCATCAGCCTGCCGACCAGAGGGCCGATCGGGATCATCGCCTTCATCAACCCGACCGGCATCGCCCGCTTCGGGGCCTTCCTGCCGGTCACCTCGGAGACGACGCCGATCGCCTCGCGCACGGTCGTCGCCGGGCCGCTGATCACGTAGGCCTCGCCGGTCCGGCCCTTGTCGAGGCCGAGCACGATCCCGGTGGCGATGTCCTCGACGTGGGAGAGGCAGATGCCGAGGTCCGGGAACGGGATCATCGGCATTTTCCCGGAGAGGAACTGGTCCAGCAGTTGGGCGATCGAAGAGGTGTCACCGGGACCGTAGACGCCGCCGGGCTGGACGATCACGCAGGGCAGGCCTTCGCCGATCAGCCGCTTGGCGACCTGGTGGGCTTCCCACTTGGTCTGCTCATAACAGGAGGTGAAGTCCTTGGCCGGGTGCTCGTAGGACTCGTCGACGATCTTGCCGTCGGTGTTGCCGAAGATGCCGACGGTCGAGACGTAGACGACCTTGGGGATCTTCGCCGCCAGCGCCGCGCCGAGGACCCGCTCGGTGCCACCGACGTTTGCCTCTTTCATCGCCGCCCGCTGGGAGGTGGGGATCCCGACCTCGTAGACGGCGGCGGCGTGGATCACCGCGTCGCAGCCGGCCATGCCGTCGCGGATCGACTTCTCGTTGCTGAGGTCCCCGGAGACGAGCTGCGCGCCCAGCTCGGCGACCTTCTTGCCCTTCTCGGGGTTGCGGACCAGGCAGACGACCTCGTCGCCACGGGCGCGCAGCTGGCGCACCACCTCGCCGCCGATGAAGCCGGTCCCTCCGGTTATGAAGACCTTCACAGTTCCCAACCCTATCTTCCGGGTCGGCCCATACCCGTACAATTAATCTGAGTGCAACGATCGAGAAATGGCCGCAAGACCGAGACGCGCTACAGCGCGGAAAGCGGCAACGGCGCCGGCGTCGTCAACCCGAGGGCCCGCCAGCGCGCCCTGGCGATCGGCATCGTCGACGGCACTGAGCACGGCGAGCCGCTGGCCGAGCTGAAGGAGCTGCTCCGCACCGCCGGGGTCGCGACGGCCGGCGAGGCGACCCAGCAGCGCCCGAAGCCGGATCCCGACCGTTACTTCGGCCGTGGCCGGCTCGATGAGCTGAAAGCGGAGATCAAGGCCTGCGACGCGAACCTGGTCGCCTGCGACGACGAGCTGGCGCCGCGCCAGGAGCGCAACCTCGAGGCCGCCCTCGGGGTGCCGGTGATCGACCGCACCGCGGTGATCCTCGACATCTTCGCCGACCACGCCAACTCGGCGGAGGGCAAGCTTCAGGTCGAGCTGGCCCAGCTCGAATACAACCTGGCCCGCATGCGCGGCCTCTGGACCCACCTCGAACGGCTCGGCGCCGGCATCGGCACCAGGGGACCGGGCGAGAGCCAGATCGAGACTGACCGCCGGCTTGCCCGCGACCGCATCTCCGCCCTGCGCCGCCGGCTCAAGCGGCTGGAGCAAAACCGCGGCGTGATGCGCGCCAACCGCGATGCCTCCTCGCTGCCGCGCGTCGCCCTCGCCGGCTACACCAACGCCGGCAAGTCGACCCTGCTCAACGCGATGACCGGGGCCGAGGTCGGGGTGGGGGACAGGCTCTTCCACACCCTCGACCCGACCACCCGCAGCTTCGAGCTCTCCGGCCGCGACTACCTGCTGACCGACACCGTCGGCTTCATCGAGAAGCTGCCCCACCAGCTGGTCGAGGCCTTCAAGGCGACCCTCGAGGAGACCGTCCTCGCCGACCTGATCCTCCACGTCGTCGACGCCTCCGAGCCGCAGGAGCGGCGGATCATCGACATGAAGGCGGTCGACGAGGTCCTGGAGGAGATCGGCGCCGGTGAGAAGCCGCGGCTGCTGGTCCTCAACAAGGCCGACCTGCTGAGCGAGGAGGAGCGCGGCGAGGTGGCCCTCAGCCATCCCGGCGCGGCGCTCGTCTCGGCAATCGACGGCAGCGGCCTGGAGGAGCTGAGCGAGCGCGTCGAGGCCGCCTTCACCGAGACCCTGACCGAGGTCGACCTGCTGATCCCGTACTCCCAGGGCGGGCGCCTGCACGAGCTGCACGAAGTCGCCGGCGACCTGGAGCGGACCGACCGCGAGGACGGGGTCCTGGTCCACGCCAAGGTCCCCGCCGCGGAGATGCACCGCTTCGACGATCTCGCCGTCGTCTAGTCTGGCGGCCGTGGAGCTTCCCGTCGCAAAGCTGAAGGACGAGGCGATCCTGCCGACCCGCGCCCACGAGGGCGACGCCGGCCTCGACCTCTACGCCTGTGAGGCCGCCCACATCGGCCCCGGCGAGCGCTGGAGCGTCGGCACCGGGGTAGCGGCCGAGATCCCGGTGGGCCACGCCGGCCTGGTCCTGCCGCGCTCAGGGATGGCCCGCGACCACGGCATCTCCCTGGTCAACAGTCCCGGCCTGATCGACGCCGGATACCGCGGCGAACTGCGGGTCCTGCTGCTCAACACCGACCCGGCGGACATCTTCCGGGTCGCGCCCGGCGACCGCATCGCCCAGTTGGTCCTGGTTCCGATCGCGATCGCGGCGCCGGTCGAGCGGCCGGAGCTGGCCGGCTCCCAGCGTGGCGACGGCGGCTTCGGCTCCAGCGGCCGCTGAGCCCGGGCGCTAGACGTCGGCGTCGGCGAGGCGCCGCAGCACGTCGATCGCCCGCTCAACCGTGGCCTGATCCTCAGCCGGCAGTTCCTCGATCGCCTTGACCAGCCAGCCCTCGCGGTGGCGGCGGTCGGCTTCCAGCGTCGAGCGCCCTTCGGCGGTGAGGCTGACCAAGGCGCGGCGCCCGTCGGAGGGGTCGGGGTTGCGTTCGACCAGGCCGGGGCCTTCGAGGTCGGAGACGGTCTGCGCCATCGATTGCGGCCGGACCCGCTCGGCGACCGCGAGCTCGGCGACGCTGCGCGCGCCTTCGCGGTCGAGCCGGCCGAGGACCGTGCCCTGGGCGATCGGGAAGCGGTGCTCGACTCGCAGGCGGCGGATCAGCTGCCCGAGGACGACCCGCAGCTCGCTGGCCACGGGGGCGATGTCGACTTCGGCCTTGGTCGCCACGGGCGGACTATAGCGCCGCATAAGACAGGCTAACTGCGCAGGTTGCCTGTGTAATATGAATCGCGGTGGCCAACGACCGCTACAAGTGGATCGCCCTCTCGAACACGACGCTCGCGATCCTCCTCGCCACCCTCGACGCCTCGATCACGCTGATCGCGATGCCGGACATCTTCCGCGGCATCCACCTCGACCCGCTGGTGCCCTCCAACAGCTTCTACCTGCTCTGGATGATCCTCGGCTACCTGGTCGTCTCCAGCGTCCTGATCGTCAGCCTCGGGCGCCTGGGGGACATCTACGGCCGGGTCAAGATCTACAACCTCGGCTTCGTCATCTACACCGTCGCCTCGCTGATCCTCGCCGTCGACTGGCTGACCGGGCAGGCCGGGGCGATGTACCTGGTCGTCTTCCGCATCGTCCAAGGCGTCGGCGGCGCCTGCCTGATGGCCAACGCGGCGGCGATCATCACCGACGCCTTCCCGGTCAACGAGCGCGGCATGGCACTGGGGATCAACAACATCGTCGGCGTCAGCGGCATGTTCGTCGGCCTCGTCCTGGGCGGGATCCTGGCCCCGATCGATTGGCGCCTGGTCTTCCTGATCTCGGTTCCGGTCGGGCTCTTCGGCACCGTCTGGGCGTATCTCAAGCTGGAGGAGAGGAGCAAACCGCGACCCGCCAGGATCGACTGGGGCGGCAACGTCACCTTCGCCCTCGGCCTGATCCTGGCGATGGTCGCGGTCACCTTCGGGATCCGGCCCTACGGCGGCTCGGCTACCGGCTGGGAGAACCCGATCACGGTCGCGCTGCTGGCCGGCTCGGTCATCTCACTGGTCCTCTTCGCGATGATCGAGCGGCGGGTCGCCGAGCCGATGTTCCGGCTGCCGCTGTTCCGCATCCGCGCCTTCACCTTCGGCACCCTCTCGACCTTCCTCGCCGCCGTCGCCCGCGGCGGCCTGATGTTCATGCTGATCATCTGGCTGCAGGGGATCTGGCTGCCGCTGCACGGCTTCGACTACACCGAAACTCCGCTCTGGGCCGGGATCTACATGCTGCC
>OUNO010004852.1_pt2 | contig 18576 bp, 15 predicted proteins | sample 1779811 | NCBI WGS metagenome assembly OUNO01 (sample SAMEA3914804, study PRJEB12502) | metagenome | biome: forest; material: soil | place: Canada | collected 2010-06-25 | depth 0.3 m | reverse complement strand
GCTTCGAGCGCGACCGCGTGGCCGAGCTCGAACTCCACCTCCGCGCGCTCACCCGGACCGAGCAAGCGATCTCGCAAAATCAGCTTGCCCGGTACGTCGCTCGCGCCGAAGTAGAATTGCGGGGTGTAGCCGGTCCCGCACAGAGTCTTGCGGCCGCCCTCGCTCGCGCTGAGCAAGAAGATCTCGGCCGAGCCCGCGCGGTGCGCCGTGACGGAGCCGCGCGCGATCAAGGTTTGACCGCGCACGACTTCGCCGCGACCCACGCCACGCAGCAACAAGCCCACGTTGTGGCCGGCCACGGCTTCCGGGACGTCCCGATGGAACTCCTGGATGCCGGTGACGACCACCACGCGCGCATCATCACTGCGCCCGACCAGCTCCACCTCCTGTTGCAGGCGGAGCACGCCGCGCTCGATCCGACCCGTGACCACCGTGCCACGGCCAGCAATCGTGCACACGCCCTCGATGGGCATCAAGAACGGCGAGCTCAGGTCGCGCTCGGGCACCGGCACGTGTTCGTCCAAAGCCCGCACCAGCTCGGCAATGCCGAGCAGGAACGGATCTTCGCGCTCAGCGCGCTCCGCGGCCCGCAGCGCTTGCAAGGCCGAGCCACGCACCAAAGCGACGTTCGTGTAGCCATAGTGCGCGAGCATTTCCCGCACTTCGAGCTCGACCAGCTCGAGCAGCTCGGGATCCGCCACGTCCACCTTGTTCACGAACACGACCAAGTGCGAGACACCGACTTGCCGCGCCAAGACCACATGCTCGCGCGTTTGTGGAGCGATGCCTTGCGAGCCATCGACCAGCAAGATTGCGCCGTCCATTTGCGAGGCGCCCGTGATCATGTTCTTGACGTAGTCCGCGTGACCGGGGCAATCGATGTGCGCGTAGTGCCGCACTTCCGACTCGTACTCGACGTGCGAGGCGTTGATGGTGATGCCGCGTTCGCGTTCTTCGGGCGCATTGTCGATCTCGTCGAAGCGGCGCGCACGTCCGCCATACAGCAGAGCGGTCACTTGCGTGAGCGCTGCCGTGAGCGTGGTCTTGCCGTGATCGACGTGACCGATGGTGCCGACATTGACGTGTGGTTTCATGAACATAACTACTACTGCTCTGCTTTCCTCCTGGGCCTTCGAGGACCATCCTCAGGCCCGGAACCCTGTGTCGCTGGTGACGCGGGACAAAACGCAAAAACCCCCTCGAGCCGGAGCCGGAGGGGGTCTGCGATGGCGCTTACTTCAGCGATTCATCTGCGCGACGACTCCGGCTTCCGACCGTACGAGTCCAACGACGATGCCAGCGAGGGCAGCGACTGGGACAGGGCCGAGAAGGCGGAGAACACGAAACGCATAGTGAACCCTAGGATAAGCATTTTCGAATCGACGGCAAGTGCGAATCACTCGGCGGGCGTGGGCATCGCGCTCGGCGTCGGCGCGGGCGGCGTCGGGCGCGTTGGGCCTTTGGCGCGCGTGGCCGCGCGCCAATCGGTGCGCCCGGTGACTTGCATCACGAAGAACAAGGTCAGAATGGCACCGATGGTGATGGCGAGCCCGGTGAAGCCTTCCCAAAAGAACGTGTAGGAGAACAGCACCAGGTAAAGCAGCTGAGCGATGCCCATTTCACGCAGCGCGAACTTCCAACCCACGAACAGCCGCGCGTAGCTCACCACCAAGAACACCGAGACGAGCGAGGCCACGCCGAACGAGGTCAGGATCGCGAAGCGGTCCACCATGTAGGCGAAGAGTAGGTGGAACGCGAAGAACGCGCAGCTCAGCAGAAAGTAGTGCATCGGGTGCAGCTCGTGGCCGCGTACCTGGCTCAAGACAGCGACCACGAAAAAGAAGAACAGCAGGGAAATCGGCGCGAAGAGCGTCACTTTCGTGGCCAACGGCCCGGGGTTCAACAGCTGCGGCAGCTCGATGCCGATCGAGCTGCTCGAGATCAAGCTGTCGAAATGCCAGGTGCCACTGAAGCCGTGACCGGTGACCGTGCGCGAGGTCGGGCTCAGCGTGTCGATCGGAAAGTCGACGTTCGGGAAATTGGTCTCGATGGTCATGCTCAGGTCGTGCACGCGAGCGCCGCCGTCGGCCATCAAGTAGCGAAAGCTCGACGTGCCGCGCGTACGGTACGCGATGTGAAACTTTTGGCGCTCGCCCGGCTCGAAGTGGCGCGTGAACACCGCGTCGGCGCCCGTGATTTGGTAGTCGACGGGTTGACCTCCTGCATCTTGTACGAGGAAGCCGTCGAAGCTTGCGCTGTTCGTGGCCACGGCGCGGCCGGCGTTCTCGGTCATCGTGCCACTCGTGTTGAGCGGGAAACGCACGGTGACGTCGTGCGCCGCGGCGCGATCGTTCAGGAACGTGAATTGCGCGTCGAAATCGACGCCGTACGTGGGAAACCAGATCAGCCCCTTGCGCTGCTGCTCCAGGGTCAAGCGCGCGTGAACGTTCGAAGCGTCGAGCAGCAGCGGCACGTCGACGCGGGTCTCGTGCTGCACGATGCGTTTCACGTTGCCTTCGGGTCGCTGTTCGACCGTTACCTCCTCCGTCTGGTCGATGCGTTGGTACACCGCGACTGGTGGAGCTTGCCGACCCGGCGGTCCCCAGAGCGCGTTCACCTGGTTGTTCAGACTGCCCGACAACGAGTCGGTGCGTAGGTTCAACGTCCCGCCGAGGATCAGCCACGCGACGGTGCAACCCATCCAAATCACTGCAATCGCCAAAAATCGTTTCACGAGCGCCTCCTGTACATGGACTCGGTTTCTACGCCGGGCATTGGGCAGGGCTGCGCAGACGCGCGGGAGGTTCGAGGGAGAAAATATGGAGCAAATGTGGCGAACCGCTGGCCGAACGCGCGCTCAGCCGAACGGATCGGAAAGCACCGTCAGCACGGGGCGCGACTCGCCGAGCGCACGCTCGAACAGCGACGGCTGCTCGGGGGCCGCGCAAATTGCGGCAAAATCTTCCGAGCTCACGCCGCGGGCCAAGCGCGCCGCGTACGTCTCACGGAGCAGTCGGAGGTAGTAGCTCACGTCGTAGTCGCGCGGATCCAAATCCGCGGCGGGTGCGGCGCGCGCGTCTTGCACGTCGGGGTCGGCGAGCAAGCCCGGGCGACCGCGTTGCTTCCGATACACGCGGATCCGCTCGCCGGGCGCCCAGTCGTCGTGGCCATTCTGGAGCAGCGCTTCGTAGCTGAGCTCGCGGCGCTGCGCGCGCGTGGCCAGGTACTGAGCGGGGCTCTTGGTCAGACGCACCCGCGCCGAGACGTCGAACGTGGTCAGTGCGCGTTGGCGGAGCGCTGTGCCGGTGGTCACGTAGGCCTCGCGCACGCCTAGCAAATCACCGCGCAACAAGCAGGCGATGGCGCGGCGCAAGAAATCTTCTCCAAAGGGCTCGGCGCGACTGGAACGAAAAGCCACGCCGCGCAGCACGAGCGGCCCAGAATAAGGCTGCAGCGCATAATTCTTCGGCTCGTGCGAGAGCATGGCCGCATAGCGGCCGTCGAACTCCAGCTTCACGAGCGGCGGCAACAGCGCCGCCACCTCGGCCACGATGCGTCGCTCGTCGGCTTCGCTCGCGTCGTCGGGCATGGCGAAGTACACGCCGTCGGTGTCGGCTTCGAGCAGCTGCACCCCGCGCGCAGCGAGCTCTTGGCACAACAAGCGCAACACCTCGCGACCACGGCGCGTCACCTCGTTGGCCGCGTGCACGTCAGCGAAGCGCGTCAGCCCGACCGCGCCCATGTAACCGTAAGCCGAGTTGACGACGAGCTTCATCGCGGCGCTCACGGCCTCTTGCGTGAAGCGCTCGTCTGAGCCGCGCGCTGCTGCGCGCGCTCGCGCCTTGGCCGTCAGGCGCTGCTCTACCAAGCGATCCACCAACGCCAAGAAAGCGCCCAATCGGTCGCGCTTCGGGCCGATGCCATATTGGCGCATCAACGACGGATACAGGCTGGCGACGTCCGCCTTGACGATGCGCTCGGCCACTCCGCATGCGAACAAGTGCAGCGCGGCGCCGCTGTGCTCGGTGCCGTCACCGAGTGCGTGTGCCGGCAATGCGGCGCGCGATCGCAAGTAGGCGCGCACGAGCAACGGATCCAAGATGCCCGTGGCCGCACCCGCATCGGCCAAGCGCTCGTAGCGGCGCGGCACCATCTGCGCGAGCGCGAACGCGGCACCGCCCAGGAGCCGCGCCAAGCCGGCTGCCTCGGTCACGTCGTCTTTGGCGTAGCGGCGCACGCGCTCGGGGTCGCTCAGAAACACTTGGTGCACGCGCGCTCCGGGGATGTACTCGCGCTCCTCGCTGTTCAAACCGAAGTGGCGCGCTACGGCTTTCAAACCGTGGCCGGGTAAGTCGCGCGCAGAGAAATCGTGGCGGCGCACGGCGTCGAGTGAGTCGATCAGCTCGCGTCCAGGCACGGAGTAGCGGGAACGACGCATCGCATCCTTGCGCTGGCCGTCGGCGCCCTGCCCGAGCACGGCACCGCGCGCTGCAGGGCGCTGCTGCAAGCCGGGCTCTCCGGTGCGCGCCAGGAGCAGCGTCACGCCCAGCCGCTGTGCGCGCTGCGCCAGAAACGGCAGATCGAAGCCATGCAGATTGTGATTCTCGATCACGTCGGGATCGGCCTCACGAATTCGGGCGCACAGCTTCTGAATCAGCTCCGCTTCGGCGTTGTCGCCGTCGCCTTCGACCTCCAGCGTTTCGGCGTGGCCATCGGGATCGCGCAGCGCGACCAAGAAGAGACGATCCCGCGTGGGGTCGAGCCCCGTGGTCTCCAGATCGAACTGTAGGCGTCTCAGCGCGTCGAAGGGCAGACCCTTGAAATAGGTCCGGCCCGTTGCGACTAGATACTGTTCCTCGGGCGGGAGCGCGAGCACGCGCTCTGCGCCGAGCTCGCGCAGGTGTGCCACGGGTCGCCCCAGGCGCTGCCGTGCGCCGTGCAGCACCGCGCGGCTCAGCGCGCGACCGTCTTGCGCCCGGACCACGAAGCGCAGCCCATTCGCTCCCTCGAGCTCTTCGTAACTGACCGAGCCGGACGCCAAAGCGTCTCGCTCCGGGCGGAGCCGCGGCCCCAGGTGCTCGAGATCGGTCAGTGACTCGAGCAGTAACCAGGGCCTGAAAGAGGCTTCCTCGCGCACGAGCACACGGGTCTCGGCGTCGCGGCGCCAGACCAATGCGCGGCCTTCGGGCTCGGCCCAGACCGAAACGATGCCCGGTGTCGGATCCCACCCCCACAGCCAATCGTCTTGAATGCTCACGCGCCGACGCAACGTAGCACTCGGGCCCTAGAGCCCTGAAATGCCACCGAAACACGCGGTTTTCGAGACTGCGCGGTGCACCTTCGAGGCGTCGCGTTTGTCACGTGCGTGGCCAAGTGCACCGCTCCGAGCTCGCGAACGGGCGCTCGCAGGGCATACAGGGAGCAGAAGCGGCACGGAACGAGATTTGCTCAGAGTCCGCGCATGCTCGCGTCACTTCATGCACCGCCGCTGCTGTCGGTGCTCGCCTTGCTTGGGATCGCTCCCGAAGAGACCGGTGATTCGTCGTTGTGGTCTGCGCTCGCTGGCGTGCTCCTGATTGGGGGCGTGCTCTGGTTGATTGGTAAGGTAATGCAGTCCGACCCGGAGCCGCCGGCTTCACGGCGCGTGACACCGGTGCCCGCGAGCGCACCCCTGTCGCGGCGCATTCCCCGGCGTGTGATCCTTCTGCACGCCGTGACACCGGGGCAATCACGCCACGAATACAACGTGGGCGACCAGTGGGGCACGCGTGGCACCGCGCTGGTGAGGGCGGCCTAGCTGCGCACTCGAGGGCGCGCGTTCATGGCACGCGCTCATCTAGAACAGCTCCAGCGCGGACGCCTCGAGCACGTGCCCGCCGCTGCAACGCATGACCCTCGAACCGTCCGAGCGCTCGCAGCGACGCACCAAGTCCGAGCCGCACAGCGGGCAGGGGCGCACCTCGTGCGAACGGAGCGGGCGGTCGTGATCGCCCAAGGTGACCGGTTGGGAACAGCTGGCGCAGGCGTCGATGGGCCTCGTCATGAGCTGAACGTTTGATCAGTCGTGGCGCCTCGTCAATAGTTCGCGCAGATGAAGCCCAATCAGCCAAGCGAGAGGAGACCCGGATGTGCGGTCGGTACAAAGTGAGCACGCCGGGAGACGAGCTCTGGGAGAGCTTCGACGTTCACGGCGACGACATGCCGCCTTTGGTCCCGAGGTTCAATGTGGCGCCCACTGACTCCGTGCCCGTGATTCGCTCCCCACACCGTGGGGAGCTGCTCCGTTGGGGAATCAAGCTACCGAACCCCAAGGCCGGTGGCTTCAACGTCCGAGTCGAGAGCTTGGGAGCTCCCTTCTATCGCGACTCGATCCGCGGTCGGCGCTGCCTGATCCTGGCCGATGGGTTTTATGAGTGGAAGGCGCTCGTCGAAGCCAAACAGCCGTACCTGATTCAACGGGGCGATCGTCGGCCATTCGCATTCGCGGGCATCTGGGACACGGTCAAGCTGAAGAGCGGCGAGATCGTCGAGGCTTGCGCCATCCTCACCACGACGCCGCGCGGCGTCGTGCCGCAGGTACACGACCGCATGCCCGTAATTTTGCGACCCGAAGCCTACGCTCAGTGGCTCGACCCCCAGGCGCGCTACAAAGATTTGCTCGAGCCCGACGCCGAGAGCCTGGAGCTGTGCAAGGTGTCGTCGTTGGTCAATTCGGTCAAGAACGACGACGCTCGCTTGCTCGAGCCCATCGCTTAGTACTACTTGATCACTTAGTCGCTAGCCTGGGAAGTAGTGTTGAGTTCGCCTACTTCGGCGCCACCAGATCGGGCCGCGAGTCGTTTTGCGGCGGCGGGTTCCCCATCGGCTCGTGGGGGTTGAGTCCGCGCGCACGGCATTCACGACTGCTGTCACCCAAGCCCGCAAACGCGCCGCACACGTATTCGGTGCTCTGATCGCAGCCGCTGGCTCGATACACCATTCCGCCTTCGTCGGAGACCGCCACTCGATCCGCGGGGCAGCTCTGCTCGCGCGCGAAGCGCGCCTTGACGCGCGAAGAAGTCGTGGAGCAGGCGCTGACGCTGCCGAGCACGAGGAGCATCAGGCTTGTCGAGAATATCAGCTTGGAGACGCGCGCCATCCGTAGCAATCGCTCTATCACGACCCGATACTCTGGCGCACCCGCCCCTGACTCGGGCGGTCTGGCACCTGCAACGGGCTCGGCGTATCTTCCCGGACTGTGTTGCCTGCGCCTGAAATCGAGCCTTCCGCGCCGCTTCCCCCATCGAAGCTCGCGCTGCTCGTCGTTGGGCTCGTGGCCCTGGCCGCGGGCGGCCTGAAGCTGGGTGCGGTGCTCTCGGGCACGAAGGCCACGCCTGCTGCGTCCGGCGGCGCGCTCGCTGCGTCGGCCACACCGGCCATCGTCGTCGTGCCGACTGCATCGGTTCCGCTCGAGGTACCTGCGCCGAGCGCGTCACTCGGTGTCGCGCCGAGTGCGAGCGTCGCGCCGCGCAAGCCGAAGCCAGCGCGCGTCGCGCCCACGCCGCCCATCACGATGTCGGATTTCGGCGGGCGGCGTTGATCGCCAGCACGCGACGAAACCTGCGCGTCACGATCGCTGCGAACGCACTGCGCGCGGCCGCTCTCGGACTCGCTTCCGAAACAGCAGCGAGTGCGCGCCGTCGCTGAACGCTCCCGGCGCGTGAGGCGAGAAGGCGCAGCTCGACGCGCGAGCGTGTACGTCGCTAATCCAAGAGAGTTAGATCTCGCGCAGAGTCGACGTAAACACGCACGACGTGAGGCGTATCCGCACGTGTGAACGACGCGTTTCGCGTGCGCTGCGCGAAGCGTCGCGAGTGAGGCGCATGTTTCGCGCATGTGGAGCGCAGAGCAACGCGCGCGAAAAGAGTCGGTGTCAGAGCGTGCAGTGATTGGAAATAGTCGACACGCATCCGCGGCAATCGGATCGCGATTGCGACCTTTTGTTTTGACGCGATGACGATCGGTGCGTTACATCGAAAGCGATCTCATCGCGTGTTCGTGCTTCGCGTGTGGGCGAGCAACGAGCATTCGGTCGCGCGTGCCTCGAGCACCTCTCGTGCTCATTTGCGCGTGATCGAGCGCTCTTGCTCGTTTGGTTGGTCTTCCCATCATTGGGCATTTTTGCCCGGAGGGTCGTATGAAACGACGAGATTTCCTGCGTGCTACAGCGGCTGGGGGGCTTGCTGCAACCGGTGCATCCGCACTGTGGTCGAGTCGCGCCAAAGCCGAGCCCTTCGGTGACGTGCCCTCCGAATACACCAGCGTGATGCTGCCTGCGAACGTGCAGGCCAAGAGCATCCTGGAGGTGTTCATGTACGGCGGCGTGTCGCCGTGGGAAACCTTCTACGCTTCCGACACCAAGGGTAAAGCCAGCAATACCTGGCTCTACACGTTCTACGACCGCACCGTAGAAGCCTTGAGCAAGTGCGGCTACGACGCGACCGCTCCAGTCCTGACTCCCTTCGCCAAGGATTCCGAGGGCGCTCCCGTATTTCTAGGCGGATTTTTGAAGCCGATCCTCGATCGCGCCGACGTGTTGTCGCGCATGCGGGTCGTGATCAATCGTCACGCGCTCGAGCCGCACGAAGCGGCGATTCCCCTGGCCATTTCCGGGCGCACGCTCGGCTCCCCATCGATGGCGAGCCTGGGCGCACACGTGCAGCGCTATTTCGTCGATCATGATGACGGCACTCATGCCGCGCCGTTTTCGTACGGTTTCGCGACCGCTGGTGGGTACATCCCGACGGACAACGTGCTCTCGCTCGTCGCAACGGGCCTTCACCCCGGCTCGGCACGCCCCCTCCTGATCAAGGTCGATAACGTGACCCGGTTGAGCGCCTTGCTCGATCGCGCGAAGTTGGGCGAGCTCACCGAACGCGCCAAATACGACGCCCTGATGGACGTCTATTTCGAGCAATACCAAAATTCGCTGGTTTTTGGCGCAGAAGGTGACGCTCTTCGCTCGACTCGCTTCCGCGAGCTGAACCAAGCCGCTCGCTCGGTCGCGGCCTCCGACAGCGTGAAGGGCGTCCTCGATCCCTCGCTCTTCGTCAAGTTGCCTGGCGCCGCGTGTGGCGACACGAACCAAATCAACGTCCCGGCGATGAGCCTGCGGCTCGCGACGCACCTGCTCACGCACCCGACCTCTCCGGCGAAGCACTGCTGCGTCATCGACACGGGTCTCAAAGAGGCCGACGGCGGTGGCGGCTACGACACTCACCACGAGATGTCGTTCACTCAGTCGCGCAACTTGAACAACATGCTCAGCAATCTGCTGGCGAACGTGAACAAGCCGGGCGAAAACGACCCCGCCAAGATCGATCTCGACAAGACCATGATCGTCCTGAACCAGGAGTTCGGCAGAGCGCCCGGGTCACAGAACGGCGGGCTTGGTCGCAACCACTGGCCCTACGGGTATGCGCAAGTTTACATCGGCGGCCCGATCACCAAGGACCAGTCGGGCGTCTACGGCGCAATCCCCGAGAGTGGGCAAGCGAGCGTCTACACCACACCGACCGAGAACCGCGTCGCGGCACTGTTGGCGATGGGTATCTATCCCTTCGATTCCGCGGGCTTCAGCAATAGCGATATCCAGGGGCAGACGGATAACGGCAAGGCAATCGCCGACGTCAGCAAGCGAATTTTGGGGTACGCAGTATGAAACACTCAATCCTATTGGGTTCGGTGCTCGTGTGCGCGCTCGCGCTGGCGGGCTGCGGCAGTGACGACAACAAGGGCACTCCCGGCGCGGCGGGTGACGGCGCGAGCGGCGAGGCTGGGGCAATCGAGACCGGTGGCAGCCAAGGGGTCAGCGGCGCACCGGCTCGCGCAGGCGCAGGCGGCTCGCTTGCCGAGGCTGGCGATGCGGGCGCACCGGACATGTCCGAGGGTGGGGAAGGCGGCGCCCCGCCCGAGACCACCGCAGCCTGGTACTCCTGCCAGTCTTCTGATCAGGCCTTCGTTCGGCGCGCGCTGCTCGGGGTGCTCGGGCGCCGCGCCTATTCGCAGGCCGAAGTGAATCTGTACACCGACATGATCGCGCAGATCGACGAAGCGGATGGCTTGACCGACCAACAAAAGCTCGCCAAACCCGAGACTGCGCTGCGCCATTCTCGGCAGGTCGTGCTCGAAACGCTCTTCGGGCAGCCCGGCTACGCCAAGCACTGGGCCGATCTGTATCGCGATTTCATCAAGGTGCAGCGCGTCGAGGAGCTGGCCAACGCGGGCTGCTTCGCCACACCGATCAGTGAAGACCCGGTTGCCACGGCAACCTACGTTCGCGACCAGCCGGCGGGCAGCCCGGGTGGCAACGGCGAATTCTCGATGTACGACGTGATCGCCGGCTCACTCGCGCTGGATGACGTGACACCGATCTACACGGCGAACATCTTCGCCATGTTGAGCAAGACCTACTACGGCGCGAATGCCTTGCCCGCGGCGCTCGAGCTCACCCGGCGTCGCGACTTCGGTGCCTGGTTCGACTCAGTGTACCTGCATCGCGACGCTGTGTGTTTGAACTGCCACAACAGCGAGTTCTCGGTCACGCAAACCGATGACCCCAAGACCAATCGTCACTATCCGCTTGGCCCGCTGCTCGAAAAGAGCCTGTTCGGTGCCTCCACCGGTCCGGTTTCAGTGGGCGGCTACGACGGCGGCGACCGCATGCACGCTCCGCTCCGTTACGACACCTTCGTCGACACCTGCGAGAGCACCCAGCACACGCAAGCCGAGGCCGCGGACTACTACGGCGAGATCACGTGCGCGACGCCCGACGAGCCCGTGCACTTCTGCACGACCGAGGCGGTCTGCGAGACCGAGTTCAAGAAGCGCGGGCAGAGTAAGCCTTGGGGCTGGACCGAGGCTTGCGGAAAATACCTCTCCGAAGCGCAGGTGCCGGTGGACATTGCTGGCGTCGAAGCCAGGTTTGGCAACATCTCTGGTCTGCGATCGTCGCCTTGGGGTCTGTCGAGCTCTCTGCGTGCGGGCTTCGAAAAGCTGCGCGCGGAAGGCTTGGGCGCCGACGCTTCGGGTGAGGTCAAAGACCCCGACAAAGCGTTCGGCTACCTCGCTGCCATGACCATCGCCGAGAACGTTTGGCTCGAGGTGGTCGGCACGCCGCTCACGATCCCGACCCGTTTTCCTCGCAATGCGGCAGCTCGCGATCAGCTCCAGTTCTTGGTCGACGCCTTCGTCTCCTCTGGGTTCTCGAATCAGAAGCTGCTCGAAGCGGTGTTCGCCAGCCCGTATTTGAACATGGCCGCACCGGGCACGGGTTGCGGAGACGCCTACACGGCGCCAGCGGTATTCGATCCCTGGGTGATCGCCGATGCAGATCCAGTGAAACGCAAGAACAGCACCGCTGATGGCGTGGTGTCGCTCACCACACGCACTGCGTCGAATGCCATGTATGCGGCGCTCGGCTGGAACCGCCCGGACGCCACGCTTTTCCCAGACACCTTCCCGCTCTCCGATGATGATCCACTGGCCCCGACGATCCGCTCGGAACGCCAATTCCAAAGCGAGGTCGGCTTCTACCTGAAGAGCTCCGAGCCGGGGTTCCGCGGCTTCGATTTCCAAGCTCGGCTGGGTTGGGAAGATCGCTTCGCGACCTGCAGCAAGCTCCCTGGTGAAGACGCGCCAGATTTCATCGACGGCCTCGCCGCGTCGGTCGTCACGCCCGGCAAAGGCACGGCTCGAGACCTGGTATTGGCGCTCAAGGACCGCATGATTGGGCGCGCGGCGATCGATGACGCCAAGGAAAAGCCTGCACTAGAAGCGCTATTCGGTGGCTCAATCGATGCTGACGCGAGCACCCTGACAGGGGTTGGCGCGAGCCTCAGAAAGGTGTGCGGCGTCATCGCCTCGAGCCCGCAGTTCTTCCTCGTCGGCATCCCCCCTGCCGACGCGAGCACTGTGCCTGTTCTTACTCCGACTACCGCCGGCTACTCGGCGCTCTGCACCAGTGTCGCCGCAGGCCCACTGCCGGAGAAGGTCAGCATGACCTGTGCGGGCAGCACCGTGACCGTGAAAGCTCGCTAGCTCGTCGAGCCTTCATCACTAAAGCGTGCGCCTTGCCGGGCGCGTGGTCGTAGCAACCTCTAACGAACGGCTTAATCATGAAAATTAGAACGGTCATCGTCTCCGCGCTCGCGACTCTCACGCTATCGACAGCCGCGCTTGCTCAACAAGCTGGTGGAGGAGGCACGGGAGGCACGGGAGGCACGGGAGGCACGGCTGGCGGTGGTGGAACCGCCGGCGCGACCCCCAAGCTCTATTTCGATGACGTCACCGCGACGGCGTTTCCACCGGCTCCTTGTGGCGACCCCGACCATCCCTTCAAGCTCGGCTGCTACACCAGCTTTTTGGTCATCTCCGACATCGACGGCGATGGTGATCTGGACATCGCGTTCGCCAACGGCGGCGGCTACTACGAGCCCGACGACTACGACAACGACGCCATGTCCTACGTGTCCGGCAAGGAATCGTCGGTCGTCTACCTGAATGACGGACATGGCGCGTTCCGCGATGCCACGACCACTTCGTTCGGTGCTGCCGCGAGCCGCTTGCGCCAAGTGGCCATCGCCGACGTCGACGGCGACGGCGACATGGATCTGTATCAGCCGGGCGGCTTTGGCATCGACGACGACAAATTGTTCATTCAGACCGCGCCCGGCGTGTTCTCGGATCAAGCGTTGACGCACCTGCCGGTCGGCATGCGCTCGCACGCGGGGAGTGCGCACTTCGGCGATCTCGACAACGACGGGGACATGGATCTCGTGATCGGCGATTGGGGCGGCACCGATCCGTTGCATACCGATGGCAATACCTGGGTCTACATGAACGACGGCAAGGGCGTGTTCAGCCCTCAACCGGCGGACAGCGTGCCCCCGCCGATGGATTGGTCGGTCGGCGCTGGCCCGATCGACATCGACTTGGCCGACGTCGACGGAGACTACGACCTCGACATTTTGGTCGACCATCGCAATGGTCAAAGCCGTTTGTTCTTGAACGACGGTACCGGCAAGTTCACCGACGCCACGGATGGGTACCCGAAGAAGAACGGCCCGTACACTTACAACGTCGAAGCCTGCGACTTCGACGAGGACGGCGATCTCGATCTCTTGCTGGACAATGCGGGCAGCCACGTCAAAGGCCAGGGCAATACCTCACAGGTGCTCGTCAACGACGGCACGGGCAAATTCACGGACGAGACCACGGACATCATCAGCGGTGAGCCGAAGGGCGATGACAACGCCGTCAAGTGTGCGGACATCAATGGCGATGGTCACTACGACCTCGTGGTGGCGTCGCTCACCGCGTACGAGAAGCTGCTGATCAATGACGGCACGGCCCATTTCAGCTACGTCGAGGGTGCCTTCAACGGTCCGAAGGGGCTCGACTTCGATGATTCGACGCTCGGCATCGACATCGGTGACTTGGATGGCGACGGAAAGCTGGACGTCATCACGGGCCAAGGTGAGGGCACGCCGCGCGAGGATCGCATCTATTATGGCGCCGGGTCCACCGCGAAGGACGTCACACCGCCCAAGTTCCGCGGCGTCGAAGTGCCCACCGTGGCTCCGAACGCTCCCATCGTGATGCACTTCGCGGTCACCGACGCGTACACCAGCGAGACGGGCGAGGAGGTCAAGTCGGTCTACGCCTCGTACACCGTCGACGGCGGTAAGGCGCTCAAGGTTCCGGCTCAGTTCGTCGGTGGCGACTTGTTCCGCGTCGTGCTGCCGGCACAACCGCCGGGCGCCACGCTCAAAGTCACGCCGACCGCGGTCGATCGCGTCAACCTGACCGGCACCGCGCCCGTCGTCACGCTGTCGATCGGTGGTCTGGGTGAAGGCGGCGCGGGCGGCGAGGGCGGCGAGCCCGAAGCGGCAGCGGGCAGCACCGAGACGGCCGGCTCGAGTGGCAAGGGCGGCTCCGGCGCTAAAGGCGGCGAGGGGGGCAGCGTGACCGAACCCGAAGGCGGCGAAGCGGGCACCGCGGCAGGCAGCGGCGGAGCCGTCGCAAGTAGCGATGACGGCTGCGGCTGCACCGTCGCGGGTCGGCCGGCGAGTAGCCTGCCTTGGCTCGCGGGTCTCGGCCTCGCGTTCTTCGGCCTGCGTCGCCGCCGCGGCGGCAAAAAGAGCTGATTGGCTCAGCGGTTGGGCGCGGGCGGCTTTTTGCCCTGACAAGTCAGGTGAAAACCGTCCACGCCGCCCGTGGGCAACGGGCCACAGAAGCTGAGGCAGGGCGTGTCCGGGGGGAAGCAATCACACTGCTTGGCCACGCCGTTCTCGGGTTTGCACGCGGCGGGCAAGGGTCGGCAGAAGTGTTCGCCGGGCAGCTCGAACACGTCGCTCAGGTAGATTTCGCAGTAGCTGTCGCGCACGTCGCAGTAGTGCGCGCCGCAGGCGGCGAAGTTGGGGGGTTGCTTCGTGCAGCCGCCCATCACCGCGAGATCGACACCGGCGGCGGACGCTTTGCAGGTGTTGTCGTACACCTGACCGTCGCACCCGCACACGGGCGAGCCATTGTCCGCGCACGCGCTCGGCCGCAGGGAGCACGTGCCGGCGGCTTGGCCTTTCCCGCACAAGCCGGGATGAAAGAGACACAGCTCGTTGCTGGCGCAGCCGCTGTCGTCGTGACAGCGCCGCTCGGGCACGGGGGAGCGCTTACAAGCGAGCGCGAGCGGCAGCAGCAAGCAGAGCAGCGCTGCCGATCGCGACACGCTCATGGCTTCGAGCGACGGCGCGCGCGGGCACGACCGAGCGTAATGCCGGCCAAGGCGGCTGCGAGCAGCAGGCCGGAGTAGCGGGTCGCCGAGCGGTCGCCCGCGGCGCGGCAGCTGCACCCTGCGTCGGAGCCGGGATCCATCGGGTTCGAGCTTGCACCGCCGTTCGCGCCGCCGCTAGCGGTGCTCGCGCCCGCGCTGCCTGCGCTGCTCAGTGCGCCGCCGGCAGTGGTTCCCGCGCTGCTCGCGCCCCCTGCGCTCGTTCCGCCCGCGCTCGTGCCGCCATTGCCTCCCGTGCTCGCGCCGCTGGCTCCGCCGGGGCCGACCGTGCCGCCGCCTGCGCTGCCGCCGCTCGACATTCCCGAGCTGCCCCCACCGCTCATGCCGCCCGCTCCGCCACCGTTCGTGGTGCCGAGCCACGGGGCCACGCAATGCTTCGCCGCGTCGCAGCCGCACTCGCTCGGACAAGATGCGCCGCACGCGCCGCTCGCAATGGTGTCGTACTTGCCGGAGCGCAGCGCGTTCAGATCCGCCGCTGGCTTACCGTTGGCGATGATCGAGCAATGCGCGGTCGCAATCGTATCGATGTGCGCTTGGCTGCAAGTGTACGGCGCGTCGCTGGGCGTGCCGTCGGGTGTGTTGTTGCAGATCTTGCCGCCGCCGTTGGCGCCCGGTCCTTGCAGGAGCGGCAAGGCCGACTTGCCGAGCGCGAGGCTCATGTACGCGGCCACGTACTCCGAACGCTTCACGTCGGGGTTATTCACGCCCAAGCTGTCCCACTTCATGCCGTCGGCCTGTTGCAGAGCGAATAGGTGGCTGAAGCCGGCAAAGCCGTCGCCATTCGGCATGGCCAAGTACACGTTGTCGAGCGCCACGACTTTCGCGTCCGCGCTGTCGCCACCCGGATAAAAGCGCTTCTTTTGCGCGGCGGCGGCGGTGATCAGGTTGTTGTCGTTGTTCTCGGTGCCCACGGTATTCATGATGTGAAAATCCATCAAGTTGGGGAACGCGCTCTGATGGTCGGCCCACCAATCCGTCGGCCAACCGGAGCTGGCCAGGCCGGTCCAATCATTGATGGCCTCGTGCATCGCCAGCAAGTAGCCCCAAAAGCCGGTCGCCCCGTAGGCGTTGCCCACGAATGCATCGTAAGCCACGCCATCACCGAAGTGGTTGCAGGCCGTGCCGGTGTGCGCGCCGCCAGTCTGCGTGTCGAGCTCGAACTCGAAGATGTCCGGCGAGGGGATGTTGAACGTCTTCTCCAAGGTGGTCACGACCTTGTCGCCGTAGCTGCAGAAGGCCTTGGGTAAGGCATTTTGATGCGTGGGCGCCGTGTCTTGGATGCACCAGCGGGATTTGGTCATCGTCACGCCGTTGCAGGCCGTAGCGGGCGAGTAGCCCGCGCAGCATTGAGCGTGCGCTGTCAGTGCGGGCACCATCGCCCCTGCAAACACCGAAAGCCCAAGCAGTACCCGCGTTGCCTTGCTCATGACCCCGACAAAGCGCAGACGTGGCGCGTTCAGCTCAACAATCGTTCGAAAAAGTGCAGTTGCACGTCGAACGGAAGATTCTGCGGGCGATTTCGAAATGTTATTTCGCGCGTAGACTCTCTGACCCGTCGATGATCTCGAAGCACAGCGCCCTCGTGGCAGTCGGTCTCGGTCTCTGGCTCGGGCAGTTGGTGGCGTGTGGCAGCAGCGATGCGCCGCAGGCCAGCGCGGGGGCCGCGGGCACGGAGGGCCATGCGGCAGGCAGCGCGGGTGCGGCGAGCAGTGGAGCGAGCGGGAGTAACGCGCAGGCCGGGCAGTCGAGTCGCGGCGGCGCGGGCGGTGCGCCGCTGAGCGGCGCGGGCGCAGGCGGCGCGAGCGCGGCGGGGAACGGGGGTGCAATGGCGGGCGGCGCGGGACCCGCGCAAGGCGGTGCACCGAGTGCTGGTAGCAGCGGTGTGAGTGGCAGCGCGGGCGGGGCACAGGGCGGCGCGGCACAAGGCGGCAGCTCGGGTGGCGGTACGACACTGCCGGCGAAGATCGTCGCAGGTTACTACCCGAACTGGACCGAGTCGCCGGTGCGCATCAAGGACGTGAACAGCCACTACAACCTGATCTATCTGTTCGCAGCCACGCCAGTGGGCGGCGCGCCGGGCAGCACGGGCGCGGTCACTTGGACAGCGCCAGGCAACGGGCGCGGCGCGGCGACGAACTTGAACGCGGACATTGCAACAGCGCGCACGACGCAGGGTCGCAAGATCATTCTCTCGATCGGCGGCGCCAACAACGGCATGAGCTTTCCGAACCGCACGAAGTCGCAAGCGTTCGTCGATAGCGTCGTCAGTTGGTACCAGAAGCTCGGCGGCTTCGACGGCATCGACTGGAATACGTTCGAAGGCAATCAAGCGCCCGACACCAGCGAGATGATTTGGATCAGTTTGGAGCTGAAAAAGCAGTACCCCGGCTTCATCATCAGCGCGCCGCCCGCGCCCTGGAACAGCGTCGACAAGACGTTCTGCTCGGCCATGGTGAAGGCGGGAGCGCTCGACTACGCGGCACCACAATATTACGACGGGCCGAACCTCGCGACGCAGTCGTACATGACGACCAGCGTCGCCGAGTGGGTCACGCTGCTCGGCGCGAGCCACGTCGTGGTCGGATTTGGGATTTGGGATCAGCCGAACTACATGGCCATCGGCGACGCGGTGAAGACGTGGCAGGCCGTCGCGGCGGCCGCGCCCGCGCTACGCGGCGCGTTCGACTGGCAGATCCACATCGATGAAGCGCAGAGCTGGTCGTTCGCGACGCAGATGGGCCCGCTCGTGAAGTGACGCCGAAGGCTGTGACGGCGTGGGGCGTGACGGGTGACCATCACACATGAAAAGAAGGATGATTGAGGGGTGCCCCGTGCGGGGAGCGGCGGAGTACAGGCCGGCGTGCTGCGCGCGCCGGGCGCCCCAAGCGTCGGCCTGCGGCCGCCGCGGGGCGCCTACGGCGGAGTGTGTCGATTGACGGGCGCGCTCCGCGCGCGGGAGATCGCGTGGGCGGTGGGGTGCGGCGGAGAAGTGCTATCGGCGCCGAGAGTGCGGGCAACAAGGGAGGGGAGAGACGCACGGTACGGCGCGGGCGGCGTGGATGCGACGAGGTGCGGCGCGGGGCGGCGCGGGGCGCAGGTGGTTCTGGTCCACTCGCCGAGGGAATGTTGGGGCGACGGGTGAGGGGGTGGGCGGCGCGTTGTGCGTACGATTCGTTGATTCCGCGTTCGTGGGGCGCGGGGAAAAGGCGTGGCTTGGCGGAGCGGCATCAACGAATCGTCCGCCTTGGGGATAGTTCTGATTTGTTGGGGTTGGGCGAATGTCGTTGACACGAATTTGGGGCGACCGTTGCGTGGGCTCGAGGGGGTGCGCGATTTCGATCGTGGAGGCAGCTATGCGACGCGTGCTGAAGCGATCGCGTGTCGCTCGAGTTGAAACGCGTTCGGAGGCTTAAAACGGCTGTGGTGCGTGGTTTGCGAGCTCGAAATTTCGCGTGATATGCACTTGGGCATGGATCAACGTTATCGATTGCGGGGGTTGGGTGATGACGATCTGTTGCGTGCGCTGTCGTCGTTGGTTGCGCGCGGCAATCTGCTGATGGCGGAGCTGTTGGCGCATCTGGCGGAGCTCGATGAGCGCGAGCTGCATCTCGAGCTCGGCTATTCGTCGCTGTTCAAGTACTGCGTCGAAGCGTTGAAGATGAGTGAGCCTGCGGCGGGCCGGCGCATTGCGGCGGCTCGGGTGTGTCGGCGGTTTCCGGCGGCGTTCGAGCTGGTGGCGTCGGGCGCGT
>OUNO011322915.1_pt1 | contig 18641 bp, 17 predicted proteins | sample 1779811 | NCBI WGS metagenome assembly OUNO01 (sample SAMEA3914804, study PRJEB12502) | metagenome | biome: forest; material: soil | place: Canada | collected 2010-06-25 | depth 0.3 m | reverse complement strand
GTTCGCCTTTGCGCCGGCGCCCCTGAGCACGAAACGTCTCCGCTGCTTTGCTATGAGCGCAGCGAGCACCTGCTTGGAAGAAAACTTTCTGTCGACCAGCGCGTGAACCTTTGTTCGGGCGCACCCGAAGACGCGATTTCGCCGCTTCAGTGCTTCAGCCGTGCCGAAGCCATCAAAGGTGCGAAGCTCAGCGACGACGACAAAGTTCACATCTGCGCGCGAAGCGGCTAGCCCGCGATCTGTGTATGATTTCGAATCATCTTTTTCCAGTAGGCTGAGGCCGTATGCCTCGCTGCTGTACATTCCTCTGCCGAAAGCCCGGTTGAGTCCCGATAGATAACGGGCGCCATCAGCTCGCTTCGTTTCTCTCGATGATCGAGTCCTAGATAGTGACCGAGCTCATGGGCGAGAAGATTTGAATTCCAGCGTTCCGGCCATTCAACGACGATGCCGTGATCTTCCGTGCCTGGCATCGCGGTCCATGCATTGGCTCCAGTTTTACCCAAGCTCTCTTTGCGATCCCATGGCTTGGTCACCGCAATGAGCATGGAGTTTTCCTGTTTCAACTCACGCCTGATCTTGAAGAGTTCACCCAGCGCAGCGGGCGCTCGATTCTGACGTGGGCTATGTTCAGCTTCGGCCACGACAAACTGAGGCTCGAACGCGATTCCGCAACTCGCCCAAATCGAATTGATCCCTTTGAAGAGCTCCTGAAGCTTGGTGTTCGATGTTTCAGCAGGCGAAAGGGGTTGATCTGCCGGAACGTAAACCACGTACCGAATCCCCAGTCGCAGGGTCTCGTGCTTGGACGCAGGAATGACCGAGGCGAATGCCGTCTTAGAAACGAGAAGTACAAGAAGTCCGAAAAAGCCCATCTAAAATTCCCCGTAAACGAGGGAAGAGTGTGACAAATACCCGCCCCCGAGTGCAAGCTCAGGATATGGGCATGCGGCTGATGCCAACTCTTCTTTTCCTCATCGGGATTTCAGGATCCATATTGCCGTTCCTTCCGCTCTCGGTGGAATGGCCCGTTTCTTGGCTTGCGAACGCCGCGAGCATTTCTCCACTTCCGGGAATTTATTCGGGCGACGGGCAGAGGGAAGACTACCGAACTCGATTTGAAATCATCTTTGGAAAGCCAGGAGAGCCCGAGGCTCGTTGGGTGATTCAAGCTTCTGAACTTCGGAAGTGGAACCTAAGCGTTTTGGGACTCAGATCGTGGGTCACCCCATTACAGGCGTTTGCTTTGGAGTCAGAGGAACCTGCCCAGATGAGTCGCTGGGTCGAAGAAGCATGCTCCTTAAGAGACATTCAAAAGCGCCTAGGTTTGAAGCGGCCGGCCACTCGAATTCGCCTGCTCGCAATCGACGCGGCCGACAACACCATCGTTCGTGATCAGGAATACGAATGCAGTCTCAGATAATCCGAATCCTACGGGCGCTCCATGCATGGGCATTTCTCGGACTTTGCCTGCCGATCGCTTTGCGAACAGGCGAATACCTACAGACGTCCGTCGACCCAGGGCATTCGCCGGCAGAAGATCTCTGGTTCATAGCACTCATCAATCCCTTTCGAAGCATGGATCCCACCAAGGGATTCATTCGACTTTGGATTGCGATTCTATTGGTCGGAACATTGGCCGCTCAACGTCATCGGTTCAAATGGGTCATTCTCGTCCCATGGATGATGCTGCTTTGCCTCGTCGACTTCCACGGATCACTCAACGACGTCAGCCTGGGCTTCTTGGGCTGGATGACCATTTCTCTCGCATGGATTCATCCAAGTGACTGGAACCTTCATGAGAAACTCAAGCGCTACACCCCGGTAGCTTGGGCCGTTTTTGGTCTCTCTTACACTTCAAGTGGCTACTCGAAATGGGCCCTCGGTCCGAGCTGGCGAAGTGGGAACGCTCTCAAATTCATCATGGAGAACGATCTCTTCGCCCGACCGATCTTTACTCTATGGATCGCGAAAATGCCTGAGTCGCTTCTTCACGCGTTGACTTGGTCTTCACTCTTTATTGAAATCGCAGCTCTGCCTCTCGTGCTCTGGAAAAGAACACGGGCGGTGACTTGGTTCGCGCTTTCATTCTTACAGCTCAGTCTCGCACTCTTACTCGATTTCGGAGTTCTCAATTGGGCCGTGCTGCTATTTCACGCGTGGGTCGCTGGTTGCGAGCTCGCAACCAATCCGCCGCATTGGCTTCAAACGTCGAGACGGCATTCGGCTGCGTCGCCCTGAAGATCGACGCATTCGCCTTGATCATCCAAAAGCTGCCCCTGGCAGCCTGAGATATCAGACGGAGTCTCTTTGATCGTGCGGTAGAAGTCCGCTTCCGGCCAATAGTCATATCCGCAGGCGGTTGGGGTTGCTGCAGACGCGAAGAGTGGAAATGCAATCGACGAGACCAACAGGGCAGATGCGATGAGTTTCATGCCTGGAGGATATCGTAGCCGCTTGGTTTCTGTAAACGTGCGGCGCGGCAGAAAATCCCCCGATACGTGTCGAAAAAATGACGCCATTTAAAGCCGCTCAAAAGAGATACAATGGAGACATGAACTTGAAGAATCTCGCGATCTCGTTCGGCTTGGCGTTCCTCTCGACCCAGAGTCTGCTCGCTGCCCAAAGTGATTGCTTACAAACTATCGAGAAGGGCACCTCCACCGGTCTTCCTTCGAGCGTTCAAGCGAAGATGAAAGCCGACAAGCTCTCCGCGAGCGCTGCGATAGCAAAACTTCGGGCAAGCCATGCGGAAGAAGGCCGGGGAGACTACACACTCTCCCAAGCTGACCTCGCGACTTCCGTCCTCTATTTCAATCCTCTGAAGAAACAGTGCGTTGACGTCCCGCTTAGTAGGACTGCCTACGGGAAAGACATGGCTCGGCATTTTGCCTACATGAAGCAACATGGAACTCAGCTCGTAGTTGTTCCTGTGGCAAGTCGGGGAAGCTGGCTTCTTTCCATGAACGCCCAGACAAGAATTCAAACATGGAACGGCTTCACGCTCGCTCTTCGTGCACGCGTCTTCGATCAAGGAACCGTGGGCGGATATAACGATCTCACGCGTGAACTGATTGAAGTCGTCGGCATCGCCGGTCTTGGTGAGAAGCCGATGGGTGAAATTCTCTCCGTGACTTCTTCCAACGCGGGGAAAGCAAAACGAGCACGCGAAATTCAGAAGCTTCTCAAAGAAATGTACGACTTTTGAGAGCCGACTCTCTTTCATCCGAAGTTAAGGGCGTTTTCGCGGAGATTGATACGGCTACCCGCGATTTCGCTCGGATCTCCGGTCTTGCTTGTCCGACTGACTGCGGTCATTGCTGCGAATCGCCGACCATTGAGGCAACAGTGCTCGATTGCCTGCCGCTGGCACGCACTTGGATTCAAAGAGGAGAGGCCGAGAAATGGCTCAAATCTCTCCGCGAATGGAACGACCAAGGAAAGACCCGTTGCCCGGTCTTTCAAGGCGCATCGGACTCGCGCGGCCGCTGTACCGAATATCCAGACCGAATGTCCGTCTGCCGTCTCTTCGGATTTGCCGCGGTGAGAGACCGCGAGGGGAAAACTCAGGTCGCCGTATGTTCAGTCATGAAACGGTCCCCAGACCTGATCGAACGGGCGCAGCGCCACTCCAAAGCCGCGCCGCTTTTTGTGGCGTTCACACTGAAGCTTGAAGCGATTGATCCCACGCTTGGAACGGTCCCGATGCCGGCTCCGCAGGCAATGCTGCGAGCCCTAGAGTTCGCGTGGACCGAGGCCCTCTATCAGTCGCCGACTTCCACCTAAGCCCTTAAGTACTTCACGCGCCGCTCGCGATCCGCTTTGAAGGGCCGCTTCCACCGTGCCTCCGACACCGCCTTTTTCTGTGGCTTCGCCGGCGAAAAAGAGTGTTCCACGAAGAGGCACCGCAAGAGCGAGAGGGGCTTCCGAAGCGCCCACTCGTAAATAGCTATAAGCTCCCTCGGAATAGGGATCTGCCTGCCAATCATGCCAGTGAAAGCCCTGAATCAAATCCAAGACAGACTTTCGACTGAGTCTGAGCATGCGCGCAAGCGACGCTGCCGCTTGATCTCGCAGTTCAACTTCATTTTGATCCGATAATTCGAGTGCGACGGGCCCACCCGTCCAACCGGTTAGCATCGGGCGTTTTTCAGGAGCTGCTGTCCACCAAGTGGGAAAGTGTCGTTCACGTGAATGAATAAAGCCTGCATCGCGTCCGAGGATCTGTTCCCAAAAAGGCTCATGGAAGGTCACGAGGACTTTCACGACTGGACCCGAGATGATGCCGCTCAATGCCCGAGCCTTTTCTCGGAGGCCGGGTTGAAATTCGATCCTCTCAAGGGCTCGCGGAGGCGCCGTGACGATGAGAGCTTTGCCTTCAAAACTGCGATGTCCCCCAGGTCCTGTATCCGTCCAAACTTGAATATGGCCTCGTTCCCAAAAAACTTTTTTTACGGGTGAACCGAGGAAGAGTGCACTTCGATCCTTCTGAAGGGAACCACGCAAGGCATCCGTAAGCGCTCCGTATCCGGCTCGAAGTCGCGTCGCTTTCATCCCTTCAATCTTTTCCGATTCCCGCGTTTCTTCTCCAAGGGCACGCTGACTCATCAGCTCGGGGCTCGCCGCGTGAAATCCTTCAATATAGGAACGTGCTAGACCGGCTTCGCGAGTGCTGAGCCCCATTGCGCGAAGGTGGGTCGCAAATGAGATGTCTTCGACGCCGTCAACGTCGGCACGCATGGCCGATTCGAGATGGCTCCAAAATCCATCGAGTCCTTTGAGCAGGCCATTTTCTAAAAACTCGTGCTTTCCCGGTAGTTCTTCGGTTTTGAGATCAAACTCTCGAATCAGCCGAGACGACTCGGGTGGGACTCCGTGAACAAACTCGGCACCCAATTCCATGGGAAAGTCGGTGTCCAAACCGCCTGGCTGCACTGTCAAAATGCGCCCGCCCACTCGTGCCCGTGCTTCTAAAATCAGGCAGCCTACTCCATTTCGATTGAGCTCGGCCGCTGCTGCAAGTCCGGCAGCCCCTGCACCGATAATCACTACATCGGCGCTCGCTCGTAAATAGGGGCGTCCCATCGAAAGATGGGTTTGCCACCGACGTGCCAAGCCAAAGCGAGAGGCTAGGAGTTCTGACGTCAGTCGGAGTAGAATGGGGTTGAGGCACTATGAAAACTTCCATTCTGGGAATTCTCCTACTCGTTTCTTCTCCCTCGTTTGCGAGCGCGAGAAACCATGTGAGCCAGCTATCGAAGTATCAAACCCTCTACTTCGAAGACGACTTTCTTCCGCAAGGAACGAATGCCGATCCCTGCTATTCAAAAAAACTCAGCTGCTCGAGATTTCCGGCGGCGTTTTCGACTGACGAATGTCCTGCCGAGCTCAAGATCGACCATCTCAAAGATCTTAATCGGTGCGTTTGGTCCGTTTACGCTGGCTACAATGGTTGGGACGAAAACAGTAAAGTAGCGTTCCTTCCCGAGAACGTTCGCATCGAAAACGGAATTCTTGAGCTCACTTTCGCAAAAAATCCGAACTTCAATCCTACGGCGCCAAAACTCTGCGGTGCTTTGGAAGATGAGCACTCCTCCTATCGCAGCACCAATTGTGAGTTCATCGGCGCCGGTCTTTTCACCAAGTACAAAAACAAAGAACGCCCCGGCGTTAATTTTCTTAACGGCCGGGTAGAGATTCTCGCCAAAATTGAAACTGACGAAGGTGGCGTTGCAGCGCTTTGGGCTTGGCCCGACGTCGCCAACAAGGGTTGGCCGTACCAGACGAAATCCGCTCACGAATCGCGCTCAGATAAGGGCGACCTCCTTTGGGCGCAGCACGGTGAAACCGATATTCTCGAGTCTTACTCAGACAAGAGCTCAGACTATCGAAAAGTCTCGCAGAGTTACCATAATTGGGTCGTTGGAAGCACCGTTGCCAAGGGCGAAGGCCATTCTTGGACTACAAATCATGCGCACGTTCGTTACAACAAGGGCTGGCACTGGTACGGAGTGGAAACTCACGCGGACAAGCTGATCTTCACCGTCGACGACAAATACGTCAGCACCATCAAGAATGAGGACCGCGCAAAGTCAGGGTTCAAGGGCGTCCGAAATCTTATCAACGATGCAGCTTCGTTTCTCATCATTTCGCTCAATTCGCGTAGCCTTGAGCCCGGCGTCAATGAACGCCTGCTAATCGACAAAGTTCGATTCTATAAATAGTTTGTGATATCGCCCGGGAATGCGGCTTTTCGGGGCGATCTTACTTTCTGTCGTTTTGCAGTCGGGTTCAGCCCGGGCATCTCTGAACTCCGAAGTTCTTGCTCGTATTCGTGATCGTTCTCATCAAGAGAGTTCAAGCGCGCTGATCATCAGCGAGGCCGGCACGATTCGCGTTCAAGAGATCGCAGAGGGAACCGATGGGAAGGCCATCACAGTTCAGTCCATTTCCAAAACGATCACGACTTTGCTTTATCTTCTCGCTCTGAATGAAGGGCGAGTGGCTAGTCTCGATACGAAGCTCTCGCGATGGTACCCCGCCATGCGAGAAGACTCGCGAAGCGCGATCACCGTCCGAAGTGTCCTGACCCACTCGTCTGGCTTCGACGACAGCGACAGCTATTGGGATCAGGCCGATCCCATGGCGTTTGCACTTCAACAGCAACCGAAGCGCGCTCCCTTCCAGTATTTTTCATACTCAAGCATGGCCTATAACTTCATGGGCGATGTTCTGGACCAGATCACGGGTGGCACTGAAGCATTTCTTGCTTCTCGTCTCTTTGCGCCGCTGGGGATCTCTCATTGGAGCTGGCGTCGCGATAACCAGGGGCATCTCCGCACGAGCGGTGGTGTCTTCATGGAGCCGCAAGATCTTCACCGGCTTGGCCTCTATCTCTTAGATGCCATGCAGCGTTCCTGGACAGCGCCACTTTGGGATTCTCGGCAAGGAACCTCTTCCTGCTATGGAACAGGTATTTGGGTTCTGCGCCCTGGCTGTGAACACGGAGATCCGACGGGTTTACGTGGAACGCCGAGTGACGGCTATTACGCCGCCGGTTTCGGCGGGCAATATATCGTGATCATTCCGTCTCTGAAGATCGTAGCGATACGCGCGCTTGATCTCCCCACAACCGGTGAGGACCTTCATCCGTTCAACGACTTCCCGATGCTCGTTCGTCGCCTAGGACTGTGAACTTTGGGTGGGTGATCCAAAGTTTTCCAGAGCTCTTGAACGTAAAGCCATAGCTGAAAAGCATGACCTCAGGCCCGACCAGCGCTTCGACTGAAACGTCCTTCCAGTCGTAAGTGCCAGTCACTGGCAACTCCGTCAGCAAGTTCCGTTTCCGATCTAGATCTTCCCCACGAAGTCGTAGATGCGCGGTCTGCTTTACACCCTGCGCTTTCACTCTTGCCGATAGGCGGACGCGCTGACCGGTAAACTCGCCGGGATCTGCGCAATGGATGAACTCAAAATTCCCCGTTAGGTTCGGTGTATTCGGCTCGACCACTAAGGTTTCGCCATCATCCGAAACGGTGAAATCATACTGTTCCGGATTTCCCACACTGAGAAACCAACCCTGCGTGTTGACGTCGCATCCGCGATGGCCCAGTACCTTAACTGTTCCAATCGAAGGACCGTCGGAAGTGGAGTTAAGCCGATTTCTGAATTTTGATTCGGAGTCCGAAACGGGCGAGACCGCCGTCGCCGGTGCGACGACCGCGAGAGTGTCTCTTTTATTTTTCCGTGGGTATTCCTCTTGTGCGCTCGTCGGACTGACCGGTCCGTCAGAAGTGGGCGAAGTTCCGGAACTATGAGCTACTAAGGATGGCGATCCCTGTTCGGAACGTGCCGAAGGTGCATTTACAACTGTCCCCGAAACCATGTCGGGTTGTTCGGAAAACCAGTAACGGATTCCAGTGAAAATACAGAGTACAGCTAGAGCCGGGATCAGAAGCTTCTTCATCTAAATGGCGGAGAGGGTGGGGTTCGAACCCACGATACGGTTTCCCGTATGCCGGTTTTCAAGACCGGTGCTTTCGACCACTCAGCCACCTCTCCGCTTTAGAATCAGCTTCTCCCCTTCACGAACAAAACCTGGAGCCCCGTCTAGATATCTATGAAGGGCCGCCGGAATTTCAATCGTTCCGTCTTCTCGCTGAAAGTTCTCTAAGATTGCTACAAACGTGCGGCCGACCGCAAGGCCAGAACCGTTCAATGTGTGTGCGAACTTGGGTTTACCCTGAGCTTCCGACCGATAACGGATACTGGCACGACGCGCCTGGAAATCGTCACAGTTCGAGCAGCTCGAAATTTCACGGTAGGTGTTCTGCGCCGGCAACCATACTTCGAGGTCGTAGGTTTTCGTCGCGCTAAAGCCCATGTCGCCGGTGCAGAGAAGAACCGTGCGATAAGGAAGGCCCAAAAGCTCGAGAACTTTCTCGGCGTCTTTGACCATCTTTTCGAGTTCATCGAAGGACTTTTCGGCTTCGACAATCTTCACCATTTCCACTTTTTGGAACTGATGCTGGCGAATCAAACCACGCGTGTCTTTGCCATAAGAGCCCGCTTCACTGCGGAAACAAGGCGAGTAGGCCGCGAAATAAAACGGAAGCTTTCCGGCCTCGATAATTTCGTCACGATAGATGTTGGTGACCGGAACTTCAGAGGTAGGGATCAAAAACAGATCGCGATCGGCGAGACCTGTTTTGAACAGGTCTTCTTCGAACTTGGGCAGCTGGCCCGTGCCGGTCATCGATTCGCGATTCACCAAAAACGGTGGAATCACTTCGGTGTAGCCGTGCTGGCCCGTGTGCAAGTCCAACATGAACTGGATCAAAGCGCGCTCAAGACGGGCTCCGGCGCCGAGATAGAGAGCGAAGCGTGCTCCGGCGATCTTTCCTGCGCGTTCGAAGTCGATGATGTCGAGAGCTTCGCCCAGGGCGACGTGGTCTTTCGGCTGAAACGAGTACTTACGTGGCTCGCCCCATTTGCGAACTTCGCGATTGTCCGTCGCCTCTTTTCCAACCGGTACGCTGGAATGAGGGATGTTCGGAATGCGCATCGCTTGATCCGAGAGCTGGGCCTCGATGGCTTTGAGTTCTTCGTCGAGCTTCTTGATCTGATCGCCAACCAAGCGCGTTTCCGCGACACGACGATCGGCCTCGGCAGCTGCGGCTGGGTCCGTTTTGGATTTTGCTTTGAGCTGCGCTATCTCGGCCGAAGCTTTGTTGCGTTGGCTCTTCATCGTTTCCGTTTGCATGATCAGCTCGCGACGAGATTTCGAAAGTCCGGCAAGCTGCGCGATTAAATCGGGCGAGGCATTCCGGTTCCGCAAAGCGGTTTCGAGTTCGGCGGACTGTTCTTGGAAGTAACGAGAATCCAACATGATCTAAGCGAACCTAGCACAGCCTTAGTACTTTTGAAACTCAGCGCGATCGGGAGCGTCAGGCTCCATCTCGAGGTACTTCTGAAAGGCGGTGTGGGCCGAGTTGAAATTACCCATTTCGCGGTAAGCCATGCCCATGCGTTTGTAGATCTGAGGATTGCCCGGGTCGAGGGCCGCGGCTGCTTCGAAAAGGGCCGCCGAGCCTGCGTAGTTTTTGAGCAAGTAGTTTGCGACCGCGGCTTGCACCTTGGCTTCCGGGTCTTTTGGATTCAACGCCATGGCTGCATTCAGCTGCTTCAGCGCTTCGTCGGGCACGCTTAAGGCGATCATGCTCTTACCGATGGCTACCAAGGTCGGCTGGGAGTCCGGGCTGTTTCTGAGCTCAAGATCAAACTCCTGAACCGCTTGGCGGTGATTGCCCGTCATCGAGAAGAGCTGGCCTTTGTAGAAGTGAATGAGCGGGTACTTCGGATACATGGCCGAGATTCGGTTCAGCTCACCCTCGGCGCTGCCGTAATCGAGCTTCTTAATATAAATTTTGTGCTTTTCGTAATAGCCCGACGCGTCATACGGGCTCCGATCAATGTAGGATTGGAGTGCGGCGATCGCGTTTTCCAAGGCGTTTTTGTCCGCCCCCTCTTTGGCTAGGTGGATCTTTGCTTGAACCTTCCAGGGGTAGGCGTAGTCGGGATTCGCGCGCATCGCTTGATCGACATACTGCTGGGCCGAAGCCCATTCGCCTTTTTGAGCCTGGAACTCTCCAATCGCTGCGAGAAGTTCCGCCTTGGCGCCGCCGAGCTTTTGAAGCTCTTCAATCAAAGTCGCTACGGCACGATTGACCGAGTCCGTCTCAGCAATACACTTGGCAATTCCGATGAGGGCCTCAGCATTACTCGGATCAAATCGAAGCGCCAATGCATAGAAGAAGGGCGCATCTTTGAAATCCTTGGCTTCCATCAGGCTTTTTGCGAACGCGATATAGACACTCGCATCGATCGCTTCACGAGCCATGGCCTTCTTATAAAACTGAGCAGCCTGTGCGGGTTGACCCTTGAGAGAATAGAGGTCGCCCTGAGCTTTATCTAAAATCCCCGGGTTAATCGAAGTGCCACGTAAATGGATGAGCTCTTTTTCTGCTTCTTCCCATTCATAGCCACGAATCAAAACGCCCAGATACTTCGCGGCCAGGTTGCGATTTCCGGGTTGGCGCTCAAGCGCGAGTTTATAATTCAGGCGAGCGTTGTGCGTGTCGCTCATCTGTAAAAACATATCGCCAATCTTCTCGAGAGGAAGCGCAGCATTCAGACTTGCCTGACGGGCTTTTAGAAACATCGTCAACGCGTCTTGGTATTTGTTCTCTTTCAGCTGTTTTTCGCCTTCGCCCAGAAAGAAATACATTCGAGCTTCTTTTTGAAACTCGGGCGAAGATTCGCCCAGCTTGGCCCGCAACGTATACATCTCGAGCAAGTAATCATGATCGTGAGGATCTAGTTTTACCGCGCGTTCAATATCGGCGAGAGCGAGATTCCACTTCTGGTAGAGGCTGTTGAGCTGCGAATGAAGGTAATAGGCGAGCGAAAGATCTTTGGGAGAAAGCAGGGCTGGGTTGGTTACAACGTAATCCAGATAAGGAGCCGCTTCTTTTAACTTTCCTCTTTTAGAAAGGATCTCGGCAATTCGAACTCGTGAACGAGCGTGTCCCTTCCCGAGTTGAATCGCTTTTTGATATTGGAGAATCGCCGATTCCGCATCGTTTAACCGCTCGGCAACGAGGCCGCGGTAATAAAAGAACTTGGGTGTTGGAATTTTACTGTCTTGCATCTGGCTCATGTAGCGAGCTGCGGATGCATAGTCGCCCTTTGCGTAGAGGGCGTAAGCAAGATAGAAAAACACCACTAATTCTGGGTTTTTTGCTGTTTTTGAGAATTCGACGATTCGGTTCTGTGCCGCTTCAGCGCGATTCGTAACCACAAAGAACTCAACGTCAGCAATTACGGTTTCGAGAAGTTCTGTGTTTTTTGCTCGAGACATCTCGATCAGTTTTGAAATGACCGTGAAATAGTTTTCGTCTTTGGTCGAGCTATCCACCAGGTTCAAGTACGACGACGCCAACATGGCCAGTGCGCGGACATTGTTCGCGTCGTTGCTCGCCGCTTGGAGTAGGTATTCCGCAGCGGTTTTATAGCCGACCACCGAATCCTGCGCATAGTACTGCATGCCCTGCAGGTAGAGCTTCATGCTGAGATCCGGATTGTTTCCCGAATCTGAGGAGACTGGGAGTCTTGGCTTTACGGATGCAAACTGGAAACTCTGCGCCTTTTGGTCGTCAGGAAAGAAGAACTCCTGCGCGAGCAGCCCAACCGCAGCCGCAATGACAGCTGCCCGAATCAGGCTCTTTTTATCAAGTGATCGAGGGTCGGGAATATTGACCTTGCCACCGAAGAGCACGATTCGACGCGCGGACGGTGGAAGTGTCGTGGTCGATGTTCCGGAAGCGAGCTGCGAACGATCAAAGACAATCGTCGTTTCTTTTCCAACGTTTCGTTCAGGCTCAATTTCAGGATACTCGATGCGTGTATCGGGCTCGGGCGGCGCCTCGGGCAGGCCGACAACACGAGTTTTTCCGTCTTCCTCGTCGGAGCCCGCAAATGAAGAATCGGCCTTGCCGTCATCATTAACCTCGCTGGACTCAGGGGCCTCAGGGGACTCGCGCGTCAGGACCCGAGTCTTCTCTTCTTCTTCTACCGCCTGCTGATCAGGCATTTCAACAGGAGCGGGGGGCGGGCTGAGGACCTGAGTCGGAGCGATGAAGACTTCGGTTTTTGCGACGGGAGGTCCCGGCTCATTCACAGGAGGGCTGTCGGCAAGCTGACCCGAGGCTTTTTTAACCAGGAGATCGGCGATCTCACCAATCGCGTTGATGTCTTCCCATTCGCCTTGAGGATAGCGACGCGCGGTCTCAACGCCAGTGATCTGGTTCTTCAGAATAAGAAGACGCAGGCGTTCCAGGTCGAGCGGACCCAGGACGCGGCCAGACGTCTGCTTAACCTTGAAGAGCTGTTCAGCTGACGACACTTCTCCGGCTATCTCTTACAGGCTGGTCACGGCTTTTTTCGCGACGGCCACCATCTTTGCAGGCAGAACACCAATCTGCAGAGTCAGGGCAACCATCGATGCCACCGCCAACGCTGACCAGCCCGAAACGCGCGACGATGGAGCACTTCCCACAGGGTCTCGCATGTACATGAAAACGAGAACCCTGAGGTAATAGTACACCGAAATCGCGCTGCACAGCACGCTGATCACGACGAGTGGGATTTCACCGGCTTGAACCGCTGAATAGAGAAGCAGGTATTTGGCCGCAAAGCCGGCTGTTGGTGGAATGCCTGCCATCGAGAACAAGAAGACTGACATCGCGAACGCAAGCCAAGGGCGACGTCTCGAGAGGCCAGCGAGATCCGGCAAATTCAAGCCGTGATCTTCGCGTCCTGCGAGCATCGTTAGAACAATGAAAGCGCCGATGTTCATGATCGCGTACGAAATGAGATACATGACGACCGGGGCGTAACCCAGTTCGCTTCCCGATCCCGTAAGAACGCCGACCAAAAGGTAGCCGGTGTGGGCAATCGAGGAGTAGGCCAACATACGTTTGAGATTGGTTTGAGTCAGAGCCACCAGGTTTCCAACCGTCATGGTGAGAACAGCGCTCACCCAAATGATGTCGTGGAAATGGGCTTGTACCGAAGCCGAAAGGCCTTTGCCGTAACCAACCGAGATGAAGACACGAACAAACGTCGCAAAGGCCGCTGCTTTCAGACCAGTGGTCATGAAGCCGGTAACCGGAGTTGGAGCGCCTTCGTAGACGTCTGGCATCCACATGTGGAATGGGACTGCGGCAACCTTGAACAAGAATCCCAAGATCACGAGCCATGCGCCTAGGGTGTAAACGCCAGTAACCTGGCCACCTTTTTGGATGAACGAAAGAACGTCGATCACATTCGTCGATCCGGTCGAGCCGTAGAGCAGAGCGGTTCCATAAAGAAGAATCGCAGACGCTGCCGAACCGAGGATGAAATATTTTATCGCGGCTTCGTTGGACTTGCGGTCCGCACGACGGAAACCAACCAAGCAGTAGACTGAGAGCGACATGATCTCGAGTGCGATAAAGATCACAATCAGATCGAGGGCCGACGTCATCAGCATCATTCCAAGCGCCGAGAAAAGCATCAGCACGTAGTACTCAGGGTGCTGGAGATTCTCGCGATCCAGATAGCGGAAAGAAGCCAGAATAGTCAGTCCAGCGGACGCCAAGAACACGATGTTGAAAACGTTCGAATAAACGTCCGAGACCATCATGTTGTTGAAGAGAAGAACTTTGTCCGCGTGAGTAAGATGAACCGAAGCGCAAATGCCTGAGATCGCCGTGGCGACCGAAATGACAAAAACTGGCCACTTCGGCGAAATCACCTTAAGCGCACTTAGCAAAAGCGCCAAAATGCTGCCGCCAAACACCCAGAAATAGGGGACAAGAACTTTGATTTGCTCAGGAGTCAGGGTCAAAAGTTCCGGACGAATCAGTGAAGAGCCGGGCATATCAGTTTCCTTGTACTACGGCGGTTTGACCGGCCGTGGAGCGATTCAGGAACCGTTGAATCGAAGGTTCCATCTTCTGGAAGAAGAAGTTGGGAGCGACGCCCATGAAAAAGACCATGAAGATCAATGGCAGCAATACGACCACTTCGCGGAAGCTCAGATCTTTTAGCTTTTTGTTTTCAGGATTGGTCACCGGTCCGAACATTACACGCTGGAACATCCAGAGCATGTAGACGGCACCGAAGACGACGCCGAGGGCCGAGATGACGGCCAAGCCTTGATTGGTTTTCCAGGAACCGAGAAGAATCATGAACTCGCCAATGAAACCGTTGGTGCCCGGAAGGGCAACCGACGAAAGAGTCATGATCATCAAAGCGATTGCGAAGAGTGGCATTACTCGTGAGATTCCACCGAAGTCTTTAATCTCGCGCGTGTGTCTGCGCTCGTAGATCATTCCGACCATGAGGAACAGACCGCCGGTGGAAATACCGTGGTTGAGCATCTGGTAGATCGATCCCGTTGCGCCGAGGGTGTTGAGCGAAAAGAGTCCGAGGACTACGTAGCCCATGTGACTAACGGATGAGTACGCGACGAGTTTTTTGATGTCCGGCTGAACCGTCGCAACCCATGCGCCGTAGACGATCGCGATCGCCGCAAGAAGCATGAACGGATACTGGTACAAACCAACAGCCTGCGGAAAGAGAGGGAAGGCGAAGCGGATAAATCCATAGCCACCCATTTTCAGAAGAACGCCGGCCAGAATCACCGAGCCCGCAGTTGGAGCCTGAACGTGTGCATCAGGCAGCCAGGTATGGAGCGGAAACAGCGGCACTTTGATCGCAAACGCGAGAGCAAAGGCTAAGAACATCAAACCCTGCGGAGAGAGGTATCCGCCACCTGCTAGCTTGAGCTTGTAGAGATCGAGAAGGGCAGTCGAATAGGTTCCGAACTGTGCCTTGTGCTGAACCGCGAGGTAGAAAATCGCGACCAACATCAGAAGCGAGCCGACCATCGTGTAGAGGAAGAATTTCGTCGCAGCGTAGATACGCTCTTTTCCACCCCAGATCCCAATCAGGAAGTACATCGGGATGAGCATCGCTTCCCAGAACACGTAGAAGAGGAAGATATCGAGAGCGACAAACGCTCCGAGCATTCCTGTTTCGAGCGCGAGAAGAAGGAAGTAGTACTCTTTGAACCGCTGCTCAACTGCGTTGAATGATCCGAGAATCACGATCGGCGTGAGGAACGTGGTTAAAAGAACCAGCCAGAGGCTGATGCCATCAAGACCGAGGTTGTACGAGATACCTAGGCCTGGAATCCATTCTGACATCTCAGTGAACTGAAAGTCAGCGCCACCCGCTTGGTACTGCTGATAGAGCAGAACCGACAGCGCGAACGTGGCGAGTGAGCCCAGAAGCGCCCAGACTTTGAGCGCCGTTTTTCCGGCATTACTTCCGCCCGGGATCAAAAGACCTACGAGGGCCCAGAGAAACGGAAGAAAGACGATCGAACTTAAGAGATGGCTCTCAATGCAGGCCATAGATCAGATACCCCACGGTGGCGACCAGGCCCAAAAGCAGCATGAACGCATAAACTTGAATCGAACCCGTTTGAAGAACGCGAACAGTCTGTCCGGTCCACATAGAAACGCGGCCAAAGCCAACAACGATGCGATCGATGACCGCAATGTCGAAGCCTTTCCAAAGACCCTCTGAGAGCATCTGAATCGGCTTAACGAAAACCGCTTCGTAGATCTCATCGACGTACCACTTGTTCTCAAGAGTCTTGTGAAGCCAAGCGAAGCGCTTCTTGAGCGACTCGGCTTTAGCCAGGTTCTTATAGAGATTGAGCGAGAAGTAGATGCCTAGTGCTGCGCCAGCAACGCTGACAGCCATCAGTACCCATTCCATGCTCTCGGCTACGTGCGATTCACCCACATGATGCGGGATCACTGGCTCAAGCCAGTGCGCAAGCCAACTCATGTGCGGGATTCCCATGAATCCGCCAATCGCGCTGAGAACTGCGAGAACCATCAGGGGGCCGGTCATCGACAGCGGCGACTCGTGAACGCCACCATTGCCGTGGGCCGGCTCATCCGAATGTGAATCATGATGCGCGTGTGGATGAGTCTCGTTGAAACGCGGCTTACCGAGAAACGTCAGTGAGAAGAGGCGAGTCATGTAGAAGGCCGTCATGACGGCTGTCGCTGCGCCGATTGCCCAGAGAATGATCGAGCCGTGCGGAGAGCTGAAGGCATCCCAGAGAATTTCGTCTTTCGAGAAGAAGCCCGAGAAAGGAGGAATTCCGCAGATGGCCAACCAGCCGACTGCGAAGGTCGCAAACGTCTGAGGCATTTTCGAACGAAGGCCACCCATTTTGAGGATGTCCTGCTCTTCGTGCATGCCGTGAATCACGCTGCCTGCACCCAAGAACATCAGCGCTTTGAAGAAAGCGTGAGTAATGACGTGGAAGACACCGGCTGTGTATGCGCCGACTCCGCAGGCCAGGAACATGTAGCCCAGCTGCGAAACCGTTGAGTAAGCCAGAATCTTTTTGATGTCCGTCTGTGCGATGGCGATCGTGGCCGCGAAGAATGCCGTGAACGCGCCGATCGCTGCTACTACGCTCAAAGCCGTTGGCGAGAGCGAGTACAGGAAGTTCAAGCGCGAAACCAAGTAGATGCCAGAGGTCACCATGGTTGCCGCGTGAATGAGCGCGGAAACTGGGGTCGGGCCGGCCATGGCGTCTGGAAGCCAAACATAGAGCGGAATCTGAGCTGACTTACCCATGCAACCGACAAACAGAAGCAGGCAGATCGCAGTCACAGTTCCAGCGGCGACGCCGGTTCCGCCTGCGCCCATGACGGCTTGTTTCAGTTGAACGAAGTCGAGTGTTCCGAACGTGGTGTAGATCAGGAACATCCCGATCAGGAAACCGAAGTCGCCCACGCGGTTTACGATGAAGGCTTTCTTGCCTGCTTTTGCTTTTTCGATGTCCTGGTACCAGTAACCAATCAGCAAATAGGAGCAGAGACCCACGCCTTCCCAACCCAAGAAGAGGATCGGAAGGGAGGAGCCGAGAACCAGCATCAACATCGCGAAGCAGAACAGGTTCAGGTAGGCGAAGAACTTGGTCGGCGACTCGTCATGCGACATGTAGCCAATCGAGTAGATGTGAATCAGAGTGCCAACGCCCGAGATCACGAGAGTGAAAAGGGTCGAAAGAACATCGACTCGGAAGCCCATGTCGAGATTGAAGTCGCCTGCCTTGATCCAAGAAAAGGCGACCTGCTCGATCACGCGATGAGCTTCTTCCATTCCTTGGAGCTGAAGGAAGGTCATCAGCGAAATAACGAACGAAGCGAAGATGGCGAGAGTCGCGATCACACCAGGAATGGTGGAGCCGGCCTTCTTGGCGCCGGGACGAGTCTGGATCAAACCATACCAGATACCGTTGACCGCAAATCCGATGAGAGGAAGCAATGGAATCAGTGCGAGTTGCATCGAGTTATTCCTTCAACATCTGAATCTGATCGGTATCGACCGTACGAAGAGTACGGAAGAGAGCGACCACTAGACCCAAGCCGACCGCGCTTTCAGCGGCAGCCACGGTAATAATGAAGAACACCGACATTTGACCGCCGAGATGTTCCATCTGTTTCGAGTAAGTCACGAACGTGAGGTTCACGGCGTTCAACATCAGCTCGATCGACATCATAACGACAATGATGTTTCGACGAATCATTACGCCAGTAAGGCCAATGAAGAAAATCGCGGAGCAGAAGGAAAGAACCACCCAAGGTTCAACCGTTTGTAGCGCGTCCATTATTTACGAGCCTCCAGGCGTGGGCCCTGTTTACGTTTGGCGATTGCGACCGCACCGACGATGCCGGTAAGGAGCAGAACCGAGGTCAATTCAAACGGCAGGATATATTCGGAGAACATCAGAAGAGAAAGGGCCCGGGTGTTGCCTCCGGCGGCAGCGATCTTCTCTACCGAATGAGCGCCTTTGAAGGTTGGTGGCGGGCTGTTCTTCAGCGTCCAAACGAATGCCGCAAACAAGAGCATGCAGAGCAAGATGCTCACCACTCGTAAGCCAACATGGGTTTTTCCCAGATCGAACGAAGGCTGATCGACTCCCAAGAGCATGATCACGAAGATGAACAAAACCATGATCGCGCCGGCATAGACCAGAATCTGAAGTGCTGCGACCAAGTGGGCGTCGAGCATCGCGTAGATACCGGCGAAGGAGAAGAACACCATGATGAGGCTGAAGGCACTCGAGACAGGGTTTTTCTTGAGCACCGTGAGGAGCGAGAAACAGATCGCCGCACCCGCGAACGCGTAGAAGAAGATTGGCGAGAGGTTCATTTATGGCCTCGTTGTTCGAGCAAGAATTTCTTGTCGTAGACCTGGCGAGTTTGCATGCTCATTTCGTAAATCGTGCTGAGCTTGATCGCATCCTTCGGGCAGGCTTCTTCGCACATGCCGCAGAAGCAACAACGAAGAACGTCGATTTCGAATTTGATGGGGTACTTTTCTTTATCCGGGCGCTCGCCTGCTTCGATGTGGATACATTCCGCCGGGCAAACGGTTGGGCAAAGCATACAAGCGGTGCAGTTCTCAACGCCGTTGGTGGCCTTGATGTAGTGCATGCCGCG